>Ga0126372_10001203_pt1 | contig 10335 bp, 9 predicted proteins | sample PanSoiMetaPlot_6_FD_92762 | JGI IMG/M metagenome (GOLD analysis project Ga0126372, IMG submission 92762) | Tropical forest soil microbial communities from Panama - MetaG Plot_6 | ecosystem: Environmental > Terrestrial > Soil > Tropical forest > Bulk soil | place: Panama | collected 2016-02-17
GGAGTCCTGCTCGACGACCCAGCCGCGGGCGGCGGCAAGGCTCCGGGCCTGGCCGGCGCTGAAGAACGGGCCGATCGGCTTGGACGAGGCGGCGAACGCCGGGTCGGCCGGGCTGACCGTGACGTGGGTGACCAGGGCCACGGCCGCACCCGGGCCGCGCAAGGCGTTGATCGTGCCGGCGATCAGGCTGCCCAGTTCGCCCTGGGTCATCGCGTTCAGCAGCGCCAGCGGCTGGGCGGGCACGACGGTCGTTGCTTCCTGCTGCAGCGCCAGGTTCCCGACCTGCGGGCCGTTCCCGTGCACGATGACGACCCGCCAGCCTGCCTCGATCACGTCGTTCACGCAGGCCGCCATGGCCGCGGCGTTGCCCGCCATCTCCTCCGCTGTCCCGGACTGCCCCTGCCGGGTCAGGGCGTTGCCGCCAAGCGCAACCACCGCGGTCTTGGTCATGAGATCCTGCTGGTCGAGGGTTGTACGCTGGGAGTGAGTCGTATAGGTGACGACTCGTTTCGAATAGTAAACATGATGGGCGTGCCCGGCAATAGGGAGAGCAGATCCTCAGCGCCGGCGCCGGGCGCCCGCGGAGGGGCGTGATGGACTCCCCGGCTTCCGGTCCCGGCAACGATGGCGCCACGGGGCCCGGTGGCCCGGCGCCCGGCGGGACGGCCGCGCCTGCCGGGACTGCCGCGCCCGGCGGGACTGCCGCGCCCGGCGCGGTGGACGTCGGCGCGTCACAGGTGCCCGCCGCGGTCCTCCGGTCCTGGGATCAGGCCGAGGCGAAGCTTTTCCCGCTGGTGATGGCCCGCCCGGACGTCTATGAACGCGCACTGCGCATGATCACGGACCTGGCCGCCCGGCTGCGGGATACCTGCCCGGACGTTCCCGCCTTGCTGGCCGCGCATGAACGGGGCGCGAACCTGGTCGCCGAGCCGGACCCCGGGATCCGGCCAGAACTGGTCGCGGCCGCCGCCTGTGCCATGCGGTACCGGGAGATCGTGACCACGGGCGCCGCCCAGCGGCGGCTTACGGCCCTGGCCCGGGCCAGGGACCAGGGCCTGGAGTGGACGGTGGTGGAGGAGAACGGGGATCTGGCCCGAGCGCCGTACCTCCCCTACCAGCGCGTCGAGGCTCACGTCCGCTCCGGCCGGGCGGTCATCATCTCCATCGAGCCGGACGAGACCCTGACCGGCGCGGTGCACCGTCTCGACGCGGCCGACCTCGACCTGGCCACCGGGGAGCTGCGCGCCGGTGCGGAGCTGGGCAGCTACCGCGACGCGGAAGCGGCCGCGCAAGCACTCCGCCAGCTAACCCACCAGGGCGGAAGCCCAGATGACGAGCAGCCAGGCAGGCCCTGATCGTACGGGGTTCGCGTAGCGAGCCAGAGAAATGGGGCAAGGACTTGCCCTGGGCACCGCTCAAGGTTTATCAAGGATGGTAAACGCTCGTATCGCATCAAACAGGCCCGGGCACCCCGGCGCCGAACGGCGAGTGAGGAGACCATGGCAGATACCGCGGTCACGGCCCGGCCGGACGCTGGTGGCCGGCTGGCCCACCTGATCGCCGAACTCCAGGGGCATGGCCTGCGGGTCGAGGTGCCGATGGAGAGCCGTCAGGGCGGGGCGGGGCCTGCCGATGCGGGCATGCTCTGGATCGACGGGGTCGCCGCCACGGTGCCCACCTCCGCCGACTACGCGCGCGCGTCCCCGTACGCGCTGCGGGCCGAGGACGACGGGTGGGGCGTCTACCGCGACGGCGAGCGGCTTGCCGGGGCCCAGCCTTTCCAGCGCCCCCGCTACTACGACCTGGAGACCGCGGACGGCATCCCGTACTGGAAGATCGCCCTGCTGCACCTGGACTCCCTGGCCAGCACCGTCATCCAGACCTGTGCCTACTGGGGCAACCCCGACCAGTGCGCGTTCTGCGGGATCGGGGTGACCCTGGCGAACGGGCGGACGATCGCCAAGAAGACCCCGGCGATGCTGGCCGAGGTCGCCGTCGCGGCCAGGGACCTCGACGGGGCGGTGGACGCCACGCTCACCACGGGGACCACCGCCACCCCGGACAAGGGCGCGCTGTACGTCGCCAGGTGCGGCCAGGCGGTCCGGGAGGCGGCCGGCCTGCCGGTGGAGGTGCAATTCGAGCCTCCGGCCGACCTGGACGTGATCGACCAGGTCGCGGCGCTTGGCATTAGCTCGGTCGGCATCCACGTGGAGAGCTTCGATCCGGCGGTGCTGGCCCGGGTAGCCCCGGCCAAGGCGCGGACCGGGATCGAGGGCTACTTCCGTGCCTGGGAGCGCGCGGTGGCCGCGTTCGGCGCGGGGCAGGTGAGCACCTACGTGATCCTCGGCATGGGCGAGGATCCCGGCCTAACGGTTGAGGGCTGCCGGCGCGCCATCGACATGGGCGTCTACCCGTTCGTCGTGCCGCTGCGGCCGACCATGGGCAGCCTGATGGCGGACCTGCCGCCCCCGCCGCCGCAGTACTGCGAGTCGATATACCGGCGCGTGGTGCCGTATCTGGCGGACCGCGGGCTCGGTGCCCGCGGCGTGGCCGCGGGCTGCGCCCGGTGCCAGGCCTGTTCCGCGATGAGCCTCCTCGAGAACAGCGGTGACAACGGTGGCCGGACCTACCTCCCGCTCATCACCAACGGTTAGCGCGCCGGGCGCGGCGGGCGCCCCGGTGCTGTCCTGCCGCGCGGTGCGCACCAAGGGGGAGCGCGAAGCCTGCTTCCGGATCCGGCACCAGGTGTTCGTGCGCGAGCAGCGGCTGTTCCTGGGGCCCGGCGGCGGGCACGGCGACGACCGGGACGGCCACGACGCCGACCCGGCGACGATCCACGTCGTCGGGCTCGCCGGCGGGGGGATCTGCGGCACGGTCCGGCTCTACCCGCTGGCCGCGCCCGGCCTGTGGCAGGGGGACCGGCTCGCGGTGCTGCCCGAGTCCCGGCGCCTGGGCCTCGGCGCGCCGCTGGTCCGGTTCGCCGTCACCGAAGCGGGACGGCGCGGCGGGTCCCGCATGCAGGCCTTTATCCAGCCCGCTAACGTCCCGTTCTTCGAATGGCTCGGCTGGCAGCGGGACGGCAGGCTGGCACCCTACGCCGGGATCCCGCACCAGCGCATGGTGATCGACCTCGCCACGGCGCCGCGCTGACCCGCCACGGTGCCATGCTGACTTGCCCCGGTGCCGCGCTGACCGGCCACGGTGCCGCGCTGACGGCGGCCGGGTCAGGCCGGGCCCTGGCGCCCGGCCGGCGCGGGCGCCGCCAGGCCGGTTACCGATTCGCGGGCCAGGTCGAACGCGACCCCGGACTGGCCGGCCCGGTGCAGGCGCAGCTCACCGGTGGCGTCGATCGCGCCGGCGACCGCGGCGGCGAGGCCGCGCCCGGCGAAGGCGCGCAGGCAGTCGCCCTCGGCCCCGGCCGGCACGCACAGCAGGAACGCGAAACAGGGGAAGCAGGTAAGCCACTGGCGCAGCGTCACCCCGGCCGGGACCGGCAGCGCGTCCAGGTCCAGCGAGGCCCCGAGCCGGTTGCATTCGAGCAACATGGCCAGCGACCCGACCAGCCCGGCCATGCTGACGTCCTTGGCCGCGGCCACCCACCCCGCGGCCGCGCCCTCGGCAAGCAGGCGCACGTCACCGGCGAGGCGGTCGCCGCGCTCGTCGAAGGACGGGAAGAACGGGAAGTCGTCGCGCATCCGCCCGTCGATGCACGCCGCGACGACCAGCGACTGGCCCGGCGCCGCCGCGCGGGCGGACAGCGGCCGGCCCGCCCGGCCCAGCCCGAACGCCGACAGGCTGGGCGGTCCCGCGGTCGCGGTCAGGTGACCGCCGACCACGGGGACGTCATAGAGCGCGGCCGCCCACCGCATGCCCTCGAGCACGCGCCGCACCACCGGCCGCGGCCCGGTCACCGTGTCCACCAGTGCCAGCGGCCAGGCGCCCATGGCCGCCAGGTCGTTGAGATTGGTGCTGACCGCGGCGATTCCCGCCCCGTAGGGGTCGGCGGCCACGAAGCCGGGCAGGATAGCTTCCCCGCCGACCACCAGCGCGTTTCCTTTGGTCATAACGACGGCACCGTCGTCCCCTGGTCCCGCGAGCCAGTCGCTTTCGCCGAAGACCTCGCGGACAAGGCCGATCTCCGCCTTGGCCGCGACCCCGGGATGCGCCCGCACGGCCTCGATAAGGGCGCCGATGTCCTCGGCCATGCGTACTCCCTCACTGCGCCGGGCAGGGTGGCGGCCTCCTGCCCGGGCCGCCCATCCTTGCACTAAAGTGTAGGGATATCTATCATAGCGATTATGGTTGGGCCCGGGTTCCTTGACCTGCCTGCTCGCTCCGTCAAGCCGCGCGGCACCGGGATCACCCACGTGCTCGACCGCGGCCTGCCGCTGGGGTACTGCGCCGACCTGCTCGAATCGGCCGGCGCCTACGTGGACGTGTGGAAGTTCGGCTGGGGTATCTCCTACCTGGACCAGAACCTGCCCGCCAAGCTGGAGCTGCTCGCCCGGCACCGGGTGCTCGCCTGCCCGGGGGGCACCCTGCTGGAGATCGCCTGGGCGCAGGGCCGCGCCACCGCGTTCTTCGACTGGGCCCGCGCCAGCGGGTTCCCGTGCGTGGAGGTCTCGGCGGGCACCGTGCCCATGACGCCAGCGCAGAAGCAGGATCTCATCGGGGAAGCGGCCCGCCACTTCATCGTCCTGTCCGAGGTGGGTGCCAAGGATCCCGCCGCGCGAGTCCTGCCAGAGCAGTGGGCGGAATCCGTTTCGAATGATCTGGAAGCCGGCGCGACGTGGGTGCTTGCCGAGGGCCGGGCGAGCGGCACCGTCGGCCTCTACGATCCCTCGGGCGCGGTGCGCGAGGACGTCGTCGCCGCGCTGACCGCCGAGGTGGATCCGGGCCTGATCGTGTTCGAGGCCCCGAGGGAGGGCCAGCAGGCCTGGTTCGTCGGCGCGTTCGGCCCCGACGTCAACCTGGCCAACGTGGCACCGGCCGACGCGCTCGGCCTGGAGACGCTGCGCCTGTCCCTGCGGGCGGACACGTTCGCGGCCAGGGCGCCCGGCGCGGTGCCCGCGCGCGGCACGTGATCGGGTCACCGGTGAACCTGGTCCCCTCCCAGTACCGCAATGTCAGCGTCGCCGACGTGCCGGTGCCGTTGGACGAACCCAGCGTGCGCGGCTACCTGCTGGGCCGCCCCGCCTACCGGCGCACCCGCTACCTGGTCGCCCGGCACGGTGCGGCCAGCGCGGTTCTGGAGGTCGGCAAGGAGTCCGAGCAGCCGCTGTTTTCCCCGATCACCGACGTGCGGCTGGTCGCGCCGGCGGACGAGACCGCGTTCGTGGACGCGCCGCACGCCGACACCGCGATCCCCTCCCAGCTCGCCCGGGTGGCGGCCGAGCGGGCGCCGCAGGCCAGGTGCGTGATCGTGCGCGGGCGCTACGGCCACGTCAGCTTCATCGCGGACCCGGCGCCGGTCAGGGTCACGGTGGTGGAGGTGGTGCCGCCCCGCCCGGCGAAACTGGTGGACCAGCTCACCCGGGTGCTCGACCTGGCCGAGGACCTGCCCCCGGTGGAACTGGTCCCCGATCTGGTGGACCTGGCCGAGCTGGCGGGCAGCCGGCCGGCCGGCCACTACCTGTTCCCCTGCCGCGCCGGCGGGTCGGGCGCGGACGGCGCCGGGAGGCCGGGTGCGGACGGGCCCGGGGCGGGTGTCTCCTACCTCGACGAGGTGCCTGCCCGCAGGCCGTGGACCCTGGTGGGGTGCGCCCGGTCCCGCGCCATCCACGACTTCTTCTACGGTGGCGACGTCGACATGGTGGACATGTGCCCCCGCGCCCTGGCCGGCCGGCGTCTCACCGGCCGGCCCGGTCCCGTGCTGACCAAGTGCTGCCTGCTGGAGGACCGGGTCAGCGCCGATGGCAACCGCGTGGTCGTGCCCTGGGGTGCCACCTTCGCCCAGGTGAAGGAGGGCCTGGGGCTGGCCCTGCAGGCGGACCGCCTGGCCCCGCGATGAACGGTGCTGGCCCGGAGGGACACTCCGCTTCCCCGGGGGCAAGCCCCCCGACCCCACGGCCAGGAACCCCCCGATTGCCCGGTACGCGGGTCGCCGATTCGGCGCTCTACGCGCACCTGTGGGGGACCGCCGAGGCCCGGGGCATTCTCGGCGAGGAGGGCCGGCTGGCGGCCTGGCTGGAGGTGATCGCGGCGCTGGCGCGGGCGCAGGCGGCGGCGGGCTTGATCCCGGCGCGCGCGGCCGCCCTGATCACCGAGCAGTTGCGCCCGGACCGGATCGATCTTGGGTACGCGGCGGAGCAGACCCGGCTGGCCTCCCACTCCATGCTGGGCCTGATCCGGGCGCTGCGGGCGGCGCTGCCCGAGGACGCCGCCGAGTACGTCTACATCGGCGCGACCGTGCAGGACGTGACGGACACCGCCACCGCCCTGGCCGTGCGCGGCATAGGCGCGCTTGCCTGGCGGGACCTGCGGCGGATCGAGGAACTGCTGCTCGAGGCGGCCGTTACGCACCGGTCCACGGTCATGGCCGGGCGCACCCACGGCCAGCCGGGCAGCCCGGTGACCTTCGGCTGGAAGGCCGCGTCCTGGGCCGATGAGATCCGGCGCCATCTGGACCGGCTGGCGCAGGGCGCGCCCCGCTGGCTGGTCGGCCAGCTTGGCGGCGGGACGGGCAGCCTGGTCTACTACAGCGGGCGCGGCCTGGCGGTACGGGCCCGGTTCTGCGCCGAGCTCGGCCTGGCCGATCCGGGCATCTCCTGGCTCTCCGCCCGGGACCGCACGGCCGAGTTCGCCCAGGTGCTCGCGCTGGTCTGCGGGACGCTCGCCCGGATCGGCGGCGAGGTCTACGAGCTGCAGCGGCCGGAGATCGGTGAGCTTGCCGAGCCCGCCGCGGCCGGCACCGTCGGCAGCATCACGATGCCACACAAGCGCAACCCGGAGGCCAGTGAGCACCTCGACACGCTGGCCAGGCTCGCCCGGGCGAACGCGTCCGTGCTCAGCGAGGGGGTGGCCGCCCAGCACGAGCGGGACGGCCGCGGCTGGAAGGCCGAATGGGTGGCGCTGCCCGAGGTCTGCCTGCTCACCAGCACTGCCCTGGACATCGCGATCAAGCTGCTGAGCGGGCTCGAAGTGCACCCCGGCGCGATGGCGCGCAACCTGGAGCGGGACGGCGGGTACTCGGTCAGCGAGCGGGCGCTGGCCGCGCTGACCCCGCGCCTCGGCAAGCACCGGGCGCAAGCGGAACTGGGCACGGCGCTGGCCGCCGGGGCGGCTTCCGGGGTGACCGCGGAGCAGGCGCTGGTGGCCGCGGGCCTGTGCACGCCCGAGGAGGCGGCTGAGCTGGCCGCCAAGCCCGACACGGGCGCGTGCGAGGAGATGGCAGACCTGGTCGTCGCCCGGGCCAGGGCCGCGCGGGCGGCAGAACGCCCGGCCTGGCCATGACCTCCGTGCTGCGCGGCCCGGCCGGGAGCCGGCTCACCCTGCCGCCGAGGGCCAGGCTCGCGCTGCTGCCGACCCCGCTCGCGCCCGCCCCCCGGCTGGCCGGTGCGCTCGGCCTCGGCGAGCTGTTCATCAAGCGCGACGACCTCACCGGCTTCGCGTTCGCCGGGAACAAGGCACGGCCGCTGGAGTTCCTGGCCGCCGGCGCCGTCAGCGGGGGAGCGGACACCCTGCTCACCGGCGGGGCAGCCGGGTCGAACTTCTGCGCGGCGACCGCCGCGGCCGCGCAGCGCGAGGGCCTGGCCTGTCACTTGGTGATCGCGGGCGACCCGGCGCCACCCGGGCCCGCCCTGTCCCTCGCCATGGCCTGGGGCGCGACCGTGTCCTGGACCCGCGACGCCGACCGTGCCAGCGTCGATCGCGCGCTGCCGCGGGCGGCACGGGAGCTCGCCGCGGCGGGGCGGCGCCCGTACCTGATCCCGCGGGGCGGCGCCACCGCGCTCGGCGCGGTCGGTTACTTCCTCGCCGCGTCGGAACTGGCCGGTCAGCTTGCCGGCCACGGCGTGCGCGCCGCGCGGGTGGTGGTCGCCGTCGGCTCCGGCGGCACGCTCGCCGGGCTGGCCGCCGGCAACGCGGCGCTCGGCAGGCCCTGGACACTGGTCGGGGCGTCGGCCAGCCGGCCGGCGGCGGAGATGTCGCGCCGGGTGCTCGGCCTGGCTGCCGAATGCCTCGCGCTGCTCGCGGCCGGCCCGGGGACCGCCGGCGCCGCGATCACCCGCGCCGCGATGACCGGTGCCGACGTGGAGGTCGCCGACGTGCGCGGGCCCGGCCACGGCCTGCCGTCGGCCGAGGGTGCCGCCGCGGCGGCGCAGGCGGTGCGGACGGAGGGGCTGATGACCGATCCCGTCTACACGGCCAAGGCGCTGTCGCTGGTGGCGCGCCAGCCGGGTGCCGGGGCCGTGGTGTTCTGGCACACCGGCGGCATGCTCGACGTGGTCGCCGCGGCGCAGGAAGCGGCGCCGTGACGGCCGCCACGCCGGCGGGCCCGCGCCCGCCGGCCGGGCCACCGCCGGGGCCGCGGTCGGCCGGGCCGCCGTCCGGGCCGCCGTCTGCCGAGCTGATCGCGGCCGGGTTCGCGCTGGAGAACGCCGACGCCCCGGTGCTGCACCAAGGGATCAACCTCGCCGACCTCGCGCACCTGCTCGACCTCGGCTCGGCGGGGGTGATCCCGCCGCCCGCCGCGCGCCGGATGCTGGCGCTGGTGCTCGACGCCATGGCGATCCCGGCCGCCGAGTTCCCCTACGACCCCGCCCACGGCGAGCCGTACAACTCCCGCGAGAAGTACTTTGCCGACCGGGCCGGCGACGTAGCCGGCTGGCTGCACGCGGGGCGCCCCAGGCGGGAGGCGATCCGGATCGCCTTCCGCCTGCGGCTGCGCGACGACCTCGCCCGCCTCATCGAGGCTGCCGCCGGGCTGGCGGCCGAGATCGCCGGCAAGGCGCGCGCGCACGCCACCACGCTGATGGCCGACCAGACCTACCTCCAGCACGCGCAACCGTCCACGTTCGGCCACTATGTCCTCTCGTTCGCCTACCCGGTGCTGCGGGCGGGCCGGCGGCTGAGCGAGGCACTGGAGTGGACCGATGCCAGCCCGGGCGGCGCTGGCTGCGTGAACGGCACCAGGCTGCGCTCCGACCGCGGGCACGTCGCGGCCTTGCTGGGCTTCCGGAGCATCGCCGAGCACACCCGAGACGCCATGTGGCAGACCGACGGGCTGTTCGACATGGTCAGCGCCGCCGCCGGCCTGGTGGTCACCCAGTCCGAACTCGCCGAGGACCTGGAGATCTGGGCGAGCCAGGAGTTCGACTACGTGACCCTTGCCGACGGTTACAGCCGGGCGAGCGTGCTCATGCCGCAGAAGCGCAATCCCTACGCGCTCTCGATCATCCGCGGCGCGGCCGGGACGCTGATCGGCCGGCTCACCGGGCTGCTGGCGGTGGCCAAAACCCCGTCGGCCCGCAGCGACAACCTCATCTTCGCCTACGGCGAGGTGCCCCGGGCCCTCGGCCTGGCGCTGCGGACCACCGAGCTGACCGCAGGCGTGGTGCGCACGCTCGCGGTCAACTCCGCTCGCATGGCGGACGTGCTGGAATCCGGCTTCTCGCAGGCCACCGACCTGGCCGAGTTCGTGATGCAGGAGTGCGGGGTGGATTACCGGACCGCGTACCGGGTGGTCGGGCACGCGGTGCGCGAGGCGAGCGCGCAGGGGCTGCGCGGCATCGACATCGACGGAGGCCTCCTGGACGCCGCGGCCGCCGAACTGACCGGGCAGCCGCTGGGGCTGGCCGGCCTTGACCTGTCCGGCGTGCTGGACCCGGGCCGCATCGTGGCCAGCAGGACCTCCCTGGGGGGTGCCGCACCGGAGGAGGTCGCCCGGATGGCCCGGGACGTCTCGGCCCGGGCGGCCGCGCTGGCCGGGCAGGCCCGCGGCTGGCGGGAGACCTGCCTGGCCGCCGAGGAGGCGCTGGTCGCCACGGCCCGCCGGTGCGCGGCCGCGGCTTCCGACGCCGAGTTCTTCGACCTCGCCGGGGCCGTGCCCGGCAGCCCCGGGACGCGCAGGAGCGGAGGAACCTATGACGCAGGAAGCTAGCACCGCATTGCCGCAGCAGGTTGGCGTGGTGAACGTGGGACTGCCGCTGTTCGCCGACGCGGTGGCCAGCCAGGGTGCGCCGGTCATCTCGGTCGACTGGCGGGTCCCGGCCGGTGGCCAGCCCGCGCTCGTGGCCGCCCTCGGCCGGGTCTACGGCCTGCACAGCGAGCGCATCGAGGCGGCCAACGCCGAGGTGCTCCGCAGGCTGGACAGCGGGGTGCCGATGCTGACCGGCA
>Ga0126372_10001204_pt1 | contig 10329 bp, 8 predicted proteins | sample PanSoiMetaPlot_6_FD_92762 | JGI IMG/M metagenome (GOLD analysis project Ga0126372, IMG submission 92762) | Tropical forest soil microbial communities from Panama - MetaG Plot_6 | ecosystem: Environmental > Terrestrial > Soil > Tropical forest > Bulk soil | place: Panama | collected 2016-02-17
CGGTCGCGACGTGCTCGGCATCGCCCAGACGGGGACCGGCAAGACCGCCTCCTTCGTTCTGCCGATGCTGACGCGGCTCGAACGCGGACGCGCCAGAGCGCGAATGCCACGCTCGCTGATATTGGCGCCGACCCGCGAGCTTGCCGCCCAAGTGGCCGACCATTTCGAGATCCTCGGCAAGAACCACAAGCTAACCGTGGCCCTTCTGATCGGCGGCGTCTCCTACGAGGACCAGGACCGCAAGCTCGATCGCGGCGCCGACGTGGTGATCGCGACGCCGGGCCGCCTTCTCGATCATTTCCAGCGCGGCAAGCTCCTGCTCAATGGCGTTGAGATCGTGGTGATCGACGAAGCGGACCGCATGCTCGACATGGGCTTCATTCCCGATATCGAGCGCATCTGTAGACTCCTCCCCTTCACTCGCCAGACGCTGTTCTTCTCGGCGACCATGCCTCCCGAAATCCAGCGCCTCGCCGACAAATTCCTCCATAGCCCCGAACGCATAGAGGTCGCTCCGCAGGCGACCGCCGCAGCGACCATCGTGCAAAGGCTGAAAAAGGCCCCTGGCGATCCTGCCGGCAAGCGCGAGGCGCTCCGAGCACTGATGCGGGAGATCGACGTCAAGAACGCCATCATCTTCTGCAACCGCAAGAAGGACGTCGGCATTCTCTACCGGTCGCTGCTGCGCCATGGCTTCAGTGTCGGCGCCCTGCACGGGGACCTTGACCAGCATCAGCGCACGGCGACGCTCGACGCCTTCCGCAATGGCAAGATCGCATTCCTTGCCGCAAGCGACGTGGCGGCGCGTGGCCTCGACATCCCAGAGGTCAGCCACATCTTCAATTACGACGTGCCGATCCACCCGGAAGATTATGTCCACCGTATCGGACGCACGGGGCGGGCGGGGCGCGAAGGCTTTGCCGCCATGCTGGTAACGCCGAGAGACATCAAGGCGCTCAAGGCCATCGAGAAGCTACTCCGCCGAGAGATTCCGTGGATCGACGGGGCGCCCACGCCAGGGGAAATGACGGAGTTGAGCGAAGCGTCCGATCACCGCTCCAATGGCCGCCACCGCAGAGGCGGGAGATCGAGACGAAACAAGAGACCTTCAGGCCCTGGCGCGCAAGCCAATCACGGGCCAAGACACGAACAAAGACACGAGGCGCCGCGGAGCGCTGCTCCACAAGACGGCAACGGGAGCCAACCGAGGGAAGACCGCCGGCCAGACTTCCGGCACGACCACCAGCACCAGCACAAGCAGCACGGCCAGCCCAAGCCGGCGCATGGCGCCCACGCCTCAGCCGACCGGCCGGCAAGCAAAGCGCCGCCTCAGCCGGGACGCTCGAAACAGCAGGGCATGGGGGATCACGTCCCCGCCTTCATGATGCGCCCGGTGCGCGTGACTTAGGGGCGCCTCTCCAGCCTCTTATCGCCGTTCCCTCCAGCCTCTCATCCACTCCTCCGTCATGCCCGGACTTGATCCGCGCATCCATGCCGTTCCTTCTCAGCTCGCTGAGGCGCAAGTGGACTGGATTGCCGGGTCAAGCCCGGCAATGACGAGAGGATTGTTGGTGAAAAGAGACTAAGACGCCTTCTCGGGGGCGGAAGCAGTCTCAGCCGCTTCAGCAGCGGGCTTGAGCGAGACCGACTCGCCGCAGCCGCAGGCGCTGGTCTGGTTCGGATTGTTGAACACGAAGCCCGAGCGCATCCGGTCGGTGCGATAGTCCATTTCGGTACCGAGCAGGAACATGACGGCCGTCGGGTCGATCAAGAGCTTGACCCCCTTGTCCTCGATGACCTCGTCGTGCGGCCCGCGCGTTCCCGCATATTCCATGGTGTATTCCATGCCGGCGCAGCCGCCGTTCTTGACCCCGATGCGGACGCCTTCGATCTCCTTGCCCGACCCGGCAGTCAGCGCGCGAATACGCTCGGCGGCGGCCTCGGTCAGGCTCATCACTCGCGGGCGGGGACGGGTGGTCATGGGCAGAAGTTGGGGTAAATCGCGAGAGGCTTCAAGGGCCGCTAGAACATGTTCAGCTCGAGCTTCGCTTCGTCGGACATGCGGCTCATGTCCCACGGCGGGTCGAACACGAGGTTGACCTTCACCTGGCCCACGCCCGGCACCGAGGAGATGGCATTCTCGACCCAGCCCGGCATGTCGCCAGCGACCGGGCAGCCGGGCGCGGTTAGCGTCATGTCGATCTCGATATTACGGTCGTCATCGACGTCGAGGCGATAGACGAGGCCGAGCTCGTAGATATCGACCGGGATCTCGGGGTCGAACACGGTCTTGAGCGCAGCGATGAGGTCTGTCCTGAGCCGCTCCAGCTCTTCGGGAGGAATGGCAGAGCCGTCACCCTTCGGCACAGGCGCAGCAGCGCCCTCCCCGCCGCCGGTGGCCCCGACGCAAGCCTTGATCTCGGGAGCCTCCTCGGCCGAAGCAGCCTCAGGCTCAGCGCCGCTCCGCGCGGCATCCTCTTTTTGAGTTTTCTCAGTCATTTGGTCTCAAGACCCTAAACGAACATCTCGCGCGCTTTATGCAGCGCCTCGACCAGGTGGTCGACCTCTTCGACCGTATTATACATGGCGAAGGACGCCCTGCATGTCGAGGTCACCCCGTAGCGGGCCAAAAGCGGCTCGGCGCAATGGGTCCCGGCCCTGACCGCCACGCCATAGCGGTCAAGAACCGTGCTCACGTCGTGAGGATGGGCGCCGTCGATGTTGAAGGCGACGATGCTGCCCTTGTCTCGCGCGCGGCCGAAGATGCGGAGCCAGTTCAGCTCGCTCAAGCGCCCCATGGCGTAGTCGAGCAGCACATCCTCGTGGTCCTTGATGCGCTCACGGCCGACGCCCTCGACATAATCGATTGCCGCGCCAAGCCCGATGGCCTGCACGATGGCGGGCGTGCCAGCCTCGAAGCGATGGGGCGGTGCGGCGTAGGTCACCTCGTCCTTGGTCACGTAACCGATCATCTCGCCGCCGCCCTGGTAGGGGCGCATGCGCTCCAAGTGCTCCTTCTTGCCGTAGAGCACGCCGATGCCGGTCGGGCCGTAGAGCTTGTGGCCGGTGAAGGCATAGAAATCGACGTCGAGGTCCTGCACGTCGACGGGGAGATGCACCGCCCCTTGCGCGCCGTCGGCGAGCACGGGGATGCCGCGCTCATGCGCGATGCGCACCACCTCTTTCAGCGGCACGATGGTGCCGAGGACGTTGGACATGTGAGTCAAAGCAATGATCTTGGTGCGCGGGCTGATAAGCCGCTCGAACTCATCCAGCAGGAACTCGCCCGTGTCGGACACCGGCGCCCATTTCAGCACCGCGCCTTGGCGCTCGCGCAGGAAATGCCAAGGCACGACGTTGGAATGGTGCTCCATGATGGTGAGCAGGATCTCGTCCCCCTCCCCGATATTGGGGGCGCCATAGGACGAGGCGACGAGGTTGATCCCCTCGGTGGCGTTGCGGGTGAAAATGATCTCCTCGTCGAAGCGGGCGTTGATGAAGCGGCGCACGGTCTGGCGCGCCTTCTCGAAATTCGCGGTCGAGAGGTTGCTCAGATAGTGCAGCCCGCGATGGACGTTGGCGTATTCCTCGCTGTACGCCCGCTGGACGGTGTCGAGGACGATGCGCGGCTTCTGCGCCGAGGCGCCGTTGTCAAGATAGACCAGCGGCTTGCCGTGCACCTTCTGGGAGAGGATGGGGAAGTCGGCGCGGATCGTCTGCACGTCGAAAGGCGCGGCCCTGAGCGCCTGGAGATCCTTAGACGACGGGGTGAGAACGGTCATCGCCCGCTCCTTCAGTCGAAGCTTACGCCGAGCCATTCGGACGAGGCCGCGGCAAACGCCTCGCGCAGCCCCTCGTCCTCGATACGCTCGAGCGCCTCGCCGACAAAGGCCTGGATCAGAAGCGCCCGGGCTTCCGGCTCCGGAATGCCACGCGCCTCGAGGTAGAACAAGAGGTCCTCGTCGATCTGGCCAGAGGTCGAGCCGTGGCCGCACACCACGTCGTCGGCAAAGATTTCGAGCTCGGGCTTCGAATCGAATTCGGCAGTCTCCGACAGAAGCAGTCCCTGCGCCATTTGCTTGCTGTCAGTCTTCTGCGCGCCGGGCGAGACGATAATCTTGCCTTGGAACACGCCGCGCGACTCATCGTCGAGGACGGCCTTCAGCAGCTCGCGGGTTCCGCACCGTGGGACGAGATGCTCGACGAGGATTGTCGTGTCGCAATGCTGGCGGCCGCGCAAAAGAAAAACACCGGAGATGTTGGCCGAGGAGCCTTCGTCAGCGAAGCGCGCATAGATCTGGTTGCGGGCGAGAGCCGCACCAAGCGAGAACTGAAAGGCGTCATAGCGGGCGTCTTCCCCAAGCCTGACCAACCAGGTCGCAAGATGAAACGCCTCCTCACCGTCACGCTGCAATTTGATGTGCCTGATCGCGGCCTTGTTGCCGAGGCTAAGCTCGGTGACCGCATTGCGCTGCAAGCCCCGAAGACCAAGGCTGCCATAACTTTCGAGCAGAGTGACGGAACTGCCCTGCTCGGCCACCACGACATTCCGCGTGACGGTCGAGGCCGGCTCGCCCGTCCCGTCGAGCTGGATGATGTGGATGGACTTGTCGAGGGTGACACCCTCCCCAATGCGCAAGACGACGCCGCCCGTCATCAATGCGGTGTTGAGCGCGAGCACTGCATCGTCGTCGCGCGGATTGACCTGTCCAAGGACCTTTTTCAGCCAGGACGGCGGCTTCTCCAAGCCTCGCGCGAGCGAGAGTACCTCGACGCCGGCAGATTTGAGCGCGGAGAGATCCGAGAGATCGGCACGCAAGTCGCCCTCGACGACGACCAGGCGATAGGCGGGAAGCGCGGCGAGCGCGCTACCAAGCGCGCGGCTTAGGTCGCCGTCGCCAACGGCCACGCCGGCGGCGCTCAAGAGCGGAAAGGTGTCGGTCAGCCGCGAGCGGAGGTCGGTATATTTCCACGCCTCGATGCGCCGGTGCGGCAGGCCAAGCCGGGCGTAAGCCTCGATGGCCTTCGTCCGTAAGCCGGAGACGAAAGGATCGCGCGCGCCGGGAAGCGCGTCGCGGGCCTGGTCGAACATGTCGAGATAGGCTTGCTCGCCCTTGGTACGGAACTGCTGGACCGGCAACTCCATCGGTTTCTTCCTTACGCTGCCGCGCCGCTTGCAGCCTCGTCACGCGCAGCATCGCCGCCGAAATCGGCATAGCCCGACTCTTCGAGCTCGAGCGCAAGCTCGGGGCCACCAGAGCGCGCCACGCGCCCGTCCGACAGGACATGCACGCGGTCGGGCACGATGTAGTTCAGGAGCCGCTGATAGTGGGTGATGACGAGCATGGCGCGGTCCGGCGCGCGAAGCGCGTTCACGCCTTCGGCAACGATGCGCACGGCGTCGATGTCGAGGCCTGAATCCGTCTCGTCCATCACGCAAAGCGCGGGCTCAAGGAGAGCCATCTGCAGGATTTCATTGCGCTTTTTCTCGCCGCCGGAGAAGCCGACATTGAGCGGGCGCTTCAGCATTTCGGGGTCGATCTTGAGCAGCTTCGCCTTCTTGCGCACGAATCTCAAGAAGTCGGGCGTCGAAAGCTCGGCCTCGCCGCGCGCCTTCCTCACCGCGTTCACCGCCGTGCGCAGGAAGGTCATGGTGGCGACGCCGGGGATCTCCATTGGATATTGGAAGGCGAGGAATACGCCTGACACGGCGCGCTCGGACGGGTTCATGGCGAGAAGGTCGCGGCCCTTCCAGGTGACGGTGCCAGCCGTGACCTCGTACTCGCCCTTGCCGGCGAGCACATAAGCAAGCGTCGACTTGCCCGAGCCGTTAGGGCCCATGATGGCGTGCACCTCGCCTTGCGGCAAAGCGAGGTCGAGGCCTTTCAGGATTTCGCGGCCCTCGACATTGACGTGCAGGTTGTTGATCTCAATCATTACGATTCTTCTCTAATCCCTCTCCCCTTGGCACTGACTCTGGTTCTGACTCTCACTCCATACACTCGTCATTGCCGGCCTTGAGCCGGCAATCCACGGTCTCCTGCTCGGGAATTGCAGCCCTGGATGCCCGGGTCAAGCCCGGGCATGACGTGCAAGTCGTGAGATAGATGACTTATCCGACGCTCCCCTCGAGGCTGATGCCGATGAGCTTCTGCGTCTCGGCCATGAACTCCATGGGGAGGTGCTGCAGCACGTCGCGCACGAAGCCGTTGACGATCAGCGCCACGGCCTCCTCGGCCGAAAGACCTCGCTGCAAGCAGTAGAACAGCTGGTCGTCGGAGATCTTGGACGTGGTCGCCTCGTGCTCGAAGGTGGCCGACGCGTTCTTCGCCTCGATATAGGGCACTGTATGCGCGCCGCACTTGTCGCCAATGAGGAGTGAGTCGCAGCAGGTAAAGTTCCGCGCACTGGCGGCCTTCCGATGCGCCGAGACCAGCCCGCGATAGGTGTTGCTGGAGTGGCCCGCGGCAATGCCCTTGGAAATGATGCGGCTCGACGTGTCCCGCCCGAGATGGACCATCTTGGTGCCGGAGTCGACCTGCTGATAGCCGTTGGAGATGGCGATCGAGTAGAACTCGCCGCGCGAGCCATCGCCGCGCAGGATGCAGCTCGGATACTTCCAGGTGATGGCGGAGCCGGTCTCGACCTGTGTCCAGGAGATGTGCGCGTTCTTGCCCCGGCAATCGCCACGCTTGGTGACGAAATTATAGATGCCGCCCTTCCCTGCCTTGTCGCCGGGATACCAGTTCTGCACCGTCGAATATTTGATCTCGGCGTCGTCAAGCGCGACAAGCTCGACCACGGCGGCGTGGAGCTGGTTCTCGTCGCGCATCGGCGCCGTGCAACCTTCGAGATAGCTGACATAGGCGCCCTTGTCGGCGATGATCAGCGTCCGCTCGAACTGACCGGTCTGCTTCTCGTTGATGCGGAAATAGGTGGAAAGCTCCATCGGGCAGCGCACGCCGGGCGGCACGTAGACGAACGAGCCGTCGGAGAACACCGCAGAGTTGAGCGTGGCGTAGAAATTGTCGGTGATGGGCACGACCGAGCCGAGATATTTGCGCACGAGCTCGGGATGGGTCTTCACCGCCTCAGAGACGGAAGTGAAGATCACGCCCGATTTGGCCAACTCCTCCTTGAAGGTGGTGACCACCGACACGCTGTCGAACACGGCATCGACCGCAACGCGCCCACCATCGATGCGAGCGCCGTCAACGCCAGCGAGCACTTTCTGCTCCGACAGCGGGATGCCGAGGCGCTCGTAGGTCCTAAGCAGCTCGGGATCGACCTCGGCCAGAGTCCTGGGGCCCTCCATGCTCTTGGGCGCTGAATAGTAATAGAGCTCCTGGAAGTCGATCTTGGGATAATGGACGTTCGCCCATTTCGGCTCTTGCAGGGTGAGCCAGCGGCGATAGGCCTCAAGCCGCCATTCGGTCAGCCATTCGGGCTCGCCCTTCTTGGTCGAGATGAACCGGACGATGTCCTCGTTGAGGCCCTTGGGGGCCTTGACCGATTCAATGTCGGTAAAGAAGCCGTATTTGTACTTGTCGACGTCAATCTCTTTGACGCGGGCGACGGTTTCTTGCGCTGCAGGCATTGGCCTACTCCAAATTCCTTGTTCTGGCAGCAGGTTAAGCTGCCACCTTCCGGCTCTGCTTGAGCCGATTGATCAACTCACCGAAGGCCCGGAGGAAAGCCTGTATATCGGTATTCGAGGTCGCAAAACCAAGGCTTATGCGGATTGCTCCTTGCGCAAGCTCGGGCGCAATCCCCATGGCGCTCAACACGTGAGAGGCCTCGACCTTTCCCGACGAGCAGGCCGAACCTGAGCTGACCGCGACGCCTGCAAGATCGAGCCCAATGACCAGCGTCTCGGCTTTGGCGCCTGGAACGGCGAGACAGGTCGTGTTGGGCAGCCTCGGCACGCGCGACGAAAGCACAACGGCCTCAGGCGCTATGGCGAGCGCGCCAGCCTCAAGCTCATCTCTAAGCTTGGCGAGTTCTGGCGCCTTGGCGAGGTCTGCTGCGGCAAGCTCTGCCGCGACACCGAAGCCCACGATCCCACCGACATTCTCGGTTCCCGCGCGCCTGCGGCGCTCCTGACCGCCACCTTTGAGCAGGGGCTCGACGGATACGCCTTCACGAAGCACGAGCGCGCCAATGCCCTTCGGCCCTCCGATCTTGTGCGCCGAGAGGCTCAGCATGTCGGCGCCAAGAGCGCCGATTTCTAGCGGCACGCGTCCAGCCGCCTGAACCGCATCGCTGTGCAGCAGCCCGCCGGTCTCATGAACGATCTTTGCCGCTTCAGCGACGGGCTGGATCGCGCCGGTCTCGTTGTTGGCCATCATCAGGGAAACGAGAGGCCTCCAGCCGCCCGGGCGATGCTTCGCAAGCTCGCCCGCCAGGGTATCGAGACTGACCACTCCGTCCGAAGTGACAGGAATGGTCGTTGTGGTCTCGCGGTAGAACCTCCCGCCGGACAAGACCGAAGGATGCTCCACCGCGGACATGTAGCAATGCCAGGCTTCTCCGGCTTGCGCCGCCAGCGCGAGCGCATTCGCCTCGGTGCCGCCGCTCGTGAAGATCACGTCGTCCCCCCGCGCGCCGACGAGCGTCGCAACCTTGACCCGGGCGGCCTCGATGGCTGCGCGCGCGGCCCTTCCCTCGGCGTGGACCGACGAAGGATTGCCGTAGAGTGAGAGCGCCGCGATGACGGCGTCGCGCACTTCGTCCCTGAGTGGCGCGCTGGCATTATAGTCAAGATAGGAGCGCTGGTTCATGCTCTGCCGAAGCTCACGGCCCGGAGCCGCGGTTAGCGCTTGCACGAGCCCCCATCCCGCGTGCTATGAAGCGCGGCCTGACATTGAACCGCGCCAAGTGCCCAGCTATGTCGGCGCGGTCTTGTTTGGAACAATTCTAATCTTAAGGCTCGTATAGGATTCCGGAGCGGCAGAGTCAAGTTTTGCAGCGATGGTTCGCGCTTCCCATTTAGCTCGCGCGAGCACCTGGCGCCTCCGTTCCCGGTCACGGTGAGAGTGGTGTTGAGGCCGAACATACATGCCTGAAGTCAATATCAGCGGGCCCGGCGGCAGAATCGAGGCCCGCTACCATCATGAGCGCGGACAAAACACCCCTGTAGCGCTCATCCTCCATCCCCATCCGCAGTTCGGCGGCACCATGAATAACCAGGTGGTCTATCACCTTTATTACGCCTTCCAGAGGCGTGGATTCTCGGTGCTGCGCTTTAACTTCAGAGGCGTCGGGCGGAGCGAGGGTCTGTTCGACAACGGGCCTGGCGAGCTTGCCGACGCGGCGACCGCTCTCGACTGGCTGCAGGCCTACAACGCCGATGCCGCGACCTGCTGGATCGCCGGCGTGTCGTTTGGCGCGTGGATCGCCATGCAGCTCTTGATGCGGCGTCCCGAGATTGAAGGCTTCATCTCGGTGGCCCCTCCAGCCAACCTCTATGACTTCACCTTCCTCGCCCCCTGTCCTTCGTCAGGCCTCATGGTCAACGGTGCAAAGGATCGAGTCGTGCCGACCGAGGCGGTGCGCGGGCTGGTCGATCGCCTCAAGACGCAGAAGGGCATCGTCATCGACCACGCTACGGTGCCTGACGCCAATCACTTCTTCGAGGGCCGCATGGACGGGCTCATGGAGGTGGTCGACGCCTATCTCGATAAGCGGCTCGGCAAGACCAAAAAGAAGAAAGAGTCGGCAGCCTAGCGCCCCTCCGCTCCCGTGCATTCGCGTCGCAAACCTGATACAGGCTTTCGCGAATGCGAAACTTCGCTGGGCCGCGCCCCATGAGCACAGTGAAATCGGACGTCCTCCGGGAGCTTAAGGCCCGCGGCTTCATCCATCAGGCGACCGAGGAAGCCGGCCTCGACAAGCTGCTCAGAACCGAGCGCGTCGCCGGCTATATCGGCTTCGACTGCACCGCGCCGAGCCTGCATGTCGGCAACCTGCTCGGCATCGTGATGCTGCGCAAGCTGCAACAGGCCGGCCACCGCCCAATCGTGCTGATTGGCGGGGGCACCACCAAGGTCGGCGATCCTTCGGGCAAGGATGAGTCGCGCAAGCTCCTCAGCGATGCCGAGATTGCGGCAAACATTGCCGGCATCGAATCGGTATTCGCAAAATTCCTGAGTTTCGGCGGTGGAGACACCGGAGCGGTGATGATCAACAACGCCGACTGGCTGGATGCGCTGAATTTCATCGACTTCTTGCGCGATTACGGCCGCCATTTCAGCGTCAACCGCATGCTCACCTACGACTCGGTCAAGCTTAGGCTCGAGCGCGAGCAGCCGCTGAGCTTCATCGAGTTCA
>Ga0126372_10001206_pt1 | contig 10318 bp, 5 predicted proteins | sample PanSoiMetaPlot_6_FD_92762 | JGI IMG/M metagenome (GOLD analysis project Ga0126372, IMG submission 92762) | Tropical forest soil microbial communities from Panama - MetaG Plot_6 | ecosystem: Environmental > Terrestrial > Soil > Tropical forest > Bulk soil | place: Panama | collected 2016-02-17
TGACCGATGCTGCCATGCGCAATATGGCGAGCTACAGCAAGGGAATGCAGCAGCGCATGCGCCTGGCGCAGGCGTTATCACACGATCCCAAAGTGTTGGTGCTCGATGAACCACTGAATGGCTTGGACCCGCTGGCCCGGTCGGAGATGATCGCGTCCTTCGGTGCTGCAGCCAAGCGCGGCTGCTATGTGATCATTTCCAGCCATGTTCTGCATGAAGTCGACGCCATCTCCGATCAAGTCGTCCTGCTGAATAACGGCTATGTTGTGGCCGAGGGCCAGATCCAGAGCGTGCGCAACGAGATTCAGGAGCATCCTGTGCAGATTTTGATCCGCTGCAACCGACCGCGTGAAGTAGCCGCGAGAATGGTCGGATTAGAGCACACGATCGAGGTCTCCATCCACCACGACGAGCGAGGATTGTTGGTGAAAACGCGCGATCCTGACCGGTTCTATCTGACACTGAATGAACTGGCGCTCAACGGGATCGAGATGGAATCGGTCGCCCCCGCAGACGACGATGTGCTGTCCGTCTACGAATATTTGATCGGCAATGAAGAGGCAATTCGATGACTCGCCTCTGGGTGCAAATCAAAGCCGTGATCCGGCTGGAGACGAAGAAGACCTTCTTCGCCAAACGAGGTCTTTGGATCTACTTGCTGGCGCTTTTGCCGATCCTGCTTTTCCTCGGCAAGTCCATCGTGGAGTCCAGCGTCAGCACGAATCTGGCGAAGCGCGGCGAGAAGCCCCTGACTTATCAGGATCTGCTCGCAGTCAAGTCGGGAATGACGCGCCAACAAGTGATCAGCCTGTTGGGCACACCTCCCGGCGACTTTCATTGGGAATACCGACCTACCGGCCCTGGCTCAAGCGGTGATGTCCAGCACGAGAGTTATCAGTATTCCGATGGAGAGAACGTCCTGTACCTCGAGTTGTCGGAGGGTAAGGTTGAGGGCACTCACATCCGCTCAGCCTTCAATTTGGGCGACGAATCGATCATGTTTGCCGGCGTCTTCCAGTTCTTTTTTCTTCGTTTGGCCGTCTTCTTCGGTTGTTTGGGAATTTTCATGAATCTGTTTCGCGGCGAAATTCTTGACCACAGCCTGCATTTCTATTTTCTTGCGCCAATCCGCCGCGAAGTCCTAATGGTGGGAAAGTTCCTTGCCGGACTGCTAGCCACCTGCGTCATTTTCGTGGCCAGTATCGTGTTCCAGACTGCGGCGTTTCTCTGGCAGTTCACTCCCCGAGTGCGCGATCTCTACCTGTACCACAATCACGGTCTGGAGCACGCTGCGATCTACGCCGGTGTGACTGTGCTGGCCTGCGTTGGCTACGGTGCTTTCTTTCTGGTGGCGGGAATGTTATTCCGCAATCCCTTGCTACCCGCGGCTGCGATCCTAATTTGGGAAGCTATCAACCCGTTCTTGCCAGCGCTGCTCAAACAGTTCAGCGTGATCTACTACCTCAAGTCCCTGTGTCCGGTGGAGGTCCCTGTCCAGCCGGGTACGCCGTCGTTAGTGGCTTTGTTGGTTTCCAACCCCAATCCCATCTCCCCACCAGTCGCAGTACTAGGTATTCTGATAGTGGTGTTATTGGCACTTTATGTTTCGAGCGTTCAGGTGCGGCGGATGGAGATTAACTACACGGCCGAATAATCCCAGGTCGTTTGCAATTCTAGAAGTATTCTCGCGCACGTGGATCGCCTCGGGAAGCTGTATTTTATGCAATGATTCATGGTTACGACACTCTGCGCGATTCGCGTAGCCCGACATCATCGATTCAACCGTTCCGGGCAGTATTCACGCGAAGAACCCATTGCGGACAAATGGCTTCACGTTTTTCCGGAGGCGGGCGCTCCGAATTAAAGCGCTCAACTGGCTTTCCGTTACTGTCCAGCTGTTGTTGTCGGTGCTCGGGTGCTCAGGCGAACAATGTGGAGCAAACCATGGTAGGTCGGCGAGCTACGACTTATTGCCGCCTTCCCTCGTGATGGACTGGTGCAACCTGAGGATTCGATCAGAACCTCATACAAGCAAACCGACGTGGTGAGCGATTTGTGAAGAACCTGCTATCTTTGTGTACAATCCATTAACTTTGACTAGGGTTGCCTTACGTATACTTTCGTGTCCGTTCGTGCCTGTAAGTCTCGGATTGAGGATTCGCTTTTCTATTCCGCCTCAAGCTATTGCATTCTTAAAGTGTTAGAATTTGCAGACCTACCGACCATTAGCAGGTAACGGAGCCAGACGATACGTCGCACAGTCGCACCTGCGGATAGGGCCGGAGTTCTTGTATGTATGTCGCTAGAGTCTGCTCGTCCTGTAGTAAGCGGAATCCGTGCGGTTTATGGCAAGTACTCGAACAAAGTGCTGTTGGAACAGCCCGGAAGGCTATGAAGAAATCCAAACTAAAGTGAGGCGCACAACCTGTTGGAGACCTGCATTAATGATCACCCAGATTCGGGCTACGTGCCCCGTGCAAACCTTTCCTTAGCCGACGTGTGGTCTCGGAGCACGCTTAAAAGCAGCGGTGGTTGAGTATCAGGACTTCATCAAATTTATCCTGAACAGAAGTGGCAGGACAGAAGTGTAGAATTGAGTCTATCCACAGACAAGTAAACTGATGAACCAGGGATTATCACGCTATTTACCTGTTCAGCATTGAGAGGAGCGTCGCGAGGCGTCAGGAGAACTCCACAATGCCCCACAATGGAAGAAGAGATTTTCTGAAGCAAACAGCTCTTGGGACAGCAGCCATCCTCGCCTACCCCAGAAGTATCCTGGGTGCAAATGATCGTGTCCGCGTAGGCATGATTGGCGTTGGCAACCGGGGACAGGATCTGCTCGAACAAATCGTCACCCTCCCAAATGTTGAAGTCGTTGCAATTGCCGATGTCTATCGTCGCCGTCATGACGAAGCGAGAAAAATTGCTCCGCGCATCGTAGTGTTTGACGATCACCGACGTTTGCTCGACAGGCAAGATATTGACGCAGTGATCGTAGCCAGTCCGTTGCACACCCATGCACGACACTTTCTCGATACCTTGTCCGCGAGAAAGGACCTTTATTGTGAGAAGACCATGACTTGGTCAATCCCTGAGGCTGAGCGATGCCTGACGGCAGCACAGGCATCGAGCCAGATCGTACAAATCGGGTTGCAGTGGCAGAGTTCGAGAGCTCTTGCTGATGCGAGGAAATGGGTTAGGTCGGGTCTTCTGGGTAAGGTCACGCACGTGGAATCCTGGATGAGCCGGAACACGCCTCATGGAAAGGGACAATGGGTCCGGCGCGTTCCGTCCGATTGCACTGCGGACAATGTGAATTGGACTGCTTTCCTGAACGGACGCCAGGGCCGTCCGTTGGACCCCTATCGCCTGATCAATTGGCGCTTGTTCTGGGAATTTTCTGGCGGAAATATCACGGAGAACATGGTTCACCAGATTGCTTGGATAATGATCGTCCTCGACCTGCCACTCCCAACCGTCGCGTACACCTCCGGTGGAGTGTTCTCCGAAAGGGACGGTCGTGAAGTTCCGGACACGATTGCCGTCACGCTCGATTTTCCGAACGATTTGGTCGTAACCTGGCAGTCAACATTCAGTAACCGCCACTATGGCTTAGGGGACCGAATCTTGGGCAGCGATGGAACTATTGAGCATGGTTGGGCTCAATCGGACATGGTAGGCGGGGAGGACCGTGAATATATTCGCTACTACGCCGAAAGTGTCAATCGCCCGGATGGTGAAAGCCTCACTGACGGCAGTCCTGGTGGCCATACGGGAGACCGGGATCATTTAGCCGATTGGATTAGCTGCATCCGCGCTCGCGGGATTCCGAACGCATCGGCAGAGATCGGCCACCGCTCCGCCCTTGCATGTCATATGGCGAACCTGGCGTATCGCAGAAGGGAACGCGTGAGTCTGACGGAGGCGAGGTCTTTCGTCCCGGAATTCTGAAGCGTTGAGGAACCGCACACGTTCATACTTGGTACTTTCTTCGACCGATAAGAGTCAGAAAACCGCTGTTCCAGCTAACCCTCGACTCCGCTTCCCGTCGCAGGTTTGCTCGACATGCTGCGCTGATCCGAGCGGGAATGGTCCGCCTGGGATAACCTCCGGCCACCAGGCAACACACGGGGAAACTTCGGGATGCGAGCAAACCGATGGTCAAACCGTCGCACCATAGCAAACAGAAGTGCGCTTAATCGGCGAAGTTCACTCGGTCTCGAATACATTCCTAAGATACGGGTTTTGCAACATTTTTAGCTAGGCTGCCTTGCCAGACTCGAGTGACGCAGGTCTGCCGAAATGATGGCGCCATCACCGATTTTGATACCATCTCTGGAGCATAAGGAAAAATACGGAATGAAAAAGCTCGAATTTGGAGTCTTGGTTCTCTGTGTCTGCGGAATGCTCGGATCGGCCTTGGCCGTGGCTCAGACCGAGACCCGGCAAGGAGTCAACGCTATAAAGGCTCCGGCCACACCATTGCCTAATGAGGCTGCCTCAGGACACATTAAGAAATTTTCGTTTATTGCTTATGGAGACACCCGAGGTCGACGTGATGGAGTTGCGATTCAGTATGAGCATTCGCTGCTTATCGACTCCATGCTGGCCCGAATCAAGAAGCTGGCGGGCACGGATTTTCCGGTAAAGTTCGTGTTGCAATCAGGCGACGCCGTGCACGACGGGCGGGAAGTGAAGCAATGGAACGTGAGCTTCGTTCCCCTAATCGATCGTCTCACAAGCGAAGGCGATGTGTCGTATTTTCTCGTACCGGGCAATCATGAGGGAACGACCACAGAAGTCGGAATGCGCAACTATCTAGATGCAGTTTCCGCGCTTATTCCGTCGGAGGGATCACCGCGCCGCCTGAAAGGCTATGCCACCTATTCCTTTGGGTATGGGAACACGTTCGTTGTAGCACTCAACGCGAATATCGCCGACGATAAGAAACAGTACGAATGGATCAAAAGCCAACTCGAGGCACTTGACCGAACTCGGTACGTCAATGTCATCGTTTTTTGTCATCAAGCTCCATTCTCGTCGGGTCCACACGGCGGAGCGAATGTGGAGCCGCCGACCATCGCCCTGCGGAATTCCTACATGCCCCTGTTTCATACCCACCATGTTCGTCTGCTTTTCTCTGGCCACGAGCATCTATTCGAGCACTGGGTGGAACACTACACGGACTCCTCTGGGACCCATCGCATGGATTTGGTGGTGTCTGGTGGGGGCGGAGCACCGATCTACCCTTATACCGGCGAGCCCGATCTTCGCGACTATTTGAAAGCGAACGAAGCCGTCAAGGTCAAACTGGATCATCTGGTGAAGCCGAGCGAGAATCGCGGCCTGAATCCGTATCACTACGTGATCGTCCGAGTGGACGGAGAGCAGCTGAACATGGAGGTTATCAGCGTGGACTGGGGAACGGGCTTTTCACCGTATCGAAGCAACAAGATTGAGCTACAGGAAGAAGGCGGTGAGCGTTAGCTAATTGAAGGATCCGACGCATCCCCGTCCAAGATTCGTGCTCTTAGGCTAAGCCTGCAGGTCCTCGGTCCTCAATACTAGGGCAATTGAGGGGCATAGGGCGGCACGCCAGGCTCTTGCCACCGCAACGGTTCGAATTGGTCGGGCTGCAAACATCGGGATAAGGCCTTTGCCGCATTGCGAGTCGATTTAATTAACCCTTTATTTGGTGGGTCTTGGTAGAAATCCTGGAAGGCCACGGCATCCCTTTTTCCAACGGCCTGCTTTCATTGAGTTCGTGGTTTTTGGGTGACTCTGTTCTAAATTGCGAGCTTTATCCACACTGGGGCATGGTCGCTGGCGTTTACCTCGCCACGCACCCAGCGGTCTACACCGCCGTCCACCAGTCGGTCCGACATTATCGGTGAGAGCAGGAAGTGATCAAGTCGCATTCCTTTGTCCTTCCGCCAACGTTCAAATTTGTAATCCCAGAATGTCCAAAGCGGCCCGGCTGGGCGCAGCTTCCGCATAGCATCGGTCCAGCCTTGAGCCAGCAAACGCGCAAAGGCTTGTCGGCTTTCAGGCTGGATTAAGGCATTGTTATCCAATGATCTAGTCGGATAGATATCCTGCGGCCGGGGCACTACGTTGTAGTCGCCAGCCAACACTACGGGTACACCCGCCGCCATGAGTTCGGTGGCATGGTTAATTAAGCGCTCAAACCACGCCAGTTTGTAGTTGAACTTCGGACCTGGCTGCGGATTCCCGTTGGGAAGGTAGATGGAAGTGACCAGGACTCCATGAACAGCCGCTTCGATGTAGCGGGCTTGGTGATCTCTAGGATCGCCCGGTAAGCTTGAGCGTGTCAGCACAGGAGCGTGGTTTCGCGCGAGAATGGCCACTCCGTTCCAGGAACGCTCCCCTTGCCAAACCGCGTTGTACCCGAGCGTTTGAAGCGCACGCAGAGGAAATGCTCTCGGCTCTGCCTTGAGCTCCTGGAGGCTTACAACGTCCGGCTCCGCTTTGGTTAGCCATGCCAAAAGATTATCCAGCCGCTTGTTGATGTTGTTAATGTTGAAGGTGGCGAATTTCACCAAGTCCTCCTGCCATACCATCGGGCGCGCCTCCCTATAGGGAGCGGCCAGCTTCCTTGTTCTGGTTCGCATTATTTCACTGCTTCTCTCAAGACACGCAAGTTCGCTCAAGGGCGCGCTACATTGCCAAAATTGAAAGTCGAAGGCAAAAACAACAGCGAAAACTTCGGTCATTAGTGCATCGGAGGGAACAATCAACTTCGTCGATCTGGGTAAACTGTTCGAAACGATTTAGCGAAAGCGCATAACAGATTGTTTGGACTCCGGCCTCTCTTGACGACGAACAGCAAATGTTCCAGTTGTGTGATGTCAGCCCGAAGATCACCGGCGACGTTCGGCCAGATCGGCAATTTTCTCCGCTCAATGGCACCTATGGCGTTCTTAAACTTGTCACTATTCACAAAACAGCGAACTCATCCCACGCTGTGTGGCGCGGCGTGAAATCCATAATTGAAAAGATGTAAATGTAATAGAATCGCTCGCGACATTTTCAGAGTTCTCGGGAGGGCCCCATGCGATTGTCGCGCAAGCTTGTGCTTCGATTTTCTGTGATCGCCATATCATGGCTGATGAGTTCCATGCTTTTGGCACAAACCAAAAGCAATACGCAGGAAAAGGGTTCTTTGTGTACGAATGGTGCCGGGTTGACCTTACCGGCGGGATTTTGCGCGACGGTATTCGCAGACAGTATCGGTCACGCACGCCACATGGCGGTCGGACCGAATGGGGTTGTTTACGTGAACACGTGGTCGGGCGACGATTACAACTTCGACAAGGTTCACGAGGGAGGCTTTCTGGTAGCTTTGCAAGACAAAGCGGGAACTGGAAAGGCGGGCACAATTGAGCGTTTTGGGGAGACCGTTCAGACTGGCGGGGCAGGGGGAACTGGCATCGCCGTATACAACGGATCGGTTTACGCGGAGATCAACGATCGAATCGTGCGGTATGCAATCCCGGCGGGGGCGATCCTGCCCCAAGCACCACCCGAGACCATCGTATCCGGATTACCTTTAGGTGGCGACCATCCGATGCATCCATTCATCATCGGGGAAAATGGATTCTTATATGTTGACGTTGCCTCAGCGACGAACTCCTGCCAGCCGCAAAATCGGCAGCCCAAAGTGCCCGGTGCGAACCCTTGTACTGAACTGGAGACCCGCGGCGGCGTGTGGCGCTACGATGCCAACAGGACGAACCAGACGTTTTCCGCTGCCGATCGCTTCGCGACGGGAATCCGCAACGCGGAAGGCTTTGCATTCGACTCCGCAGGCAATTTGTTTGTTACGCAGCACGGACGAGATCAGCTGCATTCGAATTGGCCAGATCTGTACAAATCTTCCGAAGAGGCGACGCTGCCCGCCGAGGAACTTATGCTGTTGAAATCCGGCGGCGATTACGGCTGGCCGGAATGCTATTACGACGGCACGCAGAAAAAGCTGGTTCTAGCTCCTGAGTATGGTGGCGATGGAGGGAAGGCTGTAGGAGTTTGCGCGAACAAGCTGTCGCCCGCTGCTGCTTTTCCTGCCCACTGGGCTCCGAACGCGATGGTCCGCTACAACCAGAATCAGTTTCCAACCCGCTATCGTGACGGAGTGTTCATCGCCTTCCATGGTTCATGGAATCGCGCGCCCTACGCGCAGGGAGGCTATAACGTTGTGTTCCAGCCGCTGAATGGGGACCCGGCAGAGGGCAAGTGCGAAATCTTTGCGGATGGCTTCGCTGGGTCGGTAAAGACCCCCGAAGGCGCCGAGCATCGTCCCTCCGGCCTCGCGGTTGGAACCGACGGCGCGCTGTACGTGTCCGATGATATTCGCGGACGAGTCTATCGAATCGTTTACACAGGCGACCCTGCCGGACCCGCGCCGAAGGCGACACCATGCCCGATCAATTCGGCGCCGGCCGGTAAGATTGTGCAAGCGGTTTCTGCCCCACCAGAAAGCAACACAGCCGATCTTCCGGTGCCGGAAGGCTCGTCACCTGAAATGGTCGCGTTGGGCTATCGCATCTATCACGGCGAGGTGGGAGGAGCGAGCTGCACCGGTTGCCACGGGGCCAAGGGCACAGGCACGCCCCTCGGGCCGGACCTGACCAAGAACAAGTGGCTGTGGAGTGATGGCAGTTTTGCAGGAATCTTGAAGGTGATCACCGAAGGTGTGCCCAAGCCGAAGCGATTTCGCAGTCCTATGCCGCCGATGGGTGGAGCACAACTCTCCGCGACCCAGGCCGCCGCTCTTGCAGCCTATGTGTGGGGCCTAAGCCACAAGCCGGTGTCCGGCATGAAGGTATCACCCGCGGAGCTACCCATCTTCGGTGTGAAAATCTTTCCGGCGAACCTCACGTCGACTACGAATGGCCGAGTCATCATTGGGACCATCACGGAGTGAGCCGTCTTCGTCGCGAAAGCGGGCTTTTCCAGCGTTTGGAACCCGCCCGCGCGCCTCGCGCCGCCCCCGCACGCATGTAGCTCACCGCACAATTGGCGTAATGAGCTCCTCCGACCTCATTTTGTACACAAAGCGAGCAGGTAAATTGCATGGATGTTTGGCAGTCGTCTCGTGCGCTTGATCTCGGACAACTTGTCCCGAACACGGCGCATATCATGCTTTATCTTGCACCCTTACCACGCTGTTCGTCCTGCTCGTGAACTGATCCGGCTTGATACTGCAATCCCGCATTGTCAGAATCGCGTCTTTTCATCAACCTGGTGAACTGCATGATGGTGTCCACCACCAGTTTTTCACCTGACGATTCGCCTAATTAATTAGGCTGGCCCAGTTGCAGAACACCATATCGGTTGGTGGGCGATGCAAAACCAGCTGAGCGCGTCATTCAAGGAACGAGGAGGCGTTGGTCGGCGCGCTGGCAAACTACGGCAGGTTTGTTTATTGCCCAGTTGATGTCGGTACTCCTCTAGAAGATGAAGTGTTGCTGCCAAGGTTTGAACGACAGCGGGGACACCCCCACTAGCTTAGCTAGCATTTGTTGTGCAACAGGTAATAGTATGAGCAGTTCATCGATTTTGCGGAGGAATCCGTATGAGCCCAGGACGCATAGTCTCTTTGATTCTGCTCTGCGTACTGACCGGGATGACGGTTGCCGGTAGTCGCGTAGCGAATCCTGCAGGGGATGCCGGTGATGTGAATGGTTCGAGAATAGCTTCCGAATCAACTCAGGGCACCAATTGGTTGATGAATGGGAGGACGTACGACCAGCAGCACTTCAGCCCGCTCCGTCAGATCAGCGATAAGAACATCTCCCAACTTGGCCTCGACTGGTACCTGGAAGTGGATAGCGCCATGGGCATGGTTTCCGAACCCATCGTGGTGGACGGCGTCATTTTTGTTAGTGCTCCACTTTCGGTAGTGTATGCAGTGGATGCGGCCTCGGGAAAAGTGCTTTGGAAGTTTGATCCCAAGGTTCGGCTGAATATGGCCATCAATGGTTCTTACTCCGCCCGCACCAACGGTGGGGTAGCCGTCTGGAATGGCAAAGTGTACGTAGGCACAGGCGATTGCCGGCTAGTGGCGGTGGATGCCGCCACCGGAAGTCAGGTTTGGGAAGTCCCTGTTTGCGACGCAACTCAAACCGGCATCACCGGCGCCCCCCATATTGCGAAGGGAAGAATTTTGATTGGTTACAACGGTTCGGATGATGGCGTGCGCGGGTCGCTCGTAGCTTACGAGGCCGATTCTGGCAAAGAGGCATGGCGCTTCTGGACGGTTCCCGGCGACCCGGCCAAGGGCTTTGAAAGTAAA
>Ga0126372_10001207_pt1 | contig 10318 bp, 13 predicted proteins | sample PanSoiMetaPlot_6_FD_92762 | JGI IMG/M metagenome (GOLD analysis project Ga0126372, IMG submission 92762) | Tropical forest soil microbial communities from Panama - MetaG Plot_6 | ecosystem: Environmental > Terrestrial > Soil > Tropical forest > Bulk soil | place: Panama | collected 2016-02-17
ACGCCAAGCTTTTCTATGACAAGGCAAAGGCGGTTAGCGAGATCCTCGACACAAAGGTTAACGACGAGACCGCGAAGCGCCACAAGGAGTTGACGATCCAGCTCGTGGAGGCGGATTTTCAGAGGAGGTTGCTCGAGCTAAAGAAGCTCCAGGCCGAGCTCGCGCTCGATTCGGCGAATCAGATCAAGCTCGCCGCGGAGCAAGACCAGCAGGCGATCGAACAGCTGGCGGCCAACCTCGGCTCCGATAAGGCGATCCTCGCCGGGCTCGCTGGCCGCCTCATACGCAGCGCCCAGGTCTACGTCGACCTCTACACGCAGTACGCGTTCTTCGCCGCACGGGCGCTCGACCTCTACACGCTCGAGGACAACTACGTGCCGAAGGTCTCCTTTAGCCTCGGGTACATACACCCCGACCACGAGGCCGATGCGCTTCTGCTCATCGACGACGGTGAGAAGGACCCGTTTGTATCGCTCATGGCCGAATATCAAAAGACCGTCAGCACCCTGCCGGACCCGTTCCTACTCAAGCCCGTCTACGACGCCTATGACCAATCTCTGACCACGGTCCAGCATCAATATTGGAACTTCACCGACCCCGAGGTCTTGAACGCCTTGCGGACGACTGGTCAGGCGGCCGTTCGAATCCCTCTGAGCAGCGTCCCAACGAGCCGCTTTGAGCTGAAGATCCTGCAAGTCTACCTTTCGCTGACGGGCGCCGTCGGCGAGAACGAAACCATCAAGGTCAGGCTGGAGCACACCGGCAATGCCGAGAATCGGAAGCTGCCGAGCTCTATCCCGATTATCCTGTCAGCGCCGCCTCTGCACGAGTTCGTGGCCGCCACAGTCGACGGCTCGCTGCAACCTCCCCTGGACCAGAAATTCTGGGGTCGCAGCCCAACCGCGCTGTGGCGCCTGGAAATCGATGAGTCGGAGAAAGCCGTCAACTTCGACGGACTCACAGAAATTCAGATCGTCGTCGATTACAAGTGCCTCGAGGGGCTTCCCCAGCGCGCCGCGGGGAGTTCGAGGCTTACCAGCACGACGACGAGGTACGAATATGGGAGTTGATTGATTACATGAAGTGGCTGAAGAGGGGCAGAGTCCAGCTCACGGCGTTCCGTACCGACACCACCGGAGGGGGTTACGCGATGCGCCCGCGGTTCCCCTGATCTTCTAACTCTTCCGCTGAGCCGATCGGCCTCGTCGCGGCCGAGATGTCGCCTCCGGGGTGGGTTGGCCTTGGCTGGCCTGAACATTTCCGGAACGACACAACGGAGCGGCCCGCTGGCTCGTATCGGTGCCGCGGCAGGGGCGCCGTCAGCCTCCCACACGCGCAGGAGGGCGGTAGATCGTGAGGATCGTTCTGACATTCGAGTGGCTCCGCGCTGCTAAGGCGGCGGAACCAGCGATGCGTCGCCGCTGTGCCCTCTTGGGGCTCCCTCGAGAACGATGACCAGTTCAAAACTAGAGTGAGGCGCTCGAAATACTCCGAGTAACAGATTGCGTACGAGCTGCGCCAGGCCGAGAGCGGCGGCCGGCCGGGGACGTCTGCCGCTGCTGGGCGTGAGTGAGACAACATTCTAACGCATGGAAGAAGAAGTACGGCCACCTGGGCGCCACGGAGGTGCACCGGATGCGCCAGCTCGAGGACGAAAACACGCGCTGACTACCCTGTCGCGGTGATCATTACGCGTTACCAGTCGCATGACCGTAGATGCTCAGCCATTGAGTTGTATTCACTGTTCTGGGGAGGGCGACATGGCTTTCCAATACGCAGCTAAGATAATTTGTGGGCTCAGCAAAAGTGAAGGGGTGATCGCGCACGGCGTCTACGAAACGGTCGTGAATATCCACAATCCGTATAAAGAGACGTTGACCATCAAGTACAAAGCGGCGGTGGCAGGCGACGGCGGCGACGGAAGCATCTCTGGCTTCACGTCGGTCAAGATCAAGCCGGACGCTGCTCAGTTCTACAGCTGCAAGGCGTTCCATAAGATTTCTGGTGTGCCCGCTACGACGATGATCGATGGGTTCTTCGTTATTGAGAGCCCCCAGTCGTTGGACGTCATTGCCGTCTATACGACTAACGATATGGCCGGGAATGGCGTGCCGGCAATCGCAGTCGAGCGGGTGTTCGAACGCACAGTCTGATCGCGCCGCCGCGTCCCTGACGGAAGGAAGCGTTCAATCGCTAGAGAACGACCTGTATACGTCTTCTGCTTTGCGCGAAGGGCACGGGCACACGTTTGGGCAAGGCCAAAGGAGGTCTGCTCCCATTTTGCTCCCATACGATCTGAGCGCTCACGGCCTCGATGGTCTCGTCGAGGTAATCGAGGTGGGCGAGACCCAATCTTGCGCTGTGGCATCCCGCTCCTGGTTGGTCAGCGTCCTCGAGATCGCCACGGCCCTTCGGAACGACATCCGGGTGATTCCCGTTCTTCTCCTCGGGGCAGCGCGGCCCGCGGCTGACCGACTACCTTATGAGCTCGAGGCCAATACTTGCGCTTCCCGTTGAAGGGCACTGCGCTCCGGACTTAGAGGGTCTCCCCTGGCCGTCCGTTCACGGCGACGTATCTAAAGCGACTGGCAAGGTTGGGTTGAAACGCGTGTTCACGGTCCGACACCTGCTAGCCGTCTCGTATAGACACTTCGCAGGTGTTGACGCAACGGCAGGCCCCCGGGGGCTTGGATCCCACTTGACAACACAGGCTACGAGCCTATATACGATTCCCCCGTGAGCGGTTATCGCTTTGTCCTCCTGGCGGTGCTCCTCTGGGTGGGCGCGGACTTCTCAGTGCCCACGCTGCCGGGTGCTTTCGTCTTCGATGCCGAAGAGTCGGTGGACGGCGTCCGTGCGCGTGGAAGGCCAGAGGTCCAGGTCACGTTCGTCCACGACACGTCACCTGCACCGCCGCCACGCGTCGCGATCGGTAATCGGTGGCGCGTTGGACACGGACCGCTCATGACCTCCAGTCTCCTGTCGGTCAATGTCCTACCTCGAGCGGCACTCGTCCTGATTCCTCCGTCCGAAGACCCCCACTAGTTCCGTCTCGCAGACGCGGGATGTGTCATCAGGGCCTCGCGTCCACAGCGGGTGTTGATCCTCCTGAGCCTTCTGCTCGCTGTGAGCATGGCCGCATGCTTCTATTGGCGGGCGACGCTCCGGCTTTCGTGTTTTTCGGGCGTACGTATCAGCCCTGCGGCGGATTGCTTCTCTGGTCGACTGCCCGGGGATCGTCGGGCGTGGATCCCCGCTGGAGGTAACCAATGAGATTTTCCACTTGGACGCTCGTGTTGGTGTTGGCCGCCTCGACCTGGTTCGCCGAGCCGACCGTGATCTCACAGTCAGCCCTCGGGAAGTCTGTGTCCTCTTGTGGGACTTGTTCAAGGCGCGGGAGTGCCACTCGCATGCCCAAAGCGCCGCAGCGTATCCTCGCGGTAGACGACGACGTGACCCTTCCGGACGTTCTCAGATTCTTCTTGGGCAAAGAGTACGAGGTTAGGTCGGCAATGACGGGCGCGGACGCCCTTGCGAGGGTGTGCCACGAGCCAGTCGACCTAGTCATGCTGGACCATCGGCTTCCGGATCGCACCGGGCTCGAAGTACTGGCTGAACTGAAATCCATCCGTCCGAGCCTCCCGGTAGTCATGCTGACCGGATACGGCTCCGAGTGGATTTGCGCCGCGGCCTTCAAACTGGGTGTCGCGGATTACCTTCAGAAGCCCGTGAACGCTGTTGATCTCGTCGGAGTCGTGCACCGGCTCCTCCTGCAAGACCTTGTAACAAGTGATTCCTCGCGGGAGAGCCCAATGCTGAGAGACCTACACGCCCCCCTCTGTACTCCTATCCAGAGGGCTATGGGACTAATCCAGCAACGCTACTGGGACAATTTCTCCTTGTCGACGTTAGCGCGCCAGGTTGGAATGAGCAAGTATCGTCTCTCCCACAGGTTCCGGGAGGTCGTGGGAGTTACGTTCCGCGACTATCTCCTGAATGTACGTCTGGAACGAGCCAAAGCCCTTTTGGCCACCGATGACGTCTCGATCTCCGAGGTTGCCCAAAAGGTCGGTTTTGGGGACCTCCAGCGTCTCGATAAGGTTTTCAAGCGTTACACTGGCTCCAGCCCTTCCGCCTATCGATTGATGATCCGAAACCATAGCAATAAGTAATCGAGATTCGACAAGAAACTACTAGTCAGAGCTGAACCGGTGCTCTAACTTCAATCAGAGCGTCGTGCTCAGAAGAGTGCTCATTGAGGCGTGCCTGGCCAAGCCAAGGCGCAAGGTATTCCCGCACGTTGCGACCGCGGCACCAGATCGGGCGTATGGTTCCGAGAAGTGAAGCTCGATGCGGAGAGATGAGGGATGGTAGAAAATCCAGTATTAGAGCATTTGAAACTCGAAGCAGGAGCGGACCTCATGTGCGCAGCCCGATCAGGCTCCTTCTGTACCGTGCAGTCAACTGGGGACGTTTCGTGGCGCCCGCGCTCCCTGCTCGGCGTCGGGGTACTTCAAGCTCGACCTCGCGACTCCGGTCGCTCTGTATTGAATGATTTCTGAGGCTCAGGCGTTGACTCCCGGATTGCATCAAGCGCCGATGAGCCCGCTCGATCTCGTCAAGCTTACACCACTGATGCAACGGACGAGTGGTCGAGCTGAGATCTTGATCGGCCTCATCGACGGTCCAGTAGCTATGAGCCATCCGGACCTTGGCGGCACGCGGATCCAGGAGATTCCCGGTCGCTTGGCCGGTACCTGCGGGAGCGCCACGAGCACGGCGTGCCGGCACGGGACCTTCGTGGCGGGGATCCTGTCAGCAAAGCGCGGATCGGACGCTCCGGCCATCTGCCCGGATTGCGCCCTTCTAGTTCGGCCCATCTTTGCCGACACGGTGTCGGAGCGTGCGCAGATGCCAACCGCGACTCCCGACGAGCTGGCGGCCGCGATCATCGACAGCGTTGACGCCGGAGCCCGCCTCATCAACGTGAGCGCGGCGCTCGCACAGCCCTCCACGAGAGAAGAGCGCAGGCTCGTAGATGCGTTGGACTACGCGGAACGGCGCGGAGCCATCACGGTGGTGGCCGCGGGCAACCAGGGCACGATCGGCAGCTCCTCTATGACGCGTCACCCGTGGGTGATTCCCGTTGTTGCGTGCGACCTCCGAGGCCGCCCCATGCCTGAGTCGAACCTGGGACGCACCATGGCGCGAAGAGGCTTGCGTGCGCCAGGGAACGAAATCACCAGCCTCGGAGCCGAGGGACGAGCGGCGAGCTTCGGTGGGACAAGTGCGGCCACCCCGTTCGTGACGGGAACGGTCGCGCTTCTATGGTCGGAGTTCCCGGCCGCGACTCCAGACCAGGTGAGAACAGCGATTGAGCATGCCCACCGGCCGCGGCTGGCGACGGTGGTGCCTCCTTTGCTGGACGCTTGGGCGGCGTATCTGGTCATGGCGAAGCATCATTCCTAACACGGGAAGGGGGTACATCATGGATCAGACTCAGACGGATCGGTCGAAAGCGGAGGCTGAAACCAGCGAACCAACCGGGAACGCAACCCCGAGTGATCAGCGCTTTGAGCGGACGCTCCGTCCCCAGGCGGGGGGAGGCACGTGTAGCTGTGGAGGTGCGCCGGCCGCCAATCCCAGTGGGGCTGACACTGCTGGCTCGTACATCTACGCGCTGGGTCGAGTGGAGCCCCGGATTCCCACTCCTGCCGTGGAGAAGGAGTTTGCCCAGGCCACCGGGCGGGCTGAGAGCGCCGGTCTAACCGATCGGCAAACCCTCCACACCGTCCTGTCCCAACGCCTCAACCGCTACCTTGCTCGTCAACTCTGCTATGTACTGTCTATCGAAGGTATCGAGACCTATATCTTGCAGCCGCGCGACTCGGCCGACCTCGATCTGCTCGTTGAAGCTATCCGGCCGGTGCCCACCCCTCTGGACGTCGATGTCGTGATCGGGGTTCGCGGCCCCCTAGCGCCACCGGAAATGTGCAATGGGCTCATGGTGCCAATCGCAGGTTTTGATCAGCTGTATTCCTTTGATCGGGAGACCCTGATGAAGTCGATCCCGCGGCCCGAGAAGATGGCGGCGAAACAGTTCGAGACCGCGTCAGCCGAGCTCTTCGAGCGGGTCCTTCAACTGGCGGACAACGCCGGGGCCACCGATGAGCATCGAGCCCTCAACTACCTGGTCGTTCGCTATGCTCCGATCTACGCCCTGACGGCCGAGCGATATACGCAGGACAATTCCTTGACAGCAGTCGACGTGCAACCGTCGTCTCTCAGCGGCATCCGAAAGATAATGGACGTGATTTTCTCGTTTACCAACCGAAACACAGACGTCACCGATAAGTACTTCGCCCGAGTGGACGTGACGGAAGCCTACCCATTCCTTGTAAGCAAGCTGGCGCCCTATTACGAGCGGTGAGTGATCACGCGACCACGATCGCAGATACACAGAGAGCGGGCGTGAGCAGTCCGCGATTCGGCTGCGAGGCGTCTCCCGCATCGAGAGTTCAACCGGGCGAGAAGAGGAGCCGCTGACACGGCGATTTCTGCCACGGGAAATGCGGTTTAGTCAGCCGGCGCGGTGGCGTCTCAGGAAGTCAGAAAGGAGGTGGTGGGGCCGCTCGTGTTGTTCTGGACCGTGGCACCGGCGCCACACAGGGTGACTTGCATCCACTGATGACTAAGGTTTGAGGAGGGATCGAACATGATGCCAGGGTTCACGGCCGAAGCATCCCTTCACCGCGCCGACCAGCAATACTGGACCGGCACGACGCCAACTGCGGGAATGCAGGGTCAGGCAATCATTCCGCAGTGGTGCTGGTGGGTTGGACCATGTCTACCGTTTGTTCACAGGAGACTGCGATGCTGCACGCGGTGGGGCATCCCCCCAGTCTCGTGCAGCTGGAGGAGCTGTTAACGTTCGGTCACCTCATGCGGCCGGGACCGCGAGCGCCGCTGTGACCGGCCGAACCCTTTCGTCGAGAGGAGCGTGAGACGCATGCCCATTCCTGGATTCTCGGCTGAGGCGTCGCTGGGCAAGTCGAAGCGAACCTATCACGGGATATGCCTTTTCGGTGGCGCCATGCTCGATCCAAGCGGGCTGTCTGCCAGCATGTTGCCAAGCACGGCGGAGGTCATGGAGGAGTCGGACGACGGGGAAAGCATCGAGTTTGTGGATGAGCTCGAATCGGATGTCGACGAAATGGAGGGCGCCGGGCCGCTCGACAATGGGGAGGAAGAGAACGGGGACGAGCTCTAGGGTCCCCCGGAGTCGGAAGGTGTGCGTTCAAGCCAAACGAGCGAGCTCACCTGCGCTCAGGGCAGCGAGGAGTAGGCAGAACTGGCGCTTCTCGCTGCCCTGTCGTGTCTGCGAGCTCGACACGCCCTGAAAGGCGGTCGCCGAAATGAGAATGCCTGGATTCACGGCTGAAGTGGCGCTCCATCGGACGGACGAGCCGTATTGTGGGGCGACCACCTGGATTGCAGAGGCCAGCCCTAGCAAGGTGATCCCACAGGACCTCTGCTGGACGAAGACAGCTTGCACGGGCGTGGTGCTATGGTGCCGAAACCGCTGCGCGAAATCGACGTATCCACACACCCAGTACTGGTCGGGATGGTGGTACCCGTGCGGGGCGTGCTTCGGCTTCTCCTGGTAGGAGGGCATGTGGACTAAGTCCATGAGCGTGGAGCGTTAGCACCCCATCCGGCGGCGATCGCCCTCCCGAGGCTTCATTCCCGCGATCGTCCGTTCAATGCCGGAGCTAGCTCGGCAACCTAGCCCGCGAAGGAGACAAGTCTAGGCCGCGATCGCCTCGCCGGTAAAGGGGAACCCGCCACCGCTGAGCAAAGAGTTTCTCGACGTGCGCGTCCCGTTGGGGAATCGAACCCGTGTTGCCGAGGTTCCCGCTCATCACGATGGCGAGGCGTCTGCGTGGATCCGATAGAGAGTCAACTCCCGCGCCATCTCGGATTACAGCCACAACACCCTGGAACAGAATTCTGTTGCTCCTGACTCTATATGGGCACAGAGTTTTTTGGCTCCGACGGTGGCTCGAGTTGTCAGGCTACCAGGATCTATGACGCCGCGCGGGCCCAAGGAATCGGCAGCGCCGAGCTCGCCCGACAGGCGACCCAGTGGTACTTCGAGGACACGAGCGCCCTCGGTCTTGGCCGGCCGGACGTCGAGCCCCTGGCCTCAGAGACTGTCCCCGAGATCGTCGCGCTCATTGGGGAGCTGATAGCCCGGGGGTTAGCGTACGAGTCGGCCGACGATATGTACTTCCGCGTGGCGCGGTTCCCGGACTACGGGCTGCTCTCCGGCGCGCGGCCAGAAGACATGGTCGCTCAGGAGCCCGGCCCGCGGAAAGAAGACCCTCGGGACTTTACGCTCTGGAAGGCGAACAAGCCGGACGAGGACACGTGGTGGCCGTCTCCCTGGGGCCCGGGCCGTCCCGGTTGGCACATCGAGTGCTCCGCCATGGCCGAGAAGCACCTGGGGCCGCGCTTTGAGGTTCACGGCGGCGGGCTCGACCTCCGCTTTCCGCATCACGAGAACGAGGTCGCACAGTCGCGGGGCGCCGGGCGGGAATTCGCGCGGCTGTGGACCCATAACGGCATGCTCGAGCTGCGTGCCGAGAAGATGTCGAAGTCGGTCGGCAACGTCGTCTCCCTCCGTGCGTCCCTGGAGTCGTGGGGGTGCGAACCGATCTTAGTGTTCTTCCTGAACGCGCACTACCGGAGCCCGGTCGAGTATTCCGACGCCGCAATGGAAGCGGCGCGGGCCCAAGTCGCCGATTTCCGTGCGGCGGCCCGCGTCGCGGAGCCGCGCCCCAGCGCGTTGACCTGGGACAGCTTCCGGGCCGCGCTCGACGACGACTTCGACACGCCGCGGGCTCTGTCGATTCTCCACGCGTGGCGCGCCGCCGGCCAGGTCGAGCTTCTTGGGCGCGGTCTCCGTGTCTTCGGGCTAGCCATCGACGCCGACGGCACCGAGGTCCCACCCGAGGTACACCGGCTCACCGAGGCACGTCAGGCAGCGCGGCAGCGGCGGGATTTCCGGGACGCCGACCGCCTGCGGAGCGAAATCGACCGGCTCGGATGGGACGTGCAGGACGGCTCGGGTGGCGCATTCCGGCTCGTCCGTAAGAGGCGGTGAGGCGGCAGGCGCGCACGCTTTCGGAGTCTTTGACCTATCGGATATGGATCACCGTCCTCCGTGCGCCTCCCAGACACAGACGCCTGGACACAGGCCTTCCAATCCCTGATGCGTGTTCTAGAGCCCAGCATGCTGCCTCCCAACTGATACCACCCAGATAACATCTCGGCGCTATGCGAGGTAGATGCGTGCGATTTCGGTGGTTGCGGGGGCCCGCAACCACTTGCCGGCGAACCGGCCGCTTGGATTCAGCTTCGAAATAGTGATTTGAAGGCCGCCGGGCGCGGTCCGCCTTTGAAACCATGCCGCGGGGCGAGTGGCCGCCGCGCGCGGAGCGAATCGAACCCGTGCTGATGAAGGAGGCAGGTCGACTGGGAGCCCGATGCTCTGGGGGAAGAGGACTCCAGGGCGTGAATGATGCTTGGCGATGACCCCACGCAGATCCTATCTGCTTGCATGTGCCGGTCGAGGTCTTCGCTCCCGCCCGTCTCTCGTCCCGCAGCCCAAGGTGTCCTTGAGGGCCCCACCGGTAAAAAGAGGATGCTCACGGTTTTGAGAAGCTTTTCGGAAAATCTCAAGGAAAATCGCATGGAGAACCCCAAGGGCAATGTCTCGACGGCGACGGCATTGCGCCCCGTCATTTCCGAAACAGGTAAAAGGGGCCGAAACAAGCCGACCCGCATTGGTTACAGGGCTACCAAATTCACATCAACCCGAGCGGCGCGACGGCACTTCAAGAATGTCTGCCACCGCTACTGTGGGAGAAGCTGCTCAGCAACGCCTGTGTGCCGGGTTCCGCATTTCAGATCCTGACCGAACAGCTGCACCCCAGAGGGGTTGTCGAAGCGGAACTGATGAACGGTTCGTCCCACGTCCCCATTGTTCGAACGACGTTGCGGCGAGTTTTACTTGACGGGTTGGACGATGTGGTGCAGTTCGGCAAAGAGTTCATCCGGTACGGTTCAGGGTACCTGATGCTATCGCTGGGAGTACACGAGCCAGGCACCGAGGGCCACACTGGCGAGAGCCGCGGTCACTCGGATCACGGTGTTCGCCCGCTGCGACCACTGGGCGGTGAGCACGAACGGCAGGGCGATTAGCCCGCTCAGGGTCAGCATCCCGACCGTCGACCCAAGGCCGAACACGGCGATA
>Ga0126372_10001208_pt1 | contig 10315 bp, 10 predicted proteins | sample PanSoiMetaPlot_6_FD_92762 | JGI IMG/M metagenome (GOLD analysis project Ga0126372, IMG submission 92762) | Tropical forest soil microbial communities from Panama - MetaG Plot_6 | ecosystem: Environmental > Terrestrial > Soil > Tropical forest > Bulk soil | place: Panama | collected 2016-02-17
TCATCGCCTATTTTCAGAGTTACACAAACACCTATGGTTCAGTCTCTAAGCTCGAAGAGCTCTACCGCGAAGCGCTAGACTTTCATGGAGTCGTCGGTTTGTCCATCGCCACCCGCCCCGATTGCCTCCCTGAGGATATCCTCGATCTCATAACAGATCTTTCCCATCATACCTATCTTTGGTTGGAGATCGGCCTTGAGTCGATGCAAGACCGGACCCTGCAGTGGGTCAACCGGGGCCATGGACTAAATGAGTTCGTCGACACCGCCCAGCGCTGCAAGAAACGAGGACTCCGGTTGTGCACCCATTTGATCCTAGGTTTCCCCGGTGAAAGCCGTGCCGAAATTCTTACAACAACGTCTTTGTTGAATCGGCTGCAGATCGATGGTCTAAAACTGCACAATCTCCATATCGTCAAGAATACCATCCTCGCAAAACTCTATGCCACGGGTAGCTTCAACCTTTTCACCCAGAAGGAATATGTGGCACTCGTTGTTGATTTCCTCGAGCGTTTGGCGCCGGAAACTGTTATGCATCGTTTAACGGGTGAAACTTACCGGGCGATTACCGTAGCGCCGGAATGGTCAATCAACAAGATCGGGGTGCACAATGCGATCTATAAAGAACTAGAGGAACGAGACAGTTGGCAGGGTAGATTCTATCTAAACGAAGCTCAAGTACGGGAAGACCACGGGACACTCTCATCGCCCTGAAGGAGTACAGATTTGAACGGTCATATTGGTCTGATTCATTCGATTCTGCCCGCTACGGCTGACATTCAAGTTACCGTTCCCGAAAATCACCCTTCGACTCGCAATCTGGGGTCGGAGCGAGGCGGTTCAGGCACTATTGTTGATCCGGACGGCTATATTCTAACCGTCCACTATGTAACCGTAGGAGCAGCATCCATAACGGTAACACTCCCGGACGGCGAGCAACACCCCGGAGCGCTGGCTGCCCAAGACCAGGAAACCGGTTTGGCGCTAGTCAAGATTCCCGCGCGAGGACTTCCTTTTCTCAAGCCTGCGGCATTAGACTCAGTCGCGTTGGGCCAGCCCGCGGTTATCATCGCAAGTAGCGGCCAGGCTGCGCGCCGTGTTAGCGGCGGCTATGTAAGTTCCATGGACTGCTACGACGGCCATTGGGAGTACATGCTGGAAAAGACCATCCGTCTAACGGCGCCGAATCCAGGTTTTGGCGGTGGTACGATGGCCAACTTTAAAGGCGAAATCATCGGCGTCGTCTCGCTGAATCTAACCGAAGTTGGTAAGTTTTCTCTGGCCATCCCCATCGATTATTATCTACAGCACGCCCAGGAACTGAAGCAGCATGGGCAAGTCCGAAGCCGCCCCCGGCGGCCGTGGCTGGGATTCTATCCGCAACCTCTGGCCGGACACGTCGTTGTTGGAGGAATAGTGGCAGGCGGTCCAGCCGAAAGACACGGTCTTAAGGAAGGCGATATTATTATCGCTGTAGAAAAAAAAGAGATCCGCTCCCGAACGGAGCTCTACCAAGAAATGTGGAAAAAGCGCCCGGGGGAGCGAATCTCGTTTAGAATATTAAGAGACGAGCGGTCTTTTGATCTTGAGATAATCGCGGGTGATCGGTCGGATCGCTATCGCTCCTAATCGTCTCCGCCAACCTTCTGTATTTCGCCCTTGCCAATTACCTTAACCGACTTGGCGGGTGTATAGGCATCCGGTTCGTAATTGATCAAAGCCTTATCTGTTTCCTGTAGATCTCTCAACTTAACGTTGTTGCCACCCTTCTCAATGTTTGTCTTGTCGTCAACACCCACGACTTCTTCACGAACTTTGCCTTTGCGTTCTAGTTGGAACGTTATGGTCCGTTGTCCAACGCTGCTAATGACCCCTTCCACCTCCACAGCTTTTGTTTTGGCTGCTTTGGTCTCAGCTTTCGTGGACTCCTGCTTCTGCGGCTCCACCTTTGCCGCTTCTTGTTTGGCCGGCGGTTGTTGGGCGACCGTAGGAGCGGCTGGCGGCGGCGTTTCCTGAACCGACGTGCAAGCCACGGTCCAAACCGCCAATAGAAGTGCGGTGATAGACCCGATCATGGTGTTGGCTGACCCTTTCATCCTTTAAACCTCCTTCTTTGTTAAGAGATGGGCGTTCGATTTTGGACCACTTAGGTCGAGGTTTCGTAACGTAATTTTGAAATCTAAACCATACATTACTTTGCCTTGTCAAGGCAGAGGTCGCTTCGGTGAGCAGCGTTGAGAAACTAGCGAAAAGAAAATAGGAGTATTGTTCAAAGGAAATCGGCGCAAGCATGAAGATCGTCACATCCGAACGCGTCATATACGGAGACACCGACCAGATGGGCGTTGTCTATTACGCAAATTATCTCAGATGGTTTGAAAAGGGTAGGTCAGAGTTTCTGCGCCAAATGGGTCTTCCTTATAAGACGATCGAAGAGCAAGGGCTTCATTTTCCCGTAACCGAAGTTTCCTGTCGCTACTTTAAATCAGCGCACTATGACGACGTGATCACGATTGCAACTCAACTGACGTCAGTCGGACGCGCGACCTTGACTTTCGACTATACAATCTCGCGGGAGGGCGACGGCTTGTCCTTGGCCTCGGGATCAACCAGGCATGCCTGTATCGACACTGCTGGACGAATCACGCGCATCCCTAGTGCTCTAGCAGAACGGCTGGCTCTGGGCTTGGTCACTTCATCCAAATAAACCGAACACTAGCCAAAGTCTAAGCCCCGCTGGACATGTACATTCAAGTCAAACGTCGATCTTTATGGTGCACTCAAAACTGCCCTATGGTTTCCGTCTTATGCAGCTTCTTTGTCTCTGTAAGCGCAGCTTCGATTTCCATTTTCACCTCCGGATCTAACTCGATCTGCAACCTTTTTTGTAATGCGCTGATTCCCTTTGGTAAACCGATTTGCCCTAATGCCCAAGCGACATGACCACGCACCAGAGTTTCTTCATCATCTAACGCCCGCATCAATGCCGGGAGCGCCTCATGACTCTTAGTATTGCCTAGAGCCACCGCAACGTTGCGCAACAGTCCCTTTCGCTTTGCGCGAAGGATCGGACTGCCGCGAAAGCGGCGCCGAAACTCTTCCTCATCCAGCGACAGCAACGGAATCAGATCGGGCGCATAAAACCCGGCTCTCGGGCCGTATGCCTTTTCCATGGTCGGTAGAGGCTTTACGTTATACGGACAGACCTCCTGACAGATGTCACAGCCAAAAATATGATTTCCCACGAGCGGACGAAGATAACGCGGAATAAAGCCTTTGAGCTCAATCGTCAGATAGGAAATGCAGCGTCGCGCATCCAACACGTAGGGTCCCACGAAAGCTCCGGTGGGGCAGGCTTTCAGACAGAGATCGCACTTTCCGCAGCGATCGCGGACCGGCCGATCGTAGGCGAGCGGTATGCTGAGAAAAAGTTCTCCCAAAAAAAACCACGAGCCGTTTTGGGGAGAAATGAGATGAGTATTTTTGCCGATCCAGCCGATACCCGCGATGCCGGCAAATTCCCGCTCCAGGACCGGACCCGAATCCACAAAGACCTTGCCTTCCACGGGACCATCGCAGATCCGTCGAACCACGTCGAGAAGAAGCTCCAACTTGTCCTTTATTAAATGATGATAGTCATCGCCCCACGCATAGCGGGAAATCCAGCCTTTTGGCTGATGCGATGCAGCCGGCCGGGAAAATGGCGTACAATAATTCATCCCCACCGATACGAGCGACACCGCCCACGGCACGAGCCGATGGGGATTGCGGCGTAGCTCCTCGGTCCGTTTCATATATTCCAGCTGTCCCGAGAAGCCCTGCCGCAGCCACTCTGCAAACGACTCCTCATGAGGCGGAAGTTTTACCGGCGAGATTCCGACCAGCTCAAAGCCCAGGTGCTGTGCTTCTTCTTTGATCCGAAGAGACAACGCGTTTTCATTCTGCGCGATCACAAACCTCACAGCCAAAAAACGGATTGAATCGGCGCGATCAAAAGTAGAGAGAACCGAAACAGAAAATTGAACCTACCGATTAATGGTAGGAGGTTTTTTTGTCAGGACCCTTTTTCTCGACATCGAGCAACGGTCGGCGTCCAGCAAAACCTGCTTCGATCCGGTGCCAATAGCTGACGGTCGGTTCACCCTGTTGCCAGCACAGATAGACCACTTCGGCACCCAGCAGGCACGGGAAATCGATCAGACCTTGTTCCGCTCCCTTGCAGATGCAACCGTAACTCTGGATCTGTTCCACCCCATCTTTGACTTCCGACACGAGCCGAGCTATCTCATTATTCTCCTGCAATCGGTCCATGAAATCCGCGGCCCCTGGATCGAGCTGCTCATCGCGAATGATTATCTTGCTCTTGTTTTTCAGCCGCTGAATATTTTCTTGGATCCGCTCCATCAATACACGCACAGCGGCCAGCAAAGCATTAGCTTCATCCACCGTAAAGAGTCGCGGAAAAGAGATAGAGGAGACCATACCTATGGCTGGCGCGTCTTTGTGGTCACAGCCTTGGAGAGCACAGGTTGCCAATCACTACTAAAGACCCATACCGTTACGGAGTTCTTGCAACAGGGCGATGTTGTCGGAGTGGCCCGTCATATGAGCGACGATTGCGCCTCGAACCGCTTTCCCAAGCAAGTAAAAGTCACCCATGATGTCAAGAATCTTGTGGCGCACCAACTCGTTGGGAAAGCGCAGATCCGTATTAACGATTTTCTCGTCATCGATGAGGATGCAGTTGTTAAGCTTGCCGCCGTTTACCAAGCCCGCTTGTTGTAGCTCCTCGATGTCCCTGAGAAAACCAAAGGTTCTTGCCGGCGCTATTTCTTCCTTGAAGCTGGCAGAACCTTTGTGGATGTAGAGATAATCTTGGATACCCACGGGCCTCGGATAATTCAAGATATAGTGCACTGAGAAAACGTCCGCGGGCTCGATGCTGATCGATTCCCCTCGTTGATTGCCGATTCGATACAGTCGGTCAACCACGATCTCTGAACCTTCCTCATCTTCTTCCTGAACCCCTGCTTCGTCAATGAGATTACAGAACTCTATGGCGGAACCATCCAGAATGGGAATCTCTCCTTGAACCTTCACCAGCAAATTTGTAATGCGGTAACTATGCAACACGGCCAACAAGTGCTCCACCGTCCCCACAGCAAACCCGTTGGCGCGCAGCGAAGTAGCGTATCCGGTCGATCCGACGTGGTCCAGGTGGGCAGGCACTTGCACATCACCCGAAAGGCCGGTGAATAGAATCCCGCTATTAGGCGGCAGCGGGTGAAGGATTAGACCGGTCTTCATTCCCGAATGAAGACCTTGTCCCGATGTCACGACGCTTTTCTTCAATGTGCGTTGTCTGATGAATTGGCTAGAGCCTCCCGGTTTTATTGCCGCAAGAGAGCGCTTGCCTGTTTTTGATTTTTGGACTCCGTTGCCGTCAACTTCTTTGGAGTTCCCCGGCGCATAATCTTCTAAAGCCCGCTGCACCGTTAACAACAACGCATCTAGTGAGAGCGGCTTCTCGATGAAATCAAACGCCCCGGATTTGGTCGCTGCCACTGCGGTATGGATACTCCCATGGCCCGAAATCATCACCACGTTGATCGCCGGCTCCTTGCTTTTGATCTGCTTAAGCAGGTCAATGCCGTCAATCTGCGGCATCCAGATATCTAGCAGCACGAGTCCAGGCTTTTCCTGTTCAATCAATTCGAGCACACGAGTGCCATCGGCGGTATCGACAACGCGATAGCCCTCGTCGGTCAGGACTTCTCGGACTGACTCGCGAACTTTGTCCTCGTCGTCGACAATCATGATGACTTTCTGCCCCAACCGTTCTTTCATCGTGTCTCCTACGAATGCATCGTTTGCTTCTGATTCTGGACCAAACGACTCTCGGTTTGCACCGGAAACTCGATCGTAAACTTAGTACCGCGGGATTCATTGGGTCGCACCCGGATGTAACCCCGGTGATCTTCGATGATCTGGCTCACAATAGTGAGTCCCAAGCCTGTTCCATTCTTTTTGGTGGAAAAATAGGGCTCAAAAATTCTTGCCCTTACTTCCGGGGTCAGACCACAGCCGTTATCCGTGACCTCTAAATAGACGACTCCTCGAGAGCGGTCATAACTGGTCGTGATTCTGATTTCGCCGCTTTCTTCTACAGCCGCCACCGCATTGTCCAATAGATTGATGATAGCGCGCTTGATCTGTTCCCGGTCCAATTCGAGTGACGGGATCTCTTCGCTACGAAACTGGAAATGAATATCGTGGTGCCCTTCTTTGAAGAGAAACAGAGACTCCTGAACGATCTCATTCAGGTCGTTCGTGGTGAGGTGAGCCGACGGCAGCCGAGCAAAATGGGAAAATTCATTGACGAGATTCTTCAGCTCGTCCACCTGCTGGATGATGGTCGAGGTACACTTATCCAATATCGCACCGTTACCCTCAAGCAATCCGGAATACCGTTTTCGGAGCCGCTCGGCGGATAATTGGATGGGCGTAAGCGGGTTTTTGATCTCATGAGCGATACGCCTTGCGACTTCGCGCCATGCCTCCATTCTCTGCACCTTTTGAATCTGTGTGATGTCCTCGAGAAAGACCATGATGCCCATGGTCTTTTCCTCGTCATCGCGCAAGGTTGCAGCAGTTACCACCACGGTACGCAATTGGTCCGGCAAAACAATCTTGATTTGACGCTCCACACTCTCTCGGTCTTTGACGCTTTCTAGGATGTCGCGCATGACCTGGAGTTGTCCAAACTGAAAGACCTCCCCCTGATTTCTTCCGAGGACGCCCGCAGCCTCGACTCCCAGCATCTCCTCAGCAGCCTTGTTCCAGGTCGTAATTCGTCCCGCGGGATCCACCGCGATCACGCCCGCCGCAACATTGGCGAGAAGCGTCTCCACAAAGCGTTTTCTTTGCTCCAGTTCCAAATTGCTCTGCTTCAGCTCTCGGGTCATCTGATTGAACGATTCCACTAAAGTTCCGATCTCATCATCTCCTCCGGAATCGATTTTATAATCCCAGTTTCCCTGGGCGACTTCGTGGGTTCCTTCCGCAAGCTTTTGGATCGGGACTGTAATGCCTTTGGCAAGATAAAACCCGCACCAAGTGGCCGCGAAAATAATCACCAACGTGATGAGAAGCAGGGTCAAGATATAGCTATTTTTGATCGGCGCCTTAAGAAACAGCAGATGTTTGTATTGTTCGTAGGAACGGGAAATTTGCAAGGCCCTTTTAGTGATGCTTTTGGGCACATAATAATCGACGACGACGACTCCGAGCACACGTTTGTCCGAACTATAGATCGGAACGCCTCCACGGATAATGTCCCCTTCCCCAAATGCTTGGGTTCGGGTCACTTCCAGGCCCCGGAGCGCCCGGTTGAGAAACTCTTTTTCAGGCTTGATCGTGACCCCCGTCGGCACTTGTTCATTGAAGGCGACGACCAGTGAGCGATAGTCAGGCGAGAACAATTCAACCGTTCCGAGGTTATACTCCCGTTGTTTGTTTTGGATAAACTCCTTGAGTTCGCCAAGTCGATGGGCCTCAAAAAGTCCTTCTCGGGTCATCCGTTGACTCAGCTGCCGCGCATAGAACAACGCGTTATTGGCCGAATTCTGATAATAAGTCTGGCCGATCTCCAATGAGCCTTGCAACGCGTTCTCCACCTGAAGATCAAACCATCTCTCAAAAGAACGCGTAACAAATCCACCCGCAATGAAGAAGAGCAGCAACGTGGGCACGAGCGACAGCGCAACAAATGCCAATACCAACCGCACCCGCAGGCGGGAGCCAAGGATTCGTCTCTTGCGCTCGAAGACAAGTTTAACCAGGTTCCGTACAACGAGAAAAACCAGCAGCGCCAACAGGATGACATTCACATTGATCAACAGAAAGAACGCGATATTGTTGCCCAAAGAGTATTCCGGTGCCGTCTCAGGCATTCGAACTTCAAAAAAGGCAAACGCCAATACCATCAGGGTAGTGGCAAGGATTACCAACCCCTCACGCTTGCGGCGCTTGGCTTCTTCCAGCTTGAGGCTTGCCTCAAGCGACTCGGCGGTGCCCGAATTTTCCATGAACAGGCATCCTAAGGCGAGAAAACACAGGTAAATTTTACCGTCTAAAAAAATAAAGGACAAGCGTTACGATCACACTTATAAGAATGCAGGTGGTCAACGGGAAATAGAACGTGAATCGATCCCGCTGAATCGTGATATCACCCGGCAGATGCCCCAACCAGGGGATCTTGCCAGCCGCCGAAAAAATCAGCCCCAGAACAACCAAGACGATTCCCATATAGATAAGCGTCTTACCAAATCCGGCCATTTGTGTAATTGGCTCCTCCCTTTTTGTCAGGGATAGCTAAAACCTATTTCAAAAAAGGCTAGGTTGATTCTTCGAGTTGCTGCCTTTTGGCGATACCGTGCTCCGTCCGAAATGCTCGTACGCCAGTTCGGTCGCCACGCGGCCGCGGGGCGTTCGCTTTAAAAACCCCGCCTGAATCAAGAACGGCTCGTAGACGTCTTCGATGGTGTCTTTTTCTTCGCCGATAGCCGCCGCCAGCGTTTCAATCCCAACTGGCCCGCCCGAAAACTTGTCGATCAACGTCACGAGCAACATCGTGTCCATCTTGTCCAGACCGATGGGATCAACTTCCAACATCTGGAGAGCTTCTTGAGTAACCGGTTGGGTAATTTTGCCAGCCGCCTTGACCTGGGCGTAATCGCGTACCCGGCGAAGCAGCCGATTTGCGATCCGCGGCGTGCCCCGGGACCGGCGCGCGATCTCGGTAGTGCCGTCGTCCTCCGCGGCGACACCCAAAATCGAAGCGGATCGTTTGAGGATTTGCGCCAGTGCTTCGGTCGAATAGAAATCGAGCCGAAAAATTTGCCCAAAGCGATCCCGCAGCGGCGAGGTAAGAAGCCCGGATCGGGTCGTTGCTCCGATCAACGTAAATGGCTTCAATGGCAGTTTCATGGACCTGGCTGCGGGACCTTGACCAATCAGGATATCGATCTGGTAGTCTTCCATGGCCGGATAAAGAACTTCTTCCACGACATGATTCAAGCGGTGAATCTCATCGATAAACAAAATGTCGCCTTCCTCGAGATTCGTCAGCAGTGCCGCCAGATCGCCCGGGCGCTCCACCACCGGTCCCGACGTAGCCTTGATGTTAACACCCATCTCCCGGGAGATAATGTAAGCGAGCGAGGTCTTGCCCAATCCCGGCGGTCCATGGAACAAAATATGATCCAAGACATCGTTGCGTCCCCGCGCCGCGGCAATCGCGACTTTAAGATTTTCCTTTACCTGCTCCTGACCGACGTACTCATCGAAGCCCCGCGGCCGCAGATTGACGTCATAATTTGCGTCGTCCTCGACAAGCCTGGGCGCAACGGGCCGCGACTGCGTAGGGGCCTCAGTTTTATCGTTCAGTTTCGGCATCGCAGTGCTAGCGACTCATGCGCCGGAGTACGTCCTTGATCACTTCTTCCAGAGTCCGTTTTCCTGTCTGGATCATATCGCGAACGTTTTTCTCAACTTCCACTTTTCTATAGCCGAGATTGACCAGGGCCGAGACTGCATCTAGGACCAGTTGCGAATCGCTATTTTGAGGGATAGTTTCCGTCGGCCGGGATTGCAAAGTCGTAAATTTATCCCTGAGTTCAACGATCATGCGTTCCGCGAGCTTCTTGCCGACTCCCGGAATCGACACCAGCCGCAACTGATTGCCTTCCTTGACCGCTTCCACCAACTCTTCCGCCGGAATCCCAGAAAGAATGTTTACGGCTAACTTTGGACCGATACCGGAGACACTGTTAAGCAAGAGAAAGACTTGCTTTTCTTCTGCCGCTCGAAAGCCGAACAACTGAAGCGCATCTTCCCTTAGATGGGTATGAATGTAAAGACTGACGGTACCCCCGACCTCGGGCAGCCGATAGAAAACATTGAGCGGGATAAATATCTGATAGCCCACCCCTCCGACATCGACGATGACTTCGCCGGGCAGTTTGTGCGCCAGGGTTCCGCTAATTTGTGCAATCACAATTGCTTTTGGATATGTTTCAGGATTGGACTTCCCGCCGATCGCTTGAACCGCTCAGGACAACCTGCGTCGGCGCATCCCGGGTCGCCACTCCGCCGCCGCTTCCAAGAGGCGAGCGTGAAATGCCTGCCGGTGAACGTGACAAACCGCCGCTGCCAAAGCGTCAGCGGCATCGGCCGCCATCTTCTCCGAAACGTGGAGAAGCGAGGCCACCATTTTTTGTACTTGCTCCTTGGTGGCGTGGCCATACCCGACCACA
>Ga0126372_10001209_pt1 | contig 10312 bp, 10 predicted proteins | sample PanSoiMetaPlot_6_FD_92762 | JGI IMG/M metagenome (GOLD analysis project Ga0126372, IMG submission 92762) | Tropical forest soil microbial communities from Panama - MetaG Plot_6 | ecosystem: Environmental > Terrestrial > Soil > Tropical forest > Bulk soil | place: Panama | collected 2016-02-17
CTACACAGTCATGCACTTGGCGGGCAAAACCGCATGAAAACGTAGCACTTTCGCCGATCTTGGTCGGACGACGTCATTGTGATCTTGGAATCTAGCGGTGCCTGACTATTTTCGCGATCTTGTGGTGAGACCGCACACAGCCCCTCCCCGGTTGCCACGACACGATAACGAATCTCATTCTTGTACTTCAACAGCTAGATCTAGGCAACTATCGAGGGCCGACACGGCCAACGCTGCAAAACATTTCACCAGATCAGAGCCCATCTACCCATCCCCGGGTTGCGGCGAACGAGCTGTGCGGAAACCCGCGTTAGTTCCGGTCAGACGAGGTCTCCTCGCCGGCCGTCCACCATGATCGCCGTTTGTGGAGGCAGAGGTCCGGATTCCGGGCCTGTAGCTCCACAAACGGTGATCATGGTACGTGGGCAAGGCCCACGATCATGGATACGGAACCATCGGGGTACGGCCCCATGACCGGGGCATGTTCGTTGAATCCCCAAGTGCACTTGGGAGCTCCGGTTCCGACACTGGAACCGAAGCTCCCGTAGTGTCCGCTTGACCCGAACGCTGGACGATTACTCGATTACGGAACGCGCTGGTATGTGACGGAGAAGGCGCTGTCGGCCGGCTTACCGAGCATGTCGTAGCACCTGACATACAGCCACAGCTGCGGGGCGAAGGAGTGTGCGTTCATCCACACGGTGCATTGCCGGGGCACCGATCCGAGCGCGGTGACCTGTGCATTACCGTCCGGATGTTTCCCGATGCCGTTGTAGTGGAGCGTGCACATCCCGACGCCCTGCCTGTGACGGTGGGTACCTCGCTATTGCTGGCGAACGAGCGTCCGGGATCTATTACCGTAACAGCCGTGGTGCCGTTGACGACGACGTAGTCTCCGGCGCCAGCCGCTGAACCTCCACCGTGCCGCCGGTGGAGTTGAACGTGATCGGGTGCTGGTCCGGCTCAGCGTAGCGTACGGCAATCATGGGGGTCGGCCGGTAGAAGGCTCGGAGAAGAATACGTACAGCGGCTGCACATCCTTCACCGTGCGACGAACGGCCCAAGGGCCTCTCCACGCCGCAGCCCGAGCCGCTCGACGCGCCGCATCGCCGGCCCGCCCCCAAGTGAACGTAAGGTCCTCCACCCGAGCGACCCGGGACGTCCGACCCACCGGCACGGACCGCTCGCCCCTTTGGTTCCCACCCAGTCCAAGCAACGCTGGCGACAGACCCTTGGCCGTCAGGCGCCGGCACTCACAGCCCGCGACCACGGGGCCACCCAATGAGAGCCTCGCTAGGCGGATGAGCACCATGACAGCAGCGATTTCGGTGTCCGGGCTGGTGAAGAACTTCGGAACGACCCGCGCCCTGGACCATCTTGACCTAACCGTTTCGACCGGGGAAGTACACGGCTTCCTCGGCCCCAACGGCGCGGGCAAGACCACCACCATACGGATTCTGCTTGGGCTCCTGCGCCGCGACGCCGGGCAGATCAGCCTGCTGGGCGGGGACCCCTGGCGCGACACGGTCAGCCTGCACCGCCGCCTGGCGTATGTGCCGGGCGAGGTGAACCTGTGGCCGAATCTCACTGGTGGCGAGGTCATCGACCTGCTGGGTTCGCTGCGTGGCGGCCTGGACCGCTCACGCCGGGCCGACCTGCTGGAGCGCTTCGCCCTGGATCCGACGAAGCGGTGCCGCGCCTACTCCAAGGGCAACCGGCAGAAGGTGGCGCTCGTCGCGGCATTCGCCTCCGACGTCGAGCTGTACCTGCTCGACGAGCCGACCTCCGGCCTCGATCCGCTGATGGAGACGGTGTTCCAGGACGTGGTTCTCCAGCGGCGCGCGGCGGGCCGCACGGTGCTGCTCTCCAGCCACATCCTCTCCGAGGTCGAGGCGCTGTGCGACCGGGTCACCATCGTGCGCGCCGGCCGGGCCGCCGAATCGGGCACCTTCCAACAGCTGCGGCATCTGACCCGCACCAGCGTCGTCGTCGAGACCTCAAGGCCCATCGACGGGCTCCGGGAACTGCCCGGAGTACACGACGTGAGCTCAGACGGCCCGCGCACACGATTCAGCGTCGACCAGAGCGCGCTCAACCTCGTCCTGGCCCGCCTGGTCACGCTCAACGTGCGCACCCTCGTCAGCTCCCCACCCACCCTGGAGGAACTGTTCCTGCGCCATTACGGCGAGGACGGCAAGAGCACCGCCACGCAACGCGGCGACGCGGACCTGGCGGGTGTGCGATGAACGCCCTGACCGGCACCGCCGCCCTGACCCGGCTCGCACTGCGCCGCGACCGAATCACCCTCCCGGCCTGGATACTCGGGCTGGCCACCTTCACCGCCGGGACCACCGCCCTGTGGGCCGACCAGTACCGCAACATGGCCGACCTGATCCAGGAAACGCAGCTCGCCGCCGCCAACCCCGGAATACGCATGCTGGGCCTGGCATCAGGCGCCAGCGTCGGCGCCTACGCCATGATCCGCAACTTCGTCACACTCGCCGTGCTCGCCGCGCTGATGAGCACTTTCGCCGTGCTGCGGCACACCCGCCAGAGCGAGGAAACAGGCCGTGCCGAGCTGATCGGCGCCGCCGTCGTCGGCCGTCACGCCGGCCTCACCGCCGCCCTGATCGTCGCGGTCGGGGCCAACGCCGTGCTGGCGGCGACACTGGGCCTGGCGATGATCGTCGCCGGGCAGCCGGCCGCCGGTTCCCTCGCCGCCGGAGCCGCGGTCGCCGCCGTAGGCGTCGCCTTCGCCGGCGTCGCCGCCGTCACCACACAGCTGACCTCCAGCTCCCGAACCGCCAGCGGCCTGGCCGCCGCCGTCCTCGGCGTGTCCTTCCTGACCGCCGGGATCGGCAACATGGCCGGCCACATCGACCCCAGCGGCCTGCGGGTGGAAAGCGCCTGGCCGGCCTGGCTGCTACCAATCGGCTGGGGCCAGCAGATGCGGCCCTTCGGCGGCAACCACTGGTGGCCACTGGGCCTGGCGGTCGCCCTGTTCCTCGCCTGCACCGCAGCCGCGGCCCTGCTGGCCGCCCGGCGCGACTTCGGTCAGGGCCTGCTGCCGCAACACCACGGCCACGCCCAGGCCAGCCCGGCGCTGCGCAGCCCGCTCGGCCTGGCCTGGCGGCTGCAACGCGGCCCGCTGCTCGGCTGGGCGGTCGCCATGCTCGGCTTCGGCCTGGTGATGGGCGGGCTCATCGGACATGTCGAGGACGCGACCGGCACCGCCCGCGACTGGTACATCCAGGTGGGCGGCAGCGACCAGATTCTCAACGCCTACCGCGCCTCCATCATGCAGATGGCAGGCATGGCAGCGGCCATCTACGCCGTCCAGGTGCTGCTACACATGCGCGCCGAGGAGGCCAACGGACCCCTGGAGCCGATCCTCGCCACCGCAGTCAGCCGCCTGCGGTGGGCCGCCAGCTACGCGGTCACCGTGTCACTGGGCGCCACCGCGCTGGTGCTGCTGTTCGCCACCGGCACCGGGCTGGCCGCCGGCGGAGTGCTCGGCGACCCGGCCGAGCAGACAAGTCGTCTGATCGTGGCCAGCCTCGTGCAGCTGCCCGGGATCCTCGTGATCGGCGCCGCCGTGATCGCCACGGTCGGCTTGGTGCCACGCTTCGCCGGCGTGGTGTCGTGGGCGCTGCTGCTGGCGTCCATCCTGATCGGCCCGATGTTCGGCCCCACCCTCAACCTGCCGCAATGGGCACAGGACCTCTCGCCGTTCACGCACGTCCCCAAGGCCCCGGCGGTCGCAGTCACGACCTGGCCGGTCCTCGCGCTGATCACGGTCGTCGCCGCCTTGGCCGTGGCCGGGCTGGTGTCCCTGCGCCACCGCGACTTGGCCCTGCCCGCCTGACGCCGGCGCGCGGCGACGGCGTCCGCATCATCGTCCCCGCGCGCCCCATATGGCCGCCCAGCGCCGTGCCGCTTTGGAACACGGCACCGCGCTGGGCGAGGATCTACGGAGGATCGTTCGCAGCCGGTACTGTCGCCTGCCTGCCAAGACCTCACAACAGCGGGAAGCAAGGGTCCGTGCTGCCGCACCAGGGGTGAGCGCCGAAGGTTAAGCCTTGAGAGGGTGGTGACGATGATCGAGTTCGGTGCGGGCGACCTCCTCCACGCCGAAGTGGATGCCCTGGTGAACACGGTCAACACCACCGGTGTGACGGGCAAGGGCGTCGCCCTGCGGTTCAAGCTGGCCCATCCGGCCAACTTCACGGCATACAAACGAGCTTGTGACAACAAAGACGTACGGATCGGCCACATGTTCGTCTGGGACAGCCATCGCGCGGGACCCAGACGTTTCATCATCAACTTCCCGACCACAGACCACTGGCGATCCAAGTCACGCCTTGAGGACATCGAGGTGGGACTACGTGACCTGGCACGCTGTGTGACCGAGCTCCGCATAACCAGCATCGCGCTCCCAGCATTGGGATGTGGCAACGGCGGGCTCGATTGGAACGACGTCCTGCTCCGCATCAAGAAAACCCTCGACCCACTCCCAGTGCGAGCAATCGTCTACCCACCGGCAGGCGCGCCTCCCGCAACGGAGATGCCGATCGCGACCAAGAAACCACCGATGACACTTGGGCGGGCCGCATTGCTCGCCGCGGTCGCCCGATACGCACGCGGCGCAATGGTACAGAGACTCGACCTACTTCGCCCGGGTGCGTCGCTACTAGAAATTCAGAAGCTCATGTACATCCTCCAAGATGGAGGAATCCCACTCCGGCTGCAGTATGCCAAGGCCCAGTATGGCCCTTATGCCGAAAACCTGAACCCCGTCTTGCAGGGCATGGAAGGGCACTATCTTCGCGGGTACAGCGATCACAGCGCCGCCGTTTTCGCGCTCGAGCCCATTGAGGTAATGCCGGGGGCCGAAGACCAGGCACTCGCCTGGCTCAGCAACCAGCCGGATATCCTCGCCATCATCGACCGGACACTTCACCTTACGAGCGGCTGGGAAGACGCTTACGGAATGGAGCTACTGGCCACTGCACTCTTCGCCGCCCGGACCGACCCACAGGTCGCCCACGACCCAGGTCGCGCCATCAACTACATCCACAAATGGAACGCTCGCAAACAACGCACGTTCCCCGCCGCACATATCGAGAAAGCATGGCAGCGCCTTCACGACAAGGACTGGCTTACCCCACCACAACCGACGTAGCGAACGTCAATTCAATTCCGCTACGCCACCACCCACGCCCGCAACCGCGTAGTGATCAAGCACCGGTCACGTCGCGTCCCACTCTGACCAGCCCAGACGTCGACAGCCCCATGCCCAGTTGATCGACGTTCGCCTGACCCTGCGGAAGCGAAGATCGACCGCGACGAGGCTGCCGGCACCGGCCACAACCAGGCGTTTTGGCTGGTCACCGCCCCTGCCGGTAAGATAGCCTGTGGAGGATTCGCCTAGTGGCCTAGGGCGCACGATTGGAAATCGTGTTGGGGTTGATAGCCCCTCGCGGGTTCAAATCCCGCATCCTCCGCCATCTACCAGCACAAACGCCTGTCACCCTGCTCGTGAGATAACCGGCGTTGGCCGTCGAGGTCTCAGTTCGGCGTCTCAATCGAGCACGCCACTCCCGGCGTCTGTTCGGGAGCGGCCAGCTCCCCTGCAAGCGTCCGTCAGCCGCAGGCTCGTCCGGCCATGCCGCGACGAGCGCGACGTGGCCCAACGAGGCGCGTGTGCCCTGGCCTAGAGTTTGCCCCGTCAGCATGTCAATCACTGTGCAGTCACAAGGTGAGGGAAGGTCGCGATGGGCAAGGCACGTACGCAGGCTCAACTGGAAGACCTGGCACGAAGCCTGGCATCCCTCCCGCAAGAAACAGAATGGGTCGAATACAAGGTCAATAACTCGAAGCCGGACGAAATTGGGGAGCATGTTTCCGCCCTTGCAAACTCCGCAACTCTAGAAGAACGCGAACGCGGCTACGTCCTTTGGGGCGTCGATGACCAGAGCCATAACTTTGTAGGGACGAATTTCAAGCCGTCCGCCGCGAAGGTTGGCAATGAGGACATTAAGAATTGGTTGCTTCGCCTACTTACTCCCCAAGTTCATTTTTCATTTCACTCGTTCCAAGTCGATGGGGCGGTAGTAGTCCTCCTTGAAGTAGAACGCGCGCTCCACCAGCCAGTTGCTTTCAAGGGCGTTGAGTATGTTCGAGTCGGTTCGCACAAGAAGAAGCTGAAGGATCATCCTGACCATGCGCGGCGGCTCTGGGCGAAGTTCGTTATCGGATCCTTCGAAACAGGCGTCGCAGCGGAACGCCTCAGCGCCAGTGACGTACTACAGTTGATCGACTATCCAGACTACTTCGACCTTCTCTCAATACCGCTTCCAGAAAACCGAGCGCAGATACTGCAGGCCCTGCGTTCCGACGGAATGATCGTGCCGTCGGACGTTAACAAGCAGTGGAATATCACCAATCTAGGCGCTGCTCTTTTCGCCAAGCAGTTGGAGAGCTTTCCGAACCTCAGTCGGAAGGCGGTCAGGGTGATCCAGTATCGCGGTGACAGCCGGGTCGAAACCATACGTGAACAGGTTGGAGTTCGAGGCTATGCCGTTGGTTTTGGTGGCCTTATTGAGTTCACCAACAGCTTTCTCCCCTCTAATGAGGTAATTGGCCAAGCTCTACGGCAGACCGTTCAAATGTACCCCGAACTTGCAATCCGTGAGCTAGTTGCCAATGCACTCATCCATCAGGACTTCAGCATCACCGGCACAGGCCCGATGGTCGAGATATTCACCGACAGGATTGAGATCACGAATCCAGGTATACCGCTCGTTGACCCACTGCGATTCGTTGACAGTCCCCCGCGCTCCCGTAACGAGAAGATTGCGGGATTCATGCGGCGTGTTGGCGTATGCGAAGAGCGGGGAAGCGGATGGGACAAAATCGGCTTTGCGATCGAGTTCAATCAACTGCCAGCTCCACTAGTGGAAGTGAGCCGCCAGCATATCAAAGTCACCCTCTTCAGTCATCGCGGGTTAAACGAGATGGATCATGCCGACCGAGTTCGAGCAATATATTTGCATGCCTGCCTCCGGCACGTGACCGGAAAGCGAGTTACCAACGCCTCAGTTAGGGAACGCTTCGGCATCACCGCGCACAACAGCGCCAAAGCCTCGCGCCTCATCAAAGAGGCAGTCGAGGCAGGGCTCGTAGTGCCTCGTGACCCTGACGCGGCCAAGAAGCTGATGGAGTACGTACCCGTCTGGGCAGTGCTCAGCCGGCCGGGGTGACCCGACCAGCGGTCTTTGATGAGCACCTGCAGGCAGAGGCCATGGCGACTGCTGGCAAGGCTCTGACCTGCGCAAACGTTCCAGATTTTCTTTGATGGGTATTTGATGGCAGGGGTGCCACACCGGGCGACAGCCACGGAACGATCTACCGGGCGTCTACCCGGCTGCCTGGCTGCCTGGCTGGCAGACCGTTTGGCCTACAGCAGCTCCCCCACGTCGTGTGCTATGGCGGTAACGAGCTCGTCAGTGACATGCATGTATCGCTTGGCGATGCTGGCGTCGGGACCAACTCATGATCTCCATGACGGCCGGCAGCGGAACCTTGAGCACGAGCAGCATGGTCGCTGCGGTGTGTCGCGCGTCGTGCAGCCTTGCGTCCCTGACGCCGGCTTTGCGCAGCGATGATTTCCGTCTCAGTTCTCAGTTCAGCCGTCGAAGCCAACGAGCGCCAGGGTGCCCGACCAGCAAGTTTGACCTGAACTGACCGACTGTGAATCGTGGGTCGCTGGAATTGGAAATCGTGTTGGGGCTGATAGCCCCTCGCGGTTCAAATCCCGCATCCTCCGCTCCTACCAGCAGAAACGCCGGTCGCCTCAGATCAAAGGCTGCCGGCGTTCATCGCGTCCGTCTCAGTTCCGTCTCAGTTGCTCGCCGGGCGCTTGGTCCACAGCAGTTCGCCGACGTCGTGCGCGATGGCGGTCACCAGTTCGTCGGTGACGTGCTTGGCGATGCTCGGGTCGGACGTAGCTGTACGCATCGGTTCCTGCTTCCTGGGCGGTGCAGTTCCGCCGGCGTCGATCCATTCGTGAGCGATGGCGGTCACCACTCGCAACTAAAGTGCCAATATCCGCACCCATCGTCATGCCGCTCAGCCGACGGTTGGCCCACCCGAGCCGGATTACACGAACGCGACAAGAGAACGGCGGGTCCCTGTGTGTCAGGGTTCCGGTGACCGCTCCGGAGCTACAGAAGATTCCTAAGATCTTCTACGGTTAGTCCCACGTCCACAAGTATCTGACGAAGTGTTCCTTGGGTACGTCACGGCCGGCGTGAACGGGAACCCGTGACGTCAAGGCCGTCAGGGTTAGGATTGCGGAGCCGGTGATGGCTGCCTTTGACCCGAACCAGCTCGAATCCGGCCTTTTGCAACGCTTTGACGACATCCTTGCCGGGAATCGCCGGGATCGGGAGCATCAAGCGACGTCAACTATGATGGCGAACTCCTCCGGAGCGCCGTCGTCTTCCAGAACCATAGTTACGGCCTCACGAAGATCAGTCAACGCCTCTTCGCGGGTATCCCCACTGCCGTTGCACCCGACGCGACCGACGTAGGCATGGGCACACCAAACACCGTCCTCGTCCTGCCCTACCGTGTAGGGAATGTGCACCATTCGGCCCATGGTGGTGAGGATACGCCACGTCCGGTCCCAGCGGCACTGGGGCGACGGGAAGCCTGAGGTTGATCCACACGGGGTGCCACGCTGTCTACTGACGTGGTGCGTCGCTTGGGAGGCTGGCAAGCGGGAGTGCTGAGGACGCCGCCGAAGGCCTCGGATCCATACCAGATCGCGCGTCTGGTGGCCATCGGCGCACGCCGGACCAACCTACCTACCCAGCGTCGAACCGGTGGCCAACAACCAGCCTTCCACCAGCGCGCCACCGACGCCCGGCCGCACCTAGGTGACCAGTCGAGATGCTGGATCGACGCCGCCCTTCTCAGTTCCGTCTCAGTTCAAGTCAGTTCAGCCGTCGAAGCCGTCTGGCGTCAAGGTGCCTGACCAGCGAGTTTGACCTGAGCTGGCCGAATGTGAATCGTCGGAGTTCGAATTGGAAATCGTGTTGGGTTGATAGCCCCTCGCGGGTTCAAATCCCGCATCCTCCGCTCTTACCAGCCAAACGCCGGCCGCCTCGGGGTCGAGACTGCCGGCGTTCATCACATCCGTCTCAGTCGCTCGCCGCGCTTGGTCCACGGAACATCAAGACCAACTCGCCACAACCGCCATGCGGGCGATGTGTTTGGCACGTCAGCGGCGGTGCTGCGGTGCCTAGCCCGAGTTTCCGGACTCGCCAGTAACTTGAGGGCAGGGCCGCTGGTCAACGGGTAGTTGATCTTTAGTCTTGGTGTAGTACCCACACCAGCGTTGGGGGCCGGTATCAGGGCACACGAGCCGTACGCTCGCAGGGCCGCGATCAGCGGCGGGCCGGTGGCGCCGCTCCTTGCCGGTCGCATCGGAAAGTCTCCTTCCTCCCCGTCCATGACCAGGGTGGGGCCCCCGCGCGGTCGCGGAGGCCCCACCCTGGTCATGGGAGCTACGAGTAGATCACCGTGGTGGCGCCGGTCGTCGCGTTCCAGAGGATCGACCCGTGCTGGAAGTCGCTCTGCCGGCCGGTGCTGATCGAGTACTCGTCGGTCACAGGGAAGCCGAGGGCACTCGCGGTCGCGCCGAGCTGCAGGTAGCGGGTCAGGATCGCGCCGTGCACCTCCCGTGCCCCGGTTGCCGACGACCAGTAGACGTTGCCGCCCTGGAATCGCGAGGCACGCCCACCGGTCACCGTCAGCTCGTCACTGATCGGGTAGCGCAGGAAGCCGCGCTCCCAGCCCAGCGCCGCCCACTTGGCGCGGATGGCGCCGTGGACCTCCCAGGCTCCGGTGGCCGCCGACCAATAGACCGAACCGCCCTGGAAATGGTTGTAGCGGCCGATGGTGTCGGGCGTGCGCGTCTCGTCGGTCACCGGGTAGCGCAGGAAGCCGCGCTCCCAGCCCAACGCCGCCCACTTGGCGCGGATGCCACCATGGACCTCCCAGGCTCCGGTGGCCGGCGACCAATAGACCGAACCACCCTGGAAATGGTTGTAGCGGCCGATGGTGTCGGGAGTGGTGGTTTCGTTGGTGAGGGGGTAGCCGAGGAAGGAGGTTTCCCAGCCAAGGCCGGACCACTTGGCGCGGATGGCGCCGTGGACCTCCCAGGCTCCAGTGGCCGGCGACCAGTAGACCGAACCGCCCTGGAAATGGTTGTAGCGCCCCACGCCGTCCGGGGTGCCGAGCTCGA
>Ga0126372_10001211_pt1 | contig 10310 bp, 9 predicted proteins | sample PanSoiMetaPlot_6_FD_92762 | JGI IMG/M metagenome (GOLD analysis project Ga0126372, IMG submission 92762) | Tropical forest soil microbial communities from Panama - MetaG Plot_6 | ecosystem: Environmental > Terrestrial > Soil > Tropical forest > Bulk soil | place: Panama | collected 2016-02-17
ACCTCCGCCTGGGCGAGCGCCGTCTTGCAGTGCATGCACCAGTGCACGGGCTTGAGGCCCTTGTAGACCACGCCGGCCCCGACGAAGCGGCCGAACTCGCGGGCGATCGTGGCCTGGTAGGCCGGCTCCATCGTCAGGTAAGGATTCTTCCAGTCGCCGAAGATGCCGAGCCGCTTGAACTCCTCGCGCTGGATGTCGATGTACTTGCGTGCATACTCCCGGCAGCGCCGGATCTTCTCGAGTGGGTTCATGGCGCGCCGCACGTCCCCGTCCGCCGTGTCGAGCCCAAGCTCCCTGTCGACCTGATGCTCGATGGGCAGACCGTGGCAGTCCCAGCCCGGCACGTACACGGCGTTGTGCCCCAGCATGGAGCGCGACTTGACCACCAGGTCCTTCAGGATCTTGTTGAGTGCCGTCCCCATGTGGATGTGGCCGTTCGCATACGGCGGACCGTCGTGGAGGATCCACAGGGGACGCTTGGCGGCCGTCTCGCGGAGCCGCCGGTACATGTCCATCTCGTCCCAGCGCGCGAGCATGTCGGGCTCGAGCTTGGGAAGGTTGGCCTTCATGGGGAAAGAGGTCTTCGGAAGGTTCAGCGTGTCCTTGTAGTCCATAGAGGCAGAAACGTAACACCGATGCGCGTTTAGGGCAAGAAAGGGGCGGTCGGAACTCCCGCCGCGCTACTTCGAGGCAAGCACTACTTCGGAGCGATGGTGACGACGCCAGCCGTGCTGTCGATCGTGACGGTGAACTGATCGAGGAAGTCGCGACCGAGCAGCCCGTCACCCTGCGAGAGATCGACGTCGTGGGCGGCGATGCGCAGCGGGCCGGAGCGCGCGTTGCCAACCTCTATGCTCTGGATCGGCACGAAGAGGACGTCGGCCGAGCCAGTGGCGCCCTTGACCGAGCCGCGAAGGCCCTGCGAGGACCCGACGCCCATGGAGGCGAGCACGCGCGGGTTGATCACCGTGACCGAGGCCCCCGTGTCGAGCATGAGGGTGGCGGAGCCACCGCCGTTGACCTTGGCCGTGACCATGATGGGTTTACCCGGCGTGAACGGAATCTTGGTGGTGACGGCGGTCGCGTCCGCGGTCGCGCCCGCTGGAGTCGGCGCGGCCGGACGCTCGGGAAGCGCCATCATCTGCGCCTTTCCACGGAAGCGGTCGGGGACGGTATCGAGACCCTGCGTGTAGTGCACGCTCCCCTGGTCGTCGACCCAGCGATACGTCTGCGCCCATGCCACGGTCGGGAGCCCGAGAGCACCGGCGACCACCAGGAGGGCGACGCGTCGTGACAAGCCCATTGCACGCCCAGTATATCCGGCAGGTGTGCGCGAACGGAAACTCGCCGGCAAGCACCTCGGAGAGGGGATCCGTCGACTCAGCGTGACCCGCGACGGCTGCGCCCGCCCGCTGAAGGGCCGCCGGGGCATGCCTCGGGTGCCTGACGCCACCGGTTCCAGACCGTCTCGTACACGACCATCTCGTCCGCTCCCGCCACAGTATTGTGCTCGAGCCTGATCCGATGGACGGGCGTGAAGAGATCACGGCGGGCGGAGAGAGCGGGAAACCACGCCGGGAAAATGATCAGGTAGTCGGGGCAGGTCTCTCCGAGGTATCGCAGCACGCCCGCCTCGCCCTCGCGCCGGTATGGAATGATGGCCGGCGTGACGAGTCCCATCACGTCGATGACCTCGCGCCGGCCGAGGTAGGCGATGGCGCCCACGTCGTTGAGCGCGAGCCGGGCGTCCGCCGGCGTCTGCGCGGCGACCCACCGGCCCAGGCTGACCTGCATCGCGTCGATGTTCTGAACCGCCCATGCATAGCGGGTCGCACCTGCCGCGAGCGGAACCAGGTTGGCGGCGAGTAGGATGGCGCAGCCTAGCCGCCCCCACAGAGGCTGCACGCGGACCGTCCGCGCCAGCGGAGCAAGAGCGCTCACCGCCACCACCACCGCCAGAGGCAGGAGATGTATTGAGTAGCGGCCTTCCTGGAAGGCGGGCCCCCGGTACGGCGCCAAAAGCGCCATACCGATCGGATGGAAGACGAGGATGGACGCGGGCCATGCCCAGAAGCGCCCGCCGCGGCGCCACACGACCCAGAGTCCAGGCAGGAGCAGCACGGGCAAGAGCACATTGATCGAGCCGAGCCAGGCAATCCACTCGCTCTCGAATAGCCACGGGCGCCGCAGGAGGGTCGTGGCCAGCGGCTCTTGCGTGCCCGAGAGCAGGCCTATCAGCCCGCCTTCGATCTTGGCGGCGGCCGTGGCGGGCAACGGTGTGCCGGCGGTCTGGAGGTTGAACACCACCCACGGCGCGAGCATTGCGAGAGGAACTCCCCACATGATCGCGCTTCGCGACACTGTCAGCGGGCCGCCCAGCCAGAGGAGCGGCACGAGCATCACCGCCTCGGGCCGCGTGAGGGCGGCCAGCCCGATGAGCGCCGCTGACAAGGCGGCGCGGCCTGCGGCATGGGCGATGAGGGCTCCCGTGACGAGCGCTGCGGCCAGCGTGACTTCCATGCCGGACAGCGCACCCCAGACGAGGGGGGCGCTCCACGCCGTGACCAGCGCCGCCGTCAGCCCAAGCGCTGTGTCTCCCGTCCACAGGAGCGCGAGCCAGCGTGCGAGACACGCCGCGACGAGCGCCGCCGCGACCCCCGCCACTTTCGCCCACGCGGGGTGCGCCCCACCCGCGGCGAACATCCCGCCCAAGAGCAGCGTCCAGAGCGGCGCCGTGGAACCGGCCACCGGCACGTCGGGGTTGTACGCGAACCCGTGTCCGGCGGCGAGGTTGCGGGCGAACTGGAAATGGATCCAGGCGTCGTCGAGGGGAAATCCGCCGGGACCGCCGGCGCCGGCGATCTGGCGCTCGCGCTGGAGAAAGAGGCCGAGCGCCGCGGCGAGAGCGACGGCCGTGAGAAGGAGCGCTCCGCGCCCCCTCACCGCGTGTCGCGGATGAACGTGTAGCCTGCGTGCTCCGCGCGGCCGCGACCGATCGGCAGCACGTAGAGGAAGCGGCCGTACGGCAGCTGGATCTCCTGCAGCCCCTTGGGCCGGGGCACGGTCGGGTCCCAGTGATCCACGAACCAGACGAGCTGGCGGATGCGGCGAGGCAGGGTGATGTCCGATCCCGGCGTGAGGATCATGGTGGCCGCCGACTGCGGCGCATAGAACCCGAGAGGCGGCTCTCCCAGCTGAACCTGGTAGATGGCGTACTCGGGCATGTAGAACATGGCGTGCCGGAGCCACGGGTACGAGCGCGGGTTGCCAACCTCGGTGAGGAGGGCCGTGTCCGACGGATCGTAGACGGCGCGGATCGTCTCCACGTACGTGCGAATGACCGCCTCGTGCTCGCGGAGCGCGGCGGCGGTGCGGCTCATGATCCAGTCGTGCGCCTCGTCCCGGGCGCGCCACATCCAGGTGCCGCCGGTGCGGTTGTTGAACTCCCGCGGCACGGGGCGAGCGCTGACGAAGAAGGCGGTGCTCGTGAGGCAGAGCGGCACCAGGGCCGCGGCGGTGAGCGCCCAGCGCCAGTTCGGGCGTTGGAGACGTACGGAGCCCGCGGTCACGGCCTCCACGAGCACACGGCTCAGGAGGATCACCAGCCCGGGGAGGAACGTCAGCACGTACCCGGCCTGGCCGAAGTGCACGAGGGTATAGAACGCCGCAGGCGGCACGACCCACGCAACGAGGAACCACTCGCGCCGCCCCCAGCCCGCCCGTCGCACGTAGAAGGGCAGTGCGAAGAGGGCCAGTGTCAGGGGCCCGAGTCCCACGATCACGGACGCAAGGACGTATCGGGCCTGCGCGAGAGTCACGTCGAGCGAGCCGCCGAGCACGGAGGTCGGAAGGACCACCGAGCCGTAGAGCTGGGTGGAGGCGCGGAGGTACGGCCGGAGTCCACCCGTCAGCCACACCATGGGCAGGAACCACGAGAGCACGGCGGCCACCGTGAGCACCGCGGCGAGCCCTAGCTTCCGGAGGTTCCGCACGCCGACCAGCGCACACGCCACACACAGGGGGAACAGCAGCACCAGCACGGACTGCCGGATGCCGCCCACGAGCCCGAGGACCACCGCACAGGCGTAGAGCGCGCGCGGCTCGCCGCGGAGTGCACCATAGGCGAAGACCGCGACGAGCGAGGCCCCGAAGGCCTCGCCCGCATAGGTGAGCCCCACCGCACCGTAGAACCAAAAGAGCGGGCTCGCCGCGAGCAGCGACGCAGCGGCCACCGCGGTGGTGCGGTCGTAGAGCGCCCGCGCAAGGACGTAGACGACCGCCGTCGTCGCGGCGCTGAAGACCATGGCCAGGGCGACGTATGCCAGATTGGGGTCGGCCAGCGACATGTTCAGCAGGCGGCCAAGCGCGACGTAGAGCAGGTAGCCGGGCGGGTGAGGTTGATGCTTGGCGATGTCGAACTCGCGGAGAGCGAGCGCGAACTGGACGGCGTCCCAGTTGTAGAGCATGCGCGCCCGGTAGGGCCAGCGCGACAGCAGCGTGAGGGCCGCGAGCCCGCCGACGATGAGGAGATCGATGTGTCGTCCAATGTGCGTCCGCGCATGGCTGGCCCAGAGGGCAAGCCGCGTCACCGCTGACCCCAGACCCGGTCGGCGGCGCCGAAGATGCCGGAGGAGTCGCCGAGGCCGGCCCGCGCGATACGAACGTCACGGGACAGGAGGGTCGCGTGCGCGCGGACCTCGCGCTCGATCGCCGCGGCGAGGCTGGGCACGGTCGTCATCACACCGCCACCCAGCACGAGGATCTCGGGATCGAGCAACGTCACGTAATTGGCCACGGCCTGCCCCAGATACCGCTCCGCGTCGTCCCAGAGGCGCTTCGCGAACGCGTCTCCTGCCGCCGCGGCCCGAGCCACCAGCGCAGCCGTCACGCGGGACGCAGTGCCGCCGGTCTCCTGAGCGAGACGGGTCTGGGTGCCGGCGGCGATGGCGGCTTCGAGCCTCCTCGCGAAGCCGCGCCCCGACGCGTACGCCTCGACGCAGCCGTGCTGCCCACATGCGCACTCCACACCGTCCGGCACCACCTGCGTGTGGCCGAACTCACCCGCCGCATTGCTCGCGCCGCGGAGGAGGATGCCGTCCACCACCGCCCCGGACCCTACACCCGTGCCGACGAACACCGCGACGAGACTCTCGGCACCTCGCCCGGCCCCGAAGCGATATTCGCCCCACGCGGCCGCCCGCACGTCGTTCTCGACGTAGACCGGCATGCCGAAGGCCGCCTCGATCTCGTCGCGCAGCGGCACGTTTTCCCACTGAAGGTTCGGAGCGTAGACGACGGCCTGCGTCTTGGGATGGATCTGGCCTGCGCCCGCGATGCCGATGCCGACGACCCGCGAAGGGTCGGTGGAGTCAATGAGACGGGTGATGACGCTCTTGAGGTTCGCAAGGACGCTCGCCACGCCCTTCCATGCTTCCGTCTGCACTTCGAGCCGGCCCACGAGCTGACCGGAGGAGCTCAGGAGCCCGCCGCGCAGCTTGCTGCCACCCAGGTCTATGCCGACAGCGTAGCGGTCAGGAGGCACGAGCAGTCGCGGGGGAGGGGGAGGGCAGGCTCTCTGCTGGTCAGGCCTTCTTGTCGTCTTCCTTCTTCTCGGCTGTCGACGGCTCGTCCTTGATCTCGGCGACGCCCTTCTTGAACTCCTTGACGCTCGAGCCGAGCGAGCGGGCGAGATCCGGCAGGCGCTGGGCGCCGAAGAGAATGAGGACGATCACGAGGATGAGCAGCAACTCCTGATAACCCAGACCAAACATGGCGGGACTCCTTTCCTGTGTTGCTAAGGCTCCTTCACCCTACGCGCCCCTCCTGGCCTTGTCAACGCGTCGCGTGGCTATGGGTTGCGAAGGACCCGTTTTTCGCCCTGGCGGACCGTCACCCGCTGGGCGTCGAAGTACTCCATGAGCGGGATGGCGTACTTCCGGCTGACCCCGAGGAGGTCCTTGACGTCCGCGGGAGAGATCTCGCGCTTCTCCTTCAGGTGAGCCACGACCTTGTCCCGGATCTCCAGGAGCGCCGCCGAGTGGAAGAAGAGCGACTCCTTCACGCGGAGCAGGCGCCCGTCGGCCACGAGGATCTGGAAGAGCTCGTGCCGCTCCGTGCCCTTGACGCCGAGGCGGCCGAGCGCCTCTTCGGGGCCAGGAGGGGCGGCCCCGGCCCGGCGGAAATCCTCGGCCAGGCCATCGACCACCCGCTGCTGGTCGGCGGTCAGCCGGATCGCGTGGGCGGTCAGGCGCACCTGGTCGCGTTCACTCCGGACCACCCCGTCTCCCTCGAGCGTGGCGAGAAGCTGGGCGAACACCTTCTCCTGGGCGTGGCCCGCCCGGCTCCGGAGCTCCTCACGCGAGATGCCCCCCCGCAGCGGATGCTGGGCGTGGAAGGCCTCGAGTAGAGCCACAGTCTGGGAACGGAGCCGGTCGCTCGCCTCGTGGTGTACGTACCACTCGCGGTCCACAGCGGTCACGGCCTGCGCCCGGAGGAGCTCCTCGAGGAGGCTCCGGAGCCGCTCCGGCCCGAAGGGGACGCGCGCCCGCAGATCGGCCGCGCGGAGGCCGGCGGCGCCGGCCTGTCGCAGGTGCTCCTCGACGATCTGCGCCGCCGGAGCCGTGTCGAGCAGCCGCAGGTGCTCGGCGAGCGCGCCGCCCTTGCGCTTGAAGCGGGGCGGAACGACGTCCAGCACGGTGCCGCCGCCGATCGTGATGATGGGCGAATAGGAGCGAATCACGTAGCGGTCGCCCGGCAGCGCCGTGACGGGCGCCTCGAGCCGGAAGCGGCCATACGTCGTGTTGCCTGGCGTCACTTCAGTGCGATCAACGAGGAGCACCCGCGCCATGACCTCCTGGGTGCCCACGTGAAAGCGGACGCGGTCACGGGGCTTGAGCGGCCGTGGGGCGTCGGCCAGGAGCTCGAGGGTGCCATCGACCAGCACGGTGGACACGAGACCGCCTGCCGGAGCCACGACGTCCCCCCGCTCGACGGCCGCTCGCTCGACGCCCTGGAGATTGACGGCCGTCCGCTGACCGGCCTGCGCACTCTCGACGGCATGCCCGTGAACCTGGAGACCTCGGACCTTGGCCTGAATGCCTCTTGGGAAGATCTCGATCTTGTCGTCGACGGCCAGGCGCCCGGCCATGAGCGTGCCCGTGACCACGGTCCCGAAACCCTTGATCGTGAACACGCGGTCGACGGGCAGCCGCGGTGTGTGATCCGTGCCGCGCCCGGGTACCTCCTCGGCAAGGCGCGCGAGCGTGGCACGCAGCTCCGGCAGCCCCTCCCCCGTCTTCACCGAGACCGGCACGATGGGACACCCGGCAAGAAACGTCCCCTCGACGAGGCGGGCCACGTCGTCCTTGACCAGCTCGATCCACTCGGGGTCGGCGAGATCTGTCTTCGTGAGCGCGACCATGCCGGCCTTGATCCGCAGCAGCTGGCAAATCGCGAGATGCTCGCGCGTCTGGGGCATCACCCCTTCGTCGGCCGCGATGACCAGGAGCGCCAGATCGATGCCCCCGATGCCTGCCAGCATGTTCTTGACGAAGCGCTCGTGGCCCGGCACGTCCACGATCTCGATGGTGAGTCCGCTCGGCTCCTCGAGGAACGCGAAGCCCAGGTCGATCGTGATCCCCCGCGCCTTCTCCTCCGGCAGGCGGTCGGTGTCGGTGCCAGTGAGTCCCTTGACCAGCGAGGTCTTGCCGTGGTCGATATGGCCCGCGGTGCCGACCACGACGTGCTTGGGCACGGCTAGAGTCCGTTGAGCATGGAGGCCAGAGACAGCAGATCGCCGGGAAGGATGGTCCGGAAATCGAGCAGGAGGCGATCGTCGAGCAACCGGCCCAGCACCGGCGGCTGGCCTGACCGAAGCCGGTCATCGAGCAGGTGCGCCGGCCGGTCGGAGCTACCCAGGGCAATGGCGGCCGTGGGGAGTTCCACGGTCGGCAGCGCTCCGCCGCCAACCTGCGAGGTGGCGTCCACGAGGGCCACGCCGAGCCGTGCGTGGGTCTCCGGCGACAGCCGGCGGGCGAGCCGCCGCGCGCGACGCCGGATGGAGGCCTGCGTCTCGGTCAGCATGCGCAGCGTCGGAATGGTCTCGAGAGCGTCGCCCGTCTCGTAGGCGTAGAGGGTCGCCTCGAGGGCGGCCACCGTGAGCTTGTCGATCCTGAGCGCGCGGTTGAGCGGATTTCTGGCCAGGCGTCCTATAAGCTCTGCCTTCCCCACCACGATACCGGCCTGGGGACCCCCGAGGAGCTTGTCTCCCGAGAAGGACACGAGGTCCACGCCCGAGGCCACGACCTCGGGAACGGTCGGCTCGTAGGGGAAGCCGTGCCGTCTGAGATCGAGGAGAGAGCCCGAGCCCAGATCTTCCATCACGGCAACCCCACGCTCGTGCCCGAGCTCCGCCAGCTCGCGCGAGCCCACGGCAGCGGTGAAGCCCACCACGCGGTAGTTCGACGTGTGAACCTTGAGCAAGAGCCCCGTGTCGGGCCCGATGGCCTGGGCGTAGTCCTTGAGATGGGTACGATTGGTCGTGCCCACCTCACGGAGGACCGCGCCGGAGCGCCGCAGGATGTCGGGAATGCGGAACTCGCCGCCGATCTCGACGAGCTCGCCGCGCGAGACGATCACTTCCTTGCCGCGCGCGAGCGTCTCGAGCGCGAGCAGCACCGCCGCCGCACAGTTGTTGACGACGAGCGAGCCCTCCGCGCCGGTCAGTCGCTGGAGAAGCCCGTCTACGTGCGCGTAGCGGGACCCGCGTTCCTTGTGGGTGATGTCCATCTCGAGGTTGGAGTAACCGGCCGCCACGGCTCGCAGCCGCTCCTGCGCGAGGGGTGAGAGCAGCGCGCGGCCGAGATTCGTATGCAGCACCACGCCGGTGGCGTTCACGACACGGGCCAGCGAGAAGGCGCCGCGCCCGGAGAGGCGTGCGACCAGGCGTCCCGCCACGGCCTCGGCCGAGGCTGCGCCTTCCGCGCCCTCGATGATCTTCCGCCGCTCGGCGGCGAGCACCTCGCGCGCCGCCTCGATCAGACGGCGCCGGGGAATCCCGGCGAGCGCGGGGTGACGCTCCACCTGGGTGACCACCGCGTCGACGCCGGGAAGCGTCCGCAAGCGCGCCTGAGCTTTATCCTCCCGGGGCAAGCTCTGTCTCCACTCTCGCGCGGACTCGCGCGATCACTTCGCGCGCCTCGTGCCGAAGCGCCTCGGCGCCCGCGGCGCGCGCGTCCCCTTGGAGGAGCCGCCGCACGGCCTCCTCCGTCAGCCCCGCCCACAGCTCCTCGAGATCGCGAGGCGTGAATCCCTGGCCCCGGAGCGCGGTCGTCCACTCACGCGCCAGCTCCTGCACGAGGCGGTCGCGCTCGGTCGCGAACCGGCGCGCGCGCTTGACGAGCTCTGGAAGCTTCGGGGCCATCGCTATTCCTTCACGTAGCGGCGCACCGTGTCCACGAGGTTGGGCTCCCACCGCGTGGTCGATACGCAGGCGAAATTGGGATCGGGCTTGAGGCTGCCGGGCTTCCCGAGTCGAAACGTGCGCATCTTGCTGTTGATCTGGAGCTCCGTCGTCCTGCCATTCGGGCGCGCGAACACCGTGAACGTCACGAGCGCTTCGCCCTCCAGAGGCTTGTCTCCCTTGCTCCCGCAGTCGGCATACACCCCGATGGGCGAGACGATGTCGTCCGAGGAGATGACGCCGGAGTCCTTGGCCACGGCGCGCAGGGGCACGTTATCGTACGCCAGCGCGCGGATCAGCGCGTTCCAGGTCACATCGTAGGGCGCGGCGACGTGGTCGCGATACGGCGGCGGCTGCAGCGGCGAGATGTACGAGGCGCAGCCACCCACGGCCGCCCAGGCGAGGGCGACGCCGGAGGCGCCGAGGAGCCGCGTCCACGATGCGGGCATGGAGGCATTCTACCGCGGGTGGTGGTCGATCCCGCGGTAGGCGCTGATGAAGCGCCGGATCCGCGGCTCGTCGAAATCGTTGAAAGCATCCATCCGTGTCCATGCCGTCAGAGCGATCCGCGTCTTCATGCCGGGATAGGGCGCCAGGATCACCTGCTGGTCGTAGCCAGAGACAATGGCGGCGAGCTTCGCCACGAGATCCGGGCACGGCTCGGGGCAGTTGTACTGCACCATGACACCGCCGTCCTCGAGGTTGTGCACCTGGAGCTGGCGGGGAATGGGCTCCGTGTGAATGCCCCACGGCGCGATGTACGGCAGGTGCGGGCCAGACGTCGGCGGATCGGAGTTGTACGGCGCATTGGGCTCCTTGAGCGTCTGCACGTGCAAGTTGCCCTGATCCG
>Ga0126372_10001213_pt1 | contig 10308 bp, 7 predicted proteins | sample PanSoiMetaPlot_6_FD_92762 | JGI IMG/M metagenome (GOLD analysis project Ga0126372, IMG submission 92762) | Tropical forest soil microbial communities from Panama - MetaG Plot_6 | ecosystem: Environmental > Terrestrial > Soil > Tropical forest > Bulk soil | place: Panama | collected 2016-02-17
CAGGCGGTGCGGAACATCATCCCGCCGCTGCTGAACGACTTCATCAGCCTGCAGAAGGACACCGCGCTCGTCGGGACGCTCGGCGTGATCGAGGCGAACAAGGCAGCTGATATCTACAGCGAAACCGTGTTCAATTTCTCCAGCTTCACCGTCGCGGCGATCTTGTTCCTGATCCTGACCATCCCGCTGGCCAGGTTCACCGACCGGCTGATCGAGCGCGACCGCCGCCGCAGGCTCGCCGGGGCCACTCGATGAACGAGCAGCGCTCATCAGGCGCCGGCGACGCCGGCCCGGCGGGCAGCGAGGCAATCAGGATCGAGGACCTGCATAAGTCGTTCGGGCCCAACGAGGTGCTGCGTGGCATCTCGATGTCGGTCGCATCACACGAAGTGATCTGCCTGATCGGCGCCTCTGGGTCAGGCAAGTCCACGCTGCTGCGCTGCATTAACTTGCTCGAGCCGATCGAATACGGGCGGATCAGCCTGTTGGGGCAGGACATCACCGCGCCCAGGGTCGACCCGAACCTGGTCAGGCGGCAGATCGGCATCGTGTTCCAGTCGTTCAACTTGTTCCCGCATATGACCGTGCTTCGGAACGTGACCCTGGCGCCGACGAAGGTGCTGAAGACCCCTGCCGCGCAGGCTGCCGAGGAGGCCAAGGCGCTGCTCCACAGGTTCGGCCTGATCGACAAGGTCCATGACTACCCCGACCGGCTCTCAGGCGGCCAGCAGCAGCGCGTCGCGATCGTCCGGGCGCTCGCCATGCAGCCGCAGATCATGCTGCTCGACGAGGTGACCAGCGCGCTCGACCCCGAACTTGTCGCCGAGGTGCTCGAGGTGATCGCCGAGCTGGCGGCCGGCGGGATGACGATGCTGATCGCCACGCACGAGATGGGCTTCGCCCGCGACATCGCTCACAGGATCTGCTTCCTCGAGGAGGGCACGATTATCGAGGAAGCGCCGCCCGCGGAGCTGTTCACCAGCCCGAAGGACGAGCGCACCCGTCGGTTCCTGCGCCGCATCGTCGAGGCCAAGCGGCTGTAGAGGCTGGCACGAGAAATGATGGTCAGCGCTGCGCCTCGATATAGTCTCGGGAAGCTGCACGATTAGTGCGGATACTGTCTTAAGAGATTTTGGAGGGATTAGTCGTGCCCGGTCTTCTCCGAAGATTGACCGCGAGGCTGGCGCCGGCCTTGGTGCTGGCAGGAGTGGCTGCGGCGGTCCCCGCCTCAGCGGCCGCAACACCGAACGCGGCCTGCCCGGCTCCGATCGTCGCTGGAGACACGGTTCTCTGCGGCTCGCTCGCGGATGGCGCGACATACCTCATCGAGGTTCCTGTGCACTACCGGCACGTCCTGTTCCTGTACAGCCACGGATATGTGCCGCCCGGCAGCAGCAACCCAGCGCAGGACGTCGGCGACCCCGTCACTGGCAGCTGGCTGCTCAGCCACGGCTACGCGCTGGCAGGGTCCTCGTACGCGAGCACCGGCTGGGCCGTCGCGCAGGCCCTGTCCGACCAGATCGTCACGCTGCACGTGTTCCGCAAGATGGTTGGCAGGCCGCGGCGGACCATCGCATGGGGCCACTCGCTCGGCGGGCTCATCACCGCTGGGCTGATCCAGCGAAACCCGCATGCGTTCAGCGCGGCGCTGCCGATGTGCGGCGTGCTGGCGGGCGGTGTCGCGACCTGGAATACCGCGCTCGACGGCGCCTTCGCCTTCCAGCAGCTTGTCGACCGTGCCGTCCGGATAACAGGCATCAAGAACCCGCGGGCGAACCTGCAGGGCGCGGAGATGGCGGCCGCTACCGCGCAAGGCACTGCGAAAGGCAAGGCCCGGCTCGCGCTAGCCGCGGCGTTCGTTGACACGCCTGGCTGGTTCACACCGCTGTCGCCAGAGCCTGCGGTGAACGACTTCGCGACTCAGGAAGCGAACCAGTACCAGTGGGACGTGAACGTGGGCTTCCCGTTCATCTTCGCGTTCCGCGCCGATCTTGAGGCGCGGGCCGGCGGCAACCCCTCGTGGAACACCGGGGTCAACTACGCCAGGCAGCTGGCGAAGTCGGCCAACCTGCGCGAGGTCAGGGCGCTGTACCGGGCCGCGGGGCTGAACTTGCGTGCGGACCTGCGCAAGCTGAACCGGGCGCACCGGATCGCGGCCGATCGTTCCGCGGTCCGCTACCTGGCGAGCAGCATCAGCTTCAACGGCCACATCACGGTGCCGGTGCTGACCATGCACACGACCGGCGACGGCCTGGTGATTCCGCAGAACGAGCAGGCATACGCGAGCGTGGTCGGGAAAGCCGGCAGATCGTTCCGGCTTCGCCAGGTCTTCGTGCACCGGGCAGGGCACTGCGCGTTCACGCCGGCCGAGACCATCACCTCGGTCCGCAGGCTCCTGCATAGGATGCGGACGGGAAGCTGGAACGAGGCTGCGCTGGCCCCGGCCAGCATGAATGCGACCGCGGCAAAGCTTGGGCCGGGCTACAACATCTTCCTCAGCGGCGGCAAGATCGTTCCGGTCGCGCCCGCCTTCACGGCCTTCCGGCCGACCCTCTACCCCCGCCGGTTCGACCTGCCCTAGCGGCGAGCAGGCCAGACATCGCGGACACCTTGCTGTCGTCCTCTCAGTTACCGTGCTGACGGGCGCGGGCTGCGCACCAGGTTCGGCCGATCTGCCTGATCATCAGCGGGTACACGACCAGGTGCCGGAACGGCCTGATAGCGGCCATGTAGGCGGTCCCGAGCAGTCCGTTTGCCCTCACCAGGACGGCCATCTGGCCGCGGTACCCGCCGGCCTGGTCAGGGACCCAGCCGAGGTGCATCACCCCGTGCATGGTCCGGTTGGCTATCTCGGCGGCGAACTCGTCGCTGGTCAGATAGAGGGGTGCGAAGGGGAGCGCGCCGAAGCGGGGGCCTGATGGGCCGTCGCGCAGGTCGGCCGGCAGCCGGTCGCGCAGCGTCGGCACGCGTGAGCCGAGCCCGGTGTCCGGGCCGTCCCAGCCGAGCAGCGCCCCGATCTTCCACCGGATCGCGAAGAGCGCCCGGACGGCGCGGGGATCGGCGTTCGATGGGTCGCCTGCGGCGATCTGTCGCACCAGCACGGGAAAGTCGTCCGGGCCGCCTGGCGTGGGCATCGCCCACACGTCCTCGAGCCGGAAATCGCCGGTGAATTCGTGGATCCGCCACGGCCGGGAGCTGTGCGCGGTGGCCGGGAGCCTCATTCCTAACCCTCCATCCATACGGTACCGTATAGATAAAGCTAGCATTTGCGGAGGGCTTGGCATCGAGGGGGTGCGACAGCGATAGGCGATGGCCAGTACCAGGACGCCGCGCAGCCGCTGGATCGATGAGGGGCTGCGGGCCCTTGCCGCCGGCGGCCCTGATGCGGTCAGGATCGAGCCGCTGGCCCAGGCGCTCGGCGTTACCAAGGGCGGCTTCTACTGGCACTTCGAGGACAGGCGCGCGCTGCTGGAGGAGATGCTCGACACCTGGGAGCGGGCGAGCATCGATGAGGTAATCGAGCGCGTCGAGCGCGGAGGCGGCGATGCCAGGGCCAGGCTGCGGCGGCTGTTCAACGTTGCCAGCGTCGGTGGCGGGCTGCTGAGAACCGACCTGGCGGTCCGCGACTGGGCCCGGCGCGACCATGCGGTGAGCGACCGCCTGCGGCGCGTCGACAACCGGCGGATGGACTACCTGCGCTCGCTCTTCGGGGCCTTCTGCCCCGACCAGGATGACGTCGAGGCCCGCTGCATCCTCACCTTCTCGCTGTGGATCGGCAGCCACTTCATCGCCGCCGAACACGGCGCGCGCAGCCGCGCAGACGTGCTGCGGCTGGCCCGGCGGCGGCTCGAGGCCTAGCTGCCGCATTCCGCGCTGGCGGCAGCTGGCCGCGGCGCGCACCATAGTGCGTGGGCCGCGTGCGATCCCGCGGCGCCGCTAGGCGCCGCGCTTGAGCGGGCCGAGCTTGAGCAGCCGCCACCACGTCAGCGCCGAGTAGAAGAGCAGCAGCACGATCATCGCGCCGATGTCGACCAGCCAGGCGTGCGCCGTGTGGGCCCACAACGGGTCTCTGGTCGAGCCGCTCGGTCCGATGGTGTTGAGGTCGATGGTGGATGCGCTGGCCGCGAATCCCCACCGGGACGGCGTGAACCACGCGATCTGCTCAAGGCCTGCGGTGCCATGGATCGCGAAGATGCCGCCCGTCGTGACCACCTGGACCATGACGAGCAGGAACACCAGCGGCATCGCGCGCTCGGCGGTGCTGACCATCGACGAGGTGAACAGGCCGATCACCATGGACACCACGGCGACGAGCGCGATCGCGATCGCCACCTCCAGGATCGGCATCGGCAGGACTGACCCCTTCGGGCCGAACTTCTTGCCGGCCAGCCCGATCGCGACGAGCAAGACCGCCTGGAACGCGCTGATGACGCCGAGCACGATCACCTTCGACGCGAGGTAGGCACCGGCCGACAGGCCGGTGCCCCGTTCTCGGGCATAGATCGGCCGTTCCTTGACGATTTCGCGGATCGCATTCAGCGCGCCAGAGAAACATGCGCAGAGCACCAGGATCAGCAGTGCCTGTTGTGCGCCTTGGTTCTTCGGCCCGACGAAGCCGCCGTGCTCCAGCGGGAAGGCCCTGACCAGGACGCCAAGACCGAGCACCACCCCGACCAGCAGGTACAGGAACCCGCGGTCTGAGGCGAGCACCGCCGAGTACCTGCGGACCATTGTCGACATCTGCGCGAACCGGTTGCTGGTCTTGGGCGCGGTGCTGGCCGAGGCAGGCGGCGTGCGCTGCTGGACCGCCCCGGCGTCTTCCATGCCAGCGGCGATGAATTGCTGGTAGTAGACCGAGTGGCGGAACTCGCCGGCCCAGTCCCGGTTCGGCTCGGCCTCGAAGGCCTGGAACACCTCAGCCCATCCTGGCTGGTTGAAGTGCTTGAGCCCGTCCCTCGGCGCCCCGAAGTACGCGATCTTGCCGCCCGGCACCAGCACGAGCAGCCGGTCGCACAGGTCGAGGTTGGCAACCGAGTGCGTCACGACGATCACGGTGCGGCCGTCGTGCGCCAGGTCGCGCATCTGCTCCATGACGGATTTGTCGAGCCCGGGGTCCAGGCCGGAGGTGGGTTCGTCGAGGAACAGCAGCGACGGCTTGGTGAGCAGCTCGAGCGCGACGTTCACGCGCTTCTGCTGACCGCCGGACATCGCCGCGACCTTGGTTCCCGCGTGCTTGGTGAGCACCAGCTCGTTGAGAACCTCGTCGATCCGGTGGCTGCGCTCGGATTTGCTCGTGTCCCTCGGAAACCGCAATTCGGCGGCATAACCAAGCGATCGGCGCGCTGTCAGCTGCGTATGCAGGATGTTCTCCTGGGGAACCAGGCCGATCCTGTGCCTCAGCTGGGCGTAATTCCCGTAGAGGTCGCGGCCGTCGTACAAGACGGAGCCGTGGTTCGCCGGGGCGGTGCCGGTCAGCGCGCCGAGCAGCGTGGACTTGCCCGCCCCGCTCGGGCCGATCACCCCCATGAAGCAGCGTTCGCCGAGCGGGAAGGTGACATGCTCGAGCAGGTTGCGTCCGCTCGACAGGGTGACCGTGAGGTCCCTGGCGATGAAAGAGACCTCGCCGGTGTCGAGGAACTCATGGAGTTCCTCGCCGACTAGCCGGTAGGCGGCCGGCCCGATGCCAATGATGTCCCGTTCGGTCACCGGTGCCGACTCGATCCGCTGGCCGTTGACGAACGTCCCGTTGTGGCTGCCCAGGTCGACGATCGTGTACCCGCCCCGGTTGTTCCTGCGCAGCTCGGCGTGATACCGGGAGACGCTCAGGTCTTCGACGACAACCTGATTGTCGGCGGCCCTGCCGATTCGCAGCAGCGTCGTCCGCAGTTGCCTGATGGCGCTCGGTGGCCGGTCAAGGCTCGAACGCGGTATTCGGACAGCCGGGGCGTTCTGTCCGGGAGCACCAGCACCTGGGCCGTATCCGCCGCCAGGAACGTGCGCGCCGGCCGGCACGCCGGCGCGCATCCTGTTGACCGCCGGATTCGGCGGAGCTGGCGACTCGGCGTACCTGGTTGGCTGAGCCTGCCCGGCGTAAGCGTCCTCGGCGCGTCTGGCCGGCGCCGACACCGAGCATGACAGGACAGGGCCGTCCTCGGGATGGCCGAGGCGGACCGAGCACGAGCCCGCGATCGGCACGCGCTGGACGCGGGTCCTGTCCTGGAACGTGCCGTTGGTCGACCCGGCGTCTTCGAGCAGCCAGTTGCCTGCGTCCTGCCGGAGGACGGCGTGGCGCCACGACACGCGGGAATCGTCGACGAAGATGTCGGATTGCGGGTCCCTGCCGACGTAGTAGCTTCGGCCGGCGGAAAGCGAGCGCTCCGCGTCTGGGGTGCGAACGAGCAGCACAGAACCAGCGGGCGACTGGGCGGGCTCAGGCGTCATGGGGTAACTGTAGGGCCTATTTCGTGGGCCTGGATACCGCTATGGGCGGGCCGTTTACCTGCGCGGTTAAGACTCGGATCGTTCATGATCACGGGCACTTTTTCCCAATATCGAGAAAAATATCTACATGATCATGAAGGCTGCCATGCGCTGAGCCCGGGGCGTCGGCGGCCGCCGGAAAGCTGGGTCTTCGGATGCGTATCGGGAACGCCGGTTGCGGCGGACAGGGTCAAACCGGATACTTGGAAAGCCCATCTTGAGTGCCGTGCCCATCTGAACAACTTCCATGCTGGTTCGTGGCGAATAGGGGAGAACGCGGACGCGCGGTTCGGGAAGATCGGTACAGATCGTATTGCGCTGGGAGGCAGGGTGAGCGAGGGGAGTCCCGTCCTGCCGGGCGGCTTCGCGCCCGGTTCGCGGATCGCCGGGTATCTGCTCGAGGAGCAGATCGGCCAGGGCGGCATGGCAGTGGTATTCCGCGCGCACGACGAGCGGCTCGACCGGACGGTTGCGCTCAAGATCCTTTCACCCGCGCTGGCCGCCGACGATGCGTTCAGGCTGCGGTTCATCAGGGAGTCACGGGCCGCGGCCGCGGTCGACGATCCGCACATCATCCCCGTGTTCGAGGCTGGCGAGGCGAGCGGGGTCCTGTTCATCGCCATGCGCTTCGTCCGCGGCGGCGACGTCAAGGGCCTGCTCGCGATGGGCCAGCTCATGCCGATAGGGCGAGCGGTCGAGATCGTCTCGCAAGCCGCGTCGGCGCTGGACGCGGCGCACGGCCGCGGCCTTGTTCACCGTGACGTCAAGCCGGCCAACATGCTGCTCGACGCGAGCTCAGGAGCTGGCCGGCCCGACCACGTGTACCTGTCCGACTTCGGGCTCAGCAAGGGCTCGCTGCAGACGAGCGGGCTGACCGGGACGGGGACGTTCCTCGGGACTCTTGACTACATCTCGCCGGAGCAGATCGAGGGGAAGCCGGTCGACGGCCGGGCCGACGAGTACGCGCTCGCGTGCGCCGCGTTCGAACTGCTGAGCGGTGCGCCGCCATTCCAGCGCGAAGAGGCCATGGCGGTGATGTATGCCCAGCTCTCTGAGCCGCCACCGCCTGTGACCAGGCGCCGGCGGGATCTTCCCCTCGCTGTCAACGACGTGTTCTTCAGGGCGCTCGCCAAGGCCCCCGCGGACCGTTACGCGAGCTGCAGGGAGTTCGCGGCCGCGTTGCGCGACGCGCTCGGGATCAGGCCGTATGACTCGGGCGAGCGCACCTCGCCTGGCGCGGAGTTCGAGGCCACCCGAATCGTGGGGTCGTCGCAGCCAGGCACCGCTCCCCGGCTACCTGAGCAGCCCAGCTACCCCGGGCCCGGATATGCGGGCCAGGGGGCCCCGGCGGGCGTTTCCGGCGGCCAGGGTGCTGGCGGCCAGGGTGCTGGGCCCGGCGGGGGCCCGTTCGGCCCGCCGGTCGGCGCTGGCGCTGTCGGCGGCGAATTCCGGGAAGCCGAGACCCGGCGCGCAGACGGCGGACGCCAGACCTCGCCGGATCAGACGGCCGCACACTGGCAGCAGCCCCTCGCGGGCTACGACGATTACGGCGGCCAGGCCAGCCTGGCCCGCCCGTGGTGGAAGTCGCCGCTCGCGCTGGTCGCCGCTGTCGTGGTGCTGATCGCCGGCGGGGCGGCGGCCTACGCGCTGACGAGGAACACCGGCGGCGGACATGGCGGTGGAGTCAGCACCGGCGGCGCGAGCCAGCACCCCCCTGTGGCGCTGCCCCCGCTGAAGCCGCCCAAATGCAGCCAGCTCGCTGCGGCGGCGGCGAAGGTGCATCACGCGAGCCAGTTCTTTCCCACCGTGAACGGCTCGGGCTCCCCGTTCGGCATCCAGGTGACCAAGGACGGTCAGGCGCTGTTCGTGGTTACCGACCACTTCCTCGACGTCTACAGACTCGGCAGCGACGGGATTCCGACCGCCAGTCAGTGGAGCTACCCGATCTCCACGAGCCCGGGCGTGGCCACCAACGCGGTGCTCACGCCCGACGGCGGCCATCTGCTCGTCGCCTCCAGCAATGGCATCGACATATTTAGTACGGCCGACGCCGAGGCCGGGAATGCCAGCGCCTTCGTCGGCACGCTCACGGTGCCAGGGATAACGCACTACGGCCGGGCGATCGACGTGGCGGTGACTCCCGACGGCAACTGGGCCTTCGTGAGCTTGGGGTTCGCCGACGAGGTCGGCGTGTTCGATCTCGCCACCGCGCTGAGAAAACACCTTTTCACTCAGTCGTTCATCGGCTCGCTTAGCGTCGGTGCCAACCCTACTGGCCTGACCATGTCGAGGGACGGCAGCACGCTGTACGCGACTAGCTGGGTGAGAGCCAACCCACCCGTCCCAGGATTCCTGTCGGTCATCGACGTCGCCAAGGCGACGAACCAGAGTCAGATGAAGTCGGCCGTGATCAGCAAGGTAAAAACCGGCTGCCAGCCGGCCAGGATCGCGCTATCGCGCGATGAGAAGACGGTGTGGGTCACGACCGAACAGAGCAACTACGTGCTCGGGTGCTCAGCGTCGCTGTTGCGCACGGAGCCTCGCAAGGCCCTGATCGCCAAGGTCCTGGTTGGCAAGGTCCCGATCGCCATAGCGCTGCTGAGGGGCTCGCGAATCCTCGTGGCCGATTCGGGCGGCGACCTGGCGGTCATCGATTCCTCGGCCGCTCTCGCGCGAAAGCCTGGCGCCCTGCTTGGCCTGATCCCGGCCCACACAGATCCGCACGAGATCGCGGTGAATAGCTCCGGCACGATCGCGTACGTGACCAACCGGCTTTCGAACGAGATCCAGGTCGTCAACCTCACCAAGATTCCCTGACCCCTGACTCGCCTGGCTGTCGCAGCCGCTGGGCGGGTTCGTTGAAATTCAGGAGGCGTTGGCTTGTACCAATATCAGCCGCCGAGGCGTCGCGGTGGCCGCAAGGCGCTGATCTGGCTCCTCTCGATCATCGTGGTGCTCGTCGCGCTCGACTTCGGCGCGAAGGCGTTCGCCCAGAGCGAGGCGGCGACGCAGATCCAAAAGCAGGGCTTTCCGAAGAAGCCGCACGTGTCGATCGCCGGCTTCCCCTTCCTGACCCAGGTCATCACCAGGAAGTTCCACCAGATCACGATCACCTCGTCCGACATCCCTGCCGGGCCGATCAAGATCACGAGCCTCGATGTGATCGCGCAGAATGTCCGCCTGAACTCGAACTTCCAGTCGGGCACCGCGGGCCCGCTGCATGGCACCGTCCTGATCAGCCTCGGCGAAATCGGGAACTTCCTGTCGGCGGCCGGACCCCTGGCCTCGTTCCTTGGCGGCGGGCCGGGCGGCGGCCTGAGGATCGAGTCTGTTGGCGGCAACGAGCTCAAGGGCAGCCTCAAGCTCGCGGGCGGGTTGGCGTCGTGGTCGGCGGTCTGGAAGGTCTCATCTGCCGGGCCGAATGAGATCAACCTGCACCTGGTGAGCAGCAACGGGCTGCCAAGCGGCTTCAAGAACAGCGCGAGCGACATCAAGGTGCCGCTCTCGAAGCTGCCCGCGGGACTCAGGCTGACCGGCACTGTCGACACGTCGGGCAAAGGCATCACTGCGCGTGTCTTCGCCGCCAGTCTCACCTTCGGCGGATAGGTGTCCTGACGGTCGGATCACGAGCCCGGGGCCGCCATCGACAACGAGTGCCTGGCCGGTGACGTAGCGGTTCGAGATGAGCGCCGGCGATGTCCTCGGGCTCCCGATTCTGGGCAACGGCGCGACCACCTCGACGCCCCGATTCCGCTGGACGAACCAGTGACGATGACGGCCTTGCTGGCGAGATCCATGCTCGTTCGTTCGGCCAGAGGCGCCCGGAGG
>Ga0126372_10001214_pt1 | contig 10303 bp, 7 predicted proteins | sample PanSoiMetaPlot_6_FD_92762 | JGI IMG/M metagenome (GOLD analysis project Ga0126372, IMG submission 92762) | Tropical forest soil microbial communities from Panama - MetaG Plot_6 | ecosystem: Environmental > Terrestrial > Soil > Tropical forest > Bulk soil | place: Panama | collected 2016-02-17
ATTGGGTGCACACCCTCAGGCCACGCTCACTGACGCGCCGTGATTCCGGCACCCCAGTATGTTATTCGGGACGCGATACGAACCAACGGACATAAAGGACGTTCTCAGGCGAGCGGGTGCACCTCGCACGGGCGCTATCCGCCGGTCTCCTCCTGCAGCCCGGGCACAGCTGGAGGCTGCCGGTGGTGCGGGTTCCGGCAGTCCGGCCGGGTGCAGTACACCGACCCGGACGTGAACACGCACCGTTCGTGGACCTGGCAGCACAGCGGGCAGACGACCGGAAGGCCGGTTAGATCCCGTTGCTGCGAGGTGTCGCCCACGTCCCCGACATTCCCGGCAGCCCGCTCGCATGCACCCGGGCACCCTCCCGATCTCGGGCGGGCGCCCGGTTGCCGGTCGGTCTCGTACTCCCCGCGGCACGAGCCGGGCACCGGGTTAAACCAGGGACGCGACCCAGAGGAACACGCGCCGCTTGCACCGCCGCGTCGGCTGGCCATCGCGGTAGTCGCCGTATCCCTGCGGTGGCCCGTATCCCTGCGGTGGCCCGTATCCCTGGAGCGGCCGCGCTCCGGTACGTGCGTCGTTATGCAAATCTCGCGCCGCTGTGCCGGCATCATCACCGGGTCAAACAGGCACGTGGCTGGACACTCGAGCAAACCGCCGGCACCATGACCTGGACCACCCCAGCCGGACGCCGCTACATCGTCGGGCCGGGGCCCCGTGCCTGACCGTCGCTATCTGCGGGCCAGGTCGTTGCGGTGCGCCCACGCGGCGATGTCGCCACCCTCGATAGCCAGCGCCAGCAGGTCGGGGAAGGCGTCGGGGGTGCACGCGAACGCGGGGATGCCGAGCCCGGCGAGCGCGGCGGCGTTGCCCGCGTCGAACACGGGCGCACCGTCGTCGGACAGGGCCAGCAGCACCACGACGTGCACCCCGGATGCGTGCAGGGCGGCCATCCGGGCCAGCATCTGTTCGCGTACCCCGCCCTCGAAAAGGTCGGAGATAAGCACGAAAATCGAGTCGCGCGGCCGGGTGACAAGCGCCTGGCTGTAGGCGATCGCCTTGTTGATGTCGGTGCCGCCGCCGAGCTGGGTGCCGAAGAGGACATCGACCGGGTCGGACAGTTTCCCGGTGAGGTCGACCACGGCGGTGTCGAACACCACCAGCGAGGTCTTCAGCGCCCGGATGGAAGCCAGGACCGCGCCGAACACGGATGCGTAGACGACCGAAGACGCCATGGACCCAGACTGGTCGATGGCAAGGACGACGTCGCGGGCCACCGCTTGCTGGCGCCGTCCGTACCCGACGAGGCGTTCGGGGACCACGGTCCGGTACTCGGGCAGGTAGCGCGACAGGTTCGCGGCGATTGTGTGGTTCCAGTCGATGTCCTGCGGCTTTGGCCGGCGGACCCGCGCCGCCCGGTTCAGCGCGCCTGACACGGCCGCGCGGGTGCGGTTGGCGATCCGGCGCTCGACCTCGGCGACGACAACGGCCACCACCTGCCGTGCGGTCGCCTTCGTGGTTTCGGGCATGACCCGGCTCAGGCTGAGCAACGTGCCGATCAGGTGTACGTCCGGCTCGATCGACATGAGCAATTCGGGCTCAAGCAGCAGGCGCGTGAGGTTGAGCCGGTCGATCGCGTCCCGTTGCATCACTTGCACAACGCTGGACGGGAAATAGGTGCGGATGTCGCCCAGCCACCGGGCCACCCTGGGGGCGGACGCGTTCAGGCCCGCGCTCCGGCGGGAGTCCTGGCCAGGTGGCGGGCTGGTCTCGTACAAGGCGGCGAGCGCGGCGTCGGCGGTCTGGTCGCGGCTGCCCAGGGTGCCGAGGCATGGGGCGGCCGGGGAGCCGAGCAGAAGGCGCCAGCGCCGGAGCCGTTCAGTCTCATCGGCCCGCTTACCGGCTTCCCCGACGTAGCGGGCGGGCGCCGCGTCCTGGCCGGTCACCGGCTTCCGCCCAAGATGGTGGCGACCGTGCGCAGCGCGCTGGCGGCGCGGTCGGCGTCGACGCGCTCGACTGGGCCGGTCCGGCCGGGTGTGCCGCCGGTGAGGTGTTTGACCGCATCGGCGATGTTGGCCCGCTCAGGTGCTGTGAAGCCGCTGAAGGTGCGCCGCAGCAACGGCAGCACGTCCATGAAGTCCTGGTCCCGGAGGGCCGCGACCCAGTCGTCCAGGACACTGAGCAGGTCCCGGTCGTGGACCAGGAGCAGGCCGCCGCCATGCAGGAACCCTTCGGCCCAGGCGGCCTGAGCGGCGGCAGGAACCCCGGCCGACAGGTGGGCGGCGAACCTGCGGGCCGCCTCCTGCCGGGGCAGGGCGCCGTTGTTGGTGAGCAACCGCACCACTCGGCCGGCGAGCAGGCCGTGCACGTCACGCCGGCTGGCGAGCACGATCAGCGCCGCGGTCCACTGCTCGTAGGCGGCCCGGCCTCCCTCGCTCTGGGCGTACAGCCCGAGCGCGGCCTGCATGGCGTCCACGGCGTCCCGCAGTCTCGCGGCGGCGTCGTCGGCCAGGCTGGTCGCCGCGGCCGGCAGCCCCGCGCAGACGCGCGCGGTGAGCGCACCGATGACGGTGGCCAGGCCCGCGGTGTCACTGCCGCGCACGTCGCCGTACCGCACCGCGCGGGCCAGGGCGGGGACCGCAGCCATCAGGTGCACGACGTCGGCGTCCGTCGCGGCCTTCTCGTCAAGAGCCCGCAGCACGGGGGCGAGGGCATCGGGCAGGTCGGCGAGCAGCACGGACTCGACCGCCGCGGTGACGACGGCCAGCTCCTTCGCCGAGCCGGCCGCATCGATGATCTTCGCGGTGGCGGCTGTGGCGACCGTGGTGCCCCAGGGAGCGGCGTCGATGATGGCGACCGCCAGCTCGGGACGCCATTGCAGCGACCAGGTCTCGTGAAACGTGCCGGTGCCGCGCACCCTGTCCGCGGTGACGGTGCCCCAGCCGATGCCGAGCGCGGTGAGCCGGTGCAGCAGCACCGAGCGGGACCGGCCGGTGTCCTTGCGCAGGTCGATCGCCAGGGTCTGCTCCCGCGCGTCGATCTTCAGGCGCAGGGTCCTGGCTTGCGCGCGAAGGTCGGCTTCGAGGGGGACGGTGGGAGCACCGGCGGGGACCGCGCCGAGCAATTCCCCGACGACGAGGTCGCGTGTGATGAACCGGGCCACGGCTTCGTCCCCGTCGCACATGACCGACTTGGCCGCCTCACTGACTTCAGCAAGCCCGGCCATTGGCCGGGAGCGCAACGCGGCGAGCGCTTGCGCGAGCCGGGCCGCCTCGATGACGTGTGCAGTGGAGATGGGCAGGTCGTGGTCGCGCAGCACGCGTGCGACCTTCGTCAGCCAGCGGATGACGGTCTGCTCCGGGGTGGTGAACAGGTGGTGGTACCACCCCGGCGAGGTGATCCCGGCGCCGTACCCCGAGGCCGCCGCGAGCCGCGAATGCGTCCAGGGCACCCAGGCGAGCGCCGCTTTCCGTTTCCCGATTCCGCGCAGCAGCGCCGCGTCCGCGGCCGCGGACGGCAGCACCCCGGCGAGTGCCGGGGCGTGCCAGGCGCCGCACACCACCGCTACCGTCCCGGGGGTCAGTCTCAGCGCGGTGCGCAGGACCCGGCGCATGTACGCCTCACGCTGCTGCTCGTAGCACCGCTGTCCGGATGGCACGAGGGAAGCGTCAGCGCGCAGTACGCCCATTGCGTCGGTCAGTGCGGCGAACGGTGACCGGCCGCCGGGGTCGGACTCGATCAGGTCGTCCCACCACCGTTCTGGATCGTCATAGCCGGCGGCGGTCGCGAGCAGCGCGATCGGGTCGTCCGGCAGGCCATCGTCGCAGCCGGGGGTGCTGCGGGCGAGCACCGTCGCGGCGGGCAGGTCACAGAACCGGGCTGGCACCTGATGCGCGGCCGCCCAGGCCAATGCCTGCCACTCCGGGGAGAAGACGGCGTAGGGCCAAAATGCCGATACCCGGGGCGCGTCGGGGGCGTAGGCGAGCAGAGCCACCGGCGGGACCATCCCGGGGTCAGCGGCCAGCGCCAGCACATCCTCCGCGTCGGCCGGGCCCTCGATCAGCACTGCCGAGGGCTGGAGCCGGTCCAGCTCGGTCACGACCGAGCGGGCCGAGCCGGGCCCGTGATGCCGGATACCGAGCACAGCGACCCGGCAGGCCTCGGTCACCCGCTAACCTCGCGGCAAGCGCGGTAGAACGGACCCCAGCCGGTGCGTTCCCGCACGACGGCTTCCAGGTACTCGCCCCACACGGCCGCGTCGGTGACCGGGTCCTTGACGACGGCCCCGGCGATGCCGGCGGCCACGTCTGCCGGACGGAGCACCCCGTCGCCGAAGTGCGCGGCCAGGGCCATGCCCTGGGTGATGACCGAGATCGCCTCGGCAGGCGCCAGGGTCCCGGTCGGCGATTTGAGCGTCGTGTGCCGGTCTGCGGTCATGCCCGAGCGCAGCTCCCGGAAGACAGTCACCACCCGGCGGATCTCCTCCAGCGCTGACGGCACCTCGGGGAGCTCCAGGGCTCGGCCGAGCTCCTCCACCCGGCGAGCGACGATGTCGACCTCCTCGTCCTCGCTGGCGGGCAGCGGCAGCACGACCGTATTGAACCGGCGGCGCAGAGCCGAAGACAGCTCGTTCACGCCGCGGTCGCGATCGTTCGCGGTCGCGATGACCGAGAAGCCTTTGGCGGCCTGCACCTCGATGCCGAGCTCCGGCACTGGGAGGGTCTTCTCCGACAGGATCGTGATCAGCGCGTCCTGCACGTCGGACGGGATCCGGGTCAGCTCCTCCACCCGGGCGATGCGGCCCTCCGCCATCGCGGTCATCACGGGGGACGCCACAAGCGCCGCGCGGCTCGGTCCTTCCGCGAGCAGGCGTGCGTAGTTCCATCCGTACCGGATCGCCTCCTCCGCCGTGCCCGAGGTGCCCTGGACCAGCAGCGTCGACTCGCCCGACACCGCGGCGGCGAGGTGCTCGGACACCCAGGTCTTCGCCGTGCCGGGCACACCGAGCAGCAGCAGAGCCCGGTCGGTGGCCAGCGTCGCGACGGCGACCTCCATCAGGCGGCGCGGCCCGACGTACTTCGGCGTGATCACGGCGCCATCCGGCAGGGCGCCGCCCAGCAGGTAGGTGACCACCGCCTGGGGTGACATCCGCCACGACGGCGGCCGCGGCCGGTCGTCCGAGGCGGTGAGCGCGGCGAGTTCAGGTGCGTAGGACTGCTCGGCGTGCGGCCGCAGCACCGCCGTAACGGCGGCGCTGCCGGCAGGCATGGTGGTCAACGGATCTCCTCTCCGAAGGCGCGGCGCAAGGCAAGGTCGCGGGCAGCGCGGCGCAACTGCACCCGCCAGTACGGTGGGCACGCATCGAACATGGCCATCCGCGCCAGCGCGGTGGCGTAGTCATCCGGGCCAGTCGCGGGCAGCCTGGTGGCGGCCGCCCGCAGCAGCCCTTCCGGTGAGCCGGACCAGTGCCCGGTAGCGAATGCCTCCTCCAGCAGGGCGATGAGCGGGTCCGCGAGAGACTGTGGCCATGGCCCGGGGCAGACGAACGCCGTCGCGAACCCGGCGCGCAGGTTCGTTTGACCGGTGAGCAGCGCTGTCGCCAAGGCCGCCCGGGCGCTTGGCGGCAGGACGGCGGCCACGTGCTGGTCTCGCGGCCACGCGGCTGGCGGCCGCCGGGCGGCCTCTGCCACAACTCCGGCGGTCAGCAGCGCCTCCGCCCAGGCCGGACTGGCCTGCCTGATCGTGGCCAGCCGCCAGCCGGCATGTACGGCTGCGGTGAGGTGCTCTGCGACGGGCAGCGACACGAGCCGCTGTGGGTCCAGCCCGGAGCGGGTGACCCACTCGGTCAACGGCGCCGCGGCGATCAACTGGGTGAGCAGCCACGTGCGGGCACCGATCGCGGGCGAGGGCGGGGTGGTGACAACCCCGTCCCGCAACGCGGCCCCGTCCACACCCCCGGGCAGGCTGACGACCAGCCGGTACTGTGGCCCACCTGGCTCCACCCGCAAGAACGGCACGGCCCGCTGCGCCGCGCGGCGGCTGAAAGCTGAGCCGGGCAACCGGGCCAGCATGGCCTGTGCCGCGGCGCGTACCGTCGCCTTCGGGTCATCGAGGGCCCGTTCGAGGAACTCCTCGTCGGCCGGGCCGAGACCCTCGGCGAGAACGGCCAGCAGGTTGGCGCGATCATCGCCGGTCTCCTCAGACCAGCTCGCCGCGAGCAGGTCCCGGGCCGCCTGACGGTCACGGCCCCGCTGCATCGTGAGATAGGCGTGGCGCTCAGGCCGGTTCCCGGTATCCCACACCGCGGGGTCGTCGAGCACGTCCGGCGCGACCGCCTCGATGGCGTTTCGCCAGTCGGCCCGGTGCCGGGCCAGCCACCGGCCGCGGGCACCGAGTACCGTAGCCACTGCCTGGCGCAGCGCCGGGTGCTTGACGGCCGCGTCGAGCAATGCTGGCAACATCGGCGCGGGAGCACGGTAGCCGCTGGCGGCAGCCGTAGCAAGCAGGTCAGCCAGCAGGTCCGGGCCGGCCACGCTGGCTCTTTCCAGCAGGTCCGCCGCCGAGGCCGGCAGCTCAGGCACCGTGTCCGGATCAGCGGGGGCGGGCGGGGTCATCCCCGTCCCGGGCAGGACCCCCGCCCGGTGGCTGCTCACCAGCAGGGCCGCCGCGTCCAGGACGGCGACGGCCGGATCGTCGCGGTCAAGCACGCCGGCGTGCGCCGCGGCCGGGCCGGCCAGCCCGGTGACAAGGACGGGCCGCCGGGCCACCCCGACGGTGGCCGCGGCGACCAGGTCCGCGTAGGACATGCCGTCAGACCCGGGGGGAGCGGGGGTCACAGCGGCACCGCCTGGTCACCGTGCCACACGGTCAGCGCGGTCAGGCCACCCTGGCTCCATTCACCGGCGACCGTGACCGGGTGCCCGCCGGACACCGCGAGCAGCCGCCACGGCGGTTCCAGCCCGAGCAGCGGCAGCGCGGCACCCGATGGGTCGGCGAGGTGCCACCGGTCCCCGGCCTGTACCGGCGTGCCAGCCAGCAGGGCGGGCCATTCGATCAGCCACGGATCCTGCCCGAGCGCGGCGGCCCAGCTACTCAGCACCGTCGTGACGTCGCCCGCGGCTTCGGGCGGTGCCGCCGTGGCAACCTTGGCTCGCCGGGACCCGATCACCGCCCGGAGCGGTGGCTGTCCCGGGTAGTAGTGCAGGTCGGCGTCGAGTTCGGTGCCCGGCGTGAGGGTGGCGTCAGTGACCCCGCCGAAGTTCCCCAGCGCCGCGTACAGCACGAGCAATGCGAACCGGCCCGTGTCCCGTCCCCGCAACCAGATCCGGCGCGCTGGGATCGGCGGCTCGTCCACGTCGCGGACCGCGAGCACCAGCCACCGGTCGCTGACTGGTGGCGAGGCCAGCACGTCTTCCCGGCTGACCACGAACCCGACCCGGGACCGCACGACGGCCCGCAGGCCAGGTGGCAGGACACCGAGGTGGTCATAGGCCCGGGCCAGCAGATGCAGTTGCGCGTACCCGGCGAGCAGCCGGCCCGGCCAGCCATCCCCCGAGACCGGGATCGGCGACAACCTGCGCAGCGCGTTGGCCACCCCTGGCGCCTGGGCGTCCACCATCCGCGCCGCGATCTGTTCCGCGTGCTGGTGCCGATCGGTATCCGGCAGGGCTGACAAGCCCGCCCGGATCTGATCGCACAACCACATCTGAAGCTCAGCCAGCCCGGCGGCGACGCGGTGAGCACGCTGCTGCGATCGCCGCGCGGCCGCGGCAGCGTCCTTCACGGTCGCCGTCTGGGGGGGCTCCGTCTTCGCGGTCGCCGCGCTGAGCCGGGCTGACCGGCTGGCGCGCCACGCCGCCGCGTAGCCTGCGGGCTCGGTTTGCTCGGGCACACGGCCGTCGGCCCAGTTCAGCAGCAGCCCGAGCGCGTGCTTGCACGGGAACTTGCGCGACGGGCACGAACACCGGTACGCCGGCCCGGCCAGGTCGACGGCGACCTGATACGGATCCTTCCCCGACCCGGCACACGAACCCCACACCAGGTCACCGGACGCGCCCCAGCAGCTCCACGGCGACGCACCACCGAGGCCTGCCGCCGCCCGCTGTGAGGACGTGTCCGGCGCGAGCGCGAGCACGCTATCGGCACTCCATCGCCGGGCCACGCTGGTCACACTAACCAGCGCCCACGACAAAATCCGAACAGCCGGCCGGCTCAGCGGGCCTCAGCGGGCGTGGCGGTCGAACGCCAGGGCCTCCTCGATAGGGCGGCGGCGGCGAGCAGGCGGACGTCGGCGCCGCGCGGGGCGGAAAGCTGGATCCCGATGGGAGCCCGTCGGTGTCCCAGCCGCAGGGGAGGACGAGCGCCGGGTCTCCGGTGACGTTGAAGACGGCGGTGAACAGGCCCTCAGCTCATTTGAGAGCACCGGCGCCGGGTGCCGGGGTGAAGGCGATCGGCAGCTGGACTGGACCGGTGTTGCCGCTGTCGGGGAGCCAGGTGGCCGCGCCTCCCGCGCGGAGGTCGTTCAGGCGGCGGGCGAGCACGGTGAGTGCCGTGCACATGTCCGCCCGCGCCACCAGGTGGCCGAGGCAGTAGTGGATCCCGCCGCCGAAACCGAAATGCGGCGGCCGGTCCGTCGCGGTGATGTCGAAGTCCCCGGCACCGGCCCGCGGATCGGTTCCGGCCGCCTCGCAGAACAGGTGGATGGTGGCGCCAGCGGCGATGTCGAGCCCGTCGAAGCGGAAGTCGGCGACGGCCTCCCTGGTCACCCACGTGGTCGTGGGGCTGATCCGCATGACCTCCTCGACCGCGGCCGGGGCCAGGTCCGGGCGCTCGCCGAGCAGCCGCCACTGGTCCGGGTGGCCGATGAAGGTCTGCATGGCCAGGCCGAGCTGGTTGCGGGTGGTATCGAAGCCGCCGAAGATCAGCAGCACCAGCGAGTCGCGCAGCTCGGCGGTGGTCAGCCGTTCCGCACCGTCCGGCGGGCACACCAGGCAGGTGACGAAGTCGTCGCGCGGGCTGGCGCGCCGGCCGGCGATCAGCGCATCGGCGTAGCCGTACAGCGCGGCAAGCGCCTCCTCGATCCGCGGCAGGTGCTCAGCGATCCGCACGCCCATGGCCAGGCCCACGGCCGCCGACTGGGCCGCGATCGTGGGCCAGTCCTCTTCGGGGATGCCGAGCAGGATGGCGATGACGCGGGCCGCGTACGGCTCGGCGAACTCGGCGGAGAACTCGCACCGGCCGCGGGGCGCGAACGAATCGGCCAGCTCTTCGGCCAGATCCGCGAAGCGCGGCCGCAACCGGTCGATGATCCGCCGGGAAAATGCCGGGTTCAGCGCCCGGCGGAGCCGGTGGTGGTCCTCGCCCTCCTTGTTGAGCACCCAGCTTGCCCACCAGTCCGCGAACGGCCCGGAGGTGACGCCGTGATGCGCGGGCCACAGCCTGCTGCCCTGCCGCAGGTTGGGGTGCCTGATCAGGCGGGCCACCTGATCGTGCCGCAACACCGCAAGGCCGTAGCTGGTCCGGGCGTACCAGCTGGCCTGCCGTGCCCGGCGCACCTGCGCCGACCTGACCGAGAAAGCCGGATCGGCCACGTCGAGGAACGGCACGGCCCGGTCAGCCTCGGTCGTCATCGCCGCCCCCGCCGCGGTGGTCAGCCCAGCAGCCGCTGCAGCAGCGCATCGACCGCATAGGTCCCCTCCTTCATCGCGGCGTCGAGGTCGTCCGAGCGGGCGACCAGCAGCGCCACCTCGTTGACCGAGGCCAGCAAGGTGTGCGCGAACATGTTTACCAGGTCAGGCGGCAGCCGCCCATCATCGGCGACCTCCTGAAGTGCGGCTTTCATGAGGCCGAGGGCATGGGCCTCCTCCATGGCCCGCCACCGCTGCCAGCCGAGGACCGAGGGGGCGTCGATCAGCAGGATCCGCTGGACCACCGGGTCGGCGGCCAGCCTGACCCAGGCGAGGCACCCGGCGCGCAGCCCGGCAACCGGGTCCGTGGTGCCCTCGGCGGCGGCGATCACCTCGCTGCCCACCCTCTCCTCGATCGCCTCGAGCACCGCCTCGAACAGCGCGTCCTTGCCGGCGAAGTGGTGATAGAGGGAGCCCCGGCTTACCCCGGCGCCCTGCTGCACCGCGTCGATCGAGGTGCCTTCGTAACCGCGGGCGGCGAACAGCCCGGTCGCCACCGCGATCAGCTGCCCGCGCGTTGCCTGCCCGCGCTCGATGTTCTTGTTGGACCGGTCCGGCATCGGCTCAGCTCCCATTGACAGACCGACTGTCGGTCTGTTTTGCTGGATCGGCAG
>Ga0126372_10001216_pt1 | contig 10290 bp, 11 predicted proteins | sample PanSoiMetaPlot_6_FD_92762 | JGI IMG/M metagenome (GOLD analysis project Ga0126372, IMG submission 92762) | Tropical forest soil microbial communities from Panama - MetaG Plot_6 | ecosystem: Environmental > Terrestrial > Soil > Tropical forest > Bulk soil | place: Panama | collected 2016-02-17
AGCGTATACTACATTATCGAGCCGGAGGACGACCATGGCCAAGTTCGTACGGAATGCGTGGTACCCGGCGGCCTGGACACGCGACATTGGCCGCAGCCTCACGTCGAGAACGATCCTCGGCGAGAACGTGGTGCTGTATCGCAAGCAGGACGGCAACGTCGCCGCGCTTGACAATGTGTGCCCGCACCGTTTCGCACCACTGTCGATGGGCAAACTCAAAGACGATACGGTCGAGTGCGGCTATCACGGCATGACCTTCGACGGAAGCGGGAAGTGCGTCCGCATACCGGGGCAAAAGATCATTCCCGCTAACGCAAAAGTGCGCTCCTATCCGATCACAGAGAACATGGGGCTCGCCTGGATTTGGATGGGTGATCCGGAAAAGGCGGCGCAGACGCCGGTCTATGATCTTCCGCAATACCACAGCGGCGATTGGACGACCCTCGAAGGCGACGCACTTCCGATCGGGTGCCACTATCTCTCGCTGGCGGATAATTTATGCGACCCCGCGCACGTGAGCTTCGTGCACCTGTCGACCCTCGGAAACGCGGCGAGTGAGGACGTTCCGATTCAGTTTGAAAAGAAGGCGGACGATCAGCTCCTGACCTGGCGGTGGATCATCGACGCGCCTGCGATTCCGCTGGTGAAAAAGTTCGCGAAATTCACCGGGAACGTCGATCGCTGGCACTATTATCACTATTACGCTCCAAGCAGCGCCGTGATCGATTTTGGAAGCGCTCCGACTGGAACGGGCGCTCCCGAGGGCCGGCGCGACAATTGTCTTCAGTTCTACGCGTGTCATTTCATTACTCCGGTGGACGATTCGTCGTGCATTGATCACTGGATTGTAGTGAAAAACTTCAAATCAGACGACGCCACCAAGGACGCCATGAAGCAGCAGTTCAGGCTTGCCTTCAACGAGGACAAAGAGATCCTCGAAGCGATCCAAAAGAACGAGACCGCCGATTCGCAGCGGCGGCCGATCAGACTCGCGATCGATGCATCTCCGGTCAACATGCGACGTATGATCGACCGGATGATTCAGACCGAGCAGACGAATGAAGATGTCCACGCCGCCTGAGGACGCGAACTATGGGATGAAGGGCATGAGAAATGGTCTAGCGTTCCTCGCATTTTCAGCGGCTTTGGCTGCGCCGGTCTGGGCGGAGGCTCAGGATACGATCAAGATCGGCGACGTAAACAGCTACAAGCTAATGGCGATCAGCACAATTCATTACAAGCGGGGCGCCGAGCTCGCGATCGAGCAGATCAATGCAGCGGGCGGCGTGCTGGGCAAAAAGCTTGAGATGATTACACGTGAGGACGGCGCGAACCCGGGTGAGGCGGTGCGAGCCGCCGAAGCGCTCGTCTCTAGCGACAAAGTCGCCGTGCTGACAGGCACCATCCTTTCGAACGTTGGGTTAGCGGTCACGGACTTTGCGAAGCAGCGCAAGATCTTCTTTCTCGCCTCCGCTCCACTCACCGACAAGATCGTGTATCAAGATGGCAACCGCTACACCTTCCGTCTTCGCGCCTCCACATACTCCCACGCTGCGGCGCTCGTCCCCCAAGCGGCGAAATTGAATAAGAAGCGGTGGGCGTTGGTGTACCCGAATTTCGAGTACGGGCAGTCGGCCATCGAATCGTTCAAGCGGTTACTGAAAGAGGCGCAGCCCGACGTTCAGTTCGTCACTGAACAGGCTGTGCCACTCGGGAAGATCGATGCGGGCGCGGTTGCGCAGGCGATCGACGACGCAAAGCCAGACGCGATCTTCAACGTCCTGTTCGCCTCCGATTTGGCGAAGTTCATTCGCGAGGGTGAGACCCGCGGCGTCTTTAAGGGACGCGAAGTCGTTAGCCTTCTCACGGGGGAACCTGAGTACATGGACCCGCTAGGGTCCGACGCGCCGGTCAACTGGCTCGTAACGGGCTATCCCTGGTATGCAATCCATACGCCGGAGCACAAGGCATTTCTCAACGCGTACCAAAAGAAATTCAACGACTACCCACGGATCGCTTCGCTCGTGGGCTACGACGCCTTCAAGGCGCTCGCGGCGGGAATTGCAAAGGCCGGTAGCACCGATTCCGAAAAACTCGCCCAGGCATTCAAAGATCTGACCTTTGACACGCCCTCGGGCAAAGTCACGTTCAGAGCGCTAGATCACCAATCGACATTCGGTCTGTACGTTGGGAGGACGGACGTGAAGGATGGGAAAGGCTACATGAAGACCTTCGAATATATCGACGGCTCAAAGCTTCAGCCCCCCGATGCCGAGGTGAAACAGTGGCGACCTGAACAGGCCAACTAGAGAAAGAGCACTGCATCGGCTCTGGTGAAAAAGAAATTAGCATCGCTTACTGATAAACAGGCCTGGGAAATATGGCATTTCCGTTCAAGCTTGTCCGCGCGATCAGGTTCGGGAATACGCGTGCGGTGCTCCGCGAAGTTCGACCTGCCGATCCAACACGATAACCTGGTTCTACCAATGGCCGCGACGCGAGAAAATAAGAGCCGGGTTAGCACCCCACATGGGTCCATGGACGACTGCAAAGTTTCGGGAACCAGCATGAAGATATTTCTCGCCGGAGCGGGCGGCGCCATTGGCCGCCGGTTGACCCCTTTGCTGCGTGGGGCCGGTCATACGGTTGTCGGTACTACGCGGTCGAAGGACAAGGCCGCCGCGCTTGCCGAACTCGGCGCGGAGCCGGTGGTGGTCGATGTGTTCGATATTGAAACGCTCGCGCGCGCGGTGAAAGCGGCTGCACCAGAGGTGCTGATGCACCAGCTCACCGATCTTCCCTTCGCGCCAGGAACGCCACGTTACGATGAGGGCGTTGAGCGCAACGCCCGCCTGCGCGTCGCAGGCACGAGCAACCTAGCGAACGCCGCAAGAGCAGCTGGCGTGCGACGCATGATCTCGCAGAGCATCGCTTTCGTTTATGCGCCGGCGGACGGCACGCGGGTCGAGACCGATCCGCTCGATGCAGCGGCGACTGGCGCGCGCAAGCACACGGTTGACGCTGTTGTCGCGCTCGAGCGCGCAACGCTCGAACTGCCGGAAGGCATCGTGCTGCGTTATGGCTATCTCTATGGTCCGGGCACCTGGTTCGTGGATGCCAAGCGGCCAAAGCCGGCGCTGCACGTCGATGCCGCGGCCTCGGCCGCGCTGCTAACCGTGACCAAAGGCACGCACGGCGTCTACAACATCGCGGAAGACGACGGCGTCATTTCAAGCGAGAAGGCCAAGCGCGACCTCGGGTTTGAGGCGACGTTCAGGATTTAACGGTCCCCTCGTCTGACCATTTCGAGGTCTGCTTCTTGGCCTAAGCTTTATAACGTTCATGTGCGCCGCCGTATCCAACCCTGCGCGCTTCAATGAATATGAGACGTTCTACAAAATCATTTCTATTAAAGCTTTCTTGCGGAAGACCGTAGTTGGCGTGACTAACAATTTCCGCTTTGCCACGAAAGCGGACATGTGCAGTGCAAAACGGCATGTCCGCTTTGGGCCAATAGCAGACATTGGCCGCACGTCGGCTCGCGGTATCATTGCTATTTATTGGCGAGTCTCCTACGCCATGTGGCAAGCCCGAACGGATCCTCTCGGGCAGCCAACCTGCGATAGCTGACGAGATCATCTGCATCGAGCGCTGGTACCTGGCCGCGGCGTTGCCCTGCGCCGGCTCCCGATCCAATGTCGAGCGCCGTGCCGACGCCTGCATAGATGTAACGATCCCCGAAGGCCTGCTTTAAAGCCGCAAACGTCGCCTCGCCGGTGCAATGGCCGGGCGCGATGTTCTCGACCTTGAAAGTATCTTTTAGCGTTGCCACGATTTTGGAAATGGCGTCATCCGATGCGACAACCAAATGGAAGCCGCCAGCGATCAGTTGGATCTTGGGATTTATCGTTGCGGCCGCCTCGACGATCCTGTCGATCCCGGGATGCGAGCAGCCGACCACTAACACAACTCCGCCCGGCGTGTTGATGGCGAGCGACAATTCTTTGAGCTCTCGGGTGCCCGCAGCTTCCGACACAAGGGCAATCAGGGTGATGCCGGGGGCGATTTCGGTCGTCTTGTCGATAAGCTCGAAATTTGCGCCCTGCCAGGCCGAGCCGAACGTCATCACCTCAGGCGGTTTGCCGTCAAAGTAGCGCATCTCCGGCGGCAAGGCTTCAACCTTGCGGTAGAAACTCGACGGCAGCGATGAGCCGTAGACGCCGAAGCCCTCCTTGGGCGCGTAAATCTTCACCTTTGGATTGACGCTCAGCACATGTGCGAGCCCGGCCATGTGATCCCCATGTCGATGCGACAGAACAACGAAATCTAGGTTTGTAAGATCAACATTTTTTGCCTTCACGTTCGCTGCGAAGATGTCGCGGTCATCGCCGGTATCGAACAGGATGCGTTTGCCCGCGATCTCTACGAGCGCTGAGAACCCCCAGTCCTTTCGCATTGAAGCGTCCTTGCCGAACGCATCGTAGAGAATTGTGATGCGCTTCTCAGGTGCGGAACCGCCAACTACGACACCTTGTGCATTCGACAGCACCGGCATCATCAAAACAGTCAAAGAAAAACCGAACGTCCCAAGTGCGCGCAGGATCATGGATCGCCTCCACGTATTTCGATTGCCGTATGAACAAGTTTGCCAAGCATCTGGACCAACGCAACTCATCAGCGAAAAGGCGATACTCTTTTTACGAAAAAGATATTCTGAAACGGCCGTTAGGGATGTCTGCTTTGGGCCATAAGCAGACATCGCGCTGCCTCATTCAATTACGTCGTCCGTCCACCCTGCCCGTAGCGCCATGATAGCGAAAAGCGCAAAATGGCTTTACGCTGCCCTGCGATTGGAAGGCACGCTAGCCATGGGCGAGCTCTTGGTGACGCTGATCGTTCCGCCGATCGTGGGCATGGTCGTCTTTATTGTCGTTCGACATATCTGGAAGCGAGACGAGAATGCCTCCGGTGACGGCGTCTACGCGTTGAACAAATCGGATGGCACCGTTGTATTTGGAGATGGTATTCAGGGCGCTGTGCCGCCGAGCGTCCAGAGCAACGTCGAGGCGAGCAATAAAGTCGGCGACGGCATGGAGACAGTCACGTGCCAATGCGGCGCGATCTATGAGACGATTGAAGCCAACGTTGCCACCAAGGATCAAAGCCCATTTAAATGTGTCCTGTGCGAGAAAGAATTATCCACACGGACCAATGTGCAATTTCGTCTTAGACAGCAGCCTCAACAGGATCGAGAGTGATCTGGGGCGCCCGGTTTCGAAGCCGTGAGCAGTTCTCTGCTTTGGGTCGAGTGGACATTTCGCAAATCATTCCGGCGACAAATTATTTGGCCCCGCCGTTCTTGGTTCTATCTGAACCCGTCGTGGTGCCCTCGCGTTTGCCGGTGTAGGAAATGCGCCAGACGGTGCCGCCCGTATCATCGGCCACCAACAGCGATCCATCCTTGGCAACTGCAAGGGCGGCAGGACGGCCCCACACTTCTGCGCGTCGCTCGCCGGATATCCAAAAGCCAGTAGCAAAATTCTCATAGAAGCCTTCAGGCCTGCCGTCTTTGAATGGAACGCGCACGACTTTATAACCGGTCGGTTCTGTACGGTTCCATGAACCTTTCAGTGCGACAAAAGCGTCACCCTTGAACTCCGGCGGAAACTGATCGCCATCATAGAAAACAAGATCAAGCACCGATGAATGAGCCTCGAACAGAAGATCGGGGCTGATAGCAGCCTGCACCTTGTCTGGGGCCCGGTTCGCGAAGCCGGGCTGCGGATGCTTGCCGATATACGCATAGGGCCATCCGTAGAATCCGCCCTCCTGAACGCGGATCAGATAATCGGAGGGCAGCAGATCACCAAGGCCATCTCGCTCTTGCACTAAGGCGTAGAGATCACCGGTTTGCGGATGGAATGCGAGCGCCGTTGGGTTGCGCATGCCAGAGGCAAACGTCACTTGATTTGAGCCGTCCGCGTTGAATCGTTGGATGGTCGCTTTTGGCTCGGGTTCGACTCCCAAATTGCCAGATGAGCCTACGCCCACAAATAGTGCACCGGTTTTCGGATCAACGACGAGATCGCGGTTCTGGTGGCCCTGGACGATGCCGAAAACTCCCTTTTTGGTGATCATCTTGGCGCCATAGGCGCCGGGGGTCGCCTTGCGCTGATCAAGCGGTACTTCATCTACTCGCTTGTTCTCTGGTCTGCCGGCGCGAAGTGCTCCAACGGTATGTGGCACGCTCCAGATGCCATCTTGGTCGGCCACAAGAACCTGGTCGTTCTGCCAAGCGAGACCATAAGGTTTGTTCAGGTCCTCGACGTGACGATTAATCCAGGTGGCTTTGCCGGCGCCGTCATCACGCAAAAGAGTGAGGTAACCAGCGCTTTGCTCAGCGACCAAGACGTCGCCGTTGGGCAAGACGAGTAGCCGCCTTGGATTGACGAGACCCGTTGCAAAGGGTGTTGCTGTGAAACCCGGCGGAACCTGCAGCGTTTGTCCATTGTAAGGAACGGTCAGCGCTCGGTTGGTGACAATGGCGCTGGTCTTCGGAGCCGGCAACTCGGCTGGATCGATGCGAAACCGCCGCCCGATCTCGTGCTGGGCTCGAAAATTCTGGGTGAATATGTCCTTTGGTTCTTCTTCGCGTGCACCTTTTTGCTGCGCGCCCGCGAAGGAAAGCCCCAGCGCAGAAGTAATCAGAGCCACGGCTACGAGAGTGTGAGTTTCTGATTGCCTCCACATCGGTCAGTCCTTTCTGGATTTCGATAACACCGAGACGTGACATTGCACAAAATAATGTGCACCGCTGTCAATCGAGGGCGTGCTAGTGCGTTTCGGAGAGAAGGCATTCATCTATTTCTTCAACTACTTCCGCCGCTTTAACGGTTAGATTTTCGGAATCGGTAAACTTTCATAGGCGCGGTCGCCCGCCGCTTTTGCAAACAGTCGTGCGACCCTTCAACATTTTGAAGTCAGGCGGACCCTGGTCCAATGACATTTCGTCTGTCCGCTTTACCCTCAAACGCGGACATTCCTTATTGGAGATTTACTGCTTCGGTAGGCCAGGCCACAAGTTGTTGGGAGTGATGATCCTGGTAATGTCCTGCATCATGGCCCACGAGCCGGGAATATCGACGCCGGAGTTCAGCAGCACGACCATCGTGATCCCCTCGGACGGCAAGTAGTAGGGATAGGCCATGTAGCTCATGGTGTTACCATTGTGTCCGATCCAGCCGTTCTGGTTTTCAATTGCCAGGCCGTACAACGCACCGTCGCCTTCCTGGGGTGCTGGCATGAACTGGTCGCGCTCGCGCTTCATGGCGGGCGACAGCAGCTTACCCATTGCGAAGTCATGGGCCCATACGCGCAGATCCTCGAGCGTCGAGATCATATTTCCCGACGCCCAGCCCCACGACGGATTCCAGTCCGTTGCGTCAACGACGGTGCCGTCCGGCATCTTGAAGTAGCCGCGGGCGTGGGGAGCGGGTATTTCGGCTCCAACCGGAAAAACAGTGTGGGTCATACCCAGCGGCTGCAAGATGTGCTGCTCGATGAAGGATGCGAGCGACTGACCGGAGGCGTTCTCGACCACCATGCCGAGCAGGACCGTGTTGGTGTTGGAATAGTCGAAGGCGCTGCCCGGCGGAAACAGCAGCGGATGGCGGTATGCGACCTCCACCAGTTCGCGTGGCGACCATTGGCGGAAGGGCTGCTGCGGCAGGTCCTGATTGGTTTCGTCACTGTAGTTGTAAAGCCCGCTGCGCATGGCCGCGAGCTGCCTTAGCGTGATCTGGTTGCCGCTCGGCACGCCTATCACATAGCGGTCGATCGGATCATCAAGACCAAGCTTGCCCTGGTCCGCCAGCAGCAACATGGCTGTGACCGTAAAGGTCTTACTGGTGCTGCCGATGCGCATATAGAGATCAGGTGCCATCGGCTCGCGCGTCGCCACATTGCGCTCGCCAAAGGTCCGTACGTAGGGTGCGTGGCCATCTTGCCAAATACCAACGATGGCTCCGGGAACCGAAGCTTTTTGCATGGCCGCAGGGATCGCGGCGTCAAGCGCATCGCCGCGCTGGTCCGCGTAAGCGTTCCATGCTCCGAAGAGCACGGTCGCAATTGTGGTCATGCCCACAATTGTGCGCAGTGGACGTAACGTGACTTGGCTAATCACAACCCCCAACCAAATAGACCGCATGGAAACACCAAGTCTTACTGCACGTGTGAACTCTACCCCACTGCTCCGATGCCTCCGATAATCACGGTTATCGGCGGTAAACTGAAGAAGCGCCATCGGGTTGTGGCTAAAGTAATGTCGACCCCTAGGACTCCGATCCATTAGCGCCCCCCGGGGGGTATCTACCGTCGAGCACCCTGAGAAGAGCTATTGCCCAATTTGCGACTGACTGTAATTCCGATGCGCTCGCAGATACCCATTTTTCCGGTTCAGGCAGACGTAACAACTCGCGCCGATGGACGGCGGCCTCTTTTGCAAATGCCGAAAGCGGGCTGAAAGAAGGATTAGCTCAGTACTACGCGTGTTACATTGCTTGGGGGAAAAACGCCCGCGCTGCATTGAGCAGTGCGTCGTCGCCGTGAACCCCGGGCACAACTTACGGAAAAAACGACGGAGCCTATTTTCTGACCTAATGCGCGCGCACACTGTTCGCATTCTTTGCACTGTAAATGTCGGCTTTTGACCGCGTCAAGAAACAGTGAGCTGTCGCCAATGTCTGCTTTTGGCCCAAAGCGAAACATATAGAGTGCCAAAACGGTGAGGGCTGTGTCGGATGAGCTAGGCCGCGCTCGGTCGTCGAATGCCCAGCGCGTTAATCGCGCGTTCCGCCATCATTGCCGAATCACGTTCACCAGCTGCACTTACATTGATGATAGATTTTGCGATCAGCTCAGTGATCGGATCGTCACTATTGTTGAGCTGGAGAATGACGAGTGCAGCCTCATAGGCATCCGACATGACCCGAATTTCGTCTGGGCCAAAAGCGCCATTCGCGATCAGTTTGTGTATTCCCATGATTTTGCTTAGTCGTCCGTGACAAACATTTTGTCTTCGCAGGCTTTGCACTCGTACAAATATTCCAGCTTTTCACAATTGTTTTGGATTGCGACGAGCCACATCGGTACATGACAATTCGGACATTCGGGATGTTTTGGAAAAGCAGCCGGCTTATTTAGGAAATCGGTGAGCCGCTCGGTCAGTTCGTAGCTCTCCGCGAGCTTGAGCCAACGTGCTTCGGACGCCAAATATTCGTCGCGAGTTACTAGATCAGTGCTTTCGAGGGCGCGTTGTCGCGCTTTGGACGCCCACTCATGGCACCGTCTTGCACGTGCACTGACTGACTTAAGCACAAGCACAACCTCGATCTGAACTTCGCGTGACCCCGTTTACGTCAAGGACCCTAAGTTAGCGTCTGCCGCGCTTTCCATCGGCAACACCAGAAATTCCTCACACGAGGTGCAGCAGTAGGTGAGAAGGTCGGTGTTGGCTTGAGCGGGGTGCGGCTCGCTTCCGACCAGACGCATGGGATGCCCGCATTGCTGACAAAGATGCAGTGCCGATCCGGTCACTGACTTGAGTTCGATCTGTTTCATACCTCCGACGCTACGCTGCACCCCTGCGTCGTCAATTCTGTTTCTTTGCAACCAACCTTTGTGCTGACAGGCGAATTTGATCACAGCGATCCTTTTGCTTGGGCTGGTGATCCGCATCTTTTTTACCTTTTGGAACCTTATGGGCTATTAGCGATGTATAAGGCATTCGCTTAGTTGGAACCTTATGAGCTTTTGATTGTTTATTGTGGGCTTGCGCTGTAATCGCAATATGAGTAACTTACTCATATTGCGTTGTTGACTAAGCGAGGTATGCCCCATGGCGAATGGAGACACCCGGGGTGAGCGATTGCAGATCATGCTCTCCGGTGACGAACTGATCCTCTTGGACGATTTTCGGTACAAGACGCGTATGCCAAGCCGTGCATCCGCAGTCCGCGAGCTTCTAAAGCGCGGCCTTGCTGCCGAAGGCTTCGGGTCCGCAGCTTTTGGCACTAAGTCGGAAGAGTTCGGTATCAGCGGCAAGATGCCGACAGGTCGCAAAAGCCGATAGTGTCCTGACGCGGAGGTGGGTACGAGGCGGAACGGTTCGTCCTTGGCGGCATTTTCATACGTGCCGCGTTACCATTTCCATATCGTCGATGGTGTCGAAGTTTTTGACAGCCTAGCCACAGTGCTTCCCGACAATGAGGCAGCGCGAACGCGTGCCCTAGA
>Ga0126372_10001218_pt1 | contig 10280 bp, 10 predicted proteins | sample PanSoiMetaPlot_6_FD_92762 | JGI IMG/M metagenome (GOLD analysis project Ga0126372, IMG submission 92762) | Tropical forest soil microbial communities from Panama - MetaG Plot_6 | ecosystem: Environmental > Terrestrial > Soil > Tropical forest > Bulk soil | place: Panama | collected 2016-02-17
ACAGATGATTCTGGAGAAGCAATTTCGCAGCGACCTCTACTACCGGTTGAGTGTTTTCCCCATGCGTATTCCTCCCTTGCGCGAACGCGCCGACGACATTCCGCTGCTCGTGCGGTATTTCGTTGAGAATGCCACGCGCCGTATGAACAAGACGATTGACTCGGTACCCAGCGAAACCATGGATGCCTTGAAGCGCTACCCGTGGCCGGGAAACATCCGGGAGCTTGAAAACGTAATCGAGCGAGCGATTATTGTGAGCGCTGGCTCGGAGTTGCGGATCTTTCCCCAGGAATTGAATGCGCGCATCGCTTCCGGCAAAAACGCAGATCGCCTGCAAACTCTGGAAGAAGTCGAACGCGCCCATATTCTCGCTACATTGAAAGAAACGAAGTGGGTTATTGGGGGGCCTGACGGCGCTGCTACGCGTTTGGGGCTGAACCGCTCGACTCTTTACTTCCGCATGAAAAAACTAGGCATCGCGCGAAGCCTGGATGCAGCCTTAGAAGTGTAGAAGGCGGGCCGGTACACTGCCCTTTGCCACCTCACCTGTCTAGCGGGGCATTCGTTGTCACCGCGTTGCCTGCCACCTCCAGGCAGGGTATTGCTCTTCCTTTTGTGCTTGGACATTCAAGTCGACCTCCAGTGAAACTTCGGGTTTCTTCGGACATGAGAAGGGTTGCGTTTGGAGGACGCGCAACTACCCACTAGGAAACCAGAAAGCTGGGTCCGCAATTGGTCGCGAGTGTTAGCTGGTTCACAGGCGCTAGGCAGGTGCCAGCGCGTTACCAGAGGGATTGAACGCTTCGCGTTTAATTCAGCTCCTTGATTTTTATAAGATCCGTTCAGTCAACGACTTCAATCGACCCCTTCGCATACTGACCCGCTGGCACACGGATTGCATCCTGTTGAGTCGGAGCAATTAGCAGAAGTAGAGGACGACCGCATGACCAAAAGAAGATCCAGAGCTTCACACTTGAATTCGATTCTGTTCTTGACACTAGGTTTGCTGCTCTTGGCGGGAAGAGTCCAGGCGCAGAATCTCGGATTAGAAGGCGAGACCGGAGTGTTCATCACACCCTTTGCCAACACTGCCCCATCCCCCGCCAACGGCTTAGGGAAACCCGTCGTTAGTTACCACTTCCTGAATACCGGGGACGTGGTTGGACCTTTCAGTTGGATCTCGGTGACCGAGGGAGCGTTTGGGCGCGTTGAATTCGGATACACGCGCAACCTGCACAGCGCAGGTGACAATCCGCAACTAAGCCCCCTGTGGCACAACGGGTTCAACATCGTACACGGAAAAGTGAACCTGGTTCCCGAAAACCTGGGTGGCAAACACAAGTGGGTTCCGGGTGTTGGAATAGGCTTCATCCTGCGCACGCAGGTTCACAACATCGGTGGAGTGATCAGCAATAAGGATACCCACAACGGCGACGTCTATCTGGTTGCTTCGAAGACTATCACGCAGTTCAAGCTTCCGATCATCCTCAACGGGGGAGTCCGCGGCACAAACGCAGTGTTGTGGGGAATCGGAGGAAACGCACCGAATTTTGAAGCGCGAGGGTTTGGCGCCGCGGGATTCATGCTGCCAGGCCCCGCGAAGAGCGTTGTCATCCTTGCTGTAGAAGTCGCGCAACAACCGCGCCATCCCGAGGGCCTGCCGGCCGCCATCATTCCCACGACCCTTACCTATGACGTGCGCGTGATTCCGATGCGCGAGCGCCGGTTGAATCTAGACTTCGGCGTGGCGCAGCTCGCTAACCACATCATGCCTGGCGTTGACCTCAAGGCGCGTCACCAATTCGGAATGGGAATTTCGTATAGCTTCTAATTTTCGTCGTAAAGATTTCTGAAACGAATACAAAGGAGATTTCGAAATGATTACGAACGTGCTGCAGAAGCAAGCCTACGACGAGGTCGCCGCAGCTCTGCCGTTTCCGATCGACGCGTCCAACGTGACCGTGAAGCCTGGCTTGTCTTATTGCATAAGTCCGATCAAAGCGCACGATTGTGCCGCTGGAATTATGGCCGCGTTCGGTTCGGTTGTGGAACACCTTGGTGAGTTACGTGGGCTCCCTTCACAAACCTTGCGACTGAATCGACGTCTCTGTGGGCTCCTGCTCAACGGCATTCAAATTCATTTTCTCAACGGCTACTGCACGATTATGGACACTTGGCCGATTAGTCCGGACAACGGCACTTATCGCTCGAAAGACGGCCGCTATATCTCGATGATTGGGATGCACCCTCACCTACGCGATGCGTTGCTACGTTATTTTCACAGCGCCAGCTCTGTACAGGCGATTCAGGCGGCGGTTGAGAAGAAACCGGCTCAACAAATCGAGGACGAAGTCGCGTTGCTGAACCTTCCACTTGGGATGGTGCGCAGCCCGGAGGAATGGCTTTCCCATCCGCAGGGTGAAGCGACCGCGAAGCGCGGCGTCATCGATATCGAGCAGAGTGGAACCTCCCGCCACCGCCAATTGGGGAAGGCGAAAGTCCGCCCCCTCGAAGGAGTGCGAGTTGTAGAGCTGTCTCATCTTACCGCCGGTCCGACGATGGGCCGGCTGCTTGCGGAACAGGGGGCAGAGGTCATCCGAATTCAACCCCCAATGGTTGATTGGCAAACACCCCTTTGGCTGGAAAGCAGCTGGGGCAAAAAAAACCTCATCCTTGATATCAAGAGCCGAATTGGGAAAAAGCGCCTGGTTGAACTGCTCACCGATGCAGATGTTCTTGCAAGTAGCCAGCGAGTTGACGCATTTGCGCGCCTCGGACTGGACCAACAGGCTTTGCGCGAGATCAACCCTAGCCTGGTATTCGCGGGCATCACCTACTGCTCGACAGGTACCCCATGGGAAGGTCGCCGGGGTTTGGAACAGATTGCCCAGGCGGTCTCCGGGATGGTGCACGTCCATTCCGAAGGCGAGGCAGAGCCCAACAACATATCCGTGCTCATCAACGACTATTTGACCGGATATCTGGGGGCCATCGGAGCAGTCGCGGCACTGGCTCAGCGAGAAGAAGAGGGAGGCTACTGGAAAGTCAGTACGTCGCTGACTCGGACAGCGATGTTAGCCACAGGCCTCGTGCAACCGCGCGACGCGGAGCAGTACGCACCGGTTACGACGCAGGACCTCATCGATCACGCCATTGACCAGGTCACACCCTGGGGCACGTTTACGCGCCTTGCTCCGGCCGTTGAGTTCAGCCACACGCCATCAATGGCGCTACGCCCCACCAACTGGCCTGGTACATATCCGGACACAACAGGCTGGACGGTGACACCGAATGACAATGGAGCCCTAAAGCTGCCGCACTACCCGTCGAAGTTGGCGCGCGAAGGTGGCATTCGTAATCTCGTGGAGTGCTACGGAATTGTCGATCGCGCCGATGGTCGCGGCGGATTCAGCCTGGCTTCAAAGGAGCTGCAGGAATACATAGAGGCTCATCGTGGCTGAGCTAACGGGCATGAGAAGCATCCAGCAAAGACAAGAACAATGACAATCATGAAACAGCTTCATCCACCCCCACGCGTCTGTTTCGCTCTGCAAAGCAAACGTTTCCGCCTCGGCGCATTCATTCTGCTGCTGGGATTGGTAGCATCCTTCGCATGCACTAAGGCCTCCGCGCAGCAAGATGCCGCTGGCCCTGCTGACAAGACGTCGACAACGACAGCCAGCAAGAGTTACGAAAAACTCCGCCGCGGCACGGACACGCGCAAACAGAAAACCGGGTCGCGCACATCCGGCGAAGCCAAAGAAGCACGCACGGACGACGCTGGTTCTTCCACTGCTCCCGCGGCTCCGGCTTCCGAAGGTTCCCAGGAGTCCGCAGCAAAGGACGCTGCACAGAATCCGGTCGCGCATGTCATCAGCATTCCGTTACAGAACAACACTTACTTTAACGTCGGCCAGTATCAACGCCCGGTGAATGCACTTCTCGTCGAGCCGGTGATGCCGTTCCGATTGACGAAAGACTGGATTCTCATTACTCGAACCATAATTCCGCTGATCTATCTGCCTCGCGTGTCGCCGACGCAGAGTGAGACGTTCGGTCTCGGCAACATTAACCCCCAGTTCTATGTGTCACCCGCGCGTCCCGGCAGCATTATCTGGGGCGTGGGTCCACAGCTTTGGCTACCGACGGCGACAGACAAGAAGCTGGGAGTCAACAAGTGGGGCGGCGGACCTGCCGTAGTGGTTCTGACCAAGCAGAGCCATTGGCTTTTTGGTTTACTTGTCAACAACGTATGGGCGGGAACTGAAGGCCGGCAACTCAATCAGATGACCTTGAATCCGCTCGTCTTCTACAACCTTCCGCGCGGCTGGTACGTCATGACCACCCCGATCATAACTGCCGATTGGGAGGCGCATAGAAACAACCGCTGGACTGTGCCAGTGGGCGGGGGCTTCGGTCGCGTCTTCAAGATGGGGCACCAGCTCCTCAATGCGCGCGCACAGTTTTGGAGTGATGTGAAGGCACCCACCGGCTATCAAAACTGGACTATGCAGACGCAGGTTCAATTTCTGTTCCCGCGTAAATGAGTCCGCGTGTGGGTCGTGTTCAAGGGGAGGGCGAGAACTGCCAAGACGGATGAATCTCTTTTCGAAGCAGTACCGAGAATTAAGTCCAAGCAAACGTGAGCAAGGAGGAGGAGAAGAAATGGCGACAATGCAAGTAGAAGTGAATTCGGGCACTAAGAAGCACATCAAGAGTCTACGAGAGTATATCGACGTGCTCAAAGACCTCGGCGAGCTTCAAGAGATCAACCAAGAGGTGGATCCGCACCTTGAAATCGGCGCAATCGCCCGGCGGTGTTACGAGACGTGCGCGCCAGCCGCGCTGTTCAATAACATCAAGGGGGTGACGCCCGGGTTCCGGGTACTGGGTGCGCCGATCGGAGTGAGCCGTCAGGAAGGCTTGTATATGTCGCGCGTGGCGGTATCGCTCGGTCTCGACCCGCGCGCTACCGGACAGGAAATGATCCGCGCCCTTGTCGAAGCTCGTCGGTTGAAGGGCATTCCGCCGAAACGGGTCGCGACCGGCCCATGCAAGGAGAACAAAAAGTTCGGCGATGAGGTGGATTTGCTGAGCCTGCAAGCGCCGCTGCTGCATGATGGCGACGGCGGCCGATACTTCAACACCTTAGGCATGGTCGTAGTGCAGACCCCGGACAAGAAATGGACCAATTGGTCCATCGCCCGCATCATGCTGCTCGATAAGAACAGGATGGTGGGACTCGTTTGGCCCCTGCAGCATATTCAAGGGGTTCACCAGGCCTGGAAGGACATCGGAAAGGATATGCCGTTTGCCCTGGTGCAGGGTTGCGAGCCCTTCATGCCGTTTGTATGCGGTATGCCCCTACCTCCAACTTTCGATACGACAGTCTGGCCGCCCAGGGTGCGGCCTCCATTTGTCAGTGAGGCAGATTATGTCGGAGCGTATTTCGGGGAAGGGGTTGAGGTCGTGAAATGCGAGACATCGGATCTCGAGGTCCCGGCGACCGCCGAGATCGTTATCGAGGGCACCCTTTCCATAACCGAGACTGCACACGAAGGGCCGATGGGAGAATACGCCGGATATTTCGGCGAGCACAACATCTTCACCGAGCGCGCAGACGATCACTGGCCCGTCTACCACGTCACCGCCATAACCCACCGCAACAATCCTATCCTGCCGGTCAGCGTCGCCGGCGAGCCGGTGGAGGAAGACCACACCGCCTGTGGCATTCCAAGCGCGGCGGAGACGATGGTGCAACTGCAGGATAAGGGCATGCCGGTGACCATGGTCTGGTCACCGTTTGCCAGCGCCAACCATTGGTGCGTGGTAACGGTGCCGCGGAACTGGCGCGACACCATGAACTGCACCGCGGAGGATTTCTGCCGCAAAATCGGCCAGATCATTTTGGCCTCCAAACTCGGCCCGCAGGTCGCCAAGATGATGGTCATCAACGACGACATCGATCCGACCAACCTTCAGGAACTGGTGTGGGGATTTGCCACCCGCTGCCACCCGGGAGAGGGCGAAATCGTTCTCCGTCACCAGATTCTGAGCCCGCTCATTGGCTTCGGTACCAAGTCCGAGAGACTCACGCTGGACGGGCCGAAATCCGTCTACAACTGCTTGCGTCCAGAGGATTATGGAAGCGAGATGCAGAAGCGTAGTTCATTCCGCTACGCCTATCCGAAGGAGCTTCAGGAGAAGGTGATTGCGAACTGGCGGTCGTATGGATTTACCCATCCATAGCGGTCCGCACCACCCCATGAGCGGCTTTATTGATTGAACGCTCATTGGCCGGCGGCCGCGCCGATCGCCACTTAGCCGGCGGCGATCGGCGCGGAACGAACATCAGGGAACAGCCCCTCAACTAGCGGGAGACAACCACATGAAACTCGGTGCCCTTCTCATGCCGTCGCACCCTCCCGAGCAAACTATCCGGGACGGTCAACTTCAGGATCTCCACGAACTCCAGCGTCTCGACGCGCTCGGCTTCGAGGAGGCTTGGATCGGCGAACACTTCACTGCATCCTGGGAACCCTGTCCGGCTCCCGATCTGCTGATCGCCCAGGCACTGCAACGGACCGAGCGGATCCGCCTGGGCCCGCTCGGCCATCTCCTCCCATACCACCATCCGATTGAGTTGGCACATCGCGTCGCTTACCTCGATCACCTGGCCGAGGGACGCTATCAACTGGGCGTCGGCATAAGCGCGCTGCCCAGCGACCACCAACTTTTCGGTCTCGAAGCAACCAGCGGCGTGAACCGGCGAATGACCTTTGAGGCTTTGGAAATCATGACGCGACTTTGGACGGAGGGAGCATGTGACTTCAAAGGTGAATTCTGGTCAATGGGTAGGCCGCAAACGCGCTTTGGCAGTCTCGGCTATCATCTGTGCCCCTATCAGAGTCCTCATCCCCCAATCGCAATCGCAGGTCTGACGCCAGGATCGGCGAACCACAAACTCGCCGGCGAGAAGGGATACATTCCCGTCAGCCTCAGCATCAGCCCAGATCCGGCCATCACAGCAAGCCACTGGGATGCAGTCGTCGAGGGAGCCGCGCACAGCGGACGCACGCCCGACCGGGGCGAGTGGAGAATCATCCGCGACGTCTACGTCGCGCCGACCGACGCGGAAGCCCGCACACTGGCCATCGACGGCATTATGGGACGCTGCTGGCGGGAGTTTCTGCTGCCACTATATCTTGGCCTCGGGCTGGGACCGCTTCTGAAGCTCGATTCCTCAATGCCCGACGAGGAACTAGACCTCGAATATCTGGCCGACAACCTCTGGTTTGTCGGCTCGCCGGAGACAGTTGCGAACCGTATCTACGATCTCCAGACGCAAACCGGTGGCTTCGGCCATCTCGTAATCACCTCGTACGACGCCACCGACGAGCGCGGACCGTGGGAGCGCAGCCTCCAACTTTTGATTCAGGATGTCCTGCCAGCCTTTGAAGCGTCGCAAGATTCTTGTGACGCCATCACAGGAGCGGGCACATGAGCTACGTCGCACTGGTCACCAACTCTTTCGACGCGATTGTGCTCTTCTACGGCGAGCATCTTGGCTTTCCCGTTGTTGAACAATGGGACCGCGCCAACGGGCGCGGCAAGCGGTTCGACCTCGGCGGCCTGCGGCTGGAGATCCTCGACAACGAGCGCGAGCGGCAGCCTCTGCGTCTGTGCGATCCGGCGGATCGATTTCACATCGTCGTCGAGGTTGACGACGTCAATGCTTTCCGCGACCGCATCGCGATGAATGCCCCAGTTCCGCAGCTGACGTCCTGGGGCGCCAAGCTCTTTCAGATACAGGATCCGGATGGTGTTGCAGTGACGTTTTTGGAATGGGTTAACACAGGAGCGCAGAAATGAAACGCATTATTGTTGGAATCTCGGGCGCCACAGGTGCCGTATACGGCATCCGGCTTTTGGAGGTCTTGTCTGCCGTAGATGGTGTGGAGAGCCATCTCGTGATGAGCTCTGCAGCACGGCGAACGCTTTCGTTGGAGACGGACTACTCTGTCGAGCAGTTGGAATCCCTTGCGGATCGGGTCTACAAGACGTCCGATATCGCGGCGGCAATCTCATCAGGTTCGTTTCGCGCGACAGGCATGATTGTTGCCCCCTGTTCGATGAAAACGGTTTCGGGAATCGCGACTTCGTATTCTGACAATCTGTTACTGCGAGCCGCCGATGTGACCTTGAAAGATCGACGACCGTTGGTACTGCTGGTGCGGGAGACGCCTTTTCACCTTGGGCATCTGCGCCTGCTTGTCCAAGTCGCCGAGATGGGGGCGATAGTGATGCCGCCTATGCCGGCGTTCTATCATCGTCCGGCTACGCTCGAGGATATTGTCGACCAGACCGTGAACCGCGCCCTGGACCTACTGGATATCGAGCTTGACCATGACTTGTTTCCACGCTGGCAGGGACCGCTTTGTACGTCAACAAACCGCCTGGCTCATCAAAACCAACACGGAACGTGAGGGCACCACTATGTCTCCTCTGATTTCAAAGCCAAAACGCGAAAGATCGGAGGCCAAAGATGACTCCGGCCGTCTGTTTTTCTTGGATCTGGGCGGTGGACGAGTCATGTCCGCGAAGCCTTTCCGGAAAGCTAGGACTGCGGATGTAACGAAGCTTGCCATCGAGTGTGGAATCTTTGCGTCATGAGTCCAGTTATCCAGTCCGGGGAGTTGCGGCGAATCGCTAACACGCGGCTGCCAACGAGGTGGGGCACCTTCCTGGCCGTAGGTTTCGAGCGAGAAGTAATCAACGGCACTCGCCGGGGCGAGACCGCGATTGTACTCGTTCTCGGTGACATTTCGGGGGACGCACCTCTGCTGCGCATCCACTCGCAATGTTTAACTGGCGACGTGCTCGGTTCCCTGCGCTGCGATTGTGGTGAGCAGTTAGAGTTCGCCATGCGCGCGATCGCCTATGAAGGTCGCGGCCTGCTGATCTACGAACAACAGGAGGGGCGGGGAATCGGCTTGATGGCAAAACTGCAGGCGTATGCGCTCCAGGATGCAGGGCTCGACACTGTGGAGGCGAATCAGGCCCTTGGTCTCCCGATCGATCACCGTGACTATAGTCTGCCTGCTGCAATTCTGCACCATCTGGGAATCCGTCGGGTTCGTCTTCTTTCAAACAATCCTAGCAAGATCCGGGCGTTGATGGAGGGTGGGATCAAGGTTGTCGAACACATCTCCTGTGAAGTTCCGCCGAACCCACATTCTTTAGCGTACCTCCACGCCAAAAAGGAAAAGATGAATCACACCCTTCGATTGGGAGGACACCCAAAAGTTGACCGGGAGGACTTACCGGTTGAGCGATCTACGGGAGAGTCTGTTTTGCTGAGTATTGAAACAGCGATTCGCGAACTTCGGGCCGGACGCATGATTGTCGTCGTAGACGACGAAGATCGCGAGAACGAGGGCGACTTGATGATGGCAGCGGAACTGGTCACGCCAGAGGCCGTAAATTTCATGGCGACCCACGGAAGGGGCTTGATCTGCTTAGCCATGACCGGAGAAAAGCTCGATGAGTTGAACCTTCCCCCGATGGTGCCGCATAACAGTGCACTAGGCGGTACAGGCTTCACGGTCTCCATTGATGCGAAGACGCATGGTGTCACAACTGGGATCTCGGCCCACGATCGCGCACGAACAATTCGGGCCGCCATCAGAATGGGCAGCGATCCTAACGACTTCGCCCGTCCCGGACACGTTTTCCCGATTCGTTGCCGTGCTGGTGGAGTTTTGGAGCGCCGGGGCCATACAGAAGCAGCCGTGGATCTTGCCGAGATCGCTGGGTTACACCCTTCCGGCGTAATCTGCGAAATTCTCAACGATGACGGCAGTATGGCCCGCATGCCGGATCTTGTGCGATTCTGCCAGCTTCACGATCTCAAAATGATCACCATCGCCGACCTGGCGTGCTACAGAATAAAAGGCGATAAGACATCGCAGCTGACTTTCCGACGCTAAGCAAAGCGGCCCGCGGCCATATTAAGCCAGGAAGTTGATGGCCTGCGGCGTGATCTTCTCTGCAGCGATGACACTTGAGCGCTTGGATGCACTAGAAATTCCGCTGATGGTCTTGCAGAACAGCTCGCGATTTGAAACAGCATACTGTGTGAGCATCGAGGCCAGAGAAGGCACAACCACGGGTCTGCCGACGGAATACGGCGAGTTCCGTCTTCACGCATTCGAGAATCAGATCGACAAGCAAACGCACGTCGCCCTGGTGCGCGGCGAGCTCGGAGATGGGCGGGACAT
>Ga0126372_10001219_pt1 | contig 10277 bp, 5 predicted proteins | sample PanSoiMetaPlot_6_FD_92762 | JGI IMG/M metagenome (GOLD analysis project Ga0126372, IMG submission 92762) | Tropical forest soil microbial communities from Panama - MetaG Plot_6 | ecosystem: Environmental > Terrestrial > Soil > Tropical forest > Bulk soil | place: Panama | collected 2016-02-17
AGTTGTCCAAACTCGAGACCGATGTAGCCGCCACCCAGGATCAACAAATTTTCGGGAACAGCGTCGAGTTCCATGATGGAGGTGCTATCTAGAAATGGAACCTCATTCAATCCATCCAATTTGGGGAGCGATGCCCGGGTGCCTGCGTTGATGAAGATGTTCTTGGCGGAGGTGATTTGCTGGCTGCCGTCGTTCATGCGCACTTCGATGGACTTTGGACCTAGAAAACGAGCGTCGCCGACGATCAGTTCGAGGTTCGCAGTATGCTCGATGCGCGCCTGACTGCCATTGCGGAACTTGTCTACGATGTCGCGTTTACGTTGTCGGACTTTTTGCAGATCGACATGGATTGGGCCGGTATCGACTCCATAATCGGCAGCGCGGCGCGTCAGGTAGGCAACTCGCCCGCTTGCCACCATCGTTTTAGTAGGAGTGCATCCCTCGTTGATGCAGGTGCCACCGACGTGTTTCCGCTCGATGAAGACGGTACGCATTCCAGCTTGCGCCAGGGCGAGCGACAGTGGCGTGCCACCCTGCCCTGAGCCAATCACGATTGCGTCATATTGTTGCGAGAGGGTCATAGCGTGCACCTGTTTGCTCCATCCAGCGGAAGAACAACGCTCCGGATTCGTGGAAAAATTAGGTTTTTCAGCTTCCCGATGTGAGCACGATCCCAAATCCGATTGCGATCAAACCCGCAGGGATCGCACCCACGAAATCCGCATGTGAAGCGCCCGCCTCTCTCCGCCAACTGCGCGTCAGCCTAACGCAGCAATTTGTGCCAGGCGCTCGCGGAAGTATTGCTTCCAGCTTGCAGGCAAGGCCGCGACTCGCAGCGCACCCTGCACCCGGGTGACATCGGCCGCGCTATAGCTGTTTTCCACATACAAGCGTGTGATCTCCGCAGCTGCAATGCCGTCTGGATCCTGACTTATAAGCGACATTTCATCACCGGCACCGACTTTTCCCTCGCGAGAAACGGCGAGGTAGAAACCGGTTCGGCGGCTCGCCAGGAACCGCTTTGCCATGTCATCGTTTTCAAATCTGATGCCGAGTTTGTAACACGGAAGGCGAGGCTGGGTCACGACCACTTCCGCGGAACCCACAGAGAATCGATCACCAACGCGGACTGACTCTTCCCAGAAATCATCAACTGTGAAGTTTTCCCCAAACATGCCCATTGGTAGCGCTCGTTGAGGCAATTCTGTTTTCCAGTATTCATAGTGCCTGAGGGGATAGCAGTAGACGGCTTTGTTTTCTCCTCCGTGGACGGCGAGGTCCGCCTGCCGGTCACCATCTAAATTAAGTTTGCGCAAGGCTACGCGACCTTCGACGGGTTGCTTGAAGATTCCCGTAGTGACGCTTCGTCCGTGCCACGTCACTTGGCGAGGAAGCCCTGTGTTTACCGAGATCAGCTTCATTTACCCCGTCCTAAGTCGTCACATCTACGTTGAGGCGGCTCATCGAACAGTATATCGGGCCTACGCGGCCAAAATGTTGCTCAACCGCGAGATGTCGCATGACCCAATCGCCTGGCTGGGTTTGATGCTTATATCCCACCAATTGTGAATTGGGATAGAATTGAAAAACCGCTCGTCTACCCTCTGGCAAACCAAATTCCTTGAACGGAGGATCGCAAATGCGGACCTTAGCAACGATGGTGCTTCTACTCGCGTTAAGTGGTTTTGCCGTGCCTCAACGAGAAGGAAGAGAAGATGTACCAGCCGAAATACAGCGTGCCCATGAAGCTTTGGAGACTGCCAAGAACGAACTAGATCATGCGGGACAGGAGTGGGGTGGCCATCGGGTTGCTGCCATTCACCATGTCGATGCCGCGCTGGGAGAAATTAGAAACGCCGAGAACTGGGCAAGACAGCACCATGAGTTACATCACTAGCCTGACCTAGATTAAAGCCCACTCTGTCAACGCGAGAGAGTGGGCTCCTCTTGTCACACCGTCTTGGGGGCAGTACAAGGATTTGACAGATTTTCCGACTGCACAAAGACTACCACAGCTTGACTTCTGAAATTGAGCTGCATCCAGCTTGAGTAGTGCTTTCTAATCATCGAAACCTGGCAGTGGCGCCGACCATGCAGAAACGAATGGACATCTTGCATGAGTGGCTTTAACCTGCCTGAGCGGCAGCCGTATTGTGCTCGTTCATGAAAAAAACGTTTTGTGGCGTTCTGGTTGGGGCAGCTATTCTCTCCGTTCTGGGCGGTGTATTAGAGGCAGATGAGTGGAAGGCACGACACGATCTCCTCTCCCACACCGGTGTCATGAATTTGACGGAACCCGCACCGCCCGACGAAGTTTTCTTTTCCGGACCGACAAATCCTGCTGATGCATCCGGCTGGCTGGAAGGGCTTAAGGCTTGGCGCAAAGATCGCATCACTTTGCTGCGTTATAAGGGGTCACAGTACGAACGGCAGAAGTTGCAATGGACGCAGCGCGTCTTTTCTCAGGTGCAAGTGCTCATATGGGATCGGAGCTTTTTCAATAAGGACACGGGCGAATACACACCCGAGCGTTTCCTTTCGGAAACCGAGAGCCGTATCGGGCCGATCGACGCGGTGCTGATCTGGCACGTTTATCCCAACCTTGGAGTCGATGATCGCAATCAATTCGATCTATTGCGCGATCTTCCTGGCGGCATTCCTGGCGTCCGCCATATGGTTGAGCAGTTCCACAGACACAATGTGAAGGTATTCTTCCCGGTTCTCGCCTGGGACACGGGAACGCGAGACCAGGGTCTGCCCTCGTCTATCACGATGGCGCAGCTGATGAAAGATGTGGGCGCGGATGGAATCAATTTCGACACGCTGGAGAGTGTTCCAGCACAGTTTCGGCAGGCCAGCGATGCGATCAACGATCCGCTCGCACTGGAGCCGCAGTTTCAGCCCCGCGATGAGTCACTGGCCTGGACCAATATCAGCTGGAACGATTGGGTGGCCTGGGAAGGAAAGCAATATCCCTTCGTTCCTATGGTCAGCAAGGCTAAGTGGATGGAGCCGCGACACACGGTCAATGTAACTGATCGCTTTACCCGCGATAAGACCGACAGTTTGCAGCATGCTTTCTTCAACGGCCAGGGCTACGCCACTCTCGAGAATCTTTGGGGATTCTGGTACGGGAATTCGCTGCATGACGCGGAAGCGCTCTTGCGGATCACTCGAATTGAGCGCGCGGTGTCTGATTATCTATCGAGTCCCGATTGGCAGCCCCACACGCCTTCGCTGCAAGCCGGAGTCTTTGCTAGTCGCTTTCCCGGCGCGACAGGTACTCTGTGGTTGATCGTAAACCGCAATGAATATGACCTGATCGGTGCACAGCTGATTGTGCCCCATCGACCGGGCATGCATTACTACGATCTGTGGCATGGTACAGAATTGCAGCCTAGATTAGAGTGTGGCACGGCTACGCTTACTTTCGGTCTCGAACGTCTCGGTTACGGGGCGGTACTGGCCACAGAGGAAAATCTGCCCGGTGGCGTACGTGAACTGATGCAGTACATGGCAGAGCGTTCGCGCAGGCCTCTAGCCAGTTACTCACGATCTTGGGAACCTGTCACGCAACAGCTGCTCGAGATTGCGGCGACGAGACCGGCGACTGCGGCGCCTCCTGGCATGGTCCGCATTCCCGAAGGAGACTTCGACTTTCGCGTCCGTGGGATTGAGATCGAGGGCGGCAATGATCCCGGCGTAGATGTGCAATATCCGTGGGAGGACATGCCGCGGCGCTTCCATCATCACCGTTTGCACATAGACAGCTTCTATATCGATCGTACCCCGGTGACTAATTCCGAGTTCAAGAAGTTTCTGGAAGCGACACACTACCAGCCAAAGGACGATCATAATTTTCTGTATGGCTGGAGCAAGGGGAACTATCCGGACGGGTCGGACAACAAACCCGTGACCTGGGTGTCGATCGAGGATGCGCGCGCATATGCGCAGTGGCGCGGCAAGCGTCTGCCGCATGAGTGGGAATGGCAATACGCGGCCCAATCGCGTGACGGACGCATGTATCCCTGGGGAGATGAATGGAATGCCGCAGCGCTGCCTATGCTTGATCCTGGGCCCAGCATGCGCTCATTATCCGATGTCACTCGTTTCCCAGCCGGCACCAATTCCTTCGGCGTTCTGGACTTGACGGGAAACATTTCGCAGTGGACGGACGAATTTCGTGATTCACATACGCGGGCAGCCATCGTTCGTGGAGGTGCCGCCTATCGGCCGCGCGGATCTATTTGGTACTTTCCACAAACGGATCGACTCGATGAGCACCAGAAGTATCTGCTGATGGCCCCGGGACGCGATCGGGCAGGAACCATTGGGTTTCGTTGTGTGGTCGATGCGCAGTAAGAGCACGGGCAGGGTAATGATGGAATACAAAAGGGGCAATTGTCGCCATCCCGATGCCAGGCGAAGCAGTTTGATTATCACCGAGCGATGCCGACAGCATGGGGATCCCAGAGCAGGTCGGCAGGGGAGTTATTAGACTCCATTCACTGCGCCCATCAGTTCATCCCTCGGAGCAAGCCGGGAACGACGCTAGTCCTCCCCTGAAGACTCAAACGGTGGAGTCGACGAGCCTAGCGTGGTGAAGGACACCTAATCGGCAAGAACCCAGAACAAAGAAACGCAGAACTTACCAGGCGCAAGACTGGATAGCTGGCAAGCCTAAAAGCATCGGCGAAGACGAACGATTTGACTGTGAGGCGGCAATCAGGGACTACATAGTGAGGACGGCGCGGAATCGGGCCTTGCCCTCGGCAACGCGCTCATAAGCCTTTCGTGCCTCGGCCAGAGGGTACGTCTCGACTATCGTTTTGACTTTTCCTTGCGATACGAAATCAAGGGCTTCGTAGAGATACTCGGGGCCGTTTTGCTGGCTGCCAATTATTCGAATGCGCTTCGAGAGAAGATCTATCAGCGAGACCGAAAGCGGCTCCGCGTCGGCGCCCATGGTCACGAGCCGGCCGTCTGGCCGTAATCCCTGTATGCTGTCCACCATTGACTTGGTCGAATTCGAGGTGCTGAGGATTACATCTGCGCCTCCCGCTGCGGCGAGGCTCTTGCCATCGCGGACAGTTTCATCCGCACCGAGATCGCGGATCATCTTGTCTTTATCGGGTGAGTGCGAAACTGCGATGGTCTTGAAGCCTGCAGCCTTCGCGTATTGCACTGCCAAGTGCCCTAGCCCGCCGATTCCAAGAATGGCCACCCGCTCATGCGGCTTGGGATCGGCCCACCGGAGCCCACTATAGACGGTGTAGCCGGCGCAGAAGATCGGGGCTGCTTGCTCGTAGGAAACGTTGTCGGGAATCAGATAGGTCGCGTCGGCATTCATCAGCATGTATTCGGCGTGTCCGCCCGGTGCCTCAGTTCCTGTGCCCTTCAGATAGGGACAGAACATCCTGCGGCCACGCTGGCACCATTCGCAGCGTCCACACGTCGATTGAATCCATGCGGTGCCCACGCGGTCGCCTACTTTTCGCGTGTTGACGTCGGGAGCAACGGCAACGATCTCGCCGACCGGCTCGTGGCCGAGGATTCGGGGGAATGGTCCGGGAAGGTGCCCGAGCGTTTGATGGACGTCGGTGTAGCAGATGCCGCTGGCATGCATCTTCACCAGCACTTGATTTGGTCCGGGCTGAGGTTGCGGAACTTCTTTAACCTGCCACGCAGTACTAACAGCGGGAACAACCGCAGCTTGCATAACGCTTCCTCCTACGGCGATTCGATGCAAGCACCCTTGCCATCGGTGCATGACTTTCGTCCCCAATAGAACTAAGGCCGAAGGTTTGTTGCGCTTTGGATCCGGCAGATTTGGGGTGTGGCGTGATACGACCGGCGAGCGACGATCATCCGCGTTCTCGCTATGGGTACAATCTCTTCGCCTCGACGGACGACGGTGCTATTGTGGCGCGGAATCATGGCGCTCCCGAGTCCTACGCAGCTTTTCGCAGCCGTGAAATTCGGCGCATCGGTGCGGAGGGTACACGTACTCCCATGGAGTGAATTGAGGCACTCTATCGACCTCCAATGCTCCGGAGAGTGGGTCGGAGAAGTTTGCCTTTTATGGGGAGCCGAATCGCACCTCTAACTGTCGTAGTGTCGCTTTAGCACAAGACTACTGGTCAATATGCCTCCATCCTCGTGGACAAGCTGGGTTCGGGGATATCTACAACACAGGTTTCGACCTGTGCTTCGTTGCAAGTCACGGCGACATCTGTAACCGTGACTTGGCTTTTTGCAATGACCACAGGAAAAGTTCTCAGCTTCTTTCAGTGACCTGAGCCGATTTCTCATGCGCAGTCCATCAGTTTTGACAGTTTTCGGTCACATGCCAGCTTGATAGGTTCAAGTTTAGGAAGTTCAGAAAGTCTGGCCAAGCCCTTGCCTCCTGGCTCGGGGCTTGGCCCAACGGCTCAGCCATCAGCAGTCGGGCAACTCGGAACCGCACTGAGATGAGCGGATTGGCCGTGCATTAGATGTGCTGCCTGCTGGTGTGCAGACGGGACTTTAAGGGTTCACTATGATTTCGAGGCCTAGGCGGCATACGCTGTTGCTGATCACGGTCGTGCTGATTTTGCCTCTGGGTGGCTGCCATGGTTTTTTTGTAAACCCAACCCTCAGCAGTCTCACCGTGACTCCGGCTAATCCCAATCTGCAGATTGGCGGCACCCTGCAGCTGATCGCCACCGGAAACTTTAGCGACGGAACAACCGGGAGCGTAAGCGGCGTAACCTGGACCAGTTCGGCGCCCAGCCAAGTCAGCGTCAGCAGCGGCGGTCTGATCAAAGGTCTAGCAAACACCAGCAGCGGAGTCACCATTACTGCTACGTCCGGAGGGGTCAGCGGATCGGCAACGGTAACGGTTGGACAGTCGTCAACCACGGGCGGTTCTTCAACGCTGACGGTTACAGCTAGTTCCGGCAACTCGATCAGCTTATCGAAGAGCGGTGGAATGGGAGCAACCGTGACCTTCACGGCGACCCAGAGCGGGAATAATGTGACCAGTTCAGCGACTTGGATCTCCAGCAACACGACAGTCATTACCACTCCTTCTGCTGGGGTGGCGAGTCTCGGGGGACAGACGGGTACCGTGACGATTACAGCCACTGCTTCCGGTTTCACCGGGTCAGTTCAGATCACCGTCACTCCATAAACTATTCTGTCGGGCGCGAGGGATTCTGACCGTGGCCCCTTGTTAGCAGCGACGGCAGTCCGAAAATGAGGGAATACCTCTTACGTGCGTCATCGGAGAGCTACCACACACTAATCGCAGACGACGGGCGACTGGCCGACCATCTTTGAATGCTGGAATGAATTTCTAAACCTCGGTTTACCTTATCAGCCCGTTCATCGGGGCTCCCGACAGCTATGGCCGATCGAACCTTTCCACGGCATCGATCGCCAGATCAACGGATTTAATAATGGCTGCTGCGGTGCAAAGGGCGGGAAGGATCGGGCCGAAGCTCGACAAGCCGACTGCAGATATTGGGAAAGTAAAGAAGATGAGTCGGCTTGAGCCGTTCGGCTCAGGCTAGATTTCGCAGCGGGTAGGCTGGAAGAAGGCGATTTGCAATGTCATCGCAATGCCGCCCAGATGATGATTCCCGTCGCGATTACCGCAGCGACGATCAATGCGATGAACCCAACCTGCACCCATTCATCCGGGGTCAAATCTCCCCAGCGGATTGCCAGACGACTCTTCAAGCTTCACCTCCACCCGACTCCTTGAATCATCAAGCACCATTCATCCCTTACGGTGAACAGGCGAGTTGCTTGAATCCAACAATTCTCCCTTTCGCACATTAAGAGAAGGTTAAGCAACGATCAATTTCTCGTGAACTGAGAGGGGAGCAATAACGGTCGCACGTTATCCAGATAATGGGAGTTGATAGGTCGCGAGCGACCTCTATGCCTAGGGATTACAAGCCATCTATGAAGCAGAAAGATATTCTGTTTCGCTTAACTATGCCCAGAAATCTTACGCGCCGTGCGTGAAAGTCGAGTGATCAAAAGCTCATGGGTCTTAGCCCGCGCCAACACCAGGAGTCTTAGTTTTGATGAGCTAGAACTCCCCGGCGGCCTGCATGGGGTGCCAAACGTTATCCTGGGCTTTGGCAGCCTTCGCTTCGCGTGTGAACCGGGCTTAGCGATTCGGCTGGCGGGATCTGCTTACGTGCCTTTGCTGTTGCTTGCCAATTGCTTTGCGCTGCGGAGTGAGCTCTTGGGTTGCTCGCCCTTACGTTCCGTCCTGCCCACAGCGTGATGCGCACGGAAGAGAGGTTCTGAGTCTACTTGTCCTTTTTTTTTCCGGAGGTTCTGCCATGTGAGCAACCGCCCGGAATACCTGGATTTACTGGCAGATTTGACAGCTCTCACTTGCGTCTAGTCGCGATAGCTTCTAAGCACCTCCTGACCGAACGGGATGTCATTCGGGCCGAGCCTGCAAGTCTCTGGGGAAAGTATTCACGTTGTCGTCGCACGACTACTTGGGGGTGCGTCTCATGAAGGCAGTCTGCGCTCTTGCGGTATTGTTTTATCTCACTGGTTGTGGGGTGACGGGTGGAACGCGTAGTAACCCTCTTATCGGCAATACGGCAAGTCAGAACACTGTTACAGTCTCGGTAAGTCCGAGCACGGCGACGGTGGTGATCGGCCAAACTACTCAGTTTTCGGCAACGGTAAAGGACACCAGCAACACAGCTGTCCGATGGACGGTCAACGGAATCGCAGGTGGCAACTCGACCGTGGGCACGATTCTCGCCTCTGGAGTGTACACCGCCCCCGGCCGGGTTCCTTCCTCGACAATCTCGGTGAGCGCCGCTAGTATGGCCGATGCGAGCAAGTCTGCTTCTGCGAGCGTGAACGTTATGGGCTACGGCGGCGTTCTCAGCTGGCACAGCGATATGGCAATAAGTGGGCAGAATCTGAAGGAAACTACCCTGACTCCTTCGAACGTGAATCCGACTCTGTTCGGAAAACTTACCTCTTACCCGTTGGACGACCAGGCTTTTGCACAACCTCTATATGTCGCCGGTGTCCTGTTTCCGGGCGCAGGTCAACATAATGCCGTCTACGTGGCGACGGAGTCCAATACGATGTATGCGTTGGATGCTGATGGTACGGCTAGCGCGCCATTCTGGAAGAAGAGCCTTATGCCGCGTGCAGCGACTCCGGTCGACGGAACAAAAACGGGTGGTGGCGCCGGAGGCCCGATTACGCCCAGGGTTGGCATTACTGGCACACCGGTGATAGATGGTTCGAGCGGTACGCTATTCGTAGTTTCTGTAACTCAAGAGAGTAGCGGACAAGTGCAACGTTTGCACGCGCTGGATATAACCACTGGGAACGAAAAATTTGGTGGTCCCGTGGTCATTCAAGCCACCGTGCCGGGGACTGGAGTGGGGAGCCAGCACGGGCAAATCGCTTTCGATCCAACGTTAGAGCTCCAGCGTTCTGCTTTATCGCTAATAAACGGTGTGGTCTATATCGAGTGGGCATCGTACCAGGATTGGGGAAACTACCACGGCTGGATCATGGGTTATGACGCATCTAATCTGAAGCAGCTTCGTGTCTGGAACGCGACACCCAATGGGCGAGGAGGCGCCGTTTGGATGGCAGGTGCTCCTGCATCGGCGGATTCTTCCGGCAATCTCTACGTAGTAACGGGCAATGGTACGTTCGACGCGAATACTGGTGGGAAGGATTATGGCGACAGCCTTATCAAGCTGACCCCGAACGGCACATTCAGCATCAGCGACTACTTCACGCCTTTCGATCAGGCGAATCTGTCGGCGAACGACATCGACGTGGGTTCGAGCGGATTGACGCTTCTCTTCAACCAACCAGGTCCGAACCCAAACCTGGGAATCACTGCCGGTAAAGCTGGCAAGATCTATGTGGTTGATCTCAACAACATGGGCAAGTTCCAAGCCGGCAGCGATAGTCAGATTGTGCAGTCCATTCCGAATGCCCTGGGTAGCCCTCAGCAGACGAGCGACAACAACTATAGTACTGCCGTCTACTGGAACGGAAACGTGTACTACATTGGCAACATGGACGTAGTTAGGCAGTTCCAGCTAAGCAACGGGCGATTGTCCGGGTCACCCGTGGACGTGGGTTTGTCCGCCTATGGATATCCTGGAGCCAATATGAGTGTTTCTTCTAATGGATCCGGCAACGGTATTCTGTGGTCCATTGAAGCCTCAGGCCAGAACGTCCTGCACGCCTACGATGCCAACGACATCTCCAACGAACTCTAC
>Ga0126372_10001220_pt1 | contig 10275 bp, 5 predicted proteins | sample PanSoiMetaPlot_6_FD_92762 | JGI IMG/M metagenome (GOLD analysis project Ga0126372, IMG submission 92762) | Tropical forest soil microbial communities from Panama - MetaG Plot_6 | ecosystem: Environmental > Terrestrial > Soil > Tropical forest > Bulk soil | place: Panama | collected 2016-02-17
AAAGTGCGCGCGATGCTGGCCAAGACGTTTCCGCCGACATGTATCCCTATGTCGCGGGAGGAACGGCGTTGGCTTCGAGCTTGCCGCCATGGGTGGCTGAGGGAGGTACGGAGAAACTTTTGGAGCGGCTCAAGTCAGGCGCTAATCGGGCCCGTATCCAGCGTGAGATGGCAACGGAGCATCCTGACTGGGAGAACCTTTATCTCGGCAGCGGTGGTGCTTCCGGAGTGTTGGTGTCCGGGATCGAGAATCCCGAACTGAAAAAGTATGACGGCAAGACCCTGGCTCAGATCGCGGCTGCACAACGCAAGACCCCGCTCGATGCGCTGTTCGACCTCGTTATTGCTGACAAAGCTCGAACTGGAGCCCTCTACTTCATCGCGTCGGAGAATGATCTTCGCTATGGCCTGAAGCAAGCATGGACCAGCATCGGGCTCGATGCGAGCGAACTGTCACTCGACGGACCGCTGTTCGAGCCGCAGTCGCATCCTCGTGCTTTTGGCTCGATGCCTCGTTTTCTGGGCCACTACGTTCGCGATGAGCACCTTCTGCCGCTCGAGCAGGCGATCCGCAAGATCACATCGCTGCCTGCGCAGCGCGAGCGGTTACGCGATCGTGGTCTACTGAAAGCCGGGCATTACGCCGACGTGACCATCTTCGACCCTGCAACCATCAATGACAACGCAACCTACGAAAAGCCAACCCTGCTTTCGCAAGGTGTTAAGTACGTCTTTGTGAATGGGCAAATCGAATACGAACAGGACCACGTCACAGGAGTAAAAGCGGGCACCATCCTTCGCGGGCCGGGATGGAAGGAAATCACAACAGCAAACTCACAGCCTGAATGATTCCCGTGTGCGACCGCCCGACCTATGCAAGAAGACACTGGTGTCGCGCGTTTCATGTGCCCCGAGACAATTTCAACAGTCTCAAAAGCCCTGGGCAACTGGTCCCGCCGTCCTTCGTTGACGTTGGCGCAAATCGCAGCCTAGCATGACTGTATGGAGCTCGATTGGATCGGTCGGATGCTTGGCCATTGCCGCGTGATCGCCAAGATCGGCGAGGGAGGCATGGGTTCGGTTTACCGCGCTTATGACGAAGTCTTGCATCGTGAAGTCGCCGTAAAGGTTGTCCGCAAGGGCTCGCAACTGGATTCATCCGCGAGAAGGAACCTGCTGCAGGAAGCTCGAGCTTCTTCTTCTCTATCGCATCCAAACATCTGCACGATCTACGAAGTGGGCGAAACCGAGGGTGAGCTCTACATCGTGATGGAGCTTCTCGCAGGTAAGACGCTTCGCGACATGTGCGGCGACGGGGGGTTGCCGCCTGAATCCGTACTGCGTTACGGAGCACAGATCGCCAGCGCTCTAGCTCGAGCCCACGACCGCGGAATCATTCATCGCGATCTGAAGACCGCAAACATTGTCATCACCTCTGATGGTCTGGCAAAAGTCCTCGATTTTGGCTTAGCCAAGCGGTTGGGCGGTGACCTGTTTGAAAACCCCACTCGTTCATTCGCCAGTCTCGAAGACGCCTCGAGCGTTAGCGGCACATTGCCCTACATGGCACCGGAGGTTCTTCGCGGTGAGGCAGCGGATCACCGCAGCGATCTGTGGGCGTTTGGAGTCATGCTGTATGAGGCTAGTTGTGGGCACTTGCCGTTTCAGGGACGCACAGGTTTTGAGATCAGTTCCGCCATCATGCGCGAGATGCCGGCTGCGCTCGGCCCGCCTGTACCTCCGGGATTGTGGGCGATCACACAGCGATGCCTGGCGAAGGAACCGGCGCAACGCTATCAGCGGGCCAGTGAAATTCAGGCAGCGCTTGAGGCTGTTCAGTCAGCAGCCATCGCCTCGGTGCCGAGCGGGCCAGATCCAGCCGGGCCTCAGTCGACGATCTTGCACAGTCTGCGCCATGTTCCAGTCAGAAAAGGAGATTTTCTGCTGCTGGTCGGGACGACCAAGGGCGCATTCATTCTCCGGTCCAACTATCAACGCCGACGTTGGGAAGTTGGCGGCCCCTATTTCCACGGACATAACATTTACGCTTTGGCCTATGACTGCCGCCAAGGCCGTCAGCGCATCTGGGTTTCGGCTCAAAACTATTGGGGGACTTTTCTCCGTTCCAGCGATGATTTCGGAAAGAGCTGGACGAATCCCCAACAAGCTCCCGTCCGCTTCCCCGCAGATACAGGCACCTCTCTCAAAAACATTTGGCAAGTAACAGTCGGTCCCCGCGAGCAGCCCGATGTGCTCTATTGCGGGACTGAACCGGCCGCACTGTTTGAGAGCCGCGATGCCGGAGAAACCTGGACGCTGAACCGTGGCTTATTTGATCACCCGCATCGGGCTCGTTGGATGCCGGGAAATGGTGGCCTCGCTTTACACACCATCGTGCTCGACCCCTCCGATGATCATCGCATGTACGTCGCGATCTCGTCGGGCGGAGTCTACCGCACCAATGACGGGGGACAAACCTGGACGGCGCAGAATCGCGGTGTGCGTGCTACGTTCATGCCCAACCGATATCCGGAATTCGGGCAGTGCGTGCATAAGATCGCCATGCATCCCTCCCATCCCGAACGCCTGTTCTTGCAGAACCACTGGGGACTCTATCGCTCGAACGACCGTGCTGAGACTTGGACGGACATCGCTAACGGAGTGCCGTCCGATTTCGGCTTCGCAATTCTCGTGCATCCCACAAAGCCTGATTGGGTGTATACGATTCCCGTCGAATCCGACGAGTTTCGCTGTGCTTGCGAAGGTAGGCTGCGAGTCTATCGAAGTCGGAATGCGGGCTCCTCGTGGGAGCCGCTCGTCCGTGGTCTGCCCCAGAAGGGTGCCTACGAAACCGTCCTGCGCGATGCCTTCACCAATGACGTTCTTGATCCGGTCGGATTTTACTTCGGAACCCGCAGCGGACAACTTTTTGCTTCGCGTGATGAAGGAAGATCGTGGGAGAAGATCGAAGAAGGCTTCCCGGCAATCGTGTGTGTGCGCGCCGCGATCATCGGTGAGGCCTCCGGAGAACCAAAGCCACAGAAGACTCAATTGGTTTCGTCGCGAGCCAGGCCTGAGACTACGAGCAAGTCGCGATCCCGGAAAAGGAAGTGAATCCTCCGTGACATTTCACATCCCAGGCGCATTGCGCGAATTTGCCGGAGGCCTCAGTCAAGTCGAGATCGAACACCCGCCTGCAACTCTGAATTCCGCCCTGCTTGCGCTCTGGAGGCTCTGTCCCGGCATGCGGGACCGCGTGGTCACCGAACAAGGAGAGGTCCGTCCGCACATCAATATATTCATAGGCGACGAAAATGTTCGGTACAGCGGAGGACTTTCGACACAGGTCTCTTCGGACTCGGTGATTTCGATTGTTCCGGCGGTAAGCGGAGGGGCGAGTCGGCAGACGACTTGAAAAATTAGGTAACCCAATTGCTTGCGCCGAATCTCCGCACTAGCCCGACACTAGATAATTCAGCCCGGCGCTAAATAATAATGATCACTCAAATACAGACTGATCGCTGATTTCGTTGGACACCATGCCCGCGTTTGTTCGTCGCAGAGGATGAAGCGGCTCAAGAATTCCGGGGTCCGCAACCACCACAGTCAACAATCGACCACAATCATACCTATACAAAAGTATTACCCTCCTCATGAGCAATCGTATGGCTGACATCCCCGCACCTTATGGCTAGAATTCCGAGTCGCTCGGGTTTATATTCCTGTAACGCTACATATCCCGGGGACGGGCGGCGTGGGGCCGTCGGGAACATCCTTCCGCAAGACTTGTAGGACATGGGTTCGCAAAACCTTTCATCGCTTGCAGTGCGCTAGAGCTGGGACGCAATTGTGTCTAGGGGGGACGCTAGTTATGCGGGCTGTGCGTGGTTTGGGGATTGGAGTCGCTGCCACCTTTTTGATTCTTCTGCTAACAAACATCTCTGCCGCTCAATCCGACCGCGGCACAATCGCCGGTACTGTCTTTGATAGCAGCGGTGCCGCTATCAAAGATGCGGAGATCAGCCTCCGCGGCGTCGATACCGGCGCCGTCTACGAAACCAAATCCACTGGCGATGGCGTCTACCGCATTGCTGACGTCCGCATAGGCCGCTACGACGTGACCATCAAAGCGGCGGGTTTCAAGAACTCCGTCCAGACCGGAGTTCCGATTCAGATCAACACCACTACCGCTCTGAACATCACACTGCAGCCCGGAAGCGTGAACGAGCAGGTGACGGTGCTGGCTGATGCCCCAACCCTCCAGACCGAAAGCTCAGACGTCAGCACAGTTGTCGGTGACCGGCAACTTCACGAATTACCCTTGGCGTTGAATGCCACCGGGCAGAGCTTTGTCCGCTCGCCCGAAACCTTCATTTTCCTGACCCCCGGTGCAACCGGACAGGGAACCGTAGGCGATCACGGATCAGCCGGTGTTTTCGAAACGAAATTGTCCGGCGGACAAAACTTTGGCTCGGAGATTCTGCTCGATGGCGTTAGCGTGCAGCGCCTGGATTCCGGCACGGCCTTTGACCAGACCGCGCCTTCCGTGGAGGCACTCACCGAGTTCAAAGTCACCACGGCTACTCCCACGGCACAGTATGGACACACTTCCGGCGGCGTAGAGAGTTTCACCACGAAGTCCGGAACCAATCGCTTTCACGGATCCGTTTTTGAGTTGTTCCGCAACGAAGCCTTGAACGCGTACAGCTGGAACGACGATTTTGACAACGCGAAAATCAGGCAAAGCAACGTCGGTTGCGGAACCACCACTCCCTGCACGCCCCTTAAGCCTAAGCCCAGAGATCGCCAGAATGATTTCGGCGGCGCATTGGGTGGTCCAGTAATCATTCCCCACTTATATAATGGGCGCGACAGGACCTTCTTCTTTTTCTCCTGGGAGCAATACCGTAACCGCAGGGGACTGACGAATAGCCTGCAAACCTTACCCACCGATGCCGAACGCAACGGTGATTTCTCGGCCCTGCTGGGCGCGGGGCTGACGGTTGATCCCAATAACCCAAGCAGTGCGCCTATTATCAATCCCTGCAACGGACAACAGGTGCTGCGAGGTCAGATTTTTGATCCCTCCACGACGCAAACCGTGGGTGGGCGCACTTGTAGGTTGCCTTTCCCGAACAATCAGATACCGAGCCTCAGTGGAGTAGCCCAAAACGTCCTGGGCTTTGTTCCGAGCACGAATCTTGCGGGCGATGCTGCCAACAGCGTTTCTGGCCTCAGAAACAATTTCATCAATACCGCGGCTCTTGATCACGTGGTCACCACGCAAACCAGTTTTCGCATTGACGAAAGCCTCACGCAAAAAAGCAAGCTTTTCTTCACCTATCACAGTCGTGAGCAGAACTTCCTCAACGGCAACGATTTTCCCCTGCCTGCGCCCATCACGCCCGACAACTACTACAACTACTATTTCACCCACTATCTGCGTGTAGGGTGGGATTATCTAGCTACGCCCTCCTTACTGAATCACCTCACCGTCGGCTTCAATCGCGTGTACACCGCCAGCAAATCTCCGGCTGTGGATGGAACCGACTGGCCACAGCAGTTGGGCATCGCGGGAGCCAGTGGACAGACATTCCCCACATTTGAGTTCAATGGCGGCCAGTATTCGATTGGCTACAGCAAACTGGGAGGTAGTGCGCTAACCCTGCAGATTCCCAACGCCCTGGTTGTGGCCGACAGCGTTTCCTGGACTCGGGGGCGTCATGCGCTGCAATTTGGCTTCGATTGGCGCTCCTATCAGTTTACAGTCGAAAAACCCGGTGCTTCTTCACCACACTACTATTTCGAAGCGCGCCAGACCTCATTCACTCCGGACAGTCAAGACCCGAATTCAACCAACACGGGTGATCCCTTTGCCAGTTTCCTGCTCGGCCAACCCGATCGCGAAACCTTGACGATCTACTCTCACTATCCACGTTTGGCCCAGAACTACTATGCGGCCTACGTACAGGATGATTTCAAGTTCCGCCGGAATTTGACCCTGAACTTGGGTGTGCGTTGGGACATCGAAACGCCGCGGTACGAGTCGACGGGCGCCCAGTCGGTCTTATCGTTGACTGCGAACAATCCACTCACTCCTGGCCAGCCCGGGGCATTGATTTATGGCCGAAGCGCCACTGGTGCCGACACCTACTTCAAGAACATTGGTCCTCGCATTGGGTTCGCCTGGTCGCCTCGCGACAAGTTGGTGGTTCGGGGCGGCTACAGCATCTACTATGCACCTCTTGGCTACTCTGACTTCGGGGACAACCTGGGCAGTGGCACCACCGCGGAGCCGAATTTTCAGAATCCTGATCGCTTCACTCCAGCCCAGTCCCTCGATGCAGGCTTCCCATCCTTTACACCACCCAGTAACGCCGAGGATCCAAGCCTGAACACCTTCACCAACAATACGGTCACGTATGTTGCACCCGAATACGGCCGCCCCGGCATGGTCCAGAATTGGCAGTTAGAAATCCAACACGAACTCGCCCCCGATTTGCTCTTCGACATCGGTTATGTCGGGCAGCATGGTACTCGTCTGCGCTCGAACTTGGCGCAGGTCAATTCACCCGATCCGAAGTACAACTCGCTTGGCGACGCTCTCGGTTTCCTTGTCGATGGCAGCGACGGAAACAATGGACCCGCGATTCTTTCGGGTCTCGGTGTTACCGTCCCATCGTGGTTTGTGCCGGGTTGGGGTTCAGATGCGAAAATTGGCCAGTTGCTCCGGCCGTTCCCGCAGTATGGGTACATCACAACCAACTGTTGTCTGGAGAATCTAGGTCAGTCCACCTATCACGCCCTGCAAACCAAGTTGGAGCGCCGCTTCCGCAATGGCCTCAACCTGCTGGCGTCCTACACCTTCTCGAAGACCATTACAGATGCCGATTCCGCCCAATCCACGCTGACGGGGTTCAACTCCAATGTGTTTGGCGCACAGAATCCCTATAACTTGCGCGCCGAGAAAGCGGTGAGCTATCAGGACATCCCGCACGCCTTTGTCATCAGCTACATGTACGAACTTCCCTTCGGGCCGGGAAAGAAATTTCTCAACCACGGAGTGGCCAGCAAGATTGCTGGTGGCTGGCAGATCAGCGGCATCCATCGCTACCAGTCTGGATCGCCGGCCATCATCAACGCCTACGTTAGCCCGACAAATCCTTACTACGGAGGAAACTGGCGCCTTAGCCTTGCCTCTGGCCAACAGGTCTTCCCAACCAACCCCGTACAGTGGACACCATCGCTGGATAACATCTGGAACAGCGGTTGCGTGCAGAACAATGGGGTGTTCACCGAGAACGATGGTGCCGCTCCGCGCTCGGCAAATTGCACTGCGTTTGTCAATCCAAGTGCTGCTTCGATTGCGGCTGGAACGGGTTACGCTTTTGGGACTCTTCCCATCGCCGTCTCCTGGTGGCGAAGTCCAGGATACAAGAACGAAGACTTTGCCATCCTGAAGCGAACGACTATCGGTGAGCGTCAGGACATTCTGTTCAAAGTCGACATTCCCAACGCGTTTAACCGGCATACGTTTGGCGGAATTGACGGCTGGCCCGAAGATCAGTACTTCGGTGTACCCGGAGGGAGTAGTCACAACGTCATCAACAGTGCTCGACAAATCCAGCTCACGCTTCGATACGAGTTCTGAGTCCCATCAGGTGATCGAAAGGCCGGAGCACGCTCCGGCCTTTGCTTTGGAGAATGATGGAGCAACGGGGGTCTCGCGTATCGGTGCGCGCAGGGTGTTTGCATCCGCGCCAGAATTCACCACGCTGCAATCGGTGTAGACTTTTACCGTGTCCCTGACTTATCCCAGCAATCAGATACCGTTGTCTCGATTCATCTTTTCGCAAGCTCAGCGGGTGCCCCGTCCAAGCTCCGCTTGGGCGGGTTCGTTCTCATGGTCAATCAAGCACTCGCGCAAGGTTCTCCTGATCGCCCTTCTCCTCACTGTTCCGCTGCTCTCCCAAACTCCCGACCAGGCTGCCATCTTCGCGCGCGCTACCCAGGCCATGCAGCAAGGCAACCTCGAAGAGGCCGGCGCCGGATTCGCCGCCGTGGTCAAGCAAGCCCCTAGCTTTGCCGAAGCCCACTTCAATCTGGGCCTCGTTCGTCAGGAACAGGGACGATACGAAGATGCGATCGCCAGTTTCCACAAAGCGCTCGCCTTGAAGCCGCGGCTTCATGGAGCGAATCTCTTCCTCGGCATCGGCGCCTTCCGCATTAATCACCTCGATGAAGCCGATGCCGCGATCAAAAAAGAAACCGCCAACTTTCCCAAAGATCCCAATGCCTGGATGTGGCTCGGCGTGGTGAATCTTGCGCGCGACCATCCCGAAGAAGCCGCCGAGGCCCTCGACAAAGCCGATAAACTTAAACCCGGCGATCCCGATATCCTTTATCATCGCGGCCGCGCGCACCTGCTCGTCTCGAAGGACAGCTATGCCGAGATGTTCAAGGTCGATCCCGAATCCTGGCGCGTACACCGCGTGCTCGCACAGGCCAACGCCGAAGCCGACCGCCACGTCGACGCCATCGCCGAATACGAGGCTGCCATTAAGCTCGCCCCTACACAGCCGGGACTGCATGAAGAGCTGGGATCGGAGTATCGCAACGCCAACAAGATCCCCGAAGCCGAGCAGGCCTTCGAACGCGAACTCGAAATCGATCCCAACAACGTGCTCGCGCGCTACAAACTTGGAGCTCTCGCCGTCGAGCAAGGAGACGGAGCAAAAGCTAAAAAGTTGATTGAGGAAGCACTGAAAGAAAAGCCCGGGCTCATCCACTCCGATTACAATTTGGGCCGGGCTGAGATGCTGCTGGGCAACGACGCCGCTGCGATGACAAATTTCGAGCGTGCCGTCAAAACCGACACCGATCCCGACGTGATTACGCAGGCGTGGTATCAGCTGGGAACTGTCTATCGTCGTCTGCACCGCATGGACGATGCCCGCAACGCCCTCGCCACCTACCAACAACTAAAAGATGAGGGCGCGAAGAAATCTCAGACCTCGCTCGAAAAATACCAGGCCGAGCACCCCGATCCAGCCTTGGAACAGCCACAAACGTCGCGACCTCCCGAGCCGCAGTGAGGTGCGCCGGCGTCTCGCCGGCTTTCGCACTCCTGGCAACTATCTTTCCGGCCTGGCGGCCTGCGCTCCCGAAGCCCGGCTCTGCAACTCAGCTGTGCGAGCAAACTCCGCTTGCGCACGATCAAGGGCGTGCATTTCCTTATATAGCCTGCCCAGTTGGTAATGCATGGCCGCATTGTTCGGCTCTAGCTGCGTTGCCTTCTCCAGTTCACGGCGGCCATCCTCCAGTCGACCCGCATCCCGGTAAGCCACGCCCAATTTCATCCGACAGAAAGCATTGTCCGGTGCAATCGCGACCGCCTTCTCAAGAGCCAGAAGCGCGTTTTTACTCTCTCCCTGCTCCATGAGCAGGTTCCCCAGATTCACATATGGCTGCTCGCTCGCCTTCCCGCTCTTCTCCTGCCAGGCAATCGCTTTGCGATAAGCGTCCAGCGCCGCAGCCGCCTGCCCGCTCGTTTCGAGAATCAAGCCAAGATTATTTTCTGCCCTGGCATCCTCCGGATTCAGTTCCAGCACTTTCAGAAATGCCATCCGCGCCTCCTCGAGCATCGACTTGGTGTAATAACTTCGGCCCAGGTAGTACCACGCATCCTGGTTTTTCGGATCAAACTCCACTGCCTTCTTCAACCAGGTGATGGCGTCGCCGTAATCGTTGAGCAAAACGTAATTCAATCCGACGACCTTCAGATCGTCACTCGTAGGCCGCGCCATTGCTGCCGCCCGCGTATACAGTTCCAGCGACTCCCGGGGCTGGTTTTGGCGATGCAACACGAAGCCCAGCAAGTACAACGCATCCGAAGAATCGCCATGCACCCGGAGATACCTTCGAAGAGATTTCTCGGCCTTTGCAAAATTTTCCAAGCGAATGAGCGTCTTGCCCTGAAACAGCAAAGCCTCCGTTGTACCCGGAGACTGTGCCTCGACCTGCTCGAAGATTTTCTCTGCTTCCTCGTAACGTCCGTCCCGGAACTCCCCAGCCCCTCGCTCGAACTCAGACCGAGCGTCCTGCCCCATCATCATGCATGCCAGGAACAACGGGCATGCTCGCACGGTCATCCCGCGAAGCGCCCGGCCCTTCATGGCGCACCGGAGCCTGTCGGCGCCAACGTCGGCTCATCGACCTGCAGAATCTGATCCCCGCGCACATCCTTCAGAGTCTGCCGCACGCCGCTCGGCCAGCG
>Ga0126372_10001221_pt1 | contig 10273 bp, 11 predicted proteins | sample PanSoiMetaPlot_6_FD_92762 | JGI IMG/M metagenome (GOLD analysis project Ga0126372, IMG submission 92762) | Tropical forest soil microbial communities from Panama - MetaG Plot_6 | ecosystem: Environmental > Terrestrial > Soil > Tropical forest > Bulk soil | place: Panama | collected 2016-02-17
CGAACGCTTCGAAGTTGTCATAGAGGTCGATGACACACTTGGTCTGATATTCCTGTGACAAGCGGTAGCCGAAGATGGCGTGATAGGCGTCCGAACAGGCCCAGATAATGTCAGGGCGAAAGTCTTCGAGCAGGTGTCGCACCCGCTTGAAGTAACGGCGGAGCGCTGGAAAAAAGCCGTCAACAAGGTTTAGGGAATGCCAAAGGACCTGGCCGTCTCGCGACGGCTCCAAATCCAGGGTGGCGCCGGTGGAGCGGGGGCGGTAGCTCAGAGAAAGCCCCTGGACTTCATGACCCAGTCGTGCGAGTTCCAAGGGCAGCTCGCGGAACCTGCCGAAGCGATCGTCAATGAGATCCTTGCCCATGTATTGGCGTTTGCTGAGAACGAGAATTTTCATCTGCTATCCGCAGTATACCCCATGAAGCTTTCGTTTGTTGCGCCAAAATAAGAGCCATCGGTAGTTGACAAGGTAAAGCGCGGCTCCGCGCGGCGGCAGTCGCCGCTCCGACAAAAAAATGGCAATGGCAGCGCCTGCGAAGTATAATGTTCTCTGTTTTCGACAATCCGGCGGTGATTTAGCATGGACGAGATCGCTCAGTTGCGCCGGGCGGCGATCGCTCCCGAGATCGAGCCGCGCCGACGCCCTATGGACGTGGTCTACACGCCACGAGGAGTACAGCGCGACGGAGTCGGCGGCTGGCAAATCATGTTTCGGGAGCTAACCGAGAGCAGCCGCCTGATTTGGCTGCTCATGCTACGTGACATTTCCGTGCGCTATCGCCAGTCAATTCTCGGCTACATCTGGGCGGTCGTGCCGCAAATCGCCACGGTGGCAGTTTTTGCGTTCCTTCACTCGTCGCAAGTCCTTCCGATCGGCGGAACTAAGATTCCCTACATCGCCTATTCGCTCTGGGGAATCAGCATGTGGCAGCTCTTCGCCGGATGCCTCACGAACTGCGCCAACAGCTTGACGAGTTCGGGGTCGCTAGTGACGAAGATAAATTTTCCGCGCGAAGCTTTGGTGATCGGGGCGTTGGGCCAGCCCGCCTTCGATTTTGTCGTGCGGCTGATTCCGGTTGTCGCCGTGTTCATCTGGTGCGGTGTCGTGCCGTCCTGGCAAAGCATGTTCATGCCGTTGCTGCTGGTGCCCATCGTGCTCTTGGCGCTCGGCCTGGGATTTGTGCTGTCGATTGCCAACCTAGTGATTCGCGACACGGCCAATGCACTTGGAATAGCTCTGACCATCGGCATGTTTCTCACGCCGGTGCTTTATCCGCCGCCGGTCCGCTGGCCATTTTATTTGATCAACCTCTTAAATCCGCTGAGCCCGCTTCTGGGTGCCAGCCAGGATCTCGTCGCGGGGGGTTTTTTAACCCAGCCCGAGATGTTTGCCGCGGCCTGCATTTTTTCCATGGGATTGTTCTTTGGCGGCTGGCACGCCTTCCGTATCACCATCCTGCGCGTGCTCGGATACGCCTAACCCGGTTGCTTGCCATGTCCGCTGATACCATCATTTGCATAGACGGAGTGAGCAAAAAATTCTGCCGTTCGTTGAGACGCACGATGCTTTACGGTGTGAGGGATGTCGCCTGCGACATGCTGGGGATGACGCGGCATCTGAGCTGTTTACGCCGGGATGAATTTTGGGCCATCAACGATGCTTCGTTTGAAGTCAAACGTGGCGAGTGCGTCGGCCTGATCGGCCCGAACGGAGCCGGCAAGAGCACACTGTTAAAACTGATTAACGGCGTCACCCTGCCCGATCAGGGATCACTTCGAATCTTTGGTCGCATCGGCGCTTTGCTGGAGTTGGGTGCTGGCTTTCATCCGATGCTCACCGGCCGGGAAAATATTCATCTGAGCGGCGCGATCCTGGGGCTCGGCAAATATGAGATTGCCAAAAAATTTGACTCCATCGTGGATTTTTCCGGACTCGAAGAATTTATAGATACTCCGGTGAAGCAATACTCTTCAGGGATGTATGTGCGTCTGGGTTTCGCGGTAGCGGTGAGCATCGACCCGGATATTCTGATCATCGACGAATCGATGGCCGTGGGAGACGCCGCGTTCCGAAAACGCTGCCTGGATCAAATCAACGCTTTTATCCAGGCGGGAAAAACCATCATCGTCGTGACTCATAACCTGCAGGAAATCGAAAAAATCGCGCAGCGAATGTTGCTGCTCGATCATGGCATCGTGCGCGCGGACGGTCGGCCCGTCGAAGTCATCGCGAGCTACATGAACCTGCTAAACGCCAGGATTTTGCTGCGGGAAGAATTCGGCTCGGCGACCGGCGAACCCGCGATTGAGATCACCCAAATGGAGCTCCGCGGCGGCGACGGCGCGCCGAAGAGTTATTTTCGCAGCCACGACGAGCTGCGGGTGATAATCGGTTTCAAAGCTCATCGTTCGATTGTGAACCCCGTTTTTCGCGTGCAAATCTTTCGGAGCGATGGATTGTTCTGCCACGGCATGAACACGGAACGGCACGGCGTCGAATGCGGTGAGATCCTCGGAGACGGAAAAATTATTTTGCGCTACCCAGACCTCTGCCTGCTCGGCGGCGACTACTGGATACGTGCTGCCGTGCTGTCTTCCCAATACGACGAATTGCCGATTCATCAGATGGCCACTTCCATCGGCATCCATGTGGAAAACGAGATGATCGATGGCGCAGGGGTCTTCGCGATGCCCTGCGAGTGGATCACCGCGGCTTAATTCTTGCCAGTGAATAATAGCACAAGCGCTGAACCTCGACACGATTTTCCGGGATTTCAAATCGTGCTTCGTCCAAGAAATCGAACGTCTCGGTACTTCCCATGCTTCCGCCGGGGAGCGCGAAAATCTACACCAAATTCTGAACCGCTATGACCGCCTCTTCCCAACTTACCCCGCCTCAATCCAGGCGCCAAATCGCGATCGTCTGCGACACGGTTCCGTATCCGACCCGATCGGGCGACAATCAGCGCATCGCCGAGTTAATCAGCGTATTGAGAGAGAATGGCTGGCACGTGCACCTGGTGCTGTGTGGGCTGTTGGAGCGCAGGCTCAAAAAAATGTGCCGTTCGCATGTCGATGCCTTGCACGTCTACAGCGGCACGGGCCTGAGAACCCGGGTTCGAAACGGGGTGCGCCGCGCAGTCAGGCGCCTCGATCGCGCCGGCAGTCTCTGCGGCCTCCCGCCGATGGAAACCATTGCCGGCCGCCTGCTCGGTCGTTCCGTTTGGCCGCTCATGATCGATTATTGGCAGCGCTACCCCAATGGACTGAGCGAGTTTGTTGCAAAGCTACAGGCGAGTTTGCAGTGGGACGCCGTCATTGTCGAATACATCTGGCTGCACCGGTCCATCGACAACCTGAAGAACGGAACCATCCGGCTTCTCGACACCCACGACATTCAGCACAAGCGAGTCGAGGAGTTCGCCTCTCGTGGTATGGTGTTTCCACTGAAAATTACTCGGGACGAGGAGCGCCGAATTTTTGATCGGTTTGATGCGGTGATTGCTATTCAAGCCTCCGAAGCGGATCTCATAAGAGAAATGTGCCCGCAAGCGCGGGTGCTGACTGTCGGTTCGTCGGGATGTTTTTCCACCAGCATATTTTCGCGTCCTGAGGACGGTCGCCTGCTTTACGTCGGCGGCTACAACGGTGCCAACATCGATGGACTGCGCCGCTTTCTTCATCGCGCATGGCCGGAGGTTCGCCGACGGGTTCCGGGCGCAATCCTGCATGTCTGCGGTTACGTCTATCGAGGATTTGCCGGCCAGCGATTCGACAACGTGAAGTTTCTCGGCCACAAGGAAAATCTCGATGAAGAATACGCCGCGGCTGCCGTAGTGATTAACCCGGCCTGGATCGGTACTGGATTGAAAATCAAAACGATTGAAGCACTGAGTCGTGGCAAGCCGCTCGTCACAACTCCCAAAGGGATCGAGGGCCTGGCTCGGGAGGCCGGGCAAAGCGTCTTCATAGCGGAAGACGATGAGAACTTTGCCGACGCCATTATCCGGCTCATGACCGATAGTGAATTACGACAAACCTTGTCCCGCTCGGCGCTTGCTTTCGCCGGGACGCATCTAACCAAACGCGTGGTCTATGACGAGCTTTTTCAATTCCTTGATCGAACCAGGTGTCGGAATGTTACTTGATATAGCACAATCGATCCGGATCTTAAATTCAGCAAGGCCGCCTGTTGCAAGCAACGAGACTAGAGGTTCGTGATCCAAGCCGTTTTGGCGCTGTTGGCACTACGTTCATGAACGCCTCTGAACTGCGACGAACGGTCGAAAGCACACTCCTCGCGCCGGACTATGGTTCAGCGTCCTACGTGAACGATTATCTGAAAGTACACATGAGCCGTTTTGCCGAGACCGTCGGATTGCTCCAACCCATTATGCGACCCGGCATGCGCATTGTCGACCTAGGTTCCTACGGCAGTCTCGTGCCGGCCCTTCGAGATACCCTTGGCGCGACCGATATCACATTGACCGAGCCGTTTCAGGAGCGAAAACCTGCAAGCGAAGATAGCTTCTTGCAAAATGCCCGACACGGAGCGCGATATCCGTTCCACGTTGACCGCTTCGACATCGAAGGGCCGTTTCCGTATGCGGATGGTCATTTTGACATCGTGATTTTTACCGAAGTTCTGGAGCATCTTAGCCGAGATCCTCTACAGACAATGTCCGAGATAAATCGGATTACTAAGCCGGGAGGGTATCTTTTGTTGTCAACGCCTAATTGTGCCTCGGTTCGATCCGTCATTAGGATTCTACGCGGCGGCAATCCAAACATCTATCCAGTTTATCAACGCCGCCCTAGTACCGACCGTCACAATCGTGAATATGTCCCATGGGAGGTAAGAGAGCTGCTCAAGCTTTGCGGCTTTACCAGCAGCGAGTTGAAAACAGCCGATGTCTTTCAGGATCAACAATTCGGACATCTATTGACGCTTCAGATGAAAGCTATGCTCAGAATTGGGAGCCTTCTGAGTCTCGGTTTCTTAGAAGGCAAGGAACGCGGCGACACTATTTTTGCTCTCGCGCAAAAAACCGGTGGAATACAGGAAAGATACCCCGGATTCCTTTATGCGCCGGCTGAAAAGCCGGCGCGGTAGTGTGCATCGATGGCGCATTCGGCTTGAATCAATTAGCGATGGCGTACACGGGCAAAAATATGGTTTTTCTTGTCGGCTGCCCGCGGAGCGGCACGACCTGGCTTCAGAAACTTTTGGCAAGCCATCCAAAGGTTCGTTCTGGCGAAGAGTCGCACTTTTTCAGTTTATATGTCGGGCCGCAGCTCCGTTCATGGAATGATCAGAAAACGCGTCATTTCAACGGTGGAGTAGGACACGCGGCTGGTCCGCCGGCCTATTTCCGCGAGGAAGAATTTCTGGCCATTTTGAAAAACTATCTGGCCGCTTTACTTAAACCCATCATCGAAGATTTGAAGCCGGACGAATTGTTTTTGGAGAAGACCCCGTCGCATGCTTTGTATATCACCGAGATCAAGGGGCTGCTGCCTGAAAGCCGGTTCATTCATCTGATACGCGATTGTCGGGACGTAGTCGCCTCGCTCATGAGGGCTTCGCGCAGTTGGGGGGCGACTTGGGCGCCAAGTAGCGCGAAAGTCGCCGCGGCGATGTGGGTGCAGCATGTCGAAGCGGTCAAGAGCGCGGCCAAAAACCTATCGCCCCGGGAATTCTGCGAGATCCGCTATGAAGACCTGTGGAATTCTCCAGTCAAAACGCTAAATGGCTTGGCCGAATTCCTCGGCATTGCCTGGAGCGGCGACGCGATAAACCTCGCGATCGACAGTAACAAAGCCGACGTGATGGAAACCGGTGGCACCCCAATTCCGGTGTATGGCGAGGTGTCGGCACGCTCAGGGCCGGCAGCAAGACTTCCTCGCGGTTTTATCGGGAAAGCCAGACCCAAGGTCTGGAAGTCGGACTTGTCAATCTATGAGAAGTACAAGGTGTGGCGGTATACCCGAAAGTTCATGAACAAAGTGGGTTATTCCTGGCGGCTAAGAGACTGGTTGTAACTCGCGTGGATTGTAACGCTTGCTCTCGAAATCGTTGCTGTTCATTTCGCGTTCAATGGATTGGGGTTAAGTCCCTGTTTGCCCACATCCGCAGTCACGGCCATGTGCGAAATATCGTCCAGTGGTAGCGCATGAAACCCCATCCCACGATGAGGTTCGTATCCCGGTCCAATTCCTCAAGGATCACCGTGTGACCCCTTGTCGGCTAACAGGCGAATAAAAAGAGTGCGAGGGCTTGCGCGGTTTGTCACGGCTCTAGCCTTAGAACTTCTTACAGTCACGATTTACAGTCACGATCCTCAAAGCATGATTTTTCTTCTCGCTAGTCGCTATCCGAAATTGCTATAATAAGATATTGTGTTTACTATCACTTGCTACCAATCTGGCTAGCCCGTTTGTTCTAGTTTGACTCTGAAAGACGCTCCGATTTCCCACGTGTAACCACGATGCTGATTGTTGTTGTTTTTGTTTTCGGCGCTATTGTCGGCAGCTTTTTGAACGTATGTATCGTCCGAATTCCGAAGGGCGATTCGATCGTTGATCCTCCTTCACGCTGTCCGGCCTGTAAAACCGCAATCCGGTTCTACGATAATATTCCTTTGATAAGCTATCTTGTGCTTCGGGGTCGGTGTCGTTCATGCGGCGCGAGAATTTCACCGCGGTATCTTTTTGTGGAGTTGTTGATGGCATGCTTGGCGGCGGCGCTATACTATCAATTTGGCTTTAGTCTGGGGTTTCTGGTCAGTTTTATCTTTGTGGCAGCGTTGATCGTGATCTCGTTTATAGACCTGGATGTCAGGATCGTGCCGGACGTAATTAGCCTGCCCGGCATCGTGGCTGGACTGTTGTTTTCGGTTGTGGCCCGCTATTTAGTCAGTGATCACTCTGAGATGATTCCATCTCCACTGAGCGCGTTGATTGGCGTGTTAGTGGGCGGCGGATTCTTGCTGGCTCTGGCGTGGGCTTATGAAGCATTCACAGGTGTCGAAGGTATGGGCGGGGGTGACATCAAACTTCTAGCAATGATCGGAGCGTTTCTAGGTTGGACGTCGATTCCGTTTACTCTTTTTTTCGCTTCACTCTCCGGCTCTGTCGTCGGGCTTGGATTTATGATTGGAAAACGCGTTGGAAGGAGATTCGCACTCCCGTTTGCCCCTTTTCTCTGCCTCGGAGCGCTCGTCTACCTATTCTTCGGTAGCGAACTCATGGAGTTCTACTTTCCCTCGGGTTGGGGCTTCCCTTAGGCCGACTCTCAATTTTGTCAATTTTGCATGTTTTGGCGCGCTTTTTGGTGTACGCACTAGTTTCGTTTCGTGCCGAACAGATGTAATGGACTATTCTATCAATAGGTTGACAAGCTATTCGCGACCAAGCCCATTGGTATGCTTCTTGCGCATCCGGACTCGCTAGAACTTGTCGCAATCCTCGGGCGCAAATCGGCGAAGCTTACTGTTGCAAAAGGGCGGTTTTGTGACTTTACGGAGATTTGAAAGAGTCTTGTGGGACATCAAGGGATTCAGCTTGGCGGAGATGATGGCCACAGCGGGAGTGCTTGCCGTCTTGGTGGCAGTCGCGGTTCCCAATTACCTCGCCTTCCAACCGAATATGCGGTTAAACGGCGCTTCAAGGGAGGTCCTGGGCAAGCTGATGTGGGCTCGCTCCAAGGCGGTGATTGAAAATACCACCTATGACGTGACGTTCCCAACAAATCACACACTCGAAATCCGCAGAGCCGGCGTATTGATCCAAACCGTCGACATTCAAACCGAGTACACCGGGGTTACCTTCAGCAAGAGCGGTGATGATCCGGCCTTTAGTTCCAGAGGAACGGCCGGCGGGGGGACAACCATAACCATAACTAACTCCAGTGGATCCAAAACAGTGACTGTGACAGCAACGGGAAACGTGAAGATCAGTTAGATATGGGCATTGGGGAAAAGACAGAAGGCCTCGGGGAAAATGGTGGCTTTACCCTGTTGGAGTTGCTTGTTGCGCTTACGATTCTATCGGTCGGATTATTAGGAACGGCGATGCTCACGACCGGAATCATTCGCGGGAATTTCTTCAGCAAGAATATCACCTCAGCCACGGCCATTGCACAGACAACGATCGAAGGAGCGCAAAGAGTTGGTTACACAGTCGTGAATACTTATGTAACTGACTCTAGTAAGGTGCCACCCACTGTTTCCATGGGGGGAGTTTCTTTTTCACAATCCGCGTCCGTAACGAACAACTCGCCAGCGAGTAACATGAAAACGGTTTCCATTACGGTGAGTTGGAACGAGGCGAATAACGCGGCTCGTTCCGTCACTTTGCAGACTATCCTTTCACAATAGGCAGAACTTAAATGCAGTATTGCAAACTACGAAACATTACTGGTTTTACCCTCACGGAATTAATGGTTGCCATGGCCATTGGCATGGTTGTGCTGTCGGCGGTGACAACGACTTTTATGGCACAGGCTAGATTCTACAATGCCCAGGAGCAGATCAATGAGATGCAACAGAACGCTCGTGGCGCTCTCGATGTCATAACGCGCGAGTTAAAAATGGCAGGATACAAGCCCAACGGCGGAACGTTTGATGGCGTGACCTATAGTGTTTCGCAGCTAATGATTCAGGCAGACTTAGATGGGAACGGCGGGATTAGCTCGAGTAGTAGCGCAAATGAACAGATCACCTACGCCTACGACAGCACAAATAAGCGGATAACGCGGAAGATGGGTACAGGCACAGTCGAAGCGCTGGCCGACAACATTACAGCTTTTACATTCAGCTATCTTGATTCCAGCGGAGCTACAACCACCACATCCTCGAGTATCCGCCAGGTCGCCATCAGTATCACTGCTGTAACAACGAAGCCAGATCCAAACTATTCCTCCAATAATGGTTACCGAAACTACCAAATAAGCGCCACGATTACTCCTCCCAATCTGGGACTGTAGCATGGAGGTTTGAGTAAACGATGACTCTGCAAAATTTCAAAATCTCCGCGCTCCATGCTGTTGTGGCGAGCGAGAAAGGATTCCTTCTGATCGCCGCCCTAACTCTAATGGCAGCTCTAACGTTGCTGGGGACTACAGCCTACATCTTATCTTCAACCGACATCAAGATCGGAGGGAATTTCAGAAATAACCAAATGGTTCTGCAGGTAGCGATGGCAGGGGCTGAAAGAGCGCGCGAAGCTCTGAGAGTAGAAAATCTTGCAAGCAGCAATAAGACATCGTTCAGCGACGAGCTTAATTCAACGGCACGAAAAGGGGCCAACGGGTCACTCGACGGCTACTCGGCGGCGACGGATGACGTTCCGTTGGCTACTGGGACACTTAATAATGTCACGTACAACGCGTATCTATCCAACGATTCTGCCGATGGTGCAAATAATACGACAGATTCTAACGGCAAGGTGATGATTACTTCAGTCGCAATCGGGCCTAATAACGCCAAAGCACAGGTTCAAATCGTGGTGACCCGACAGCCTCCACCTAGCAGTCCGGCGACGATCTATTCCAAAGGAGATGTAACAGGGAATGGCAGCTCTCTCACTATTAGCGGAAATGACGCTTGCGGCGCGGAAACTGCACTCGCCCCAATCTATACCAAAGATCCGGCCACTACGAACCTTAATGGGAATCCAACACTCCAGGGGAGTCCCTCGACGCCTCAGCATGGTACGCTAGATATCGACATACCAGGTTACATCGATGCTCTGAAACCAGGGGCGACGACGGTGACACAAGACCAAAACAACGCGACGTTTGGCAGCGCGAGCAGCTACCAAACCGTTTACTCGTGGCCGGACGATCCGGCTCACTTCAACAACCAGGGTCTAAAACTCCAGAACGTTACGGGATATGGTGTTCTCCTAGTTAAAGGTGATCTGGAGCTCGGTGGCGGGTTTCAATGGAACGGTATTATCCTAGTTACAGGGTCGGTGACTTTAAATGGCGGAGGTGGAAACCCGATCAATATCTATGGCCAAATTTTCTCGGGAACATCGACTTTGACTGACGTGACTGTTAACGGCAGCAATACCATCGGCTACGATAGCTGCAAGGTGAAACAGGCGATGGCTGGTTCTCCGCTGAAAGTCGTGAATTGGAAACAAAACTATAATTAACGTCTCCGCTTGAGTGCTGTCTCCACCATATCACCCATTTCGCTGATCTCGGCGAATTCACGAAGATAATCATTTGATTTTCCACTCAGTTGAATTTTGCGTTTAAAGTCAG
>Ga0126372_10001222_pt1 | contig 10271 bp, 10 predicted proteins | sample PanSoiMetaPlot_6_FD_92762 | JGI IMG/M metagenome (GOLD analysis project Ga0126372, IMG submission 92762) | Tropical forest soil microbial communities from Panama - MetaG Plot_6 | ecosystem: Environmental > Terrestrial > Soil > Tropical forest > Bulk soil | place: Panama | collected 2016-02-17
GGAGGGGCGAGCGGGTCCGGCCCGCCGGTGAACGGGCCGTAGGCGTACCGGTCTGGGTCGAAGGGAACAGTCATGATGGCTTGTAGGTCACCGTGCCGTCGTCGGCGTTCTTATCCAGCTGGCGGTGCAGGTAAAGCGACTCCAGGGCGAGCTCGACCGCGGCCGCGATCCGTCCGGGAGGATCGGTTGACGCCACGCCCAGCCGCTTGGCGACCTCGTGCAGCACCGGCAGCTCCGGCAGCGCGGCCAGTACCTCGGCGGCCGGCACCCGCTCGCCGGTCATCACCGGGTGCCCATCGCCCACGGCCTTGGCCAGCGGAGTCAGGTCCAGCCGGCCGAGCCGGGCCCGCGCGGTGTCGGCGACCGAGCGGCGCAGCAGGTGGCTCAGGTGCTCGGACTCACGGCCCTCCTCGCCCGCCTCGAACTCGAGCTTTCCGCGCAGCACCGCGGGTACGGTCTGCAGGTCGACGGCCCGCGCGACGGCGGGCTGCTCCCCGGTCAGCGCCGCGCGCCGCAGCGCGGCGGCACCAAGCACCTCGGCCCCCGCGATCGCGAACCGGGCGGAGACACCGGAACGCTGGTCGATCGCCGGTGACTCGCGAAGCATGCGCACGAACCGGGCGAGCACCTCGATCAGGTGGTCGTCCACGACCGCCACCAGCTGCGCCTCCTGGCGCGTTAGCGCCATCTCGGCGCGCAGGGTCTGCGGGTAGTGGGTGCGGACCTCGGCGCCGAACCGGTCCTTGAGCGGGGTGATGATCCGGCCGCGGTTGGTGTAGTCCTCGGGGTTGGCGCTGGCCACCAGCAGCACGTCCAGGGGGAGCCGCAGTGGGTAGCCGCGGATCTGGATGTCGCGCTCCTCCATCACGTTCAGCAGGGCCACCTGGATGCGTTCGGCCAGGTCCGGCAGTTCGTTGATGGCCAGGATGCCCCGGTGCGCGCGGGGCACGAGCCCGAAATGGATGGTGTCCGGGTCGCCGAGGCTGCGCCCCTCGGTGACCTTGACCGGATCCACGTCGCCGACCAGGTCGGCCACGCTGGTGTCCGGGGTGGCGAGCTTCTCGGCGTACCGTTCGCTGCGGTGCCGCCAGGCGACCGGAAGGTCGTCACCGAGTTCGGCGGCCCGGCGCCGCGACGCCGGAGTGATCGGCGCGAACGGGTGCTCGCCGAGCTCGGCACCGTCGATTATGGGTGTCCACTCGTCCAGCAGCGATTCCAGCGCCCGCAGCAGCCTGGTCTTGCCCTGGCCGCGTTCGCCGAGCAGCACGATGTCGTGCCCGGCCAGCAGCGCGCGCTCGAGCTGGGGCAGCACGGTGCGGTCGAAGCCGACGATGCCAGGCCATGGTTTGGTGCCCGCCGACAGCGCCGTCAGCAGGTTGTCCGCGATCTCGGCCTTGACTCCGCGCAGCCTGTGCCCGTGGGCGCGCAGCTCGCCGGCGGTGCGCGGCAGGTCCGGCGGCGGTGCGGGAGGGGGAATCACACTTGACACGCTAACGGTTGCGGTTGGCGCACGCTGCTGTCGACGACAGAGTTGTTCAGTGGTGTGTGACGCAGAATGGGGCCATGGTCAGCCGCTACAACGACGTGCGCCAAGTCGGCGGTGGGCAGTTTCCACCGATTGGCGACTACGGTTTTCTGTCCGACTGTGAGACGACGGCGCTGGTCGCCCCGAGCGGCAGCGTCGAGTGGCTGTGCCTGCCACGGATGGACTCACCCAGCGTGTTCGGCTCGATCCTGGACCGCGACGCCGGGCGGTTCCGCGTCTACCCGACCGGGATCGACGTGCCGTCGGCGCGCCGCTACATCCCAGGCACGATGGCGCTGGAGACCACCTGGTGGACGCCGGGGGGCTGGCTCGTGGTCACCGACGCGCTGCTGATGGGCCCGTGGCACCACGAGCACGAGCGCTCGGCCACCCACCGCAGGGCGCCGACCGACTATGACGCCGACCACGTGCTGCTGCGCACCATCAAGTGCGTCAACGGCCAGGTTCAGGTGCGGATGGACTGCGAACCGGTGTTCGACTATGGCCGTTGCCCGGCCAGGTGGCAGTACACCGACAGCGGCTACCACGAGGCGGTCGCCGCCGACGGTGTGACGCTGCGCCTGACGACCGACCTCAACGTCGGCTTCGAGGGCTCCCTGGCCACCGCGCGCACGCTGCTCAAGGAGGGGCAGAGCCGGTTCGTCGCGTTGTCCTGGAGCGAGCACGGGCCGCCGTGTACCTACGAGGAGGCGGCGGCCAGGCTGCGCTGGACGTGCCACCACTGGCAGCACTGGCTGGATCGCGGCCGGTTCCCCGACCACCCCTGGCGCAGCTTCCTGCAGCGCAGCGCGCTGACGCTCAAGGGCCTGACGTTCGCCCCGACCGGCGCCGTGGTCGCCGCCGCGACCACCTCGCTGCCCGAGACGCCGGGCGGGGTGCGCAACTGGGACTACCGCTACACCTGGCTGCGCGACGCGGCCTTCACCCTGTGGGGGCTGTACACGCTGGGCTTCGACTGGGAGGCCAACGACTTCTTCTGCTTCGTCAGCGACGTCGCCCAGGCCGAGGGCGGCGATCTGCAGATCATGTACGGGGTGGACGGTGAGCGCGTGCTCACCGAGACCACCCTGGACCACCTGTCCGGCTACGACGACGCCCGGCCGGTGCGGGTCGGCAACGCCGCCTACGCCCAGCACCAGCATGACGTGTGGGGTTCGGTGGTCGGCGCGATCGACCTGTACACCAGGGCGCACCAGCGCCTCGACGACCGGCTGTGGGCCATCGTGCAGACCCAGGTCGAGAGCGCGTTGGAGCGCTGGCGGCACCCGGACCAGGGCATCTGGGAGGTGCGCTCGGAGCCGCGGCACTTCACCTCGTCCAAGATCGCCTGCTGGCTGGCGGCCGACTCCGGCGCCAGGCTCGCCGATGGCCGCGGCGAGACCAAGATCGCCGCGGAGTGGCGGGAGGCGGCCGCGGAGATCCACATCGACGTGCTGGCCAACGCGCTGGACGATCGCGGTGTGTTCACCCAGCATTACGGCAGCAAGGCGCTGGACGCCTCGGTGCTGCTGATTCCGCTGGTGGGGTTCCTGCCCGCCGAGGACCAGCGGGTGCGCGACACCGTGCTCGCGATCGCCGACGAGCTGACCGAGGACAACCTCGTGCTGCGCTACCGCGTCGACCAGACCGAGGACGGGCTTGCCGGCGACGAAGGCGCGTTCTTCATGTGCTCGTTCTGGCTGGTATCCGCGCTGGTCATGATCGGCGAACTCGGCCGGGCCAGGGAGCTGTGCGAGAGGCTGCTGTCCTACGCCAGCCCGTTGCAGCTCTACGGCGAGGAGATCGATCCGCATACCGGCCGGCACCTGGGTAACTTCCCGCAGGCGTTCACCCACCTCGCGTTGATCAACGCGGTGATAGCGGTGATCAAGGCCGAGCGAGCCGAGCTGACCAAGCGCCTCGGTTCACGGCGCGAACCGGACCGCTCCACCCAGATCAAGCCCACCAGGTAAGGTCGGCGCCCGGTCACCGTCGAGTTCCGGCCAGGGGAGTAGGAGCTGAGGATGCCGGCCGAACGGGTCTTGTTGTGGGCGGAGTTCTCCTACCAGCCGCGCGCCGCCGCGGCGATCGACGCGCTTTACCTCGCGCATCCGGAGATGCGCGGCAAGATCACGACTTTGCTTGGAATATCAGTCGCCGGGATGGTGTTCGGCCTCGGCGCCGCGGTGATCGGCGGGCACCTGTTCGCGTGGGCGGCGTGCCTGGTGCTTGGCAGCCTGGCGTTGGTGGTGCTCGGCTGGTGGGCGCTGACCCAGAGCTTTGGCAGCGTGTTCGCCGGTCCCGGCACCGTCTACGTCGACGACAATGGCTTGCTGGTGCGCCCCGCGCACGGTAATCCGTTGGGGCGCTCCGCGCACGGTGGCCCGCTGGGGCGCCCCGCATACGATGGCCCGCTGGTGCGCCCGGCGCACACCGCGCCGACGCTGCTGCCGTGGTCGTCGCTTCGCGGCTGGGGCGAGACCGACAAGGTCATCGTGCTGTTTCCCAACATACGCTCGGGCCGCCCATTGCACGTCATCCCGGCGTCCGCGGTCGAGTCCTCCGGTGCCGCTCCCGTCTTCCGCGAGCTGCTGCGTTGGCATTTGGGCAAGCCAAAGTCATAGCTTCGCTGCGGCGGGGCGTGAAAGGTTGCTGGCATGCGTGAATTCCGGTTCGGGGTGAACATCGGGGACCATTCGGACGTACTGGAATACGCGCGGCGAGTCGAAAAGCTCCGGTTCGACGTGCTGCTGGCCGCCGACCACCTCGGCGCGCCGGCGCCGTTCCCGCTGCTGGCGGCCGCGGCGACGGTGACAGAGCGGCTGCGGCTGGGCACCTACGTGATCAACGTGCCGTTCTGGAACCCGGCGCTGCTTGCCAGGGAATTCGCCACGGTCGACGTGATCAGCGGAGGGCGGGTCGAGGCCGGCCTCGGCGCCGGGCACATGAAATCCGAATTCGACGCCGCGGGCATCCCGTGGGACGGATTCGACGCCCGCGCCGACCAGCTGGCGGCCGCGGTCGACGAGCTGAACCGGCTGTTCGCCGACGGCGGCCAGCAACCGCTTCCGGTGCAGCGCCCAAGACCGCCGCTGCTGATCGGCGGCATGAGCGACCGGCTGCTGAGCCTGGCCGCCGAGCACGCCGACATCATCGCGTTCAGCGGCTTGTTTCAGGTAAAGGGCGCAGAGCCTGGCAAGTTCCGCATCGTCACGGCCGCCGAGCTGGCCGAACGGGTAGCGTTCTTCCGCTCGCGCGCCGGCGACCGGGCCGACCAGCTGGAGCGTGGGCTGTTGCTGCAATGGGTTGAGCTCTGCGACGACCGGGCCGCGGCGGCCCGGCGGCTACGCGCCGAGTATGGGCTGACGGCTTCTGCCGAGGAATTGCTGGACAGCCCGGGGCTGCTGCTGGGACCGCTGGACGAGGTGATCGAACGGTTGCACTGGTTGCGGCGGCAGTACGGCGTCAGCTACCTCGTCGCGCACGAGCGCAGCTTCGCCGGCTGGAGCCAGGTGGTGCAGGCGATGAAAAACTGATGGCGGTGCCGCAAACCTGGCGGCAGGTCGGCGAGGGTGTCTTCGTGCGGCGGCACGAGTCCTACGACCTGAACGTCGGGCTCGTCGTCGGCGACGGCGCCTGCCTGGTGGTCGACACCCGGGCCTCGCACGCCGAGGCCCGCGACTTGGCCGGCGCGGTCCGCCGGATCACCGCCCATCCGTGGGTGGTGGTGAACACCCACGCCCACTTCGACCATTACTTCGGCAACGCGGTGTTCTTGCCGGCGCCGATCTGGGGGCACGAACGATGCGCCGAGGTGATCGCGCTGCATGGTGAGGAGCACCGCCGCCAAGTGATCGCCGACGGTGGCCCGGCGGCCGAACTGCGTGCAGTGAGTATTCGGCCGCCGGACCGGGTGTTCGCGTCGTCGGCAACGGTCGATGTCGGCGGGCGCGTCGTGGCGCTTCGCCACCTCGGGCGCGGCCACACCGACAACGACATCGTGGTGTCGGTGCCCGACGCCGGCGTGGTGTTCGCCGGTGACCTCGTGGAGCAGGGCGCTCCTCCCGCGTTCGAGGACTCGTTTCCGCTTGACTGGCCGTCCACTATGGGAAATTTGCTGGCACTGGTCACCGGCGCGGTGGTGCCCGGCCACGGCGACGTCGTCTCCGGCGGCTTTGTAGCGGCGCAGCGCCAAGAACTCGCGACGCTGGCCGAGTTGGCCAGGTGCGCGTTCGCCGAGGGTCGCCCACCTCGCGACGCGATAGTGGGCTCGCCGTTTCCGCCCGAGGTGACCAGGGTCGCCGTTGACCGTGTCTACCGGCAGCTACGAGGCAGCTGAGCTATTAGGCGCTTTGCCGGTCACGAAGCAGCTCCAGAATGGTCACCAGCATTTCACCATGGGACTGCAACGTTTCGGTGTGAGACTGCAGTATTTCGGTGTGGGACTGCAGTATCTCGGTGTGAGACTGCAGGGTGGTCTCGACACGCGTGACTCGTTCGTCGATCTGTCTGACGCGTCCGTCGATTCGCGTGACTCGTTCGTCGATCTGTGTCACTCGTTCGTCGATCTGTCTGACGCGTCCGTCGATCTGTGTCACGCGTCCGTCGATTCGCGTGACGCGTTCGTCGATTTGTGTGACACGTTCGTCGATCGCGGACACCGTTTGACGCGTGGCGTCGAGCAACTCGTAAACATCGTCGACGTCGTGCCGGAGTTGGTTGACACGGCGCCGGATCTCTGGTGAAGACATGCACGGGAGCCTACCGGCACGGTTCGATCAAGTCTGCTGCACTCATGTCGCAAAATTCATGGCGCAAAAAAGTGGCAATCAGAAGGCCGGCCACGGGATCGCCGGCCAGTCGCCGCTCGGACTCGGGTACTGGCCGGCGGTGAGCAGCCGCTCGGTGCGATCCTGCAGTGCCCGGCGTTCCTTACGGGTAATGTGCTCGGTCAGCCGCGCCGTCACGCCATCGCCCGGCCCGGAGCGCAGCTCGGCCAGCAGCCGCCGCAGCCCCTCTTGCACGTCGGCGGTCAGCGGCTCGTCCAACCAGCCCCACAGCACGGTCCGCAGTTTGTCCTCATGGTGCAGGCAGATCCCGTGGTCCACGCCGTATACCGCGCCGTCCACACCGGCCAGCACGTGCCCGCCCTTGCGATCGGCATTGTTGATCACGACGTCGAGCGCGGCGAGCCGGCGCAACTCGACGTGGTCGGCATGGACGAGCAGGGCCGGGTCGCCGTACCGGTCCCGCGCCCGCAACACCGAGCGCCAGCCATCGGGCACACAGTCGGGTTCCACGATGTCGACCAGGTCACGTGCGGCGTCGACCTCGATCCACAGCTGCACCATGCCCGGCCCGAATGGTCCCGGTCTCAGCACCGTCGGGGGTACCAGCTGCCAGCCGGCCGCCTGACTCACCAGGTAGCTGGCTACTTCGCGTCCGGCGAGCGTCCCGTTGGGAAAGTCCCACAGCGGGCGTTCACCGCGGATCGGTTTGTACACGACGTCGGCGCACAGACCGTCGGCCTCGATCGAGGCGTACAGGGTGGCGTTGGACGCCTCCACCAATCGTCCCTTGATCTCGATTCGCCCGTTGCGCAGGAGGTCGAGCGCGGCGGGGTCGGTTGGTAGCACGGCGGCTCAACCGGCGGTGATTCGCCGGTACCCGTTCTGGCGTGGGCAGATGTGGCCTTGTGGGTCGAGTGGTTCGGCGCACAGCGGGCACGGCCTGCGACCGGCGGTGACGACCCGCTCGGCGCGGGCCGCGAACGCCCTGGCCTGATCGGGGGTGAGGAACACCCGTAGCGCGTCCGGGCCGTCGTCGGTGTCGTCGAGCACGACCGACTCGTCTATCTCCTCCTCGGTCGCGGCGAGCAGTTCGACCACGACCGAGCGGGACTCGGCATCCCAGCCAAGGCCCATGGTCCCGACCCGGAACTCCTCCTCGACCGGGGCCGTCAGCGGCTCGGTGTCCACCTCGTCCTCGCTCACCTCGGGCGGAACCGGAGCGCCGAACCGGCGGTGCACCTCGTCCAGCAGCGCGCCTACTCGCTCGGCGAGCACTGCGACCTGCTCCTTCTCCAGCAACACGCTCACGATACGGACGTCCTCGCTCGCCTGCAGGTAGAACGTGCGGTCGCCAGGAGTCCCGACCGTCCCCGCGATAAACCGGTCAGGCTGCCGAAAGACGTGGATCACCCGTGTCATGACACTCCAGACACTAAGCCACCACGGTGGTTCGTCACAGACCCCAGCTTGCCACCCCTGGAGTGGCAGCGGGTCAGTTCCACCGGGTCCGGTGAGCCACCCAGGTCAGCGCGGCGGCTGCGGCCTCGGCCTGGAACTCACGCAGCCCCGACGCACCGGGCGGTTCGAGTTGGCGGCTGGCCGCTGACCAGAAGCCGGCCAGCGCCACGGCGAGCCCCGTGACCGCCCAAGCCGGCACTCCGTCCATGACCGACCCACTCAGCACGAGCTGCTCAGCCTCGCGCGGTGAGTGGCCGGCCCGCACCAGGTGCGGCACCAAGCCAGCCAGGTCCAGCCAGGCCGCACCCTGGGCGGCCTGCGCCCAGTCTACGACAAGTACCTTGCCGTCGACGGGCCGGTAGATCAGATTGTCCGGGCGCAGGTCGGTGTGCAGCATCGTGTCGCCATCCGACCATGGCAACCATGCGCTTTCCATCGCGATGAGCTTATCCAGGTTGTGCCAGGCCCATGGATCCAAGTCATGGGGTGGGTGCGTGGCCAGCTTCGACCAGCCGGTGAGCAACTGGCCGTACGCGTGCCGGGCCGGCGGCAGATCGGCCAGCGGCGAGGGCCGCAGTACGCGGTGCAGTTCGGCGACGCTGTCCAGCAGCGCGGGCAACTCGTCGGACCCGGGCTGGAGGTCGGGTTCGCGGCCCTCGACGTCCTCGAACACCAGCAGGAGCCATTCATCTTCGACGGTGCCAAGCAGCAACGGCACCGGCGCGTCCTCCGGCAGCGCGGCGGCGGCGTGCGCCTCGGCGGCGTAACTGCGCTCGAGCGGGTGTCCGACCGGGATGCCCTTGACGAATACCCGACCACCGTCTGTCAGTTCCAGGCGCGAGGCGAGCGTGGCGGTGTACCCGCCGGGCTGGGAGGTCGAGTTCGCCACCTGGGTGCCCAGCCGCTGCTCGAGCACGATCTGTACGACGAACGGGACACCGCCCCAGCCGGGCCGGGTGTCGGTACTCTCCGACACCGCCGTCACCGCCGCACCCGCCCAAGGTGGAGGACAACAGCCAGGTCGACCACGGCACCTCCTGTCCAGTGCTGATCCGGAAAGCGACCACAGACGCCCACCCCTGCCGCATGCGCCGGTCGCTGCGCGCGGCCAGTCTATTGACGGAATGTGCTGGGCGGGAGTCGCGTCGGTGCGATTTCATACCGGCCGAACGGAGCAATTCGACCCTACCGGACGGTGGTTGCCGAGCACAGTCGGCATCTGCATGCATACTCTGCGCTCGTGGCGGTGCCACCCGCCATCACTGTGTGACCGCGGCCGGGGCGGGTTGACCTGCTCCTTTGATCGGCTGGCCGGCGGTTCGGCGCGGCGCCCGCCGGCCGGCGCAGCGGAACGGGCTTCGATCGGATGTGACCGGGTTCATGCCAGAATCCGGCTAGCTCTCCCCCGTTGAGCCGCCGACCACCGCATCCGAGGAAGGCTTGCGCCGGCGGCGCTTCGGCGGCTGCAGCGAGCCGACGTCGGCCCCGCTGTCGTTGATCTTGATAATGAATGGCCGTACGCTGGTGTAGCCGATCACGCTGATCGAGCATGGATCAACCACGATGCGCTGGAAGCCGTCCAGATGCAGGCCGAGCGCGTCGGCCAGTATCGCTTTGATCACGTCGCCGTGGCTGCACGCCAGCCACAGCGCCTCTGGCCCATGGGTCTCGGTCACCTTGCGATCCCACTCCCGGACCGCGGCGACCGCCCTGGTGGACACGTCGGCCATCGCCTCACCCTCGGGGAACACGGCAGCGGACGGATGTTGCTGCACGACCTTCCACAGCGGTTCCTTCATCAGCTTGCGCAGCTCCTGCCCGGTCCAACGACCGTAGTCGATCTCGGTAAGCCGATCGTCCACGGTCGGGGAGTCGGTCAGCGGCGCCAGCGTCTGCAGGCACCGCTGCATCGGCGAGCTGACTACCGTCGCCAGCCTCAGCGGCGCAAGCCGCTCGGCGATCGTCCTGGCCTGCGCCTGGCCGTACTCGTCGAGCCCGACACCATCCGAGCGTCCGGCGAGGACGCCAGCCGCGTTCGACGTCGATCGCCCGTGTCGCAAAAGGATCACGGTGGCCACGCCGGCCAGCCTACGGACAACCCCGCCCACCGGGCTTCCATCACTTAGGTACTGCGCACTCGGGGGTGCTGCGCGGCGGCAGCGGCGCCACGTTTCAGATGGGGCTGATGCTTCCGGTGGCCAGCAGGGCCAGGACGGCGGCCCCGATCACGACGCGGTAGGCGACGAAGACGTACACGCTGTGGTGCGCGACCCAGCGCAGCAGCCAGGCGATCGAGACGTAGCCGACGGCGAACGCCACCAGCGTGGCGACCACCATCTGCGGCACCGAAGGTTGCAGCCCGCCTCCGCTGCGGTCCAACACGTCCGGGATGCTGAACACGCCGGAGGCGACCACGGCCGGGATGGCCAGCAAGAACGAGTACCTGGTCGCGGCCTCCCTGGACAGTCCGAGCGAGAGTCCCGCGGTGATCGTCGCCC
>Ga0126372_10001223_pt1 | contig 10271 bp, 13 predicted proteins | sample PanSoiMetaPlot_6_FD_92762 | JGI IMG/M metagenome (GOLD analysis project Ga0126372, IMG submission 92762) | Tropical forest soil microbial communities from Panama - MetaG Plot_6 | ecosystem: Environmental > Terrestrial > Soil > Tropical forest > Bulk soil | place: Panama | collected 2016-02-17
CTTATTCGACATGATTGGCGCGTTCCCGAAGGGCCCGGCAAGCTGGGAGCCCAGTTCAAGCAGGCGGCGTTACAAGTTCAGGGCGAGTGCCGTATCTCCCACGCCCACTGCGTGTGGCGGACCTCGGCGATCCGCCACACGCGTCAGATGCCGCACACCTGGCTACGGCCCCTGCGTGTCACCGAGCGTCGCAGGAGCTTCGGTGCCGCCGTAGTCAGCGTAGGCCAGGGTTGCCGCTGGCCCGATCGCGAGGACGAGCGCAAGCGCGAAGAGAATGGCTCGCTTCATCACGATCACCTCCTTCTCTTACTCTTTCTGATGCGAACGCCTTGCTGCATTACCGGCACAATCCCTGCCAGGCTCCGGCGGCTGCTGAATCAACAACTTGACCTACGCATGGGCCGCACGCCTGGGGCAGTTCCGCCTCGGATGGGACTCAACCGCCTCTGGGGTGATCCAGAGGCTCTGCTGCTGAACGTGGGAGGTCCACGTCGCTCCGAACCTTCAAGCTTCAACCTCCATTCTCGTAAGGCGAGCTTCTTGCCGGTCCCGACCGCTTTGACGGGCTTTCTGACACCGTGGACCCACTGAAGGGGAAGTAATGGACGATGCTCGGCAAAGGGAGCACGCTATGAAAACTGGACTCACAGCTTCAGGATGTCTTGCGGTACTTCGTAAGCGCCGCGTCGTAACCAACGACGCCCTGGCCTTCGACTCGCGAACCCAATCATCAGGTATGCGCACTGGGCCTCATCGGAGGGGATATCCCAAGCGACGCGGTGGGGGCAAGACGTGACGGCGTTGCTCGCCTTTCTCCTCCTGATTGTCATGCTCGTGATTGGGGCTCGCGTCCGCGGCGCGCGTCACTCGTTCTGGAAGTTCCTGGTTTTCGTCCTGGCTTGTATTGTCGTGCTTGCCCTACTGCTCGCGATCCTCGCGAAGTAAGCATGAGGTGCTTGAGGCATCTGGTTCTACGCTTTAGCGATCCTTCTGTTTCTGCATCGTCAACAAAACCATCCCAGCCGCAGTCACACAAAGCCTGCGACCAGACTCGGCCACGGGTTGATCATGGGTTTGTTGGCCGCAATGACGAACGCGGCGATGGCCAACACAATCCCTGCGACGATACAGAGCCAGGTGAACGCGTGCACTAGAGGCCTGCTCGGCGAAGGCGATGGACGATATCGGCTGGACCGGTGCCGTCTCGCAGTCGCGGTGTTGGCCATCTTCCTTCTCGGCACCATCAGTCAGGTCTTCGCCGAAGATGTGCGAGTGCGGGGCTACTTCCGACAGGACGGCACCTACGTCCAGCCTCACATGCGTCTTCGCCGGACTCTAGCTACAACAACAGCTGGTCTACTTACCCCAACGTGAACCCGTACACAGGGCAGCAAGGCGCTTGCTCCCAATGGGATTCCTCAACAACATCACAGATGCGAAAACGGCAGCCACGCGTCGCCTCGTGACCATACCCAGCGACCTGTTCGAGGATCACGGCGCGATCGTGCGAGCAAGCAGCCTAATGGCCGATTGGTCCAGGCGTCACCTCACGTAACTCGCATTGCGAAGCGGACAGGGATGGGGCAGTTGATGCGTCCGACGTTCGTCGTCTTCGTCAACGACTGAGGCGCCGGCGCCACACGGTCACGATACTGAGGAGTCTCTGGGCCATGGGGCAGTGGCGGCAGAACACTAACCCCGCGTTTTTACAGGGGGCGCCTCCCACGGCGCGGTTGATGCAGACCAACGCAATCGTGCAAAGGCGCAGAACAAATCCTTGAGACCGCGGGAAGCCCGGCGCATTGAGAGTATGACGAGGATCATACTTTCTAGGCCCGTGCACAGTGTCACTTAGGCGCATCGATATTCATCACGGGAGACAGCCCGCATGACGGACGCATCGAAGCCTCATGAGGAACCGGTTCCGCTCGGCCAGCGACTTCTCGACCGGCCCTTCCTGCTGCTGCTGGCCGGCCTCGTCGTGATGTTTGGCTTCTACACGCTGTGGGGGCTGTACGAAATCTGGAGCCTGCCCAGGGCCGCGCTACCTTGACCGCGACCGCCGAAGGAGCGCCCATGGAACATACCGAGGCCCACTCGGCGATCGTCTCACCCCGCGGTATCTGGTGGCGGCCTGCGGGCAAGCAGGAAAAGATGTGGGTCACCCTCGCATTCGTGTGGTGCCTGGTCCTCTTCGCCATGATGCCCATCTGGCATCTCAAGGGCGGCCAGAACCCGTCGGGCGTGCGCTCGAGAGTCACTCCCGCGGACTATTCCGCCCGCATCGAAAAGTTCATCGCGGACTATAAGGTAGGCGAAGACGGCGGTATGCCGGTGGTCGCACCGCCTCCCGGCAGCGACATCTACCTGCTCGGCCAGATGTGGCGTTGGTACCCCGTGCTCCGGCTCAAGGAAGGCGCGCACTACACGCTGCATCTCTCCTCATTGGACATCAATCATGGATTCAGCCTGTACCCGGTGAACCTCAACTTTCAGATCGTCCCGGGATACGACTATGGCCTCAGGATCGTCCCGAACAAGGCGGGCGACTTCCGCATCGTGTGCAACGAGTTCTGCGGCATCAACCACCACATGATGGTTGGCAAGGTCGTCGTCGAATAGGCGCCGACGGGAGAGCTCCATGGCCACGCTGGCGCAGACCCTGATTGCCGGACCCAGATCACGGACGTGTGAGGTCACCGGCCTGAAGGTCGAGTGGCACGCGGAGACTCTCCTCAAGGTCAACGCCGTGGTCGCGGTCGTGAACTTCCTGATCGGCATCATCGCGGCATTCGGGGTCGTGATGACCCGGTGGCAGGCTGTGCACCTGCTGCCAGCCGATCTCTTCTATCGGTTTCTGACCTTGCACGGGCTCAACATGCTCATCTTCTTCATCATCTTCTTCGAGATGGCCGTTCTCTATTTCGCGGGTCCAGTCCTCCTGAGCTGCCGCTTGCCGGCGCCACGCCTGGGCTGGCTCGCCTTCGCTCTGATGCTGCTGGGTATGCTCGTCGTCAACACCATGGTCCTGCAGGGGCGCGCCGACGTGCTCTTCACGTCGTATCCGCCCCTGCAGGCACACCCGCTCTACTATCTCGGGATCATCTTGTTCGCCGTCGGCGCACTGATCGTGACCGCGCTCTTCTTCGCCACGCTCGTTGTGGCGCGCCGCGAGCGGACGTACGAAGGCTCCATCCCGCTCGTCAGCTTCGGCGCCCTGACCGCGGCCATCATCGCGGTCATCACCTTGCTCCACGGCGCCGTCATCTACATCCCGACCTTGCTGTGGTCGCTCGGCTACATGACGGTCGATCCCCAAGTGTACCGCATGGTGTGGTGGGGTCTCGGGCACTCGTCGCAGCAGATCAACGTCGCGGCGCACGTCTCGATCTGGTATCTGCTCGCGGCGCTCACCGTCGGGGGCGTGGTCGTCAACGAGAAGATCAGCCGGATAGCCTTCGTCCTCTACGTGCTCTTCATCTCGATGGCGTCCGCACACCACCTGCTCGTCGACCCGGGCATGGGGCCGGCGTGGAAGGTGTGGAACACCAGCTACGCGATGTACCTGGCCGTGCTCGCCAGCATGGTGCATGGCTTCACGGTGCCCGCCGGCATCGAGATGGGCCAGCGGCTGCGTGGCTACACGCGCGGCATCTTCGACTGGCTCAAGAAGGCGCCCTGGGGCGATCCCGGGTTCTCGGGGATGGCGCTCTCCATTGTCATCTTCGGCTTCATCGGCGGAATCACGGGAGTGACCATCGGCACGGAGCAGATCAACATCATCGTACACAACACCCTGCGGGTGCCGGGGCACTTCCACTCCACGGTCGTGGGCGGCACCGCGCTCGCGTTCATGGCAATCACCTACTACGTGCTGCCGCTGATCTTCGGCAAGCGCGTGGCCTTCTGGGGGCTCGCAAAGATCCAGCCCTACGTCTTCGGGCTCGGTATCGTCATTCTCTCGATGTCGATGATCTTCCAGGGCATCTTCGGCGTCCCGCGCCGGCACTGGGACGTGTCGTTCTCGAACGCGCCCTTCCAGGTCGAATATCATCCGGCCGTGCAGCTGTTCCAGGCCACCATGGGCCTCGGCGGGTTACTCGCGATCCTGGGAGGCCTCGCCTACATCATCATTGCGGTTGCAACGGTGTTCTTCGGCCGCCCATTCAGGCTCGGCGACGCGAGCGATCCGTCTGGTGTCCCCCAGGGCGTCTGGAGGCTCCCGCGCCAGATCCACGACGGCGCCAGTGTGGCAGCGGTCCACCGGACAGGGACGCCGGGGACGGTCGTGCTCGTGCTGATCTTCTTCGCCGCTTTCATCGTCTACTACTTCGCGAACTGGAAGATCCTCTCCTTCCTGTGGAAGGTGGGGTAGCCCATCCACGCTGCTTTGCTTCCCGCCTTCGTCTTCGCGCTGTGGCTGGCATCGACGCTGGTGTGGTGGGCGTTCGCGTTCATGCCTTTGCCGTCGGTGCCTCCGGCCTGGCTCACGGCGGCGCGGGCGGCGTGTTTCGGCTCCATGGAGAACGGGCTCCCCGGCGCTGCCGGCTGGATGATGCTCGTCCTCGCGCCGCTGAGTCTCCTGCTCGCAATCGGCGTTCTGTGGGGAGCTGATCTTCCCGCCGCGTTGCGGCAGGCCGTCCGGCGCCGGCTGGGGCGGGGCCTGTTCGCCGTTCTTCTCTTGGCGACGATCGTGGAAGGTGTCTGGGTCGTGCAACGGGCGCACACGGCGTGGGCCCTGAGCGTGTGGATCCCCGGTCCGCTGGACGAGATGGCGTTACCGGAGTTGTACCCACGGCAGGCCGAGCCCGCGCCCGACTTCACGCTGATCGACCAGCACGGAGCCCCGATCTCGCTGGCCGGCCTCAAGGGACGGCCCGTCGTGCTGACGTTCGTCTTCGCGCACTGCCAGACGATGTGCCCCTTCGTCGTGGCGACTTTGAAGCGAGCGCCATCCGAAGGGGCGGAGGTGCTGCTGGTCACGCTCGATCCCTGGCGGGACACGCCGAGCAGCCTGCCCGGGATCGCGCACCAATGGGATCTGCCGCCGGCGTTTCACGTGCTCTCGTCCCGCGCCGTGAGGGATGTGCTGCACGTGGCCGAACTCTACGGTGTGCCCTTCGAGCGCGACCAGAAGACCGGCGACATCGTGCATCCCGGCCTCGTCTTTCTGATCGACGCCGATGGTCGGCGCGCCTACACGTTCGACAATCCGCCGGCCGCCTGGGTCCGTGAGGGTCTGCAGCGTCTCGAGCAGACGCATGCTCGTGCGGGTTGACGCAAACACTCGCCAGGACGCCTGGCGACCTCCTGGAGCGCGCGGGCTCGAGGCGGTCCTGGCAAGTGTGGACCGCGTCTTCGACCACGTCTACACATCCGCATACAATCCGCTGCACCGGACGGGCACGCTCGCCTCCCTGTGCTTGGCAGTGACGCTGGTCACGGGTATCTACCTCCTGTTCGTCTACGAGATCGCTCGCCCGTGGGAATCGGTGGCGGCCATCCAGCGCGACCCGTACTTCGGCCGCTGGATCCGCGCCCTGCACCGGTACGCCTCCGACGCCGCCGTCGTCGCAGTCGTGCTCCACGTTCTGCGCCTGCTCGTGCAAGGCAAGACATGGGGACCGCGGGCTCTGGCCTGGATCACCGGAGTGCTGCTCATCGGGATGATGCTGGTCTCGGCGGTAACGGGATTCGTGCTCGTCTGGGACGGGTTCGGACAGAAGCTCGCGGTCGCTGGAGCCAAGATGCTCCGGCTGGTCCCGCTCTTTCCGGAGCCGCCCGATCGCGCGTTCGTGGGCGATGCTCCCGTGCCAGCGCAGTTCTTCTTCATGAATCTGTTCCTGCACGTTGCCGTTCCGCTCGGGATGGTGTTCTTCCTGTGGCTTCATACGGCCCGGCTCGCTCGCGCGGCCTGGTTTCCCGAGCGGCGGGTGATGCTGGTGGCGCTCGCCGGCTTCGTTCTGCTTTCACTGGCGTGGCCGGCGCCCGTTCCGCCGAAGGCCGACCTTCTGACAATCCCGGGGCGTATCGCGACGGACTGGTTCTACGGCTTCTGGCTTCCGCTTGCGAGCGCTTCCCCCGCGACGGCTCTCGGTGTCCTCAGCTCGCTCATCGTGGTGCTCGTCGCTGTGCCCTGGCTGATCAGGCCGGCGCCGCGGCCGGGCGCGGCGTTTGCCGATCCCGAATCGTGCGAAGGATGCGAGCAGTGCTTCCAGGATTGTCCGTTCGACGCGATCCAGATGGTCACCGGGCTGCACCCGGAGCAACACCCGCTACTCGCATCGGTTCAGCCCGGTCTCTGCGTGAGCTGCGGCCTGTGCACGGGATCGTGCGCCTCGCTCGCGATCGGCCCTCCGGGTCGAACCGCCCGCGACCAGCTCGCGGGCGCCCGGCAATTCGTGGCGGACGTGGACGATGCCGAGTACCGCCCGCTCCTGGTCACATGTCGCCACAACGGTGGGCTCTCGGACCGGCTCCGGAGTCGGTACGCGACGGATGGCGCCGCGGCCCTGTTCGAGGTCGACTGTGTGGGCTCGCTGCACCCGGGCACGGTTTCGTATCTCGGTCGCCGCTTCGCCGCGACGCTGGTCATAGCCTGTCCCGCGCAGAATTGCCTCTACCGCGAGGGAACGACCCTGGCCGAGGCCCGGATCGTCGGCGAGCGCCGCCCCGCCGTCGCCGGGCAGATCGAGCGCCTGCCCGTTCGCCTATTGCAGGCCTCCAGGGGGGAATGGTCCAAGATCGTCACCGCAATCGAGGCGCTCCCGCTCACAACCGCGTCCGCCGAGCCGGCGTTTCTCGAGGCGCCCCCCCGCGGTCCGCGCTGGGCGTTGGCCGTGGCGCTCAGCGTGGCCTTGCTCGTGCTGGTGGCCGCGGGGAGTCGCTCGCCCCAAGGTGCCGACTCGAGCCACTCACTGTTGCGGCTCGGCTGGCGTCTCACCGGCCAGGTGCGCGAGCGGTGCCGCGACCTCACGGCCGAGGAGCTGGCGGCGCGGCCCGTTCATATGCGCCGGGCGCGCGAATGCGTCAACGAGGTCCTCACGTACGACCTGATGGCGGCCGTGGACGGACAGCAGCTCACGCGCAAGCGCGTGAAATCACCCGGGCTTCGTGCGGACCGGCCGCTGAGCGTCGAGGAAGACTTCAAGGTCACGCCGGGGGAGCACACTGTCGCGATCACCTTCGCCCCCGCGGAACGCGGTGATGGAGGCAAGCCCCTCACTTTCGAGGGACGAGTCCTCTTCGCTCCGGCGCGCGTCGTGCTCATCACGTACGAGAATGGTCATCTGGCCGTGCGATAACCCCGCGGCGGTTAGCGAAGGGGCACCGCCGGCCGTCAACGACAGCGCTTTGTGGCGCGCCAGTGGCGTGCTGCGCCATGGGGTGCGATTTGATCAATGACATTCTCGACCTGTCCAAGATCGAGGCCGGGCGGATTGAGCTGGAGTTGACGGACTTCGGTCTGCCTACGGCCATCGAGAATGCCCTCACGCTGGTTCGTGAACGCGCTGGGCGACGGTCAATCGCCCTTCATACAACCATCGACAACCGGCTGGGTCAGATTTAGGCAGATGAACGCAAGGTCCGACAGGTCGTTCTGAACCTATTGTCGAACGCCATCAAGCTCACGTCAGAAGGTGGGCGGATTGATGTCGGCGCAGTGCCAAAGGATGGGTTCGTGGAGATCTCAGTCACTGGTACAGGGATCGGCATTGCCCCCGAGGATCAAGAGAAAGTCTTCGAGGAGTTCCGTCAGGTTGGGACGGCGGCGAAGAAGGTTGAGGGCACAGGGCTAGGGCTCACCTGGTGCCGGAAATTTGTGGAGCTTCACGGGGGGCGGATCTGGGTGAAGAGCGAGCAGGGTGTTGGTTCGACGTTTACGTTCACGATCCCCGTGCGTACAGGCGAGTAAGCCCAGAAGCCCTGGGCTAAGCTGTGCCACCAAGAGGAGCAACGGACATGGCAAAGATCAAGAAGGTCGGGCATGTCGTGCTGGGTGTGCGAGACACCCGTGCGTCCGAGCGTGAACGTTTCGATCCCCCTCATCTGACATGAAGAGGTCTCTACATCACCATTTCCGTGAGCGGCTGACCCTTCTTTGGCGCCTGGAAAACGAGAATCCTCACCGGTGTCGTCGTGCTCGCATTTCGTGCATCATGGGGTTTCATCGGCAGCTCATGAAAGGCCTCGCCGGCATGGTAGGTGACTGGCGATTCCCCTGGGGCTTCTATCGTTATGGAGCCGTCCAGGACATAGACGAACGTATGCGCGTGATGATAGTGCAGGCCCCCATCCACACCCGGGGCGATCTCGGTGACGTACATGTTGGCCTTTCTCCCGCCGCCCCCCACGAGATCCGTCTGAATCAACTTCGTCTGTCTGACGGGCATAGAGTCGGCGGCCGAAATGTGACTGCTGAGTACTCCCACCGTGATGCCCACACTCAACGTGAAGGCTAGGATCAGCCATCTCTTCAGTTTGATCATAGAGACCTCCGCCATCGGTTGCGTACACGGAATTTTCGAGCTGAGAGACCCCTGAACGCGTCGCGAACTCACCGCCCTCTCAGAAGCATGTCTGTCTCTGGGACCGCATTGTGAGGTCCGTGCTAGACAAGGACACGTGATTCCTCACTAGGGCAACCCGCCGTAATTTCCGTGATCTGGACGGAGTCGCCCCCTTCCATGCGCGCGTGCTCCGCCACCGCCGCCGGGTAGCGCTTTACGTCGGTGGGGGCTACGGCGTGATCACCACGAGGTGAGGACGCTGACCAACCGGTACCGTGGCCACGATCTTCCGCTGAGCCGTGTCCACGATGACCACGGCATTCGCATCAATCGCAACGATCCACAACTCTTTACCATCCGGTGTCAGGGCAAGCCCATGGGGTCCACCCGCCACCGGGACTATCCCGATGACCGCACCGGTCTTCGCGTCCAGCGCCTCGACGCTCTGTGAGCCGGCGTTCGCGACCCAGATCACCGCGCCCCCGGCCGCGACCACAACATCCTCGGGATCCATACCGACGACGACCGACTTCACCTCGTTTCCGTGCTCGGCATCAATGATGGAGAGTCGGTTGGCATCGGCGTTGACGACGTACAGGAGCTTGCCGTCCGGACTCACAGCGATCCTGTGGGGGCCGGCCGCTGTCGGGATGGTCTCAACCAGGCTGTTCGTAGCGGTATCGATCACGGAGATATCGCTGGCGTCCATGTTGGCGACGTAGACCCGCTTCCCGTCGGGCCCGATCTCCACGCCGTGAGGGAACTTTCCTACGGCGATCGTTGCGACCGCTTGATGGGTCTGCATATCGTGGACCGTTACGTCGTTGCTACTCGGGTTGGACACGTACAGGTAGCGGCCATTCGGCGTCACAACGCAGGCATGCGGGTTCAGTCCCGTGGCGCTCATTGTCATCGTCGCGTAGGTCTGGGTGTTGATCACCGTGATGTTGTTCGAGCCCATGTTCGTGACGTAAAGCACCTTCCCATCCGGCGAGGGCGTGATGCCGTGAGGAAGCTTACCGACCTTCGCCTTGGCTAACACTTGGTGCGTCGTGACGTCGATGGCCCACACGTCTTGCGATTCCTCGTTTACCACGTACGCCTTGGCCGCGGGTCCTGTGTACGCCGGCGCGCTCGCGGCAGGGGTCGTGGGCGCAACGCTCGCCACGGTCGCCCCGGCGACGGGACCTTGCGTCCGAACCAGGTAATCCAGGACAACCTGCTGCTTCTTCTTGGAGGTGCGGATCGGGCAGCCGAGCCCGACCATCCTGTCAATAATCTTCTGCCACTCTGCTCGGGTCAGTTGCTTCGCCTGGACTCGCTCGGCGGTGTGGCACAGCTGGCAGTTCTGCTTGAAGACCAGTTCCCCTTCGTCTTCCGCTGCCATGCCGACGGCGGGCATGGCGACGAGGGCGAGGATCCCGATCACCACCAGGGCCATCGTGCGAACCATCATCGCTCCCTCTTGCAGCGGACGGATATCAGTCGGGGAGGGGGCGCGTCACCCCTCCCCGAACGCGGCGGCCGAACCTAGAAGCCGAACGCGGCCCGCACCGTGAAAAAGTCATCGGTGAGATGCTGATGACCGGGCGCCGTCGCCGGCGCCGTTGCCGGCGTCACGACCGGTTCGTTGTTGTCGAAGCGGCGCCGACTGTACTCGGTGATGATCTTCAGGTTCTCGAAGATGAACCACTGCAGTCCGCCGACCGCCTGCCATTCGCGCGGTCGGACGACGCCGGTGACCCCGCCATCGGGCGTATC
>Ga0126372_10001224_pt1 | contig 10271 bp, 5 predicted proteins | sample PanSoiMetaPlot_6_FD_92762 | JGI IMG/M metagenome (GOLD analysis project Ga0126372, IMG submission 92762) | Tropical forest soil microbial communities from Panama - MetaG Plot_6 | ecosystem: Environmental > Terrestrial > Soil > Tropical forest > Bulk soil | place: Panama | collected 2016-02-17
CAGAGCCGGCTGGCGGAAGTCGACTTTCCCGGCATCGGCCGGATGACCGTCTCCGTCGGGCTCTCCCTCGGCCCCGAGCACGCCATGAACCCGCGCGAGCTGGCGGCGTGCGCGGAGGCGGCGATGATGACCGCGAAGGCGCAGGGCAAGAACCAGGTCGTCCTCTACGACGAGGGCGGAGCGAGGCGGCCCGATGCGCCGGGAATCGAGCGGGACGTGCGCTCGATCGCCCACCTGAAGATGCTGCAGAGCCTGACCGGCAGGCTGAACAGGCTCAATGACGTGAGGGAGATCGGCGATGCGATCGCTGCGGAGCTCCGGTCGCTGGTCGATTACCACAACTGCCGGGTATTCGTCTCCGACGGCGACGAGCTCATCCCGGTCGCGTTCCTCGGCGAGCTGACCTCGACGGCGGAATCCCTCTCGCTGGACCTTCTCCGGACTCGCGTCGGCCTGGGGATCACGGGTCGCTGCGCAGAGCTCGGCGAGTCCATCGTCGTGGGCGACGCCGCGAACTGCGAGTTCGGCAAGTTGATCGAGGGCACCGACCCAATTGAGGAGTCGCTGCTCGCGGTGCCCCTTCGCTACGGGAGTCGCGTCGTCGGTGTGATCGTCGTCTCGAAGCTCGGGCTGAACCAGTTCGACGAGGACGACGTGAGGCTGCTCGAGGTGCTCGCCGGCCATGCGGCTGTCGCAGTCGAGAACGCGAGCCTGTACGAATCGGCGCGGCGGGAGGCCGAGAGCGCGACCTCACTGCTCGAGTTCGGCCGGGAACTCGCGACGCTCGTCGCCCTCGACGACATCGCGGGGCGGGTCACCGAGCTTTCCGCGGAAATCATCGGCAGCAGCAACACCTCCTTCTATCTCGAGACCGAGGGCGAGCTGCGCCTGTACGCCGAGCACGGGCATTCGCCGGAAACGGCCGCGGAGCTCGCCTCGAAGCCCTTGCCGCTCGCAGCCCTCGACGTCGACCGCGACCCGTATATCGCCGAGCCCGAGGAGTACGAACCGGCGATCGGACGAGAGGCACCCGTCCCGGGTGGCCGGTATGCGGTGGCGCCGTTCGATGTGGACGGTCGCGCGGGCTGCCTCGTCGCTCTCGTCGAACGGGACGACTTCGGAGAGCGGGAGCTCGCGCTGCTCGGTGGACTCGCGCAGCAGGCGAAGCTCGCGATCGCAAATGCCTCGAGCTACGAGGGGCTCGAGCGGACGTTCGTTTCCACCGTCGAGGCGCTCGCCAACGCCCTCGAAGCGAACGACGAGTACACATCAACTCACGCGCGCTGGATCACGGATCTCTCTCTGCGGGTCGGGCGTGAGCTCGGCCTCGACGAGCACACGCTGAAGCACCTCGAGCTCGGCGCACTGCTCCACGACATCGGCAAGATCGGGATCCCGAGCGATGTACTCTCGAAGCCGGGGCGCCTGACTGCCGCCGAGCGGAAGATCGTCGAGACGCATCCGGAGCTCGGCGAGCGGATCATCGCTCCGATCGATCGGCTCCAGACCGTGCGACCGATCGTCCGCCACTGTCACGAGCGCTGGGACGGCAAGGGCTACCCCGATGGCCTCGCCGGCGAGGCCATCCCGCTCGAGTCGCGGATCATCTTCGTCTGCGACGCGTACCACGCGATGACGACCGACCGGCCTTATCGACACCGCCTCAGGCACCGCGAGGCCGTGCGCAGGCTCTCGGACGGCGCCGGCAGCCAGTTCGACCCGCACGTGGTCGAGGTCGCCCTGCGCGTCCTCGAGCAGCAGAGCGAAGAGAGCTAGCCGGCGACCGCGAGCTCTGGCTCGCCGCCCTCGAGCGTGTGGGCGAGCCGGCGGAACGGGCCGTCGATCGCGAGCAGCTCGCGCTCGCTGCCGCGCTGGATGACCTGTCCGTTCTCGACGACGAGGATCTCGTCGGCGCGCCTGACGGTCGACAGGCGGTGGGCGATGATGATCGAGGTCCGGCCCTTCAGGAGTCGGTCGAGGGCCTGCTCGATCAGCACCTCCGTCGGGCGGTCGATGTTCGACGTGGCCTCGTCGAGGACGAGGATGCGCGGATCGGCAAGCAGCGCCCGCGCGATCGAGATGAGCTGGCGCTCGCCCGCCGACAGCCCCGCGCCGCCCTCGCGCACCGTGTGGTCGAGGCCGTCCGAGAGCCGCGCCGCCACCCGGTCGACGCCCACCGCGGCGGCCGCCGCCCGAACCTCCTCGTCCGTTGCGTCGGGCTTGGCGAAGCGGATGTTCGACGCGATCGTCCCGCTGAACAGAAACGGATCCTGCAGCACGACGCCGAGCTGGCGCCGGTACGAACGGAGCTGGACGTCGCGCAGGTCGTGCCCGTCGACGCGCACGGCGCCCTGGTCGGGGTCGTAGTGGCGTCCGATCAGTCGCGCGAGCGTCGACTTGCCGTGACCCGACTCGCCGACAAGGGCGAAGCAGGCGCCCGGCTCGAGGTGGAACGAGATGCCGTGCAGGACAGGATCCTTGCCGTAGGCGAAGACGACCGAATCGATCTCGAGGTCGCCTTCGAGGCGTGGCAGTGGTATCGCCCCCGGCCGGTCGTGGATCTCCGACTCCTCGTCGAGGACGCTTGCGATCTTGACCATCGCCGCGCCCGCAGACTGCAGCTGACCGTAGACGTCCGAGAGCTCCTGCAGCGGCTGGAAGACGAGCTGCAGCAGGTACATCGCCGTGATCAGCGTGCCGATGGTGAGCGTGTGATTCTCATAGAGGTTCGAGCCGAAGTAGAGGACCGTGCCCATCGCGAACACGCCGAGAAACTCGATCGACGGGAAGAAGACCGAGAAGATTCGCTGGACGTACGTCGACTGCTCCCGGTTCGCCTCGTTGAGCGAGTCGAACTCCGCCTGGAAGCGGCGTTCACGGTTGAACGCCTGCACGACCGCCATCCCCGCGACCGACTCGGCGATCTGCGCCGTAACAGCGGCGATCCGGTTCCGCTGCTCGACGTTCGCTGCGTGCGAGGCGCGCTGGAACCACCGCGAGAGGATGAGAGTGGGTGGCAGGACGACGAACGCGATGAGTCCCAGGCGCCAGTCGGCGATGAGGAGCGCGATGACCGCCGCGGGCAGGAGGATGAGGTTCGAGATGAGGGTCGGCATTCCCTGCGAGAGGACGTCCGAGACCGCGTCGACGTCGCTCGTGAGGCGGGCGATGATCCAGCCTGCTTTCTGCTGCGAGAAGTAGCGGAGCGACAGACCTGTGAGGTGGTCGAAGAGGTCGCGCCTCAGGCCGATCACGACTGCCTGGCCGATCGTTGCGAGCCCTCGGATGAGCTTCGCCTGCAGGAGCCAGCCGACCGCGGCGACGCCCAGGTAGACGAGGACGATGACCGTCAGATGGCGCTCGTTGCCCACCAGTTGGCCGTCTTTGTAGACATTGATGCCCTTGTCGATCGCGTTCCGGACGAGCAGCCACCCTCCGGTCAGGCAGACGGCATTGCCGACGCCGACAAGGACCATCAACGCCGCGAACCTCTTGCGGCCCTCCAGGTACTTCCAGAGGCGCCTCACGCGGCGATCACCTCGTCCCCGAAGAGCGTCGCGAACTCTCCACCAGATCGCAGGAGTTCGGCCGGCTTGCCGGACTCGACGATCCGCCCGTCGGCCAAGACGACCGCGCGGTCGGCGATCGCCACCGTCGAGAGGCGTTGAGTGGCGACGAGAACGGTCCGGCCGACGAGCGCGGGGCGCAGACGGGCGACGAGCCGCCGCTCGGTGAGCGTGTCGACGGCCGAGAGCGGGTCGTCGAGCACGACGACGCGAGCGCGGGTGACGAGCGCACGAGCGAGTGCGACCCTCTGTCGCTGGCCGCCGGACAGGTTGATCCCTCGCTCGCCGATCAGGGTGTCGTAGCCCTCGGGGAGCTTCGGAGCGAAGGCGTCGACGCCGGCTGCCTCGCACGCTGCAAGCACCTCGTCCCAGTCCGCATCCTCGCGACCCGCGGTGAGGTTCTCGCGCAGCGGAACCGAGAAGAGCACCGGACGTTGTGTGACGAGGGCGACGTCGGCGCGCAGCTCGGCGATCGGGAGGTCACGTGTATCGACGCCTCCCACGAGCACGCTCCCGCCGGTTGGGTCGTAGAAGCGGGGGAGGAGATTGAGCAGCGACGTCTTGCCGGCGCCCGTCGACCCGCAGACGGCGACGATCTCGCCCGGCTCGACGACGAGGTCGAGGTCGTGCAAGACGTCCACCTCGCCGCCGTACGCGAAGCTCACGCGCTCGAAGCGAAGGCCTAGTTGCCCGCCCGGAAGATGGCGTGGGCTGTCCGGCTCGGGCAGCGGCTTGATCCCTTCGAGCCAGCCGAAGCTTCGCCCGGCGGAGGCGAGCGCGCGCTGCGCCAGATCGAGGATCCAGCCGATCGCCTCCAGTGGCCAGACGAGCTGGAGGAGAAGCGTCTCGAAGAGGACGAACTCGCCGATCGTGATCTGGTGGTCGATGACGGCACGGCCGCCGAAGAAGACGACGGCAGCGATCGAGAGTGCGGGCAGGTAGTAGAGGCCGGGTACGTACGTCGCCTCGACGCCGGCCTGGTCGAGCGCGGCCGAGCGAACGTCCTCGGCCCTCTCGCCGAAGCGCTCTCGTATGTCGTTCTCGCGGCCGAAGGCCTGCACCATCTCGATTCCGACGACGGCCTCGTCGGCGGCCTCGGTCACATCGCCCTTCCGCGCCTGCACCCGGCGGGAGATGGGCGAGACGCGATGCGCAAAGCGGTTCGCGACAAAGCCGATCAACGGCAGCGACACGGCCGCGTAGAGCGTCAGCTGCGGATCGACGAGCGCGAGGACGATCCCGGCCGCAATGATCATCATCACGCTCTGCATCCCCTGCACAAGACCCCAGCCGATGAAGTAGCGGATGGGATAGAGATCGTTCGTCGCCCTCGAGAGCACCTGGCCGGTCGCATGCCGGTCGTAGAAGGCGCGCGGGTAGCAGAGGTACGCCTGGTAGAGGAGCTCCCGCATCCGCGCCTCGATCCTGATGCCGATCCGGGCGGTTGCGTAGCGGCGGTTGAAGTTGATGACGAAGCGCAGAAGGGCGAGGCCGCCGATGGCTGCGAGATAGGGCGGCAGCCGGTCCTCTTTGTGAGGGACGATCGCGTTGTCGATCGCCTGCTGGATGAGGATCGGGATCGCGATCGAGATCAGCGTGTAGACGAGCGAGCACGAGAGCGCGAACACACCGAGCTTCCATTGCTCCCGCCACAGGCGGAGCAGCCTGCGGAAGGTCGGCAGCATGCCGAGGTCGGGCGGGTCGACTGAGCTCACGTACGTAGACATAGCGAGGCGCCCGCCGCAGCAGGCCCCCCGGCCTCGCGACGAGCAACCGCCGACGATACCAGCGGCGCGGGAGGCAGCTAGCGCTGTTTTCTGAGCTGCGGGTCGGCCAGCATTCCGGCCGCCGGCTCGAGATCCGGGTCGTTCGGAGGTTGCGGCAACGGTGTCGGCGGCGGTGGGTCGCCCTCGGGCTCCGGATCGCGGGCCGGCTCAGGCTCGCTCGGCGGCGAGCCGGTCAGGCGCGCCCGCTCTTCCTGGAGCTGCATGCGTCGTCCGGCGAGTTCGCGCTCGACCTTGCGAATCGCCTGCTCGCGCTCGTCGAGCCGTTCCCGCTCGGCCTTGGCGAGGGCCAGCTCCTGCACGGCCTGCCGCTCGCGCTTCTCGGCTTCGGCGATCTTGCGCGCCAGCTCCTCCGAACGGTCGGGTCCGGCGGGTGCGACGGGTGCCGTGGGGCGCCGGCGACCTTGACGGCCCGCGACGTCGAGGCGCAGCTGCTCGAGCTCTCGCTCGCGCGCCGCGACGCGCTGCGCATGCTCGCGCAGCGTTCGCTTCATCTCCTCGACCTCTGCGAGCGCCTGCTCGTAGCGGTCACGCATGTCCAGCCCTTCGCTCACACTGGAAGTGTGTCTTGCCTTTCGGCTGGTCGCAACCGACTTGTGTCCTGTCTGTAGGTCTGGACCGACGGAGTGGTCTCGCTCGGGCCGCCGCGGCGTGAAGACGCGCAGGTAGCTGCCCCGATTACCGCTGTAGGATCACGGTACGTCCGCGAAGCCGATTCTTTGCGTCGTTCACGACGACGACGAGATTTGCGATCTGCTTACGCGGGAGCTGCGGGAGCGCTTCGGAGAGCACTACGAGCTCGAGGCGCACCCCAATGCGTCTTCGGCATTGCAGGCTCTGCGGGACCATGCGACGAAAGAGCGGGCGGTGGCGGCCGTGTTCGTCGCCGACACGGCGGCATGCGGCGGCAGCGAGTTCCGCGCGGAAGTTCGTGACGCCCATCCGCAGGCGCAACGCGTGCTGATCGTCGGTCGCGGTGAATGGAACAAGGCACATCCCGCGGTCGATGCGATGCGGACAGGACAAGCGGAGGCGTATGTGTTCGTTCCCTGGGTGTTGCCGGAGCGTTGGTTGTACCTGCCCGTGAGCGAACTGCTCGCCGACTGGGAGGCCTCCCAGCGGGCGAATGTCGAAGCGATACAGGTCGTCGGCGAAGAGCGAGACCCGCGTGCGCATGAGGTGCGAGACGTGTTCGCGCGCGCCGGGATTCCGTTCGGGTTCTACCCGCCGACGGCGCCAGAGGCCGCCGAGATCATCGAGCGGGCTGGTCGACGGGGTCGTCTTCCCATGGTTGCGTTCCGTACCGGCACGGTGCTCGCGGATCCCTCGTGGGAGCAGCTGGCGCAGGCGCTCGGCTTCTCCACCGATCCCGAGACTCCGGGGTGTGACCTCGCGATCGTCGGCGCTGGCCCGGCAGGTCTCGCTGCGGCGGTCTACGGGGCATCGGAGGGACTGGCCACCGTTGTCGTAGACAGTACGTTTCCGGGGGGCCAGGCTGGCACGAGCTCGCGGATCCGCAACTACCTCGGCTTTCCGACCGGGTTGTCCGGGCGGGACCTCGCGAACCGAGCCCTGGAACAAGCGTGGTTCTTCGGGGCGCGGATCGTCCTGTCGAAGCGCGCGGTCACCATTGCACCCAGCCGAGACGGCTACCGGATTGTGCTCGAAGGTGGGGCGGCGATCGAGACTCGCACGGCCATCATCTCGACCGGCGTCACGTGGCGGCGGCTCGATGTCCCGTCGCTCGAGGCACTGCTCGGAGCCGGGGTGTTCTACGGGGCTGCCGTATCGGACGCCGTCGCGGTCGCAGGTGCGCGGGTCTTCATCGTCGGTGCCGGAAATTCCGCCGGGCAGGCCGCTGTTTACCTGGCGGCGGCCGGCGCAGCTGTAACGCTGGTCGTCCGGGGGACGAGCCTCGGCGCGAGCATGTCCGACTATCTCGTGGAAGAACTGGAGCGCACACCCGCAATCGAAGTGCGCTTGAACACCGAAGTGGTGGACGCCGCCGGCCGGACGCATCTCACGAGCCTGACGCTGCGGAATAGCGTCGAAGGCTCGAACGAAGCGGTACCCGCGGACTTGCTCTACGTGATGATCGGCGCCGACGCCCATACCGATTGGCTCGAGGGCGTGATCGCGCGCGACGACAGTGGTTATGTGCTGACCGGCGCAGATGTGCAGCACGAACACCCGGCCCGATGGCCGCTCGAGCGTCCGCCGATGCTGCTGGAGACGAGCCTCCCCGGCGTCTTTGCTGCCGGCGACGTTCGTCATGGCTCGATCAAGCGAGTCGCGTCGGCGGTCGGCGAGGGCAGCATCGCCGTGAGGCTGGCGCACCTGCGGCTCGCAGAGGTCAGCTGAACCAGTCAGAAGCGGCGAGTTCGGCGTTACACGTAGTCCTTGCGGCTCAGCCAGCGGAGTGACGCATAACCCCAGATCGGCGGCAGATAGAAGGTGCAGAGCCGCAGCGTGATCGCGATGGCGAACGCAATCGACTGGTGTACTCCGATCGCCGTGAGTAGGGCGGCGAAACTTGCCTCGGCGGCTCCGACCCCACCGGGACTGGGGATGAGGCTGGAAAGCACGGATGCCCCCGTGAACACGAATAGGAGCTCCGCCAGGTTCAGGTGGACGCCGTAGGCGAGGCATACGGCGCCGAGCGTGAGCGCGTAGAGGAACACGGAGGCGAGCGTGCCGCCGAAGATTTCAAGGAGCTTGTGAGGGTCATGCGCGAGCGTCATGAAGCTGGACAACGCCTGCCGCATCGGGGGGATGACCTTGTTGCGTAGCTTCGGCACGGCAAGAACGGCGACGAGGCCGACTCCGAGCGCGATTCCCAGCGCGGCGAGGAGACGGGTGTTGACGCTTCCGCCGTGGAACAAGTTCTTGCTCGTGTGCACAAAGGGAAGCGACAGGAGGAAGAGCGCGATCATGACGACCTTGTTGGACAGGTCGTCCACAGCTGAGCCTGCGACCGCCTCCGGAAGCGGCACTCCGAGTCGCTGGAGGAAGCGAAGATTCATCGCGATTCGTCCGGCCGAGCTGGGCACTGTCAGGTTGACGAACTTGATCGCCGACTGCTCCGCGACGCAGGGCAGCAGCGGCAGCGGTGTCATCACGCCTCCGCGCATGGACACGCCGGATCCGATGAGCGTCGCTTGCGCGAGGATGAGCGCGAAGACCACCCATGCCAGGCTCGCCTGGCTTACCTCGTGGGCGATCGTGCCGAAGCCGATGTTCGCGAGCTGGCTGATCAGCAGGTAGGCGGCGAAGATCAGCGCTGCCATCAGCGCGACGTCTTGCGGACGGACGCGCCGCAGTTGAACGAGATCTGGCTCTCTCTGGCCGCAAGCGGCGGCCGCGGCCTGGCGAAGCTCCTTCAGGCCGACCTCATGGGAGCGCGCGAGGTCGCGCAGATGGGGCGTGAGCGCTGCGGGTTGCAGATACGGGAGCACGCGGACCAGAGAGTCGCTCCAGCCTGCGTCCACGGCCTTGCCGAGCGCGCGGTCCGGCCCGACCAGAACCGCGCAGGCGACCATCAACTCGGCGTCGTCGATGTCGAGCGCCGATTGGGGCGCGCCGAGTGTCGCAGCCGAGAAGTCGACGAGCATCGGGTCGCCGTCGACTACCAGAACGTTGCTCAGGTTCAGGCGTCCATGCGAGATGCGCGCCGCATGGAGACGCGCGACTTGCTCCCAGAGCGCCAGCAGCAGGTCGTCGCTCACCTGCTCGGGCGGGAACTCCTCGAGTGGTGTGCAGCCGGGCTGGCGGGTGGCGATGAGTGCATCGCCGTTCGGCCCGCGCGCAGCTGTCACGACCGTGGGCGCGCAGACGCCCGCCTGGGTGGCCATCAGCGTCGCGAGCGCTTCGTGCTGCACCTGCTCCAGCCGTCCTACGGTGATGCTCCGCGGTGGGTCACGGTAGGCGAGTGAGCGCCACCAGCGCGCAATGCGCTGGGTGTCTTGTGCGTCGCGGCCGAGGACGCGCACCTTCAGCGGTCCTTCCTCGTCGTCGGCCCTGTACTCGGCCGCACCGACGTGCTGATGCTCTAGCGGTGCCAGGTGGCTGACCTCGACCCCGAGAGACTCGAGCGCGCCTTGCACTTCGTCGACCGGCGGCACGCCGGCGGCGGTTCCGAACACGATCCGCACGACCGATCCCGTGGCGAGACCGAGGGCGAGCGCCCCGAGCGCCGAGGACAGAGGGGCCGCCCCGAGCATGATCGCGCCGAGCGCGGCCAGTGGCACGAGCCAAAACGCGAGTACCCGCGCCGGGCGGACGAGCGCCGGCCCGACCACCACGAGAACTCCGGTCGCCATGGCGAGCCGAAGTTCCGGGTATCCCCACTCGGCCAGAAGGTGGACCTTGATCGGCATCCAGTTGTCGGCGACGGCACCGCCGAGCACCACCGCCGCCCCGACCATGAGCAGGCCCGCAACAAGCAGGTCACGGGCCAGGTTCCAGCGTCGCCGCAAGAGAACGTCGACAACGACCCCGAGTGCGAGGACGAGCGCCGAGACGAACACGGCGTCCCAGAAGCCTCCGGCCCAGCCGAAGACCGTCCGCAATGCGTCGTCGATGTCGCGCTCCTGCCTCGGAGCGGCGGACGCGATCACCGCCGAAAGGCCGAGGACGACGGCAGCCAAGAGGAGGAAGACCGCGTCGATCGATCGCCTGTTCCGCAATCCGGGCGCGGTGGGCGCGAGGAGGCTTACTTTCCAGGAGTGCCCGCCAGGTGCCTCCTGCCTCGGCCGGCTCACGGCTGTGCTCTGTGGCAGGACGGAGTCAGCGTTCGCCTCACACAGGGAGCCTCTCATCTAACGTCGGTTGGGAGGTCAGATGCGAGAGAACAGCGCTGACGAGAGGCACCGGAGCGGCCTAGAGGCCGCGGATCCGCATGGTTGGGCGATGGAGCGTACCG
>Ga0126372_10001225_pt1 | contig 10270 bp, 10 predicted proteins | sample PanSoiMetaPlot_6_FD_92762 | JGI IMG/M metagenome (GOLD analysis project Ga0126372, IMG submission 92762) | Tropical forest soil microbial communities from Panama - MetaG Plot_6 | ecosystem: Environmental > Terrestrial > Soil > Tropical forest > Bulk soil | place: Panama | collected 2016-02-17
AAACGCGATCCAACCTTTGGCCAAATATTAGAGCCGATCTCACCGCCGTGGATTCGCTGGCGGGCAGCCGCATCACCGCCGGTGCTTTGAATAATCCGATCATTTTTGAACGAGCTGCGGCCGGCGCCAGTGTAAGCCAGCTGATCACGGATTTTGGACATACGACCAATCTCGTCTCCAGTGCTAGTCTTGCCACCAAAGCACAAGACCAGAACGCGCTCGCAACCAAGGAACAAATTCTGCTGGCGGTGGATCAGGCATTCTACGGAGCTCTGCAGGCTCATGCCGTTCTGACGGTTGCCCAGCAGACGGTTCATGAACGCCAGACCGTGGCTGATCAGGTGGACGCTCTATACAAGAACCAATTGAAGTCGCAAGTGGATTATGCTTTTGCCGAGGTCAACCTGGCGCAGGCCAAGCTGCTTCTGCTGGACGCGCAGAACAATGAGAATGCTACATTCGCTAATCTCTCCGCCGTGCTCGGCTATAGCGCGGTGCAGAACTTCCAGCTCGTGGAGGACACAACACCGCTGGTCGCCCCACCTGCCAATGTCGACAGCCTGATCTCCGATGCATTCGCGGCCCGCCCGGAAATACGATCGCTCGATTACCAATACCAATCGGCGCAGAAATTTCAAAAAGCGCAGCGTGACCTATTTTTTCCTACCATCAACGCCCTGGCCGCAGTTGGGGACACGCCGGTGCGAATTGCGCCCTTGACGAGCTGGTATTGGGCCGCGGGCGTGAATCTGGGGATTCCTGTGTTTAACGGCTTTCGCTACAGCGCGATGTCTAAGGAGGCATCGCTTCAAGAAGAAGCGACTCGCCAAGGACTGCTCGATTTGAAGAATACGATCTCCCGAGACGTGCGCAACAGCTGGCTTGGTGCCAATACCGCGTACCAGCGACTCAGTGTTACGCAGCAGTTGCTCGATCAGGCCGATCTCAGCCTCAAACTTGCCCAGACCCGATACAATTTGGGCTTGGGATCCATCGTCGAGCTAAGCCAGGCGCAGCTGCAGCAGACACAAGCACAGATTGGCTATGCACAGGCCGGCTACGATTATCGGCTGGCTCTGGCCATGCTGCAGTACCAAACCACGGGGCTTTAAGCACTTGCGAGTTGCCTAGCGGAACCACAACGACCAGAGTACGTCCACCAGTGTGTGGGTGGTCGCGGAGGTGAGCAGGCGGCGTCGGTCTCGCCAGGCCCGACCATAAAAGAGTCCCGCAATTGTCGCCAGCAGCACGTATCTCCAATTAAACGGGAGTGGTTTGTTGAAATGAGAAAGACCAAAGATGACTGCGCTGGTCCAGAGAGCGCCCATGCGCCCCATTCGAGGCTCGAGCAGGTTCTGCAATAATCCGCGAAAAAAAAGTTCCTCGGGTATTGCTACCAAGAAGAATGTGATCATGACAGCCGAAAACGCCGTTGCCGCAGATGGTAGGCCGCGGTGCGGTGTTATGAAATGAAGAGCCAGACCGAGTGTGATCACAATCGGCGCAAAGAACAAAAGTTCGCGAACGCCAATGACGAAATCGCGTAGTCGCGGCACAAAATCGTAGCCAACATGTTCAAGTTGGCGCACTACCAGAAAAGCATACAAAGCCGAGTCCACCAACAAAAGCTTGGGCAGGGACGTGAGTCCGGGATGGGGAAAGCTGCGGTCAATCCAGTGGAGTTCGACCGGAATTCCCACAATCGCGAGCACGATCACGTCCTGCCAGCATAATCCCGATGCCGGTGATGGTGCGCTGTTGGGTGGCAAGAATTCCAGTAACGTGCTTATACCCACTGGAACGAAAAAGAAGATGAAAAAAAATGTCCAACGAAATTCACCGCGAGGTATTGAGTAGATGAGGTAAGGAACCGACAAACTTCCAGGAGTGAGTAAGCGTATCACCCGGGTGGCTAGGGTCTTCTGAAGCAGCTCGGCAAGGCCAAATCCGAAGTACCAGTACGGCGCGAGCGCCAGTCCGAATGCCGTGAAGGTGCTCGGCATGTGCCCGAGTCGCGCGGCAAGAGAAAAGTGTTCTGCCACGATCCAGAATGCGGCGAGAACGATGACGTACACAATCGTCGCGGTAATGAGACGGCGGTTAGGCATGAATCAATCTAGCGGAGCAGGTGGAACCACACGCGAATTGCCTCGCGATTTGTAGCATGTGGTTTCGCCCGCACCCCACGTCATTTCCATTCTGGCTGGGTTTTTGCAGCGTCCCATCCTGAAGTATGCAATCGAGGTCGGGCCGAAAGTATTCTGGAACATCGGCTAAATGCGCTCTCGGAGCTATAACCGGCTTCCAGAAAGGCATGGTAACCCGCACTTTTTCCAGCAAGGCCGCATTGCCTGCAGGAGGCGATCTTGCCGCCACTTGTCGAATTTCATTCCTCCCTCTTCTTGGAAGAGCCTCTCTGCAGTTCTCTACGCCTGCTTTCGAGACTTGAGACAGGCTTCGACAGTCGCTCGGGGCCATGAGCACTTCGGCAACGCGGACAGCACTTGGATCGGACAGGTTGAAAAGTCTAAAGGAACCATCTGAACGGCTTCAAGGTCGGGAGAAGAGCAACTGCAAAACAACCAGCATCTTGGCCACGCGGTGTCAACTTCGACGATGTTGATAAGATATAAGGACCGATCTTTCGGGGTTTCTCTGCTCGTGCCCCATTCTCTCATAACGACTCAGCTAAGATGTTGTGGGATCCAGTCGTCTTTACGAAGATTGCTTTGGCCTCGCCTAACGCCTCAAGAAGAATCCGACTTGGCCGCCTGTCCCGTTACCGCGAGGGCTTAATTGCGGTTGTCATGGATAGCGAGTGAAGAAATTCTGGTTTTCGAGCATGCCTCAATCGATTAGCTTGGCTTCAGGCAGCCAAGGCAGAGCGAGTATTTGCCTTCACCATGAGTGCCATCACTTCCTGGAGCGTGGCAATGTCGCATTGTGGCATCGAGCTGCCGCGTTTCAGGCGGTCGCGAACAGAAATCCTGGGATTGAACAACTTAACCTGAATGTCGCAATCGTAAGCCCATCTCTGTAGAAGCAGAAGCATGTCTAGGCCGCCAGCTTCTATCGCGCTTACTTGCGAAAGATCAAGCACTATAATTCCTATGCCTGGCAGTGCCGTGACTGCTTCGCACAGTTTGAAAGCATCGTCACTGCGAACGATTTTCCCGTGGCACTCAACCACCGCAAGGTCACCTATTTTCTCAATCCTCAAGTCCAGCATGCTTCCATATCCCTGCACTCTGGAAAGCACGAGCCGTGCCATCAGATCGCAGCCTGTCTTTTGTGCCGGGTAAACGTTCCCGCCGTCAAAGTAAGTGGAACTTTCGGGAGGTGATCGAGAAAATCTGCGCTACAGCAATTGCTGTATCTCTGGAACGAAGCGAAGGTACTCACTCTGAAACGGAGACACTCATAACGGCGCCTTCCAACGGTTCGTTCACTGGTCAGGCGCGCAAGTCTGCCTTGCAGTGGCGCGTTTTGAATTTGGCAACTCAATGAACTAGTAGTGACATTTGCTGATAGCACTCGTACGAGCGTTTGATTTGCGCAAGAATCGGCCGCCCTACCTGTTTGGTAACCCAACCAGCGTTGGGCAGCATGCCCGGGAAAATCGACAACTCTTATGGTACGCGGCGTGCAAGGCATTTAAACAGGCGGCCTTGCCTCGAGGAGATGCAAGCTTATGACATACGTAATGACGAAGCCTTGCCCAATTTGCAAACAGCAATTGACCAAAAAGCTGCCCACCGACACCGTACAGTGCGCGTGCGGAAAGCATGTTTGGCAGGGCTAGTAGCCTAACGGGACACCATGCCACGTTCGGATTGTCGCGTACTCGAGTGAACTCCTCCGACGGACGTTAAGCTGAACGCAAACTCAAGACTGAAACTAGAGCTTCCTGTTCTCCTAGTACGGATTGCTGATTAATCAAGCAAGGTGGCGTTGGAAAGATCAACCGTGTACTGCTCGGCTTCTCGCGCAGCGTCCAGCGAACTGAAATTCCACTGCTGACACACGATTTCATGGAAAGAGGTTCCCTCATCTGGCGACCATCGCAGGGTGAATCCTTGTGTACGTTTGGTTTCGGTCTCCTCGAATACAATTGAGAGTCTGAGCCTTTGCGGCTGGTCAAAGATTACCCAAATAATCTGGACACCTGGCTCAGCTGCATGCCAGCCTCACTTATCTCGATACAACAACGCGGATTCGATCGGAAAAACACTATCTTCAGACATTGCTTCGACCGATACAGTGCTCTCCAAGGCGGCCCATCTCTTCACAGGAGGTCGAGAAGGAACTGCCCGTTAATATCCGTTCGTGCATTATAAGTAAAACTGGTTCGAAATCTCGCCATTGATGTCAGAATCGCCAGGTGAATATCTCCTTCCTAGTTCCCACGACCCCGGCAAGATCGAGGCAGATCCGCTCCCGAGGCCCGCGTTCGATGTCCTACACGGCAAAATCTGGGGAAACAAGTCTCAGTCCAGACCTCGAGAGATAGAGGACCTCGTTGTAGTAGTTTGGGCGAGCCCCATCACCGGCTCTGCGGGTCGTGTATCTTCTCACTCACCTCGTGGATGCGTGCTGCTAGTGCCTGATACTGGCGCACATCTTTCGTCCGTCTGGCCTGCAAAAGCTTCGGTTTCTAGGCCATCCACGATTTGGTCACACTCTAATGGCTCTGGTTGCTGCGCATTTCCAGCGCTCTTCTAGTATGCCGCATTCCGGTATGTGGTACCGTGGCAGACCCTTGTAAATCGGCGAAGGAACGCCATAGAAGACATCTGGCCGGAGGTTATTTTCCTTTCACCAACCTTTTCCGACTCAATTTTTTGCGTCACTTGTTCACCGGGCACAAATTCACCCTTGCCATCCGGGCACTGCAGTCCAACGTGCTCACCCCACGTGTAGTTGCATGTACCGCAGATTGAATCCACCGGATACCACCTCAAATCTACTGCTTGACCTTCCTGTTTCGCCTTCACGCGGTGGCCACCTTCGATGACAGAGAAGTGAACATAATTGTAGATATCAATGTCTTCCACCTTGACCTGCAGGCCAGTTGGGTCCGCGCAGATGTCACCTATGCCGGGCTGAAAATTTTGCACCACGATGTTTACTCCGTTTCCCGCTGGGAAGGCGTCGGCCTATACCGGCGACAGTTGTTTATTAGGAGAAGGCGCTGGACCCGCCTCGTCTTTTGGAGGCCCAGCGCTCTCGACAAGAATGACTAAGCTGACATCGCTCGACGTTGGGGGCGGTTCTCACGGATCGTGGACACACCACGACGGATGTTCAACCAGCCGTTTTCCTGAAAGAGTTTGAAGAGGTCATAGGTGTACGGAATTTCGCCAGTGACGATCTCCTCTCTTCCCTGATCATCAATCACTGAAAAGGCAGCTTGCACCGGCTCATCGGGTGAGTTCTGTTTGGTAAAGTGGACGAGTTTTACGTTGAGAGTCTCCTGCTCTTGGGCTTGTAATGGCATTTCTTCTCTCCTCGTCCCTTGTTGGGAACATTGGCAATACTAGAAACCAGGGAGAGGACAATCAATCAGGGTTTCGCGGAAAGTTGTGAATATCTTCAAATAGTTGGCACTATTCGTGCCTCGGCCTTAGCGCCGCACTAACAGCGATAGCTGTAGAGAGTGTCTAATTGCTCTTTTTTCTTGAGTCCGATCAAATTCCTGAACCAGAGCTTCCTCAATCTCAGGTGAGTTCCTAGCCTGAGACACTGCCTTAAGGGCGTTGTTACCGTTCGCGGAAACGCCATTGTTAGCACAAGGTGCCTGGATTGCATTCTCGTGTTCATGTCCGACCGCGCATTCTTCTTCACTTTGCACGCCGTTAGCCGCCATCTCGCAGCCATGCCGAATGATTTCTAAGACAAACAAGAAACGTAACGCCAAAAACGTGGCTGACCTCGGCAGGAGATAGCTTCTTGGTCTGGAACAGATAGCTTGATATTGCCGGATCTGCTCGGGGCCAGCTTGTCGGGCGGCTGGTGAAAATGTTCCGCCGATCAAATCCCCATGTCGCTCATTCACCCGCGAAACGTATAGTCGCCTGATTGTGACAGTTACGAAATGCTCTGGAATTCTTGGCAATATTCGGCATACATTGCAAGAATGCAGCGGCTGATCTCGGTCATGATGGCAGGTATCGTTGTTTTCCTGGCCAGGCCATCAGGTTTATGCGACGAAGCCCTTCAGCCAAACCTAACCATCGGTCTCAAGGCGAAGATTATGTTGAAATCAGCGCAACCATTCCACTAACTCAATGGTCACATCCTCTGGTCCGATCAGAAAAACCAGTTTACGATCATGAAACGCAACGGGCTGGTTCTTGATGAGGACCCCCGCTTCTTTTAAGCGATTTACTTCGCTGTCCAAGTTCTCCACGCGCAACGCCAAATGATTGTAGCCGGTGCGATGCAGGTCGGTGGTGTTGGGATCTTCGAGGATGGGTGGGTTCAGGTAATGAAGCAGTTGAATTTCAAAGCGAGGGGTGCAGCCTTGCAGCACCAAAGTAATATGTTGGGCTTCGATATTTTTTATCCCCATGTACGTGGATAGAACTTCGCCCGATATGACCGTATCGATTTCGTTTTTAAATCCCAAGAGGGCAAAGAATTTCTTGGCGGCTTCCACGTCCCGTACGACTAGCGTGACATGATCGGCATTCTTAACCACTCCGGCCCCCCCTCTTCCGGACAAATTGACGGTCGAATTCTGGGAAGCCATAGCTTTTCTCCCTTCTTAATCGAGGTTCGTCAATCAATTTTAGCTCAGTCGAACTGTTGCTAGGTCCGAGGGTGTCGATAGGTCAAACCCGGAAGTTTTGTAATTCATTGCCAATCAAGGACTCGATTCTGACGCGTCGAGGGACGTGTGGCTTCGACGTGAAACCCACATCTCCGACAAAACGCAGGTTTCGCGGTTTTTAGGTCCAACATGAACGGATTCTGTCGACGATTGGTAGACACTGGGCGACAAGGGCAAAATCTAATGAGATCGCCGGTGCAGTAAACGACCGATTAGACAGCTTTCACTGAATCAATCTAAATATGAGTGGTTTGAGCCCACACCAATGCTTCAGGTGTGTACCTCTTTTGCGGAGCGGCGAGGGCAAGAGCGAGTACCGGCCTGCCTCTTCAAGTCCGGCTGGAAGACGCCCATCTTGAAAAGGTCTGCAGGTAATTCGGACGAAACGTTCTTCTGCTTCGCGCGTCTCTACTCAGGAGGATCCTATGAACCGCAAGTCAGTGTTTACCAGAATGCTGTTTCTTGCTGTCCTTGCCCTTCCAGCATTCGCCCAGAACGCCTTACGTCCCACACCCGAGGTTGTCCGCGGCCATTTCATATCCATCAACCGGAAGATCCTCGACATGGCCAAGGACTTTCCGGAAGACAAGTACGACTTCCGGCTAAAGCCCGAGATGCGCTCTTTCCGCGAGGTCATCGTTCACATTGCCGGCGGAAACATCTATGCCGCCAAAGCCGGGCGCGGCGAGAATGTTGCCTGGGATGACAATCTCGAACTCAATCCCAAGAACTACAAGACCAAGGCGGATGTGGTGTCGATGTTCGAAAAGACGGTTAACGACGCCAACGCCGCTCTCAAGGCTCTGTCGGATAGTTCCTTCGCGAAAACCGTGGATCCGTGGGTGGACGTGACCGAGCACTCCGCTGAACATTACGGACTGCTCGTGGCATACTACCGTGCCAACGGAATGGTGCCGCCGGCATCGCGTCCGAAGAAGTGAAGATTAGTTCAAAATAAGTAATGCAGTTCGTATTGTGCGACTTCGTGCATTTCGCGACGGACGTATGCGGACGTGATCTAGCTCCAAAGCTTTTACGACAGTTAGGCGTAAATACCACGCTGCCGTAGTGTGTACGCGACACGGTCAATTGCCAGCATATAAGCCGCAATTCGGTTACTGACGTCGTGAGTCTCTGTGGCTTTCAAGACTTCTGCGAAGGAAGTCCGCATGGTGTGATCCAGCCGGTCGTTGACCTCTGACTCCGGCCAAAAATAGCCCTGACGGTCTTGTACCCATTCAAAATAGGACACGGTAACGCCGCCCGAGTTCGCCAGGATGTCAGGGATAACGAACACCCGCTTGTCGGCCAGAATGTCATCCGCCTCAGCTGTTGTCGGACCATTCGCTCCCTCACACAGGATCTGGGCCTTCAGCCGATCAGCATTGCGGCTTGTGATCTGATTCTCGACCGCGGCTGGAATGAGAATGTCACAGTCCGTGACCAGCAACTCGGCAGAACCGCTTTCTGCTGCGCCCGGAAAACGGACTAGAGTGTTGTTACGTTTGTGATACATCCAGAGTGCATCAATGTCGATGCCGTTCCGGTTATACAGACCACCCGTGCTCGTGGATACACCGACAATCTTGTACCCCCGCCGATGCATAAGGCGGGCAGCATTAGAGCCCACATTGCCGAAACCCTGAATGACTACGCGCGTCTGGTCTCGGTTCATGTTGAGCTTCTTGATGGCCTCATCGCAGACGATCATCAGCCCGCGTCCCGTGGCTTCATTGCGTCCATGTGAGCCGCCCAATTCGACCGGCTTGCCGGTAACAACGGCCGTGACCGTATGGCGCACATGCATGGAGTAGGTATCCATGATCCAGGCCATGATTTGCTCGTCCGTGTTGATGTCAGGACCGGGGACATCTTTTTCCGGGCCCAGCACCTCCATGAGTTCCGCAGTGTAGCGTCGCGTGAGTCGCTCGATTTCACGCTTGGACATCTTGTCGGGATTACAAATCACCCCACCAGCTGAGCCGCCGAACGGGATGTTCACCAGGGCACATTTCCATGTCATCCAACTCGCGAGTGCGCGCGCCTCGTCAAGGGTCAGCTTAGGGCTGTAACGGATGCCACCCTTGGCCGGCCCGCGATCGATTGAGTGTTGCACCCGGAATCCGGTGAATGTCTCCAGAGTTCCATCGTCCATTTGTACTGGGATATGCACGATGATTTCGCGGCTGGGTTCGCGCAATATCTTCCACAGGCCTTCGTCCAGCTTAAGCTTCTTCGCGGCCAGGTCAGATCGGGAAACCTGTGCTTCCCAAGGATTGACTTCTTCGGGATATCGGGTTTCCATAAGGTCTCCCTCTTTGTGCCGCAGCAGTTCAAAGCGATCTAAATGAAGCCACAGTCGTCGATGCTTCACTCCAGTCCCGTGGCCGCGAGGAGTTCGCAGAAGCGGGGTACGCCCGTAGCCGCGCACTCCAGGTTCGCCACCACTTCGAGAACACAGCTATCGAAATGGGATCACGGATTTCGCAAACTTCACGGGTGTGGCGAATTGTTTTGTCCTTCAGTCCGACCGCCGCAGCCGACTCCTCCGACGGACGTTAAGCTAAACCCAAACTCAAGACTGAGGCTCGAGCTTCCTGTTCTCCTTGTCCGGATCGATGATTAAATCAAGCAAGGTGACGTTGGAAAGATCAACCGTATACTCCTCGGTTTCTCGCGTAGCATCCGGCGAACCGAAATGCCACTGCTGCACACGAGAATGGGCAGGAGGAGGCCAGTATGCGAATACACATCAACAAAGCAGTTACAGCAAAAGTTCTATCACAAACCATGACCGGCGCGCAGCGTTCACAAGGTCGCGGTTCTCACGGCGTGATCTGGCAGGGGAGGCTCCGCTATGTAGCGTTGTCCCGTACAAGGCTCCTCACACGGATTACGGCCAATCTATGGACTGCAAGGCAACCACGATAATATTCAGCTACAACGGTATGCTGGCGACAGTGACCGGAACCATAATGGTTGCTGACCAGCAGCTACCGCAGGGCGTTCCAGTTATACACTGCACGTGGCCCACCTGAAGAAAGCTGGTCGATACGTGCCACTGGGCCAACGGATGCCAGTTTCGTGAGTCCGGCTGACCTGCTATGCCACGCACCCTGCAGTACCTAAAAAAATTCTAAAGCGCGACACTGGCCACCGATTTGGGTTTGCTAGATATGTACTTCACGCATTTGGTCAGGAGGAGGGGATGGAGGCGAACTCACATTGGCTCACCCTGTACGAAGCTGCCATTCTAGAGCTCGATCTCAATATGCTCCCGCAGCGCATTAAGGAAGCACAAAACACCATTGTGGACAGAATGGAAGCCTTGAGCAAGTCTGGCAGTACCCGTGAAATTGAACTTTTGTTGAGTGCGCTAAACACTCTCCGCGATCTCCAGAAGATAACTGACAGCGGATTACGGGGTTGATTCGGGAA
>Ga0126372_10001226_pt1 | contig 10269 bp, 11 predicted proteins | sample PanSoiMetaPlot_6_FD_92762 | JGI IMG/M metagenome (GOLD analysis project Ga0126372, IMG submission 92762) | Tropical forest soil microbial communities from Panama - MetaG Plot_6 | ecosystem: Environmental > Terrestrial > Soil > Tropical forest > Bulk soil | place: Panama | collected 2016-02-17
GGCCGCCAGAACGGACAAGACCTTTGCAAACCAGCGCAAGTGTGGGGAGATCCTCGAGCCCATCTTCGAGAAACTGCCGAACCATCCTGGCGTAGCGCACTACATCATCCATTGTTACGACAATCCCGCCCTCGCGCAACAAGGGCTGAAGGCCGCACGGGCGTACGCGAAGATTGCACCTGCGTCTGCGCATGCCAATCACATGCCTTCACACATCTTCACTCGCGTAGGCTCTTGGGAAGAATCAGTGCAATCGAACCAGCGCTCCGAAGCCCTGGCGACAGCGGCAGAGCCGACGTCCAAGAACGGCGAAGCGCGCGACCAACGCCTGCATGCCATGGACTATATGGCCTATGCCTATCTGCAGAGCGGCCGTGTGCGCGATGCACAAACCGTGCTGGAAAAGATGAAGGCATTGCCGCCTGTTACCGGGTTGACCCATACTGGCGACTACGCGCTCGCAGCGATCCCGGCTCGTTGCATCGTGGAGTTGGGTAAGTGGGACGAGGCGAGCGCTCTCCAGGTGCGCACGAACGCAGTCCCTTGGATACAAGCTCTTACGTGGATGGCGGTCGGAGTGGGCAGCGCACGTTCGGGAGATCTAAAGCGCGGCGCCGAAGCGAAGCACACTCTTGCCAATCTCCGCGACGAATTGGCGAGGCAGAACAACACCTATTGGTCGAAGCAGGTGGACGTGCAGCGCCAGGAGGTCGAAGCCTGGATTCTGCAGCAGTCCGGCAAGAATGAGGAAGCCGCCACGCTGATGACCGCCGCTGCCGATCTCGAAGAAAGCATGGATAAGTTCGCGGTGACTCCCGGCGCAATCACCCCTGCTCGCGAGATGCTCGGGCAATTGCTGTTGCAGCAGAAACGTCCGCAAGAGGCCTTGGCAGCCTTCGAATCCGTGCTGAAAGTTGCTCCGAAGCGATTCAATGCCTTATACGGAGCGGCGAATGCTGCGGAGAATGCCGGAAACGCCAGCGCAGCGCGACAGTATTTCCAGGAATTGATTGATGTAGCTGTCAGCGATGAGCGCTCCGAAGTGGCAACGGCTCGTAAGAAAGTCGCGGTGAGGGCAGAGAACACCGGCCCAATACGTTGAACCTCAATGGATGATCAGCTTAAATAGCTGAACATACAGACGTTTAATTCCACGAGCCTGCAACGCTCAGCCTACCGTCCTGAGAATCATGTGAAGGCGGTTCCTAGGGCCCACGTCTTCACTCGCCTAGAGGCAAGAATGGTTGGCCGAGTGGAGACTCTGATGTGACCTTTTCGATGGAAGTCCGCATCGAGCCCGCGACGCTCGGCCAAGATCGGGTGAATTGTTAGCGCGGTTGCACGCTGTGGGGGACGTAAACTCTGATTTACGCTTTGCCCATATGTAACTGTGCTACACCGAGCTCACGGAACTGCAGTGATTTCGCGCCGAAGCTGTAATAAATTCCAAACTGCTTCCGCCATTTGGCGAATTTCCTCGTCATCGAGAGTGCGGCCGGCGTCGTGGTACCGATTACCGATTGCTTGTTCCGCTTGTCGGATAAGCCGGGAACGCTTTCCGTGGTCTGGTTCCGACAGCGCCGCGGAATACAGGTGCTGCCATTCGGTGGCGACGTGCGGGGGAGTTTGTTGATACATAGTAGCCTCCGATATGGATAAGTAGACCAATAGGAGGCAGCGCCCTTATCGATTGGCGTAAGGAAAAGTCTGTAGTTTCGCGTCGAATCTTAAGATAAGGTTTTCGCCCGATAGCCGAGACATTTCACCGAATACGTACTGCTCTCCCGACCGAACTGTGAACCCAAGCGACAAAGGAATGGCGGAGAGGGTGGGATTTGAACCCACGATACCCGTTAAGGTATGTCCGCTTTCGAGGCGGATCGTTTCAACCGCTCACGCACCTCTCCGCGTCAAAAATAGTAGTCAGTGGCTAGTTGGTCGTGGCCAGTGGCACAAGGTTGTTAATCACTGCCGCCTCGCGGGTCGTCTCATTTACCGGATCTTCCTGACGACCGACGACTCGCGACCGATGACTCCCTACCTCCGATTCCGAAAAAACGACTGCAACAGTTCCGCGCAGCGCCCCGCCAGAACGCCTGCTTTGACCTCAAGGCGATGGTTCAACTGCGGGTGATTGAGCACCTTCATAACTGACCGCACAGCACCCGCCTTCGGATCGTCGGCACCGTAAACTAGCCGCTTGATACGTGCGTGCACCAAGGCACCGGCGCACATTGCACACGGTTCAATTGTAGCAAACAGCTCGCACTCTCCCAGACGGTGATTGCCGACTACAGCACCCGCTTCACGCAACGCAATGATCTCCGCATGCGCGGTCGGATCATTGCCAGTGAGATTCCGATTCCAACCTTGCGCGATGACGTGTCCCTCGCAGATAACGACTGCGCCCACCGGCACTTCGCCCGCCTCTATCGCGCGCTGTGCTGCGCGCAGAGCCTCCTCCATAAAGAGCTCATCGGCGGAGCAGTCATCAGTCATTGGTCGTTGGTCGTCAGCCACGCGTATCCTCAGAGGCATTGTAGTGGGAGGTAAGCGCTCGATGCGCGGGCGGGGATCTGTGGCTTAAGGAGTTTGGTCTACCGGTGCCGATCAATTACAGCAACTGCAGAATCGTCCGTACGCTCGCGGGCAGCAGGTGCGACAGATGCAGGCAGACCATAGTCACAACCCAATGAGCCAGCAGCGCCGCGGGAATGGCCGCTGCAACCCAGCGGATTTCGGGTCGGGATGTCAGAAGAGCTTTCATGGCCGCGTCCTGCAATCAACTACGGATTAGACGGACGAAAAGTTCCCAGGAAAGCAGCCTGCTAAGTTCCTCGCGGAGCGGACAGACGAGGGCGTCTACTGCCACGCGGACCGTGGTATCCTAACCTCGATATGGGGATGCCGAATCTGCTCCGCAAGGTGTTATTGCTGGACCTGTTGCAGGGATTGATGGTTACGTTCCGGTATCAGGATCCCAAAGAGAATTACACCGAGCAGTATCCGCTGGAACGGCCGCAGGTAGCGGAGCGTTACCGCGGAGCACCTCGTCTCAATGTTAATCCTGACACTAACGAGACAATGTGTATCGCGTGTGACTTGTGCGCGCTGGCGTGTCCCGAACACCTTATCGTCGTCTCCAGTGAACGTAACGAGAAGACTCGCCGCAAGGAACTCACCCACTTTACTTACGACCTCAGCCGCTGCATGTTCTGCGGCCTTTGCGAAGACGCCTGCCCGACTGATGCCTTGGAACTGACCCAGGACTTCGAACTCGCGAACTACTCCCGCGAGGACATGATCTGGGACCGTGAAACGCTCGAGAAGGGGCCGCGGCCAACGGTCTACAAGAAGTAAGGGTCGCTTTTCTGAGGATCTGCGCTTGTTTTCTACAGTTTCAGTGCATCCATCTTAGGGTTTTCATAAACATCGTCCTCGCCGGGATAGCGGAGTTCCTTGGCGAATCTCCCGCTCTCCTTCGCCAAAGCCCACACCAGACTTTCGCCAGCAGGCAGAACATTCGGTTGTCGATCATAAACTGGGTCGGCATAAGCCCAGCGCGAATCGATTGGCTTCCAGCCCTTTGCTACGAACATCGCGATGAGCTCATCGACAAACAGGGCATTGAGTGGATTGTGATGGAGCAGTACAGTATGGCGCACTGGATGTTGCAGTACGCGGCGCGCAAGCGAATCGTAGAACTGTGCTCTCTCCCAGATATGCTGGAGGAAAAAGTCGCGGTATAGAGTTAGATCGGCTTTGGGATTCTCCTTAACATGCGCCTCAAGCCGAGCGCTGATGGCCCAATCGGAAGCGTCGATCGTTGCTCTGCCCACGCGGTACCCACGCTGTTTGAGGAAAGAGCGCATCCCATCACGCTTCTCGACAGTATCGCCCTCCTTAAAATAGGGGAATCGGAACAGGCGGACGAAATGAGCGTAGCCGGAAATGAGCGGTTCATTCTTGAGGGCGTCAGTCTGGAATTCAGCGAGGCTCACACTCGCTGCAGAGGACTCGGAGCTACCGCTCGCGTTGAAGTAAAAGTGTGAGTAAGAGTGGTTGCCAATCGAGTGGCCCCCCCGATCCCACTGTGCGATCAACTCCCGCCCTTCGGGACGATCCACACGTTTCCCGGTGACAAAGAGCGTCGCTTGGATCCTTCGCCGTTCGAGAGCATGCAAGATTCTCTCGTTAATCTCCTGCCACCGGAGCCCGGCGCCACCGTCGAGTTGGGGATCGTCGAACGTGAAGGCGACTTCAGGTGTTTCCGCTCCTGCCAGACATGAGCGCCAGGCGAGCGAAGCGAATGCGGCAGCGCGCCGAACGAAGTCTCTGCGATTCATGCGTAAAACCTAACAGGCACAACACCCGCAGTCCATCATTGCCCTCTTAATTGGATGAGCGTCAGATAACGGCGACCTCCCAAATTTGGCTGTTGCTGCGTCATGCAATGCATCGCACCGAATCCCCAAATCAGGTCGCCCGAGTAGATCGGCACAATTTCTCGCCCGGGGAACAGGTCAGCGAGGATGTTCAGCGCAACGCGGTCTTTCGGGTCGTTGAAGACCGGAACCAGCACGATTCCATTCGCGATATAGAAGTTCGCATAGCTGGCGGGCAGACGACGTCCTTCAAATACGGCCGCAGAGGGCATGGGAAGTTCGACGATACGAAAAGGCTTGCCATCCTGATCGCTCGCAGCTCTGAGCCTTTGAAGATTTTCCCGCAGCGGTTCGTAGTTCTTGTCCCTGGGATCAGACTCCACCACCGTGACGATCGTGTCAGGCGCCACGAAACGGCTGATGTCGTCGACATGGCCGTGGGTGTCGTCCCCGGTGATGCCGCGTCCGAGCCAGATCACTTTCCTGATTCCAAGATACTGAGCAAAAATTTGCTCGTAGTCCCTGCGATGGAATCCCCGATTGCGCTGCTGGACTTTGCTCAAGAGGCATTCCTCGGTAGTGAGTAGTACTCCCGCGCCGTTGACGTCGATTGAGCCGCCCTCCAAGACGACGCGATTGCCCTTGTGCTCCGCTCGAATTTCCGCTGCGCGAGCGGCCTCCGCCATCAGCGAGCCAATCTTTTCGTCATGGCGATAGTTCGGATACTTGGCCCAGGCGTTGAAGCGCCATTTGACGGCACGCAGCGTGTCTGAGCTGCGCTGGGACCGACGGGCGGGAACGCCCGTTGCTCCACATTCAATGAAGGTGCAGCCGCTGTCGCGCGTCCAAACACGATTCGTGGGCCAACGGTGAAGGCGAATGTTTTTGTTGAAAGCATTCGCCAGCTTCAGGATCCTTCGCGCACTCTTCTCTGAGGCGGCGTTGTTCACGATCAGGTCGACGCGCTCGTGCCGCGATAGATTTCGAATGATCTCGGCATAGACCCACGGAATCGGCTCGAATTTCCCAGGCCAGTCGCTTCGAAAGTGCGGCCATGCCAGCCAGGTGGATTCGTGAGGTTCCCACTCCGCAGGCATGCGACAAATCGGGGACACAGTTAAAGCATCACTTGAAGTTGGGGCCAGTGCCTTTTTCACGGAGTTCACGGAGACGTCAATCAATCAGTCGGCTGGTAATGGGCGCATAGCTGTCGATGCGGCGGTCACGCAGGAACGGCCAATTGCGCCGCACGTCTTCCATCTTGCGCAGGTCGACCTCTGCCGTGAGGATTTCCTCTTTGTTGTGGGACCCGTGCGCCAGAATTCGCCCAAACGGGTCCGCAATGAACGAGCCACCCCAAAATTCCAGACCTGCGCCCTTGGCTTCGTTCCCGCGAATGTTACCCGTTTCAAAACCGACGCGATTGACCACCCCGACATACACTCCATTGGCAATGGCATGTGCGCGCTGAATCGTGCGCCAGGCATCGTATTGGGCTTCTCCAAACTCTGCCTTCTCGGCTGGATGCCATCCGATCGCGGTGGGATATAAAAGAATCACCGCGCCTTGAAGAGCGGTCAGGCGCGCGCCCTCTGGATACCATTGATCCCAGCAAACCAAAGTTCCAATCTTTCCCGAGCGGGTATCGAAAACGCGGAAACCGAGATCGCCCGGCGTGAAATAAAACTTTTCGTAATACAGTGGATCGTCCGGAATGTGCATCTTGCGGTAGATGCCGCGCAACGCTCCATCGCTGTCGAATACGGCCGCCGTGTTGTGATAAACGCCCAGCGCTCGTTTCTCGAAGAGCGAAGCGATCAGCACGACTCCATGCTTCTTCGCAGCCGCCGAGAGTTTTTCCGTAGTCGGACCCGGGATTGTCTCAGCCAGATCGAACAGAGCGTGATCTTCACGCTGGCAGAAATACTGGGTCTGGAAAAGTTCAGGCAGGCAGACGACCTGTGCCGTCTTCGCAGCTTCTCCCACGCGACTCAGCGCCTTGGCAAGATTCTCTTCTGGACTGGACCCGCAGGACATCTGCACCAGCCCGACGGTGAACTTTTCTAAAGACACGCGCGGAGCCTCCCAGCAATGAACGGAGGATAGGATAACAAAGGGACGTGGGGTGGTGAGATCTGGGATGTCTCAAACAACAGGTCGCATTAGCCTGACCGCAAAAAACTGCTTGCAGATGCACGAGTAAGGGAATTGATGAGTACAGTAGGTGTCCAGTTCGCTGATAATGGTTGGCGCGGCGTTGAGATGGGCGGCGAACGGAACACGTGGAAAACAATTGCCCTTGTTTTTGTGCTCTGTGCATTTGCCGATTTTGTACATGGGTACATCAGGGGAGGGTCAATCGTAGGGGGAGTTATCAGCCTATCCTTCGGTTTTTTTGGCACAGCTATTTTCGTATTCCTTTTATACAGGCCAAATACGGAGGACGGCTCGCGTGACTCATCTGACCGATAGGGCGAATGTAGCTTGGCCTGCCCCTTGGCAGTACCTCGCCACGTTCTAGTACAGTAGTGCTACGCATACATAAGGGTTCAGCTTGGAGGTGCAGCTTGAAAGGCAATCATGACCGGCATGGCCATCACGAAAAGCAGGGAAACGGAACTCATGGCGACGGTTCCGGGATCGACCGGAAACTTCACAATCCGATCGAAGACCGCCTGATTCCGCTGGAGCCTCTCGACCTCGCCCAGCTCAAATCCATCGACGATCTCGTCCGCGCGATGTCGAAAACTGCATTTACGGGCCGCCAACTCGGAGAGGCCGCCGACGTTCTCGAGGCTATGGCTCGTGACGAAGAATGTTTTGTCGTCATGACCCTTGCCGGCGCAATGACCGTCGCCAAGCAAGGCCTGATCATCTCCGAACTGATCGACCGTGGCATCGTAAACGCCATCGTCTCCACTGGAGCCCTGATGGCACATGGGCTCGTAGAAGCCACGGGCCGAGCGCACTTTCGGGTTAACCCTGAAGTATCGGATGAAGAGTTATACGAGCGGGGCTACAACCGTGTGTACGATACGCTGGAGCCTGAGCAGAATCTCGATGATGTGGAAGAAGTCATGTCGGAGGTCCTGGAAAGCTGGGACCACAATGACGTGATGTGCTCCTACAAGCTTAACCACGCAATCGGTGCTTACCTGGTTAAGACCGCCAAGGATCAGCGGGGAATCTTGAAGTCTGCCTTTGAGCAGGGAGTACCGGTGTTTGTGCCGGCGTTTACGGATTCGGAACTTGGGCTGGACGTCGCACTCAACAACCGGTTGCGCGAATCCACCGGGCGTCACAAGATCCGGTTCGATCCCTTTCTCGATCTTGAGCACTTCGCGGCCACTTTGCTGCGGCAAAAGCGGCTCGGCATCCTTACCATCGGGGGTGGAGTCCCGCGGAATTGGTCGCAACAGTTCGGGCCCTTCATCGAGTTGCGGCATCGGCGCCTGGGCGAGAATGTTCCCTTGAAACGCTACCACTACGGCGTGCGCATTTGTCCTGAGCCAGTGCATTGGGGAGGTTTGTCGGGGAGCCCGTACAGCGAGGCGATCTCCTGGGGCAAGTTCGTGCCGCCGGCGGAGGGTGGAAAATTCGGAGAAGTTTTTGTGGATGCGACGGTGGGCCTACCCGTCATTGTCGCGGCGGTCCTGGAGCGCCTGGACAAGGACAAATCGCACAAGGGCAAGGCTCGGAAGAAGGTGGCAGCCAAGTAGGATGTAACCCTTGCAGCAATAGTTCCGGAAAAATTCTAACCGCAAAGTTCGGAAGGAATTCGCCAAGTTCGCAAGGAGTTTGCTTGCGACCTTCGTGTAGCCTTATCGACCTTTGCGGTTAAAAGCTAATAAGCCTTTTCTGAAGCTCAATCAAAAATCAACACCGCCGAAGCGATCACGGTGGTCCAGAGTCCCCGCTTGTCTCCCACCGCCGACTGCGTAACGTTCGCGGTGCGGACGATTTTGTTAGACAAACGGTAAATCTGCTTTTTCTCGTCCCAGGAGCGGTCCGGGTCGAATTCCACGTTAAGGGTAGTGGCCAACATTTCGGCGGCGAGCTCTTCGGCGTAATCTCCGGCTGCATCCTCCGACTCACCGAACGAATGGTGTTCGCTCAAGTAGCCATAGGTATTGCGATCGGAAGGAATCGCCACGCCGATGCTCGAGGCCAGCAGGCGATGCGGTTCCCGGGTGCTGTTCTCTGCGACGACAGCGAAAACGACTTCGCCGGGGTGGAGATACTTGAGGCCCGTGGAGCGAGGAACGAGCTTGCAGTTGGGGGGGAAGATGGACGATACGCGCACCAGATTTTGAGCGGCAATTCCGGCGTCCCGAAGGGCGAGCTCAAAGGAAGTCAATCGTTCACGATGCTTGCCGACTCCCTTGGTGAAGAAGATCCGCTTAGGGACCATGTCCTTGCTCAATTCATTTGCCTCCAGAACACTGCAAAAGTGAAAGAAAACGCAAATCTAACATAGCGATTTGTAAACGTTGGATGAAAATCGCCCCAGTGAACCAAAAAAAGCGCGGGAGCTGGGAAACAGCTCCCGCGTGCTGACCACTTTGGGGGAGGGCAGCGAAACTCAAATCTATTTGCCGGAGACTGATGCCACCTGGATGGTGTCGCCGTTCAGGGTCCCCGTTACTTTGGCGTCACTGCCAGCAAGCTTTTCGAGCGAGCCTAGCGCCGCCTTATCGCTGGTGTCGAGGGTGAACACCTTGTCGCCGACCACCAGGGCGTACTTGGAGCCCTTGTTTACGCACGCTTTGGTGCAGTCGGCATCCGAACCAGACATCATGTGTGCCTTGCCGCACATGGCATCGCTGACCTTGCCGGTGAAGCTTTGCGCTTTGTCTGCGGCAAAAGTGGCGACACACAGAAGCAGCGCTGCTACCAGAAACCCAATCTGCTGCGAACGAGACTTCATGTTAATCTTTCTCCTGAAAACCCCGAGAGTGCCCCCCGAGCCTGCCTTCTGACTTGAGGAGTACCTATACAGAGTACCAGAGGCAGCCGAAAGTTACCGTCCGAACCGCATTTTTGCAGGCCGCATATTCCGTAAGTCGCCGCCCTGGATTGCGAGTCGGCGTTATTGTCGGACGGTTGCGGCCTTAGGGCTTCAGTCCATATCGTAGGCTGACGTCCACCGTCTGATCCTTTTCATTCACCGCCTCATGAATGCTGACCGTCCAATTCAGGCCCGTGGGCAGCAGCTTCCACGACTGCTCGACAAACTTCTGGGGATAGGAAGTGTCGTAAGGATCGGTGTCATGGAGCGCCCAAGCCTCACGCAGTCGGTCCGCTACCTTGGAATCCACGCCCTGAATCTCCACATCTCCGAGATGGAACACTAAGCCTTCCTGCACATGGAGGGTGTAGGCTACCGTGCCTGCCGAGTCGTCAAAGTCCGCCTCTGGCGTGACAGAGGCCGTCATGCGCCCGACCGTTCCGTATAACTTGCGAATCTCCTCGAGGTCTGACTTGAGCTTCGCGGCATTGGCAGGCTGGCCGGATTCCTGGTGAACCATGTTCTGCAGCTTCTCCACCCGAAATGCCTTCTGTCCAACCCAGGAAAAACCCGAAATCTTGTATTGGATTCCCGGGGTTACGGCCAGAGCCACTGCCACGTCGGTCTGGTTCTTCTCTTCATGCGAGACCTTGGCCTGCGGTTCGGAGAAGCTGGCCTTCAGGTACCCTCGGTCTCGATAGACGGGTAGAAGGGCAGAGCCCGCGTACGCGCTCACGGTAGAGCGCAGGTAGTCCATCCCAATCAGTTTTCGCGCCGCCGCCTGCAAGGCGGCCTGATCTTCTGCGGCCGCTCCTGGAAACGAGACCTGACCGATCTGAATCGTGATGTCATTGGCGCGAAAACTAACCACTTCGA
>Ga0126372_10001227_pt1 | contig 10264 bp, 9 predicted proteins | sample PanSoiMetaPlot_6_FD_92762 | JGI IMG/M metagenome (GOLD analysis project Ga0126372, IMG submission 92762) | Tropical forest soil microbial communities from Panama - MetaG Plot_6 | ecosystem: Environmental > Terrestrial > Soil > Tropical forest > Bulk soil | place: Panama | collected 2016-02-17
CAGGTTCTGGTGGGCGGGTTCGTCCCGGAGTTCGAGGCGCGGGGCAGCGCCGAGGCGCTGGCGATGTTGCTGGCGATCGGTTCGGTCACCGACGGCGAGGTCGGCAAGGCCGTGGTGGCGGCGGCCGATCGGCTCGCCGGCACTGGTGTTCCCCGACCGGCCTGGGCGGCCGAACTGGCTGAGCCGGTGTCCGTGGCCGGGTGTTGGCGCCTGGCCGACCCGATGGGTACCGGGTCGATGCTGGTGTGTGCCTTCGACCGAGCCGGGCGTTCACACGCCCTGGCGATGACCGTGAACCATCTCAACTGCGGCGCCGCCAATGAGATCTTCGTCCTCGAACAGGACGAACTACGCAATGTGCTGGAAACCGCCCGTGCCGGGCGTCGCCTGGATGGCCTGGAGATCACTTATGAGGAGGTGACGGCGGCGGAATTGCGGTGGCTGGCCGAACATGCCATGGACTCGCGGGCGGTGCACGACGACCCCGAGTTCAATTTGGGAACCGACCCGCTCGCCTCCGACGAGGATCTCACCGACTACCGGACCCTGGCGATGCTGTTCCGGGCCCGGCTGAACAGCTTTCCGGCGCCGGTCAAACCGGCGAACGCCCCGCTAGGGTGCGATGATGACCTGACGGCGTCTACCCTGCTGGCGCGGCTGGCCGGGGCCGGCAGCGGCCCGTTCGGTGCGCACGCGCCGGCCATGCCCCGCGGCCTGGCGCCGGTGGCCACGTTGCCCCCCAAGCGGAAGAAGTCCGCGCCACCGGCACCGATATTTCAGATCAAGGTGGGGTTGCGGGGAGCGAAGCCACCGATCTGGCGGCGCCTGGAGGTGCCTGCCGACATCAGCCTCGCCCGGCTGCACGAAGTGATCCAGGTGGCGTTCGACTGGTATGGCGGTCACCTGCATGTTTTCGAGACCGGCTACGGCGAGTTCGGGACCGACGACGCCGACCTCGGCCACCGGCCGGAAGCGCCGGTGACGCTGGAGCAGGTCGCTCCCGCGGTCGGGAGCAAGATCCGCTACACCTACGACTTCGGCGACGACTGGGAACACGACATCACGGTGGAGAAGATCCTCGAACGGGACAGCCGGGTCAGCTACCCGCGCTGCACGGGCGGCCGTCGCGCCGCCCCACCGGAGGACTGCGGCGGCATCTGGGGTTATGCCGAGCTCATTGAGGCCCTCGCCGATCCCGCCCATCCGGAACACGCGGAAAAGCTGGAATGGCTCGGGCTCGGAAGTGCCGCCGAATTCGACCCCGGTCGCTTCGACGCCGGCTCGCTCACCATGTCGTTGCTCCTGCTGCGCTGAGAGGCGGCCCGCGCCCGAAACCACGGCGCGGCGAAAGTGACGCCGGGCTGGGCCTGCGCTCAGCCCGGCGTCGAACGGTTGTCGGTGTGCCGCGCGCCGGACGGCTGCGCGGCGGACTCCTCCTCGTCGCGCGGCACGGGCGGCGGTGCGACATCGGGCGGCACATCGGCGTCCATCGGGTCCAGCGCGTCGACCTCCTGCGGGGTATCCGGATCGCCGGCAACCAGCGACCGTGCCCCGGCATTGAGCACGGCCACCAGCGGGACGGCGAGCAGAGCGCCGACGATTCCGGCGACCACGACACCACCGGCGACGGCGAGCACGATGACCAGCGGGTGGATCTGCACGGCCCGGCCCATCAGCAGCGGCTGCAGGATGTGGCCTTCGATCTGCTGTACCGCGATCACGATCGCCAGCACGATCAGCGCCGGCACCAGGCCGTTGGTCACGAGCGCGACGAGGACCGCGACCGCGCCGGTAACCACGGCACCGACGATCGGGATGAACGCGCCGAGAAAGACCAGCGCCGCGAGTGGCACGACGAGCGGGACACCGACCACCCAAATGCCGATCCCGATGAACACCGCATCCACCACGGCCACCAGGACGCCGGCCCGGACATACCCGACGAGCGCGGCGAACCCGCGCTGCCCGGCGACGTTGATCTGGTCGCGCGAGCGCCGCGGAAGCATGCGCATCAGGAACGACCAGATCCGCCGCCCGTCGTAGAGGAAAAAGATCAGAGTGAACAGCACCAGCAGCAGCCCGGTAATGAAGTGCCCGAGGCCGCCGGCGACCGACATGGCGCCGGAGGTGATCTGGTCCCGGTTCTCGTTCAGGGTGCTGCTCAGGTTCGCACGCGCCTCCTGCAGATCGGCGGCTGAGAGCTGCAATGGGCCGGTGACCAGCCAGTGCTCGATGGCGTCGATGCTGCCGCTGATCTGTGTCTGCAGGTCGGGCAGCCCGGTAATGAACGCGCGTATGACGAACGTGAGCACCCCGCCGACCGTGGCCAGGCCGCCGATGAGAACGACCGTGGTCGCCAACCCGCGCGGCACCCCGCGCTTGACCAGCGTGTCGACGGCCGGGCCGAGCAACGCGGCGAGCAGCAGCGCGACGGCGACCGGGATGACCACGACGGACATCTCGATCACTAGCCGGCCGGCGATCACGAGCGCACCGGCGACAACCAGCAGCCGCCAGCACACCGCCGCCGCCACCCGCAGTGAGTAGGGCACCTCGTCAGCCGGGTTGCGCTGGGCTGGCCGCTGGTCAGCGGTCGGTCGCTCGTCAGGCCCGGCCGGCTCGGTCCGTAGCCGCTCCGCCCTCGCCCGCTCGACCCGGCTGAGCGCGGCGCGGCTCAGCTCGGCCGGCCTGCGCAGCGCGGCGAAGCGCCCTCGTGCTTTTGTCTCGCTCACGCAGCCAAAGGTAGACGTAGGCCTCGACAGTTCGCCCGATCAAACGGAACGCGTCGATGCTGTCGCGCACCGAGTCATCGAATGCGCGGGCGCGCCCAGCGATCTCTCGGACCGTGCCGTACAACCCGCCCGACCGCCCGGACCGCCCCGAACTGGCCGAACGCTCGAACCGGCTGAACCGGTTGGCCCATGTCCAACCGCGTCCGCCGTGGCGATGCCAAAGGGCGAGCCACCGGATGGCACGTCGGCGATGGTCACTAGCGTTCTGCGTGAGTAGACGGGGGTGGACATGCGTGACCGCGAGCTGACGGCACTCGAGCAGCGGGTGCGGTTGGCGTTCGGCAGCGGCGAGTTGGTGGACATGCGGCCCAGCCCGCGGCGGGGCGATGACCTTCGTGAGGTCAAGAACTGGCCGCCGGAGCGCCGGTTGCGTGCCGAGTTCCTGACCGAGCTGCTGACCGACCACCATGCGTTCATGGGCGGAGTGCCGGCGTTGCGGCTGGCCGGGGTGGCCGTGCACGGCGAGTTGCGGCTGGAGGCTGCCGAGGTGCCGCATCTGGTCGAGCTCACCGGCTGCTGGTTCTCGAACCGTCTTGACCTGCGAATGGCCCGGCTGGCCGGGCTGCGCCTGCCCGGCTGCCGGGTGCCGGGGCTTCGTGGGCACAACATGTCGGTCAATTCGGATCTGGTGCTGGAAGCCGGCTTCGTCTCGACCGGTCAGGTCGACCTCACCGACGCGCAGGTGGCCGGCTCGGTGCGGCTGTCCGGTGCCGTGCTGCGCAAGCCGGGTGGGCATGTCCTGCTCGCCGACCGGCTGGTCGCCAGCGGCGCGATCCAGGCCAGGGCGCTGCGCGCCGATGGTTCGGTGCGGCTGCCCAACGCGCGTGTGGGCGGCAGCGTCGACCTTGGCGCCGCGGTGCTGTCCAACCCGAACGGCGACGCGCTGCACGCGGTCGGTATCGACGTATCCGGAAGCGTGCTCGCCGAGGTGGACGGCGGCCGCTTCACCGCGGACGGGCGGGTCGTGCTCTCCGGCGCGCGGATCGGCGGCGATCTGCGGATGTCCGGCGCCAAGCTCACCGTGCCCGAATCGTCCAAGCAACCGGTGCTGGTCATCCCGCGTGGCATCGCGGACGGCTCGGCCTCGCTGGTCGCCGACCGGGTGGACGTGCGCGGCAACGTCGAGCTCGATGGCGGATTCACCGCGAGCGGAACCGTGCGCTTGCCCGGCGCGCGGATCGGCGGCTATCTGCGGCTTGCCGGCGCCACGCTCGGCACATCGCGCACACCGGCACCGGGGCTGCGGGTACCGATCGCGCTGCTCGCCGACGGGATCAGGATCAATGGGGATCTGGACGGCCGGGGCTGGCGGGGCGCCAGCCAGGGTCCTCCTCGGCCAGGGCTGGAAGCGTACGGCCAGGTCAGGTTTGTCGATGCGGACATACGCGGCAGCGCGAGCCTGTCCGGCATGCAACTGCACGGTCCCGGGCTGGACGTGTTGTTCGCCGACCGGATCCGGGTCGGCGGCACGCTGTTTCTGCGCAACGCCAAGGTGTCCGGCTCGATCCGCCTGCAGGACGCCAGGATCGGCTCGACGCTCGACTGCACCGGTGCGGAGCTGATCGAGCCGCGGCGCCGGCCGGACGGCTCGCCCAAGCCGTCGCTGGACATCCGGGTGTCGACCGTGGGCAAGGACGTGTTCTGCACGCGCGGGTTCACCGCGACCGGCGGGGTTCGGGTGCGGCGCATGGAGGCGAGCAAGACCGTCAGCTTCGAGGGAGCCACCCTCGGCGGGGAGCCTGGCGCGGTCGCGCTCAACGCGTCCGGGCTGCACACCGAGGAGCTCAATCTCCGGTTCGCCGGGCCGCCGGCCGGGGACGTGCTGCTGACCAGGGCGTCGACGGTGGAGGTGTTCGACGACGAAGTGCTCTGGCGCACCGCCGGCCGGGTCGACCTGGAGGATTTCAAGTACGAGACGCTGATCGCGAAGCCCGAGGTGGACGTCGGCACCAGGCTGCGTTGGCTGCGTTCGGTGCTGCCGCACTACGACCCGGACCCCTACGAGCGGCTCGCGGCAAGCTACGTCGACGCCGGCCGCGAGGAGCGCAGCCGCCGGGTGTTGCTGGTCAACCAGCGGCACCGGCACGCGACGATGCGGCTGCCCGGCCGGGTGTGGGGCTGGATCCAGGAGGTCACGGTCGGCTACGGCTACCGCCCGTTGCTCGCGTTGCTGTGGTTCGTGGCCATGTGGATCGCCGGCTCGCTCTGGTTCGCCAACTTCTACACGCCGACGCAGCTCGACCCCGAGAACCGGCCCGTATTCAATGCCGCGCTGTTCGCGCTCGACACGCTGCTGCCGATCGTCAATCTCGGCCAGGACGAGCACTGGCGCACCGACGGCGCCGATCAGTGGATCGCCGTGACCCTGACCCTTGTCGGATGGGTGCTCGTCTCGGCCACCGCGGCCGGTGCCGCACGCGTCATCAAACGCGGTTGAAGGCCGCACCTCAGCCCGCCGTGCCTCGGACATCGGCGCCCGCGACATCGACGAGATCCCTGTGGCCGGACCTGAGCCGGTCCAGCCACCACGCCAGCTCGATGTGGTCGCGTGCGGGTGTGGCGCCATGGTCGACCAGCAGGCGGCTGCCGGCGGTGTCGCCGACCGCGAGCACCGGCTTGCCGGCCGCGAGTGCCCGCTGGCCGGCGTCGATCGTTCCGCCGGTCGAACCGGCGGCCACCGCGACCAGCGCGGTACACAGGCCGGCCAGGGTCGCGTTTCGAGCCATCGCCGTGTCGATCGACCACGGCAGCCCCGGCGGGACCTGCGACACCATGACCAAGCGGTCCGAATCCGGCGCCGCGTCACCGGGCAGGCCGCCGCGCCAGCCCTGACCGATCACCTCGGCGAGCACCACGCCCGCGGTGCCACCGCATCGCAGCGCGGTCGACACGGCCGCGCCGCCGACACCGCCCCGGTCACCGCTCACGACGGCCAGCCCCGAGTCGGCCGCGATCCGCGCGGCGGTCTTGGCGGCGACCAACTCCCCGTCCGCGCCCTCGTGTGCGCCGCAGACGGCCAGGACCGGACGTCCCAACAACTCGATAGGACCGACGTGGAACAGCGCGGCCGGCGCGTCCGGCGACTCGGCCAGCGCCGGTGGGTAGCCGGCGTCACCGAGCAGCACCGCCCGCACGTGCCATGCCTGCAGAGTGCCGGCCAGCCGGTCGAACGTGGCCCGCTCGTCAGGGCGCATCAAAGCCATCAGGCGGTCGAGCACGGCCGGGCCATGCCGCCGAAGCAGCCAGTTGACCCGCCGGCCGCCGCGCGCCGCAAGTATTGCCCTGGCGATGTTAGAACGCATGTTCTAATGATTGCATGCCGAACTGATCACGGCAAGCCGATACTCACATTCGGGCCATATTGGTGAATCTGGACAGGTGCAGCTGGTTGGTCACCGTGATCGTCGCCGTTGGCCCGTTGCGATGCTTGGCGATGATCAGGTCGGCCTCGCCGGCGCGCGGGTCGTCGCGCTCGAACGCGTCCGGGCGGTGGATCAGCATGACCATGTCGGCATCCTGCTCGAGCGATCCGGACTCACGCAGGTCGCCGAGCATCGGCTTCTTGTCGGTGCGCTGCTCGGGCCCGCGGTTGAGCTGGCTGATCGCCACCACCGGCACCTCGAGCTCCTTGGCCAGCAGTTTGAGGTTTCTGGAGAACTCGCTGACCTCCTGCTGGCGGGATTCGACGCGCTTGCCCGATGTCATCAGCTGCATGTAGTCCACGACCAGCAGCCGCAGGTCGTGGCGCTGCTTCAGGCGCCGCGCCTTGGCCCTGATCTCCATCATCGTGAGGTTGGGCGAGTCGTCGACAAACAGCGGCGCCTCGGAGATCTGGCTCATCTGCCTGGCCAGCTTGGCCCACTGGTCATCGTTCATCTTGCCGGTGCGCATGGCGGCCAGCGGAATGCCCGCCTCGGCCGACAGCAGCCGCATGACGATCTCGGTGCGGCTCATCTCCAGCGAAAAGACACAGCTGGTCAGCTCGTGCTTGATTGAGCAGGACCGCGCGAAGTCCAGGCCCAGGGTCGACTTCCCGATTCCCGGCCGGGCCGCGATAATGATCATCTGCCCGGGGTGCAGGCCGTTGGTGACCGCGTCCAGGTCGTCGAAACCGGTCGGTACGCCGAAGGCGAGACCGCGGGTCTCGATGGCCTCCAGCTCGTCCATGGTGGGCTGGAGCAGGTCCTCAAGCGCGACGTAGTCCTCGCTCGTGCGCCGCTCGGTCACCTCGTAAATGGCAGCCTGCGCCCGGTCGACGACCTCGTCGATCTGGGCGCCGCCGTCCGCGCCCTGATGGCCCATCTGGACGATTCGGGTGCCGGCCTCGATGAGGCGGCGCAGGATCGCCTTCTCGGCGACGATCTCGGCGTAGTAGCCGGCGTTCGCGGCCGTCGGCACGGTTTGCATCAGGGTGTGCAGGTACGGCGCGCCGCCGACGCGGCGCAGCTCTCCCTTGCGATCGAGCTCGGCGGAGACGATGATCGGGTCGGCCGGCTCACCGCGGCCGTACAGGTCCAGGATGCACTCGTAGATGACCTGGTGGGCGGGCCGGTAGAAGTCACTCGGGCGCAGCGCCTCCAGCACGTCGGCGATCGCGTCCTTGGACAGCATCATGCCCCCGAGCACCGACTGCTCGGCCGACAGGTCCTGCGGCGGTTGCCGGTCGTAGGCGTTGTCCGGCCCCGTTCGCGCTACGGCACGCTCGTCGGGCAGCGCCACCTCCGGTCACCTCCCATCGAACACATGTGCGATTTAACCATATGCGGGCAGGCTCGCCGGGCAAATCGGGAGCCGCCGGCAACGAGACCGTCGGTGGTGCGGTGGGCGACGTTAGGTTCCCCGCGTGGCCCCGGCAAATCGCGCTGTGCACGGAGGTGGGGACAGCCCTGGGGAGCGCCGTGCGGATCTGGGCACAGGTCGCCCACAGCCTGGGGACAACCTGTGCACTGTCAGCGAGTTTTCGAGTGTTTTCACAGGTAGAGGCGCATGTGGGCGCTGTGGACAAAAGTCGGACCGGCTACGGCGGCGTGTCGGTCCCGTCCCGGACGTGGCGTGTCGCGGCGCGGCCACGTCAAGATCCGGCGGCCACGTCAAGATCCGGCGGCCACTCCAAGATCCAGCAGTGCCCACCTGTCGCGTTTGTGGCGGGCCTGGAAGGGCCCGTGGCCCCCATGACGTCACGCGGGGCGTCCCCATCGCATGAAACGCGATAAGGGGACGCCCCGCGTGAGCCGAATTCGACTGAAGTTGTAGCGCCTACGCGGCAGGTACGACGTCTACCTCCACCGAGACGGTTACCTCGGGGTGCAGGCGCACGTTCACCGCGTGACTGCCGGTGGTCTTGATGTGTCCCGGCAACTCGACCGCCCGCCTGTCCAGCATGGGGCCGCCTGCCGAGCGCACGGCCGCGACCACGTCGGCCGCGGAGACCGAGCCGAACAGCTTGCCCCCGCCAGGTGCGGCGCGGGCGGTCAGCTTGACGGGACCGAGCTTGACGAGCCTGGTCTTGATCTCGTTCGCGTGGTCGAGGTCGCGGACGGTACGCGCCTGCTGGGCCCGGCGGATGGTCTGTACCTGCTTCTCCGCCCCCTTGGTTGCCAGGACGGCCAGCCGGCGAGGGAGCAGGTAATTGCGGCCGTAGCCGTCCTTCACCTCAACGATGTCGCCGGGGGCGCCGAGGCCGTCCACGTCGGCGGTCAGGATGAGCTTCACGTCTGCGACCCCCTATCGCGCCGTTGAGGTGTACGGCAGCAGCGCGACCTCGCGGGCGTTCTTCACCGCGATGGCGATGTCGCGCTGGTGCTGGCTGCAGTTGCCGGTCACCCGCCGGGCGCGGATCTTGCCGCGGTCGGAGATGTACTTCCGCAGCAGCGTGGTGTCCTTGTAGTCGATCGTCTGTGGGTTTTTGTCCTTGCAGAAGACGCAAACCTTCTTCTTCGGCTTGCGAATCGGTGCCTTTGCCATGGTGAGCTTCTCCGTTTAGGTCTTGGTCGCGGCGGTGTCAGAAGGGCGGCTCGTCGAGGCCACCGGGCGCGACACTGCTGGTCGCGGCGGCGCCTGCGGGCGCGGCGGCACCCCACGGGTCGTCCACCATCGAGCCCGAGCCGGAGCCGTAGCCGCCGGAGCCCTGCCCGCGGCTGACCTTGTTGACCTTCGCGGTGGCGTATCGCAGCGACGGACCGATTTCGTCGACCTCAAGCTCGACGACGGTGCGCTTCTCGCCCTCGCGGGTCTCGAACGAGCGCTGCCGCAACCGCCCGGAGACCAGCACCCGCATGCCCCTGGTCAGCGACTCGGCGACATTCTCGGCGGCCTGGCGCCAAATGTTGCAACGCAGGAACAGCGCCTCGCCGTCCTTCCACTCACCGCTGGCACGGTCGAACGTGCGCGGTGTCGAGGCCACGGTGAAGCTGGCCACCGCTGCGCCCGATGGCGTGAACCTCAGCTCCGGGTCGGCGGTCAGGTTCCCGATGACCGTGATCGTTGTCTCGCCTGCCATCTGCTCGTACTCCTCAGCTCGAGAGCTCGCCGCGACGCAGGACCTTGGTGCGCATGACCAGCTCGTTGAGGCCCAGCTGGCGATCCAGCTCGGCGACCGTGGCCGGCTCGCACGCCACGTTGAGCACCGCGTAGATGCCCTCGCTGCGCTTTCCGATCTCGTAGGACAGCCGCCGGCGGCCCCAGATGTCGACGTTCTCGACAGTGCCACCGCCGGACTTGACGACCTTGAGGAAGTCATCCAACGTCGAACCGACGTTCCGTTCGTCGACCTCGGGATCGAGGATGACCATCAGCTCGTAATGCCGCATGAAGACCACTCACCTCCTGTGGACTGGACGGCCACGGACTTTCCGTGGCAGGAGGGTCTCAGCAACCCCCGACAGAACAGCGGGAGTCGGCAACCCGGCGAGGCTAGCAAGCCGAACCGCCCGATTGCCAATCGGCGTCCACGCCGGGCACGTGGGCGCCGGTGCGCAAGCCGCGGCATGGGATGCCAACGTGTTTCACAGCGGGGGGTTCGTAGCGGCCGCGGGCGGGATTACCGTGGCGGGGTGGGGTACCGGGTGCTCGCCGACGCGACCATGGTCGTGCACTTCGGGTTCGTGGTGTACGTCGTGGCCGGCGGGTTTCTCGCCTGGCGATGGCCGCGCACGATCTTTGTGCACCTGACGGCCGCCGGGTGGGGCCTGCTGATCACGGTTTTCTCGCTGCCCTGCCCACTGACCTGGCTGGAGGACAGGCTGCGCCGAAGGGCCGGTGAGCAGGGCCTGCCCAGTGGGTTCATCGACACTTACATCGAGGGCGTGCTTTTCCCGCAGCGGTTCGTCATGGAGGTGCGCGCGGCGGCCGCCGTCCTGGTGCTGATCGCCTGGGTTGGCCTGCTGATCCGCTGGCGCCGCGGATCGGGCGCGAGGTCAGCCGCGGGTTCGGGCGCGGGGGCGGCCGTGGCATGACCATGGACATCGAGGCCC
>Ga0126372_10001228_pt1 | contig 10264 bp, 10 predicted proteins | sample PanSoiMetaPlot_6_FD_92762 | JGI IMG/M metagenome (GOLD analysis project Ga0126372, IMG submission 92762) | Tropical forest soil microbial communities from Panama - MetaG Plot_6 | ecosystem: Environmental > Terrestrial > Soil > Tropical forest > Bulk soil | place: Panama | collected 2016-02-17
GCAACCTCCTTCTATGATTGATAGTCCTGCTTGAAAACAAGTCATTGATTGAACGTCTTACAAAGACTTCTCGACAAGTCACCTACATGAAACTGGCAATCCTGATCCTTTTGATCCTGATAGCGCCAAACACCTCGGCTAAAACCATCTACATTCATCTGGTCGATGGCAACGATAACACGGCAAACGGATCGTACGATCGACCGTTCAAATCCTGGCGCGTCGCGCTTCGTCACGTTACTGGCGGAGACACAATCGTTGCAAAAAATGGTGACTATCGAAAGGCTGGTCGTGAGGCAAAATGGGGAGGATTAGACTTTACATTGACTTTGGCAGATCAGCTGGATCCTGGAGACCCACATCCGGGCAACACCGCTCGACCTGATGCAGTTGGCATTTATCGATACGATCCTAAGAACCCGTTGATTATCCGGGCTGAAACAAAATACGGAGTCGTTCTCGATCATGTTCGCTTTCACCTCGCAAGCGGAATTGTGATTGATGGCTTCGATATCTTTCCCAATCCTTACTATCGAGATGATTCAGGAAAGAAGTTGAATGCCAGGAGAGATGGAATACACGGTGACAGCGTCTACGAACCTGAAGAATCTTATAACCACGTTAAGACGAACGATCCCCCGGGTGGTTACACGGACCGATGGTATGACCGTAGCCTCTGGACCAGTTATATAACGATTCGCAACTGCAGAGTCCACTATGAGTGCCCGCCGAATGGGTGCACTCCGTCATACGATCCAATGCAGGACGATGATCGCCTTTATCTAATAAAGTTTAATCAATCTCATCACATCACAATCGAGGATAACGAGCTCTTCGACGGCAAGAATTTCCAACGCAAACCGGCGATCGATCTTCCATGTAGCGACGATGTAATTGTACGCCAGAACCTGATTCGGAATTGTTATCGGGGAATCGTGTCGAAGGGCGGAGGAAGCCGCGTTCTCATCGAGGCAAATGTCTTTGTCGATAACTCGGGTGCTGCATTTTCTGGCGGGTCGACAGATCCTGATCTCTTCATCGACGGTCGTTACGGTGATTCCTGCTCCTTCGCAAAGTATGAATCGTATGACATGACTGCCAGAAATAATTTTGTTGTTTCGACTCGACCGGGTGAGCGTCCCGTCGAACCAATTGCTATCTGGGCGGCAACGAACGCAGTCATAGAAAACAACACATTCGTTGGCATCGGTGAACGTGGAGTGTTGTTGATTAGACCAGGCAACGAAGTTGATAGCTCTCCAAAAGGTTGTTCTCGCTCATTGCGTTTGACCCACACCGAGAATCTCCAATTGCGAAATAACGTTTTCGTCTTATCCGGCGTTGTTGATGAGACGATGCTCTATCAAGTCTCCGGTGAAGGTGTGAAGGTTACAGCGTTCGACCACCGCGACAATACGTTTTTCAACGGCGGGCGCGACATACCGCTGGGCGGGCTTACAGATGTCAACCAGGAACCAGGGTTCAGCAAAGAAGATCCCAAGTTAGTCGGCGGGACCGGACGTGACTACGCCACTTGGATGGCGACAGCAAAATCACAGGTTAAAGGAAGGGGAGCTTCTTTCATCACGCAGAAATGAGCGCTGGCCAAACGGACTAACAACCGTGAGAAAATGATCATTCGTCTCCTAACGCTTCTGGCCGCGATATGGTTGGGTGGTTTGTCGGCGCCGCTCAAATCACAAATACTGCCCAGATACGAGGTCTCACGAGTGACGACCAAACTTGATATTGACGGTAAACTCAATGAGCGCGCTTGGGCAGACGCACCCCCGGTCGGCGCATTTGTGAATAATCGCGATGGTAGTCCTACGAAGCTAGTCACCGAGGCCAAGATCCTCTACGACCAAAACTTCATTTACTTTGGCTTTCGTTCAGCTGATACAAACGTCTGGTCCACGATGAAGAAGAGAGACGAGCATCTGTGGCTGGAGGAGGTGGTTGAAGTGTTCCTGCAGGCCGATCCTTCGATTCCCAACTATATCGAGCTCGAAGTGAATCCACTGGGAACAATGCTCGACATTTATCTTATTAACACTCGGAAGCCTCTCCATTACGAAAGTTGGAACAGTGAAAAATTGCGTTGGGCAGTTAGTGTTGATGGCACTGTGGATGGTAAAGAGAACGACCGCGGTTGGAGTTGTGAAATCGCCTTGCCTTTGGAGGACATTGCGACCGCAGCGCACCTGCCACCACGAGAAGGCGATCGTTGGCGGCTGAATTTATATAGAGTTGAAAAGTTGCCGGTTAGTGCGGAACTCGCTTGGTCGCCGACGCTTCAGGACGACTTTCATGTACTCGCAAAATTAGGTGAGATCGTATTTTCGGACCGAACAGTTCCTAAACGGTAACTTCGTGTTTCTTAGCGTGATTTCGTGGATCATTCTTGTTTTGTGTAGAAAAAGAAGTGATCCACGAAATCACACTAAGAAACACGAAACTCATAACCACCGATATCGACCTGGATCTGACTTTGAGATAACGTTGCTGAATTGGCAACGGGAGTAACCAGGCATGGTATTAACTCAAGACCAAATCAGGCAATTCAATCGCGACGGCTTCTTGATGCAGGAAGATCTCTTCGATTCCGAAGAGATGGATCTCTTGCTTAGAGTTGCTAGAAACGACCAGCGATTGGAACGAGAGGCGCTGGAACGTCGTGACACAGACTCCCGTACAAGCAAGCTCTGGCTAACGGATCAGTTGGCAGACGACATCTATAGTGCCTTCGTACGATGTCCTCGGATTGTCGAGCCGTTGGAACAACTCCTCGAGGGCGAGATTTATCACTACCATCACAAGATGATGTTGAAAGAACCATTCGTCGGCGGCTCCTGGGAGTGGCATCAAGACTATGGCTATTGGTACTCGAACAATTGTCTATTTCCCTTCATGGCCAGTTGTTTGATTGCCGTTGATACAGCGACGAAGGAGAACGGATGTCTTCAAGTGATTAAAGGCTCTCACTTGATGGGAAGGATCGATCACCATAAAGCGGGCGATCAAACTGGAGCCGACATAGATCGTGTTCACGAGGCACTAAAACATCTAGATCTGGTCTATTGTGAAATGAAGCCAGGTACTTCGCTATTCTTTCATTCGAACTTACTGCACCGATCAGATGCGAATCGTAGCCCCCACCCACGTTGGTCTCTCATCTGTTGCTATAACGCTGCGCGGAACCCTTGTAGACCAAGGGAAAATCACCCGGCGTACAGTTATCTTGAAAGATGGCCCGATTCAAGAATCAAAGAAATCGGCCGCCGACAACTGGAGCAGTTTGGTCTTGCGAGTTAAATTGTCGGCTGACATTTCAACCAAGGAACCAAAGCCATGAATGACGAGAACTCGAAGTTGTCCAGACGCGACTTACTAAAGGCTGCTGGACTGGCTGGAGTTGGGTTGACGGCAGCACGTGTCGTCGATGCGAACGAGAATGGAAGTTTCGGTTTCGAATCTCCGCAAAAGAACTCAAGACAGGCAACGATGCTTGGCGTCAGGTTTGAACCGCGTGATGTCGTACGCCTCGGAATTGTTGGGGTGGGTCTACGGGGCACCAGTGTTCTCAATGAATTTCTCGCGATTGATAAGGTGCAAATCAACGCGGTCTGTGACGTTGTTAAAGATAAATGTATCAGGGCGGCAGACTTAGTTGAGAAGGCTAGGCAAAAGAGACCGGCCATCTACGCGGATGGTGAGCGTGATTTTGAAAAACTTTCTACCCGAGATGATTTGGACTTCATTTACATCGCCACGCCTTGGGAGTGGCACGTTCCGCAAGTTCTCGCAGCTTTGAAAGCAGGGAAGCACGCAGGGACAGAGGTACCGGCTGCATACACGCTTGAGGATTGCTGGAAAATTGTCGATGCGTCTGAGGCCATGCGACGACACTGTCTCATCATGGAAAACTGTTGTTATGACCACTCAGAGACAATGGTCTTGAACATGGTCCGATCCGGTTTGCTCGGAGATCTTGTGCACGGTGAATGTGCCTACAATCACGATCTCCGCGAAATCTTGTTCGAGGACAAAGACGAAGGTCTCTGGCGCCGCCGACATCACACGCTTCGCGATAGCAACTTATATCCTACGCATGGTTTGGGTCCCATGGCCCAATATATGGAAATCAATCGTGGCGATAGATTCGACCATATCGTATCAGTCAGTTCGCTTCACCTTGGCCTCGAGGAATATCGAAAGAGTCATGTGGCCACAGGAAACGGAAAATGGAAAGAGGTGTACAAGACCGGCGACTACAACACTAGCATCATCAAGACTGCGAGAGGGCGAACAATTTTGCTGCAACATAACGTGTCGACGCCTCGTCCATATGACCGGATCAATTTAGTGCAGGGAACGAAAGGTATTTTTCGAGATTACCCACCTCGTATTTTCATCGATGGACAAGAGGGAGGTCATAACTGGACAACACTCGACAAATACAAAGACCAATACGAGTCGCCATTATGGAAGAACCAGGGCGAAACGGCGCGAAAGCTAGGTGGGCACGGTGGAATGGATTACCTAATGTGCTACCGGTTGATCCAATGTATGCGAGAGGGGCTGGAACCGGACATTAACGTTTACGATGCAGCAGCATGGAGCGTGCCTGGTCCACTTAGTGAGCTCTCTGTCGCGAAAGGAAGTCTGCCGATCAAGTTTCCTGATTTCACTCGCGGCCAATGGCAACGCACGAAGACTACCGTTAACCCAAGTCAAAACTAGCTCACCGAAACGTAGACTGTGAGGTGGGTAAGTGCCAGACATTCGGCGAGAATTTGACAAGATCGATACCGAAACCGTCTCCTCGATTTCTCGTTACGCCAGATTAAACGACACCCTCGAAAGTGGCGCGTCTCAAAGCAGTACGGTCTCATCGGAAACGACGCGCTCTTTAGCCTGGATGTGCAGCTCAAGCATCGGCCACTAACGGAAGCCATTAATTTGTGGCCACCTACCGCCGAAAATCGCTCAGAAGGCAAAGAACCAAGGGCCGCTAATACAGTCTTTCCACAATCCAAAATCCATATTCCTCGGTATTGTGTAATCGGGTCCTTCTAATTAATTCTCTTCCCAAAGAAAGCTGATCCTTTGAGCGTTTCGAGCCTTTTCGGCTTTAGCGCTGTTTTGCGTTAAGTACTATTCGATCAGCAACGTGTCTGCCAAGAAAGAAGCGGACGGCTCGGTGACGATCCAGTTCGGCCGCTGCGACCACAGCGCGCTTAACTGCATCCCGATCACACCGGGTTGGAATTACTGGATGCGACTCTACCGCCTGCGACAGGAAATCCTCGACGGCACTTGGAAGTTCCCCGAGGCGCAGGCACAGAGCTAAAAAGTAAGCAAATGATTTGATATCGGAGCCTCCACATACCCGGTTGGGAGTTTAAGGCGCAGCATTACAGCCGACAAGATATACCAGTAGTTTTTCCTAAAAATACACCGAATACCCGATAGTTGAAGCCTGCCAACTTACCCCTAACTTATGAACATCCCGACAAGAACTTTCGACATTAAGAGCAATCGTTTGCCCTAACATTTGCCCAGCTCCTGCCCACAAATAGGCCCCCAGCCGTGGCGGCTTTAACTGATCCCCCGTCTGTGAACGTCACCACGCTTCCATGGATGTCGACGACATGTCGATGCTCAATTTCCGAAGGAATCGTTGGAACAATAGCACCGCAGCTTAGTTACAACGTCCTCTTTCAGGTAGGCAAAACAGGAACTTGGTTCCATGAAGATAAGGATATAAGTCATGAAACTAATTAGGTTTTCGCCCATGATGCTTGCCTTCGTTGCTTGTTTAGTTGTTCTCGCACAATGGCAAGCACAATCACAAGAGAGTCCTGCGCAAGGCACTCAAACCCAAGCGACTGACACCCAGAAGACCAATGTTAAGCAGTACATCGAACTCCTGGGATCTGACGCGCAGCAGGAGAAAGCCCAGGTCATGGGCGCCATGTTGCAGTTGAATAAAGACGAGGCCGAGAAGTTTTGGCCGGTATACGATGAGTATGAGGCCGAATTAATGAAATTGAACAAACAAAGGGCGGACAACATTCAAGAGTACGCCCGCAGTTATAGCCAGCTTAGTGACGACAAAGCGAATGAGTTGGTGAAGGCTGAACTCGATTCTATGAAACAACGCGCTGAGTTGGTGAACAAATACCAGGAGCGCGTAAAGGCGTCGCTGGGAGCGGTCGACGCCGCTCGTTTCTTTGAGATCGACAACCAGTTGAACTCGATCATTGACCTTCAGATTGATTCCTCGTTGCCGCTGGGGCAGTAGTGAATCAGAGAGGAGAAAGGTATGCGACACACAATGTGGCTGGCAACTCTGCTTTTGGGAGTTATGTGTGCCTTGGCAATCACTTCAGAGGCGTTAAGCCAAAGGAGGATCACAGTTCCTGCTGGAACGCGCATTCTTGTGCGCAACACCCAGCCTTTGGATTCGCGCAACCAAAGGCCGGGCGCGATTTTTGTCGGCACACTGGAAACGAATATTCAAGCGGAAGGCACTATCGTAGTGCGACGAGGCGCAACTGTTCACGGCAGGCTCGCGGAAGTTAGAGGGGCTGGCAGAAGGACGGGCAGTTCGCAACTGACGCTTGAGTTGACCGACGTTATAATCGACGGGACAGCGTATCCGATTGTAACGAACTTCTTTGAGCTTAGAGGCGCTGGACAGGGCGCAGGCACGGCCCGAAACATGGGTCGCGGGGCGGGGTTGGGCGCACTCCTCGGAGTTGCAGCTGGAGGAGGAAGAGGCGCGGCGGTTGGAACACTTGGTGGAGCGGCTGCCGGAAATATTCTCTCTGCAGGGCGAGGGGAAGAGGTGAACATACCCAGCTTCACTTTGATGGAGTTCCGGCTAGCTCATCCGGTGGCCCTTCCGGTGCAGAGATAGTCTCGCGGTACTTTGTGCTTTGTACTTTGTACTTCGAAATCCGTGGTTCGAAGTTTCCCAACACAAAAGACAAAGTACGAAGTACAAAGTGCTAAGTACGTCTTAAACTCTCTTTCCGCAATTTCACCTCTGCCATCTTCAATGATCACTCACGCTGGAGTTGACCGAGGACAGTTGCCGACCGGTGAGACGTTCGAGTGTTCGGAGCGGCGACAGTTCCGGCCAGCGTTGTGCTGAGATCGGAAGATGGAACGTTTGCTCAAAGACATACTGTCCGGTCATGGCCGCATGGAGCACTTGGTCGGAGAACATGATCCACGTACTCCCGGGAGGGAATGATAGCTGGACCTGGGGCGCCATCTCCTGATAGCTGCTGTCCATTTTTAGCAGATCGTGGAGTTGCGTCATCACATGGTCATATGGTGTGCGGATTCCCTTTGTGATGTGAACTGCTGCGAGCAGAAAATGTGCGCCAGGAAGCGGACGGCTAACTTTCGAAAGGAACTTGCGAGCCATATCTTCGAAGGGTTCTCCCACCCGCCAGGTCCGATTCTGTCCGGTCGGGTTTACGTTGGTGAAAACCCGAAGAATGCGGGTACCGCGCGTCGGTCGCGACGGAAACGCGTCGATGTGCAGCAGCCGGTCGTCCTTTCTATACGATCGCGGAATCTGCTCCTCGATGAGCGCAGGTCGGAAACTGGATCGAGCCTGAGTCGGGGCGTGCGGATGCCACGGAAGCAGGGCTTCCACAAATTGGCTCGTGACTCGACTGTATCGCGCTATCGTGGCGGCGAGCTCGCGCGCTTCAGGGCCGGAGACGGACGCACCTCCCAGCCGATCCGTGGCCGGGTCGTAACTGATGTTCTTTCGCCTCCCAGACCTCCAGCCCGACGAGAGGAAGCGATGCTCCATGTCCTGGAGTTGAAAGGCCAGGTTCGGACAGTAGAGTATTTGACCGTGCTCCAGGACATACAAGGCCTGCTCCTGAAGTGAGCGACTGAATGGTCCTTCCCATCGGGTTACTTCGATTTGTTGAAGTACGTTCACGGACCCCTTGCAAACTCCTTAGGGGAACCCTTCCCTCCAACAGTCGGGCTCTTTCCTCGGGCAATGGCTATTTCGAGGCGAGTCAACTTGCCTCGAATTTTGGAACCGTTTAGGTCTGCTCACCAACAGGTTGAAGCGACTAAGCACTTTGACCCACGCGGTCCAAAAAACCCTAGGGGCCGCATCCGATCGCCCAGGTCAAAGTTATTGCTTGCACCGGCTTCGGCAATAAAGGACCAGCAACTTTCGTTAGTAGATCAGCGACCACGTACTTGAAGGCCCATCAGTCTCGCAGGAAAGGTTCCGAAATCCTCAACGGACCAAGCGCCATCTCTGAGCCGAATTCGGGCGGCATAGATCAGCATTCCCTCGCCAGCACTTGGGCCGAGATACATCTCCGCGTATCCAAAGCGGTAGTCCGCCGAGCGAGCGCCGAAACGCAGTTCCTGAAAGCGCACATCGCGCTGGTAGATCACGACCACTTTGGTTTGGTCACCTTCCTGACTGGCGATAATTGCGTTCGCGACGACCCCAACGCCGGTGCCTATTGTAATTCGTCCTGAATTCATCCGAGATAAGACGCTGAGTAGTCGGTCCTGCCCGCCAGACAGGGCCTCGTTTAGTTGGTTCACGTCTTCAGGACTGCTAAGCCGATTTATGAGAAGCCTGAAGGTCGTCGACCGAGGCGCATTCGGAGCCCGCGCTGATCTTGCGCCAGGCATAAAGTAGACCGTGCCGGTAATTGGCCGGTCAACCAACTCTCCTACTTGTGCGTGGACCTGCGAACCATACTGAGACATCAGGACAACGACGACGCAACTCAGCAAGACCTTTAGTCCAATCATGTTTAATCTATTCATTCTCACCTCCTCATAATTTCGGCTTGGCACGCCGTTGTGAATTCTCAAATCGGACCTTGCCATTGAAGGTCGATCCATTCCGGAACTGCCCTCTGCTCGCGTTCCCTGTCTGAGAGTTAATTTCGTTATGCTTGATCCTGCAGACCGAGCAACGTTTCCAGGCAGCACTCCTGGCGCGCACCGTAGCGCCATAGGGCAGTCGGATAGTTATTTAACCTGCAGTGCCTGCAGTGCCTTTCGCCTCTGGCTCCGGGGTCGAAGTGAGTGCGGCCCGGAGTTGTTCTTCGGTCTCCGGTGGCAGCGATGTGTGTAGTACCGTTCCGCCATACTTGCCAATTTCAGGCAGCACACGCTCTGGCACACCGCCACGTGCCAGCACGAAGAGTGCTGAGGTGTTCGGTTGGATCTTTTCCCCGAGTTCCCGCATGAACTGGTCGTTTATGCCGTAGTCAGTAAGCTTTCCTGCGATTGCTCCCGACGCAGCACCCACTGCTGCACCCAGAAGCGGGACGAAGAAGAGGAGACCGATTATCATCCCCCACAGAGCGCCATTAACTGCGCTGATTCCGGTTAACGGAACGGACTGATCCAGATGGACCTTTCCTTTCTCATCGCGCGTGACTACGACGGCATCAATTAGATTGACCAGATACTCTTTTTGCAAACGGCCCAGGACTCTTCGTACTTCCAGAGCCTGATCTTTGTTTGGGTAAGCAATTGCCACGAGTGTTGCCATTAGATTTCTCCTTGTTGCCTTGTTTCTACGATTCCTTCGGAATTGACCTTCGACGAGTCGTGATCCACCAAGTAGAGTATGGCGACGTTCACAAACCGGGAACTAAATGGAGGCCGGTTGGGGGAGTTTATTGGGGGAGGGGCCAGTAATGTTAGGGCAAACGATTGCCCATAGTGTGACGGTTTAGCTACGTTAGGGTGCCAATATGTTAATGACTAACAGTACGCTCCACCTATCAGGTATTCGGTGTATTTTCAGAAAAAATTGCCGGTAGAGATTTATCAGGGACCGACGCCAGCTCGGACCATCGACCCATCAACAAGCGCCGGGATGTTTCATTTGTCATGAATTTCCCCCTCGCGAACAGATAGGGCCAAGGGGCACATTGGAGACGTATTTCGAGGGCCAGGTTAGGAACAGGAAGGGAGCCTGTTTGCTTGCGCGCAGGAGGCGCGACCCTCGAGTGTCAGGTTAAATTTGGTCCGACCTAATATACACGAGAGGCGCATCGCTGACAATAAATTGAACAAATTTGCGCCTGGACCTGGACCGCGCTTACAGCCCAATTGGTCTATGATCATGATCATCATCACAGCCCTAGGACCAGTAAGGAAGCACGAACAATCATGCGATTAAGGGGGGGTAGTTCAATCGTGACTGTAATGCAACTCCTCGACATGACTTTTGCATTGAAGA
>Ga0126372_10001229_pt1 | contig 10261 bp, 8 predicted proteins | sample PanSoiMetaPlot_6_FD_92762 | JGI IMG/M metagenome (GOLD analysis project Ga0126372, IMG submission 92762) | Tropical forest soil microbial communities from Panama - MetaG Plot_6 | ecosystem: Environmental > Terrestrial > Soil > Tropical forest > Bulk soil | place: Panama | collected 2016-02-17
CGCGTAGAATTCGCAGAAGTCGATGGTTTCGGAGATATCAGCGTCGGCCTCGGCCCAGTTCTTCGAGACTTCGAAAACCAACCAGGCCATGAATTCCATCTTGCGCTGGCGGAGGGCGTCGCCGACGCGGAACACCAATCCGGCGCGCTCCTCGATGCTGGTGCGGCTCCAGGATTCAAATGCCTTCAGCGCGGCGCTCATGGCGGGCTCGACGTGCTCTTTGCCTGCTTTCTGATGAATGCCAACGACCTCGGAGGGCTTAGCGGGGTTCAGCGACTTGATCTTGTCCGTGGTCTTGATGTGCTTGCCGCCGATGATAAGGTCGTATTCGCGTCCGAGCTGCCCGCGAACTTTGGCGATGGCGGCGCGCATGCGGCGCGCGTTTTCTTCCTTCGTGAAATCGAAAAAGGGCTCAGTAACAAATGGTCCGGAATGCAGGCTCGTGCGCGCTGGTCGGACGGGTGCTTCTAAAGTTGCCATGGGAGATGATCCTTTCAGAATGGAAGAATGACGTATAGGACTTTGATTAGTTTACACCCGCTAGCGATGCTGAGATGGCTATTAGACGCGCCGGTAAGAGCAGACGGTGCCCGCGCAGAACATGCCGACCAGCCGAAGCAAACCGTTCTTATTCAGGAAGATGCATCTAAACCCGTCAGGCATCCTCAGCCCGAAGATCAGAATGTCACGGTGACGACTTGCGACGTTTCGCTGGGGGCGGTTTCGAATCTCCAGTTCTTGATCGCTTTTTCGGCGGCATCAGCCAGTAGAGGATGTCCTCCGAGGCAAGTAATGCGACGGACCGCTCCATCTGGAGCGATCCATACCTGGGATTTGACGGTCCCATGCAGAGCGATCTTGGCAGCCATTGCGGGATAGTCAGGGTCAGGATGCTGCAGGGCCTTCCGTTCAGAGGCGGAGTGCGCCCCCGGGAATAATGATGCGAGCAACATCAAAGAGACGCGGGCTCAGTTTGATACCCGAACGCGGGGCAGCTTCCAGATTCAGCTGAATTTGGACTTTGTCGCCGGTTCGAACGAGCGCCACGATTCCACCGTCTCGTAGGAAGTCGGGGCTTTCGCCTACGGTCAGAACTTTGTTCATTCCCAGCTTGTTCAACCCGAAAAGAGTTTTTTTGCCCTGGGCATCGTCCATGTAGAGGATGTTGCAGTTCAACAATTCGTCGTCAGGCGGGGATATCGTAACCCGCAAGGAACGCGAATCAGTGGTTTTTCCATCGAGAATCTTCTGCAAGAACTCGGAGGTTTCACGGTTGGCCAGGACTCCGATGGTCAGTTCCTTAGTCTCGGCCGGCCATTCAACATATCGTGTGAGTTGGAAGACGTAAGCGGCTCGGACCGCTCGTTCGTCCTGGGTTTGGGAGGACGCACGGAGCGCGGCTCCCAGCAGAACGAGAATGCAGGCGACGCGCACGCCGCGAACACGACTCATCGCTCGCCTCGTGTGAAGCGGTACGAGAGCCTGAAGCGGAAAGCCCGCCCATCCCCCGGAATGTCTGCTCCGGGATAGTTAGGCCCAACGGGGCTGTACCAGCGTCGGTCCAACGCGTTGTAGCAACTGGCGGAGAGTACCCAGGCTCCCCACAAAGGCCGAGTAGAAAACGTAGCGTTCGTCAGGAAAGAAGATGGAACACGAGTCTGCTGGTAGCTGCGTTGGGCGCTGAAGTACAGCAATTCCAACCCGGCAAAGGCGTGACGCGTAATGGGAATCGTCCCGTGGAGCTTGCCTTGTTGCAGAGGAGAATTGTCCAAGCGCTGATGGATGATCTGATCGTAGGCGTCCGAGAGGGCATAGCTGGCGCGTCCTTCCAGCCCAGAGGCCCTTTTCGCGTTCAGCTCGAATTCCACGCCTCTTCCGCGGATCTTGCCCCGGTTCACGGCGCGGGTCATGTTATTGGCAGGATCCGTTTCCCAATCGATCAGGTGATCGAGGTGATTGTAGTATCCGTCGACGGTCATGCCGAGCCATGGATTCCAGCTGTGTTCGAGTATGAATTCGTGGGTCTGAATGTTTTCTTTCTGGAGGCGCTGCGCGGGGGCTTCCTGGGTTGCTCCGTCGGTGTAATAGCTTTCGTAGGCGTTCGGCGCACGAAAAGCGCGACCGTAGAGGTATTTCAGCGCGGTACGCTTGGTGGGCAAGTACACAATTCCAAGTCGCGGACTAAGCGCGCTGCCGGATTCGCTTAAGTAGTCCAACCGTCCGCCGGCACGCAGCGCGAGGTCATTCCGCACCTTGAGTTCCAGTTCCGCGAAGCCGGAAGTCAGCCACGAAGTCTCGTGATCGTCCAGAGCGGGCGGCTCTCCTGGGTTGTAGTTTTGCTGCGCCAGCCGGAGGTTGTATTCGTAACTTCCGCCGGCCGTGAGGTGGTGCCTTCCCATGCGGTGGGTGAGAGTTCCCTCGATGCCGGTCCAGTCGGCATGGCCTTTGTCGAAATTCAAGAACCGATCTGGAGAATTGGTTCCACCGTATGCATAAGTGCCACGATAGTCGTAATCGTGAAAAAAGCTGAGCAGTTCTATATCGGTGGCCGCGGTCAAATCATGGTGATATTGGGCGTCGAAATAGGCAAAGTTATCTGTGGTCCGGGTTCCCAGGTCGTTGAAGTTCTTTCGTAAGCGGCGGTAGGAACAATCTTCAGGCGGCTGGCATACAGGCTCTGGAAGGTGAAATCTCCATACCGCAGGTCCCAGAAAGCGCGGGCCGCACGCTCTCCGTCCATGTTTTCGGCATAACCATTGTTCGGCTGGGACGCTGCGAATTCCGGAAAGAAAAGTCGCGAAGCACCTGGATTGTTCAGCAGGCTCCCGGAGAGCGAGGTAGAAAGGCGGCCTCGTGTCGCGCTGGCTGTGATTCGACCACCGCGACTCCACGACGAACCCACATCCCCCATGTTCTCAATCGATGGTCGAGCCGTTGGCTCACGCGTAATGACATTGATCACCGCAAATACGGCGTTCGTGCCAAATAGTGACGACCCTGGACCGCGGACGATTTCAATACGATCGATCAAATCCACATCAAGTGGAAATTCATTGCCAAAGTAGGCGCTATCGTAGAGGTTGTCATTCATCCGATGGCCGTTCAACAGAAGCAGCACGCGCGAATCGAAATCACCAGGGCGCAAGAATCCCCGTACGCCGACATAGGTGTAATTGCGATCGTTCGAGATATAGAAGCCCCGCTGGCTATTCAGTATGTCGGCCAGTGTCCGCCAGCCGTAATGCCGGATTTCCTCCGCCGTGATGACGGTGACCGACGACGGAGCATCGCGAGCGTCCTCCAGATGGCGGGAGGCACTGTAGACCTTGACCTGCGCCAAGTCTCTGAGATCGAGCGAGGTAAGATCCTGATCTGACTGCGCGTGCGCAAATCCAAATAAGACGCCGCAAATCGTGGACAGACAACAGTATGTAAACCGCTTCCGGTGAGAGTTCATCACCTGGAACTATCGGCAACGGATTACATTCGGAACAGTTGGCTGTGGCGGGTTTCGTTACCTCCGGTCCAGGCAGGCCTTTACATTCGGAAGCTCTCATTAATCGGAATCAGTGGTAGAAATACTAACAAAACGGCGGATGAAGTTAAAAAGCCCCACTTCTCGCGCACAGAACGCGCGAGAAATGGGGCGCTCACTTGTTCCGCATGATCTCTATGTCATCGTTAACGGCTAATCTCCGGACGGGAGTTCGGCGTGGTCGACTACCAGGACCTGCACTGGTTCGTTCTGGGGCACGAGTTTCAGGCCGAGCTGTTCTTGGAGAGCATTCGTAAGCGTGGGACCGTTGGCCTCTGCGGGCGGTTCGGGAAACAGGGGTTCGCCCGACTGCTTGAGAAGTTCATCTTCCGATGGATCGGGCGTCCAATGCAGATAGAAGGAATAGACTCCTTTGAGCCCAGTTTTGTCCACAACTGGCTTGCCCAAGCGCGCCGACAACTGAGCCGCTAACAACTCCAGCGGAGCACCTGTCGAGGAAAGTTCACCACGGCCAAGGTGGAACATGCTCGCCCGACCGTCCGAGGCCTGAAGCTTCGGACCGCTCGGGTCGGCGACCAAATCATAAGCAGGGAGCTTCTGGGCTTCAGAGTGCGCCACAAGTTTGAACTGGTCAGCCAGAATGCTCCTGAGCATGCTCTGATCTTCGCCGCCCTTATGCTCGGACATCTGCTGCACGTATTGCGGGGCGAGTTTTGCATCGACATCAAATTTGGTTTTGTTCAAGAGATCTTGGGGGCCGGAGATTTGCGCGGCTGGGACATGGTAAGCCATCTCAATCAGTCTTTGCAGAGTCACTCCTCGGGCCATGAAGCTGCCATCCTTCAAAGAGAACATCATCTGGGTCCGATTGTCTCCGTTCGGAATCGCGGAGGGTTTGACCGAAACTGAGGAGTAGACGGGCGCAAGAGAACCGGCGCTTTCAGCCTGCGACTGAGCGCGGCTGGCGGTTGCGTTGAATAGGCCGAAGGTTACGGGAATGGCGATGGCCAAAGTAGCGGCCACGGTCAGCAGGGCTTTGCGGGCGAAGTCGAGTTTGTGCAAGATGCGGTCGGTCATGATGTGAACCATCCTTTTCTTCAGATCTGCGCCGGTGACACCCGCAACACAAGGTAGCGGCGACCCCAGACAGAATTCGCAAACTTTCAAAATACTTTCGGCATAAACCTGACGGTCGCTGCCAAGCGCGACGACCTCTTCGTCGCAAGAGCGCTCACGCTCTTCGACCAGGCGCGCTCCGAGCCACCAGACCAGCGGGTAGAACCAGAAGACAGCTTCAACCAGCATGTGCAGCGCGGCGAAGAGATTATCGCGGCGGCGAACGTGCCAGACTTCGTGCGCGAGAACGGCTTCCAGGTGCGGATCTTCCAGGTGGCCGGAGATGCCTTCAGGCCAGATCAACGTCGGGCGAGCGATGCCGAAAATTCCGGGCTCAAGAGAGGCTCGTGACATCAGCAACTCGATGGGCTTGCGGATGCCGGCGATTTGCTCCATCCGGCGAAGGGCTCCGACTTCGCGTCCATCGCTAAGGGGAGTGGCTGTTCTCATTGCGGCGGAGATGCGGCGCCAGCGAATGACCCACATCAGCAAAACGGCGAGAAATCCGCAGAGCCAGATCGCTAGGAGGATCGGTAACACTTCGGACAGCGCTGGCGTGGCGACCGCTACACTATGCGTAGTGGCACGCACTGCAACGTTCGAGAACGGTTGGCTGACTTCTTCGATCGCGAAGTACACGCCGGTGCTTGTCGGCGGTGTCGGTCGTTGCCACGCGAAGTAGGCGCCAAGGCGTACGAGCAGTGCAAACGGGATCAGAAACTTGATGGACGCGGCCAACCACAGCCAATAGCGGGCACGGGCGTGGTGCTTGCGGAGCGCGAGCGTTAATACTCCCGCAGCGGCTGCTACGAGCGTCGACTGCCAGAGATGATTGGCCAGGCCGGGAGCGATGGCGCTCCAGAGTGCGGACACGTATTTCTCATTCATTCGATTTCTCCTTTTCCAGCTTGCGGAGAACCTTTTCGGCTTCCTTCACGTCGGCGAGCGTGAGGCGGCCGGATTCGATCAGGTGAGCCATGACGGGCTGCGTGCGTCCACCGAACAGGGCTAGTAGTTCGTCAACGAGCTTGCGTTGCGCGTGGTCACGGGAGACGGCCGCTTCGAAAATATGGAAGTTGCCGACTTTCTTGACGCGACGGACGGCCTTCTTTGCTTCGAGGCGATACACGGTAGTCTGGATTGTTGTGTAGGCCGGACGGTCTTTCTCGGGAAAATCTTCCTGAATTTCGCGGATGGAAGCGCTGCCCCGGTTCCAGAGAGTCTCCATGATCTGCAGTTCCAGCCGGGTTAACTTGGGACTTGGCATTTCATCTCCTATCAATGTGTTAGATCTTACTACATATGTAGTAGATGTCAAGAACTTTCTGGGAGAAAAAATCGTCCGGGAATTTTGCGGTCACAATTTGTGATCTCAAGTTTTGTGGGGTCTTGGCTTGAGGTCGCAATTTGCGACCTCAAGTTGTTATGTTTTTCTACCGCCGGCGAAATGGGGTTATTGGTGATTCATCAATTGGTGCAGGCCGAGGCAGCTCGCCTGAAACTGTGAATCCGGGCAAGGGGAGAAATCTCTACGTTGCGGCGGTTCGTTCCACGGTAGGGATGCTTCGGCTCCGCCGGAGTTCCGCTTCGCTACACTCCGACTCCGCTCAGCACGACACTGTTCTACGTGGCGTGGAATGCCGACGCTGAGCACGGAATTTGGCGCAGAGCAGATTCATTTGCGCAGCGAACAGCGCACGTGCGCCAAAACCTCCTGCCGGCGCGGATTTGCGCCGATCCGTGATCGTAATCACAGCAGCGTGGCCAGCGACAGGATAGAGTCGGCGGACAAAATCTCGTGAGTTAATCCAAGGAGAACCATGACCAGGATGATGTCCGCGTGTGGAGTGTTGTGCAGCGGTTGTCCCGCCTTCCGGGACAAGGAAGATCGCATCGACCGGGAAGAGACAGTGGCTGCGTGGAGAAGGATCTACGGATTGAGGGAGCAGGCTGCGGACATCTCCTGCGGAGGGTGCCTGGGACCGGACGATCAGCTATTCCATTCCTGCAAGAAATGCAAGGCCCGACAATGTTTCCGTAAGAAGGGACTGCGATCGTGCGCGGAGTGCACGGTCGAGTCGTGTGCTCGGCTTGAAAGAGCACAAGCACAATGGGATAGCATAGCGAAACTCGTGAATGTCGTGCCTCGCGCGGACTTTGCGAAGTACGTTAAGCCGTACTGCAATCATCGTGAGCGACTGGAGCGGGCGAGACGGGCGGTGGCGAAAAGGAAGCTGCAGAACCGGAACACGAGGGCACTTCAGAAGTTGGTGTAGTCCAAGGCTGGTGGCCTAGCTGCTGTCATTCTGAGAGAAGCAAGGAATCTGACTGCGGCAGGTGTTCTAGGGTAGGGATGCTTCGACTCCGCCGGAGTTCTGCTTCGCTGCACTCCGGCTCCGCTCGGCATGACACTGTTCCGGGTGGCATAAGAAGATGGGGTCACACTATGTTTAAACCACTCTAAAGTCCCAGTCGCATCTGGCTCACATCTTCAGAAGCGTAATGCGGGAACCTTCAACGGCTCCAAATGAGCAGTGAAATGACGCAGGAATGGGGCCCCGTAGGCTAGCTTCATGCCGGAAATCAGTTCGCGCTTTCTCCATACGTCCAGGATCACTTCTACCACGTAGTCGATGTGGCTTTGGGTGTAAACACGTCGGGGGATCGCCAAGCGGACTAGGTCCATTTTCGCTGCGGCGGCGAACATCAGGGTGCCGATTTCTACAGAACGAATTCCTCCTTCCAAATACAGCTCACATGCCAAGGCGACACCGGGGAATTGATCCGGCGGGATGTGCGGGAGGAAGGCGCGTGCGTCGAGGTAGACGGCGTGTCCGCCGGGAGGCTGGACGATCGGCACTCCCTGGCTCGCAATGTGATTACCGAGGTAGGCGGTCGAGGCGATGCGATAGCGGAGATAGTCCTCCTCAAGCGCCTCTTGCACACCAACGGCGATGGCTTCGAGGTCGCGGCCAGCGAGGCCGCCGTAAGTGGGATAGCCTTCGGTGAGTATGAGCAGGTCTTTTTCTTGCTGCGCGAGCAGATCGTTGTTGGTGCAGAGGAATCCGCCTATGTTGGCCATGCCGTCTTTCTTGGCAGACATGGTGCATCCATCGCCGTAGGCGAACATTTCCTGCGCGATCTCTTTGGGAGTTTTGGATTCGTATCCCTTCTCGCGCAGCTTGATGAACCATGCGTTTTCGGCGAATCGGCAAGCGTCGAAATAGAGCGGGATGCCGTGACGCTTGCAGACCGCGCTGACCTGGCGGACGTTTCCCATGGAAACGGGTTGGCCTCCGCCGGAGTTGTTCGTTACGGTGACCATTACCAGCGGGATGCGTTCGCGACCGACGCGGGCAATGAGGGATTCGAGCGCAGTGACATCCATGTTGCCCTTGAAGGGATGGGTCGAGGCGGGATGCTTCCCTTCTTCAATCACGAGGTCGACAGCTTCGGCTCCGACGAATTCGACATTGGCGCGGGTCGTATCGAAGTGCGTGTTGTTAGGGACTACGTCGCCTTTCTTGCAGGCGACCCCGAAGAGAATGCGCTCGGCGGCGCGTCCTTGATGCGTGGGGATGACGTGCTTGTAGCCGAAGATATCCTGGATCGAACGTTTGAAGTGATCGAAGCTGGAACTTCCGGCGTAGCTTTCGTCGCCTTCCATGATGGCGGCCCATTGATGAGTGGACATGGCTCCGGTGCCTGAATCGGTCAGGAGGTCGATTAAGACGTCATCTGCAGGCAGCAGGAATAAGTTGTAATGTGCTGCTTCAAGCAGTTCCTCGCGCTCCTTACGAGTGGTCCAACGGATGTGCTCAACGCTCTTGATGCGGAAGGGTTCGATGATGGTCTTGACGGGCATGGACGGTCCTCCGGAAAATCCGGACACCAGTTTCCATGCTAGCTAGGAGTGGGAGTCAGGCTGTGATTCATCGCACTGGCCAATGTGCGTGGAGTCGCAGCGCTTCAAACCCGACCGGCGTTCGTGCCGCGGTGGAAGAAAACCAAGCACAAGCCCTAAAGGGCACCCATCGCCGCGCGCTTGACGCGGCCCTGAAAGGGCCGCTCTTCCACGGTTGTGTTTAAGGCAGTGCAAGGAACTTGTTCAGTGGAACTTGTTCAGCGGCGGCAGCGATTCTTCCATCATCACAACATCCCGGGCATCGCGAATGATGCAAACGCAGTGGAAGAGCGGCCCTTTGACGGCCGCATTTCGCACTCGACGGTGATGCCCTTTAGGGCCCGTGGTCGTTTTCCTTCGGGCGGGCACGATCGCGATTCCTCCGCCACGCGAGGAAGGTATTTTCTATCCATTCAGCCGCATCCGCTCTGCGACATCGAGCCACAAGGAAGGCGCTCCCACCCTCGAAAAATCAGAAGAGTGGGGCAGCCTCCTCGTTGTTGCAACTTGCGGCAATTAGCGCCAGTCGTCGCGGTCGTGATCGCGGTAGCGGCCGTCATCGCGATATCCGCGATAGTCGTTGAAGGCGCGGCGGTATCCGCGCTCATAGCCTTCGCGGTAGGCGTGCTTGTATTGGCCTTTGTTCCCCATCCAGCCCTCGTAACCGCGAGAGTCTTCCCAATCGTCGTTTTTTAAATTGAAGCGGCGGCCGCGTTGGGCGTCGAATTGTCCTGCGCGGGAACCGTCGTCGAATCCGCGGTGCAAGCCTTGGTCACGAGCTTCGTCGTGACGATAGCGGTCATCATCGTACTGCGCCCATGATTGTCCCCATGCCACGCTGCCGCAGGCCAGGGAAACGGTCACCGCCAAGGCTGCAAGTCTCAACAAACGTCCCAGTATGTTGCGCATCGTAATCACCTCTGTTACGAAGTGGCGCGTTTGTTAAATCGGATGCGGGTGGGGGTGGCGATGATGCTCGAGAATGCGCTTTATATGTTTGGCGTGTAGAGAAACTTTCAAACGTGGAGAGTGTTATCGCGGTTCCTCAGCGCCTAAAGGCGCGGTTTTCTCGAGACTTGACGCGATGCCTGAAGGCATCGCCTGATACGAACCATTTAGGGCAACCACTCCCGCACGACTCGCGATGGGCCAGATGCCGATTCGGCAGCGGTTCTGCCTGAGTGGTAGACTCGAACGTTTTGGATGGAGCGAACGTTATGAACATTCAGCGGGTTGGTGTGGTCGGCGCGGGGACTATGGGAAATGGTATCGCTCATGTGTTTGCGCGGGGCGGATTTGATGTTGTGTTGTGCGACGTGGAGCAGCGATTTCTGGATCGCGCAATCGGAACCATTAGCAAGAATCTGGATCGTGAGGTAACGAAGAACAAGATCACGATCGCGGACAAGGATTCGGCACTAGCGCGGATTCAGGGCGTGAGCGATCGGGGCAAACTCTCGGATTGCGATTTTGTAATTGAGGCGGCGACGGAGAAATTCGAGGTCAAGAGAGAGATTTTTCGCGATCTCGACCGGTTGATGCGACCAGAAATTATCCTGGCATCGAACACGTCGTCCATCTCGATTACGAAGCTGGCAGCAGTGACGAAGCGTCCGGAGAAAGTCATCGGCATGCATTTTTTTAATCCCGTTCCGGTGATGAAACTGGTGGAGGTTATTCGTGGACTCGCCACCGCGCAGGAGACGTTTGAGACTGTGCGCGATCTCTCCGTCAAACTCGAGAAG
>Ga0126372_10001231_pt1 | contig 10252 bp, 9 predicted proteins | sample PanSoiMetaPlot_6_FD_92762 | JGI IMG/M metagenome (GOLD analysis project Ga0126372, IMG submission 92762) | Tropical forest soil microbial communities from Panama - MetaG Plot_6 | ecosystem: Environmental > Terrestrial > Soil > Tropical forest > Bulk soil | place: Panama | collected 2016-02-17
CATAATTGAATTGGGTACCTAGAGAAAAGTGATTGGTAAATAGAAATGGTGGTTATTGCGCCAGAAAAGTCTGAAACTACCGACGCGCCAAAACTCGAACACGTCCCCACCCACATCGCTATCATCATGGACGGCAATGGCCGCTGGGCGCGCCGGCGCCACTTGCCGCGCATCGCCGGACACCGGGCCGGAGTGGAATCCGTTCGCTCGACGGTCGAGACGGCGGCGCGGATTCATATCCCTTCGCTGACCCTTTATGCCTTCTCTGAGGAGAACTGGAAACGTCGTCCGCGCAGCGAAGTTGATTTCCTCATGAACTTGTTGTGCCGGTACCTGAAGCAGGAAGTTCCCACACTCAACAAAAACAATATTCGGCTCGAGTACATCGGGCGGCAGCATGAGTTGCCCCTCGCCGTGCAGCAGAAGATGGAGTGGGCGCGGCAAGCCACATCCGCGAACAGCGGAATGGTGCTCACGCTGGCGCTCAACTACAGCGCGCGCTCGGAGCTGGTCGATGCCTTTCACTCCATCGTTCAGGCAGCGGCACGAAACGGTGGCATCGATCATCTGAAAATCGACGAGGATGACATCTCGCGAAATCTCTACACACGGCACTTACCGGATCCCGACCTTGTGATCCGAACCAGTGGCGAGATGCGGCTGAGCAACTTTCTTCTTTGGCAGCTGGCCTACGCCGAAATCTACGTGACGCCGACGTTGTGGCCCGAGTTCCGGGGCGTCCACCTGCTTGCGGGAATCGAAGAGTACCAGAAGCGGGAGCGGCGCTATGGTGGCCTGGTCGAGGGCTCGAATGGCGATCACAGCGAACGCTTGCCGGCTATCCGCACGCAGAGTGATCTTTCTCACCCTGATCATCCCAGGGGACCACACACCCAGGACTTCCATACGGTAACGAAAGCTCGTGGCTGAGGGCGGCGCTTTGCAGCTGCTCAAACGCGTGGCCACAGCAGTCGTGCTGATTCCCATCGTGCTGGTGCTGGTGCTCCGCGCGCCGATCGCCGTGTTGGCGTTGACGGCCGGCATCGTGGCGTTGGCCACCACCTATGAACTGCTGAAACTTTGCGAGAGCTACCAGATCCGGCCGCTGCGCGCTGTGACGTATGTGTACATCGCATTTTTCTTTGCGGCGCTGGCGATTCCTGCGTACAGCACCCCTCTGCTGACCACGGCCGTGTTCGCGACAGGAGCTGCATTTTTCGCAGCGCTAGCGCCGTTTTTGTTTTTGACAGCGGGTGCGCGCCGGCAAAGCCTGAGGGAAGCATTTCCCGCGGCCGCTGCTTCTTCGTTCGCGTTTGTCTACATCGCTCTGCCGCTGGGATGCCTGGTTCAACTGCGCGAGCAATGGGCGGGTTCGTTCCTGGTGCTCTACCTCTTAGTCATCGTGTGGGCCGGAGATATTTGTGCTTACTTTGTAGGGCGCGCCGTGGGACGACATTTGCTGTCGCCGAGAATCAGCCCCAAGAAGACGTGGGAGGGCGCGGCGGCGTCCATGGTTGCGAGTCTCGGCGTGGGATACCTGCTGTTCAACCACGCGACTGCGATCAGCGAATTTTTTCTCAGGCTGCATCTGATGGAGCGGCAGGGCGGAATTTTTTCTCTGCAAAAACCGCCCATCGGGCCCATTCTCTTGTTGTCAGCGGCGATCAACGTGGCGGCACAACTGGGCGACATGGTCGAGTCGATGATCAAACGCGGCGCCGAAGTGAAGGATTCGGGCAGCCTGCTTCCCGGACACGGCGGCATGTTGGATCGCATTGACGCGCTGCTCTTTGCCGCTCCGGTCATGTGGTACTATGCGGTTTGGCGCGTGATGCAGTAAACCCACTTGTCTCCCTGGCCCCGCGCAAGCTTTGATTCTCCCGATGCGACGAATCGCCATCCTAGGATCGACCGGCTCTATTGGCCGCAGCACCCTTAGTGTGGTCGAATCGTATCCCGACCGATTTCAGATCATCGCTCTTGCCGCCGGATCGAATCTCGAATCTGCTCTCGAGCAGGCCGAACGCTGGCAACCCAAGATTATTTCCATCGCAAGCGAAGAAAACGCCGCCGTACTGCGCGCACGATTGAAGCAAAGAGGACTGGAGCGCATCGACGTCGTGCATAGCTCGGCGGGGAACGTGCGCGTGGCGACGCACCCGGAGGTGGACTTCGTCGTCAGCGCCATCGTTGGGGTGGCAGGCCTCGAAGCGACGTATGAGGCGGTGAAGGCGGGCAAGAACGTGGGACTGGCGAACAAGGAGTGTCTTGTTGCCGCCGGAGAGCTGATTACCGCCGAAGCGCGCCGCCAGGGAAAGGCACTTCTGCCCATCGACAGCGAACACAATGCAGTGCACCAGTGCCTGCGCGGCGGCCGCATGGAGGAGGTGGAACGCATCTGGTTGACGGCTTCGGGCGGACCGTTCCTCAAGACTCCACGAGGGCAATTTTCTTCCATCACGGTGGAACAGGCGTTGAATCACCCAACGTGGAAAATGGGGCGGCGGATCACGATCGATTCGGCGACCTTGATGAACAAAGGGTTCGAGGTCATTGAGGCCTGTCGTTTGTTCAACTTACCGGCTTCGAGGGTCGAGGTGATCGTCCACCCGCAGTCCACGATTCACAGCATGGTGGAGTTTGTCGATGGCAGCATACTTGCACAGTTTTCTGTGACGGATATGCGTCTCCCTATTCTTTATGCTTTAACGTTCCCCGAGCGGATTCCGTCTGAGCTTAAGTTCCCTGTCATGGACCTCCGTCATCTCGACTTTCATTCCCCGGATATGGATAAATTTCCTTGTTTGCGACTGGCTTATGAGGCTGCCGAAGCAGGCGGCACGAAGCCAATTGCCCTTAATGCGGCCGATGAGGTGGCTGTTGCCGCATTTTTGGACGGAGCCATAGGATTTACGGAGATTCCCAGGATCATTCAGAACGTGCTCGATGAAACTCAGACCCGTAAAGTTGAATCTATAAGTCATGTGCTTGAAGCGGATGCCTTAGCCCGGCACGCCGCGCAGAAGTACGTGGAACGTTCAGCCCGCAGCAATTCTTCCCTGCCGCGTGCCACTTCCGCAATCAGGCAAGGAGAGTAAAGGACTCATGTCGCAATTCTTCATTTCTGTGGTAGCCATGGCCGCCGTACTGGGGTTGATGATCCTGATCCACGAGTTCGGCCATTACGCCGCCGCCAAGTATTTTGGCGTGCGCGTGGAAGTCTTCTCCATCGGCTTTGGGACCCGGTTATTGGGCTTCCGCAGAGGTGACACGGATTATCGCATCAGCGCCATCCCGCTGGGCGGCTACGTCAAGATGAGCGGCGAAAACCCGATGGATGAGCGCACGGGCGATCCCGGCGAGTTCCTGTCCCACCCGCGCTGGCAGCGCTTCGTGATCGCGTTTGCCGGTCCGGCCATGAACATCGTGCTGGCCGTGGGACTGTTGACCGCGGTCTTCATGGTCCACTACGCGTATCCCTGGTATATCGATGAGCCTGCCGTCATAAGCTGGGTAGTGAAGGACAGCGCTGCCGCCAAAGCCGGACTGCAACCAGGTGATCGGATTACTCGGCTGGAAGAACTGGAGAATCCAACCTGGGGACAAGTTGCGCCGAAGGAGGCTTTGAGCCCCAATCAACCCTTGCATATCACCATCCGGCGGGGAGACCAGACACTGGAAAAGACGATTGTGCCCGAGCCGGCCGGGGTATCGCAGATCGGATACGCGGGATGGGTTCAGAAAGAACCCAATATCGTCACCGAGCTTGAGCCGAATATGCCCGCGTTTAAAGCGGGAATGAAAGAAGGCGACGAAATAGTAGCCGTCGAAGGCAAGCCCCTGCCGGCCATCGCAGCCATGATCGAGAGCCTGAAGCAAAGCAAGGACAAGCCGGTACAGGTGACGGTGAGGCGTAATGGACAGCTTCTGGATTTCACGCTCACGCCCGTGCTGGCGGATGTTCCGGTGTCGGGTGAGAAGCGTTATCGTATCGGCGTGGAAGCCGAACCGGTCAAGGTCGGCCATCTTGGCTTCACCGCTGCGGTTCAACGATCACTGGAAGAGAATAAGAAAGCTTCTCTCCTGATTCTCGAACTGGTCGAGAAGATGGTCCGGCGAAAAATTTCCATTCGCACGGTTGAGGGCCCGATCCGCATTGGACAGGCGGCAGGGCAGGCCGCAGTCGAAAAAGGATGGACTCCGCTGCTTGAGCTTTCGGCAGCCATCAGTCTCAACCTCGGCATCTTCAACCTGTTGCCCATTCCGATTCTGGACGGAGGGGTAATCCTGCTGCTCTTGATCGAAAGCCTCATGCGACGGGATATCAGCTTGCAGATCAAGGAACGCATCTACCAGGCGGCATTCGTCTTCCTGCTGCTGTTCGCTGTCATGGTCATTTACAACGACATCGTGAAGACACTGCCCGGGCTGGCACAGCATTTGCCGTAGCGCCAAACTCGTTGGCCGCTAGCTTCTAGCTACTGGCTACTGGCTTTCAGCATCTGGCTGTCAGCCTCAGCGATCAGCTTTCAGCCCTGACCTCCGCATCCCTCGTGTGCATAAGTTAGTCGGACTGGCATCTGCGGGCAGGTGCGTCTGTCCCGGGCGCAACCCAGCGGCCCTTCGTATGCTTTCCGGTCTTCTCACCAGGACCGGGGCCCCTGAAGACTCATGCTGATAGCTGATAGCTGATGGCTGTGAGCCAAAAGCTGGAAGCCAGTGGCCAGCAGCCGCTTCTGCTAAACTAGATATTCCGGATGGCCAACATACAACGCAGGAAATCCGTAACCGCTACGATTGGCGGGGTTCGCGTGGGTTCGGACGCACCAGTTGTGGTGCAATCGATGACGAACACCGATACCGCCGATGTCCCGTCGACGGTACAGCAGGTAGCGGCTCTGGCTCGCGCCGGGTCGGAACTGGTGCGGGTCACGGTCAACAACGACGAGGCGGCCGCGGCTGTCGCGCCAATCGTCGAGCAGCTCGACCGGCAGGGAGTCCACGTTCCCGTTATCGGCGATTTCCACTACAACGGACACCTGCTGTTGACCAAATATCCCGAGTGCGCGCGCGCCCTGGCGAAATATCGCATCAACCCGGGCAACGTTAGCGTGGGGCGCAAAGACGACTCGAACTTCCGCACGATGATTGAGGTTGCGGTCAAGCATCAGAAGCCGGTCCGCATCGGCGTGAACTGGGGATCGCTCGACCAGACTTTACTGACCCGCATGATGGATGAGAATTCGCGGCTTGCCGAACCGAAAGACGCGCGTGAAGTCACGATGGAGGCGATGGTAGTCAGCGCGCTGAACTCGGCGGCCCTGGCAGAGAAGTATGGCCTGCGCGCAGAGCAGATTATTTTGAGCGCGAAAGTCAGCGGAGTGCAGGACCTAATCGATGTTTATCGCGCGCTGGCGGCGCGCTGCAACTACCCGCTGCACCTTGGACTCACGGAAGCGGGCATGGGAGCAAAAGGAATCGTGGCTTCTTCCGCGGCGCTGGGTGTGTTGCTGCAAGAGGGTATTGGCGACACCATTCGGGTCTCGCTGACCCCGGCGCCCGGTGGCGATCGAACTGAGGAAGTGCGGGTCGCGCAGCAGATTCTACAGTCGCTTGGTATCCGCAGTTTTACGCCGCAGGTGACGGCGTGCCCGGGTTGCGGGCGCACCACTAGCACTTTCTTCCAGGAAATGGCGGAGCAGATCCAGTCTTATCTTCGCGAACAGATGCCCGTCTGGAAGGGGAAGTACGCTGGTGCAGAAGAGATGAAAGTCGCGGTCATGGGCTGCGTCGTCAACGGTCCCGGAGAATCGAAGCACGCCAGCCTCGGCATCTCGTTGCCCGGAACTTTTGAAGAACCCAAAGCTCCGGTCTATGTGGACGGAAGGTTGTTCACCACGCTAAGAGGCGACCACATCGTAGCCGAGTTTATTCGGATACTCGACGAGTATGTCGATTCGCATTACGCCGCCAAAGTGGAAGTAGAAGCGAAGCTCTGAAGAAACCTCAGGAAAAATTGGGCAGCGAAGAGAGGCCAGGAAAAAGGCCACATTGCGCGGGACTGCGTGTGGCGCCCGGAAGCTAATGCGCCAGGCGGGACAGGCTGTCTCTCAGCATGTGTCTGGCCTTGTCCAGTTCCCCGAAGAGGGCCTTGATTTTTTGGTTGCGCGCTTTGTACTCGCGCCACTCAGATGACGTCATGGCTGATATGCGTCCAGCATCCGCGGTAACCTGGATTTGTGTTTCCAGCAATCGCCGGATTTCAGCCATAATCTCTTCGTTAATGGCAATCATGATGTTTCTCCGACGACAGTTCAGATGGATTACAAACCGGCGTCTACCGAGAGGCCCCATGCTTTGAGCAGGTCGGAAGGCACATAGCGAGAATTCATTTTCTCGGTGACCCATTTTCTGAGCTCAGTGGAAGACAGATACTCCGCGGGCTTGAGCCCCAGAGTTCTGACTTTCTCTTCAAAAGAGCTGGGCCCGGAAGGAACTGCAATCGCTCCGCCGAGCTGATTCCAACCTGATTTGGTCTTCGTCACTTGCTCCTCCATCAGGCACGAAACAGAGCCGCTGTCACAATTGCCCTCCCCCAAGAGCAAACTGTGACAACGGCTATCCCAAGGTTCGCCGCTTCTGAAAAATCTGTGCGCGCGGCCACGCCATGGTCATTGAACATCAGGGCGCATTTTGGCGCTGTCGTAGGCGTCACGCATCGACGTGATGGACAGCACATGCCCTTTGGTTGTCAAAGGCGCACAGTAGTTGGGCCCAACGGCGGTACAATAGGTCACAGGGGAGAGTTATGAAGTATCTTATTTGTCGGCTCTGGCGGGAGGATCAAGGGCAAGACATCGCCGAATACGCAGTGATGGTGGCGGTGATTCTGATTATTGTGGTAGGGACGGTCCGGTTGATTGGCACCAACGCCAACACTGTGTTTTCGAATGTAGCCAGCTCGATCCAGTAAAGGTCTTCCTACAGCAATTCGTGAGGTGACCAGGTAAATGGAGAAAATCCTTTTATTACCACGAGGTCCTGCGGTCAGGAGCAGCCGGGCAAACACATGCCCGGCTGCCTTGCACTTACAGAGTGGTATCCATCGCCAGCCCCTGGATCATGTCGTTGAGCGTCTTCTGCGCGGAATCTCGTTTCTGATGAAGAACTGAGATCTCCTTCTGCAGGGCCTGGACTCGATCTTCCTGCTGGTTGAGTTCCCGTGCATAGCGCTCGACCAGGGCCTTCTCTTCGGCGCTGCCTTTGAGCGCCTTCATGTTCTCGCGGACCCGCTGCTGATCTTCCGCGATACCGGTCAGCTGCGTTTTGTGCGACGCTATGTCGGCGTCGATTACGGCCACTTCGTTTTTCTGGCCAAGTACGCGGCGCAGTGCTTTCTCGATATCGGCATTGATCATCTTCTGGCTGAGAAAGAACCTGATCTGATCGTCGTTGAGGTTGCTCAACTCGTACCGATTCACGATCGGGCGGTATTCCTTCACCAGAAGAGTCTGGGTTGTCTTCGGTTCGACCTTCACGCGGAAGCGATGGAAGGAGGCTGAGCTCTCGGCCGGGTCCGTATCGTCGGCGAGTTTCCAGCCCGGGCGTGCCGGATGCTCAATCACCAGGGTGCGCGCCTGTGTGTCGCGATTGCGGATCGTGTAAGTCTGTTCCTGCGTTTCCTGCGTGGTCTGAAACATGGTGCCGCGCGCGATGACGATTTTGGTGACGTGCTGGCGATCATTGTTCTGCTTAGCTTCCACCAGCATTCCGAGATCGACGGCATAAGAGAGCAGGCGCTTTTCGCCAGGCTTGATGGGATCCATGAGGCCTTCGCCGGAAAAGGCATCGCCTTCGAGCACGTTGAAGCTGCCGCCATCGAGCGTGAGCCCGCTGGTATTGTCGAGCCAAAGCCCGCGGAGGACCGCAGTTTGGGAGGGGTTCCACACAGACACTTTTTCTGCGTCGATGCGCGACTGCAGAATGGGCACGAGCGCCGACTGGTTCTTTTGGATCGTGATGCGATCCTTCAGCTTGTACTCGAACAGGTCACCGAGTTCGGCGGCATGGGCGACGGTCATTGCGGCTTCGCGTCGTGCGATGTCAAGCTTCGCGAAGTTTTGAAGGCTATCGAATTGGTCATTGGGGGTTCCATTATTAACAATGCTACCGATCACACGTGAAGCCCGACCTCCGCCGCCGACTCCAGTCCCCGCCTTCCCTGCAACGCCTTCCGAAATGGGGGCGGCGCTCGGCGGGGGGGGAACTGAAGGAGGAATCTTCGTTGGCATCATCAATTCCTTTTCCTCCAGCGTAGACTCGAATGTTTGCGGCGTGACCATCGCGTTCTCCGGCAGCGCGATGACTGGGCGTCGCGTGTAATACGGCTGCGACAGCTCCTGTACGAACGATTGCGGCGCGCCCGCAACCAAAGACAGCTCGACACTCTTCCAGTCCTCGCCCACGGTATTGTCAACGATGGCCCAGCCCTGCAGCAGGGGCTTGCCATCGCCGGGAACGACGATCCGGTAGGTGCTCTTCCACACCGGGACTTCGCTGATGTAGCTAACCAGCAGGCCGCGCTCGCCGTCGCCGGCGGTGGAGATCGACATGCGCCGGACATCCTGATCGCGGGAAGAGGCGACGAGCCTGAGATACTTGCCGACCTCTTCGTTCACATCTTTTTCAGCGATCCGGACGCTTGTAGCGGGGATCAGGTCGAAAGTGCGAACCTCGCCAACATCGCTCACCACCGAGAGCTGGTATACGGTAATTTTCTGGTCGCCCTTGCCGGGGAGTTCGCGCTCGTCCACGCTCAACAGCCGTCCCGTAGCAGACTCTGATCCGCTGCGGACTTCCACGCGGGCGCCGCGCAGCGCCTCGAGGAACTGTGCTGTTGTCGTAGTCTCTCCGACTGGCAGGTGTAGTGTGCCCAACTGGTGCTCGAGCGGGGCGGTTGAGTTGTAGCTGACACCAGTGATGCGGCCCTTGCCCAGGTCCAATACCGTGAGCGACTTGAGGACGTCATTGAGCTGGGATGTGGTGAAGTCAATGTTCACGTTCTGGCTGCCGCGCACGCGGCCCGAGTGCTCGAAATAGCCGACGCCATTTTTGTAAAGAACTACCCGGGTCACAGGCAGACGGTCGCCGCTGCCGTCCGGCAAGGATTGCCCAAATCCCAAAGGCAAGCACGACAGAGCAAGCAAGCATGAAGCGGTGCGCAAAACTTTTCCCCAACCCATAGCTCCTCCTTAAGCAAACACGGAATACAAGGTCTGATGGAGAGAACGTGCGAATTGGATGGCCTTGCGTTCCGTTCCTGATGGAGTTAGACACCGCCTGGTTTGTCGGGTGGGGATCCCCTTGGGGTTCCCACGAACTGGGCTTCGCTTCGTCCCTGCTGCGCATAGGATGACGTTGGAAGGGAAGACTGAGGTGCTGAAGCCCGCTGATTATCGAGCTCTGGGCGGCAAGGAGAGGCGGCCGGCGGTGATCTCGATCACAATGACACGTTTGGGGGTCGGCGCCTGAAGGCGCTCATGGGTGATGGAACACTCCGGTATTCCTGAAGGCATGCCCTGATACAACGAGACAGCCCGACTGCCTTCATGAATATCCCCAACGGGGCCTTAACGAACATTCCGGACTGCCTTTAGGAACCAGCACGGCGTTCGTATCCGTCCTTCAAGCGGACGAAGAAACGCGGCTGCGATTACTTCTTGGGGATGGGCATTAGGCTGACGCGCCCCGTCACTTTTTGTCCCGTTTCCATGCCGCCGACGCGGAGCAGTTCTTTGGATGTCGCGACCAGGGCGCGATTGTCCATGGTCGGGCCAGGAGTCTTGTCGCTGACCGTTTCCCATTTGCCGGCCCGGACGTCGAAGGCAAACGTGGTCGCAACCGGCTCGGAGGGTTGGCCGTCGTAGCCGATGCCGTCGAAGTTATAGGGATTATCGGTTCCACCAGAGAAATAGATCCTGTGGTCGTGCTCGGAAGCTCCGGCAGCAATGCGATAACGCGCCTTGCCCGGATGTGTGGGCAGCTTGGTCCAGGTGATTCTGGTGGGATCTTTGTGATCGATCTTGCCCATCCAACACTCGTCCGACGCCACGTATTTCGGCTTGGGACCCCCGGGATTTTTGTATGCGCCATCAACGTAGACGATCGTGTCGTCAAGAAGCGCGCCCGCGTGACCAAACACGGGAATTCCCGGAATCTGTGCTCCCTGCTGCCAGCTGTCCTTCTCGGTGTC
>Ga0126372_10001233_pt1 | contig 10250 bp, 8 predicted proteins | sample PanSoiMetaPlot_6_FD_92762 | JGI IMG/M metagenome (GOLD analysis project Ga0126372, IMG submission 92762) | Tropical forest soil microbial communities from Panama - MetaG Plot_6 | ecosystem: Environmental > Terrestrial > Soil > Tropical forest > Bulk soil | place: Panama | collected 2016-02-17
CAGCCCTTCGACGTCGCGCAGGACGATGACAGCGCGATAGTGAGGCGGGAGCTCTTGCAGCGTCGAGGCCAGGACGTCTCGCAGTTCCCTCTGCACCACCGGGTCCTGGAGCTTCGCCGACCAGTCGCTGATCGGATCCGCATGATGGCCGTCTTCGTTGAAGCGAGGAAGGACTTCTTCTCGCGTGATCTCGTTGCGGCGGTATGCGACGCGACGGCGGTTCTCGTAAGCAGCGTTTGCCGTGATTCGGTAGATCCACGATCCGAACGACGACTCTTTTCGGAAGGTATCGATCTTTCTGACCACGTTCCAGAACGCGTCCTGGACGGCTTCCTCGGCATCCTGTTGGTTGCCCGTGATCCTGAACGCCAGGCGATACGCGCGGTCGCTGTATGTCGCGACGAGCTGTTCGGCCGCGGTCGGGTCGCGCAGCCGCAATGCATCGACGAGCGCCCCGTCGCGGTCGATTCCGGCATCGGCGACGGTTTCAAGGCCGCCGGTGTACGCTAAAGGACTCCTGATGGCCGCATGCAGCTCCATGCCCACGTTCCCTCCTGTCAAGCATCGACAACCGATTCATCTGGTTGAACGCTAGCGGGCGAGACACGAGGCGGCTAGACCGATCTTCGTTAGTTGCACTAGACATTGGTCGCGAACAGCTAGCCCGAAGTCAGAGCAAGACCCAGGCGTCTTGTGATTCTTACCAGCGGTGCGAGGGACGTGTCACTGCTCGCCCAGGACCCGCTCCTTGTGCGAGCCAGATGACCTTTGTTAGCGAGATCTGACCTTGGCGGGAGAGGCTAACGCCATGGGGGAAGAAGACTCAGCCTTTCCGCGATCCTCACTAAACCGGCGACCGACTCCGCTTCCATCTTACGCATGAGTTGCGCCCGGTGAGCCTTCACGGTTGCCTCGCTGGTATGGAGCTGCGCCGCGATCTGTTTGTTCAGCAGACCGGTCACGACGAGCGTCATGACCTCACGCTCGCGCTGCGTGAGCGATTCGTACCGCCGTCGCAGCTCGGCTAGATCTGTCCGTTGATGTCGTACGGCGCGGTCACGATCAATCGCCTGCTGAACAGCGTCGAGCAGTTGCTGATCACGAAACGGTTTCGTGAGAAAGTCCACCGCGCCGGCCTTCAGGGCCTGCACCGTCATTGGAATGTCACCATGAGCGGTGATGAAAACGATCTGGATCGGTGGATCCGTATTGGCAAGCTCACGCTGCAGATCGAGGCCGCTCAATCCCGGGAGTCGCACGTCTAGGACAAGGCAGCTTGGTGCGTCAGGCCGCGTGGTTCTCAAGAACTCTTGAGGTGTCTTGAACGCCTGCACTCTGAGACCGACCGTGCTGAGAAGCCTCGTCAGGGCTTCACGCATCGACGGATCATCGTCCACGATGTATACGAGCGAGTCCTCGCCGCTCATGGCTGCTGACCTTTCCCCGCGGGGACGACGAACTGAAATGGGGCCGCGTAACTGGCATTCGGTGTCGCCCAGAGATGCCCCTCGTGCGACAGGATAATCGATCGGCTTATCGACAGCCCCATGCCCAATCCGTCGCGGTGCGTCGTGCACAACGCCTGGAACAGTCGCTCGCCATTGGCCACCCCCGAACTCCACTCCCGTGTCTGCCACGACGACCTGCACACCGGCGCTCGACTCGCTCGTGGACGACCGCGGATTTCCCGATCCCGGAATATCCGGACACCAGCACCAGCTCCGGCGTGCCCATCGCGGATCGGGCTCGGCCGCCTTCACCCCTCGCCCATCACTCTTTGCACCAGGCGAAGTAGCATTTGCTGATCCACAGGCTTTGGGACGATCGCGATCGCGCCGGCCGCCAACAGGTGTCGCTGCAGCTCGTCATTGGCGTTTGCCGTGACGAACACGGTCGGGATTCGCAGACCGCGTGCCTCCAGCTGCTGTTTCACCTCGAGACCGCTCATTCCCGGCATCACCAGGTCCAACAGTAGGCACGCGACGAAGGCCAGTTCGCCAGACTGGAGAAACTCCTCCCCGGATGCAAACGTGCGTACCCGAAATGCCAACGTTCCCAGGAACCTTTCGAGTGCTTCTCGGAATGACTCGTCATCGTCGACGATAGCAATGACTCGAGCGTCACGCACCAGAACCTCCTCACGCGTCGTACGATGCGCTCTGCTTTCGGCACGACATCCAGCGCTGCGTGCCGTCGCTCAAGCGACCAAAGTCGGACGCCAGGACTGGCCACGCTCGATTCCGACGGGACTGATTCCCGCATCGCGCTTCTGCCAGACCATAGCCGGGCGGCCTTGAGCCGGCTAGATCGACCTTCGTTCGGCGAGATTAGACCTTGGTAGGGAAGGCTAATTCCAACGGGGAAGAAGACTAAGCCTTTCCGCGATCCTCACGAACTCGGTGACCGTGCTGAGAAGCCTCGTGAGCGCCGGCCCCAGCGCGACGCGCGCCCGCGGTGAGCGCGCTCAGCGCGCGCCAATTCCGTTCTCCTCCCGCGCGCGGAAGCACGCGACGTGGCGGTCGGGCAGGAGCGCCTCGAGCGGAGGCACGCTCAGGTCGCACGCGGCGCGGGCCCAGGGGCACCGCGCGTACAACGGGCAACCGGGCGGCAGGTCGATCGGGCTCGGGATCTCGCCCGTCAGCAGGAAGCGCGCCTGCTCCCTCGCCGGATCCGGGTACAGCACCGAGGACAGGAGCGCCCGGCTGTACGGGTGGAGCGGCCGCTCGAAGATGTCGCTCGTCCGCGCAGTCTCCACAATTCGGCCGAGGTACATCACGGCCACTCGCTGGCACACGCGCCGCACCGCAGTGAGGTCGTGGGAGATGAAAAGGTAGGCGCATCCAAGCCGCGCCTGCAGGTCGACGAGGAGATCGAGGATCTCGGCGCGTACGGAGACGTCGAGGGCCGAGGTCGGCTCGTCCAGCACGACCAAGTCGGGCTCGGTGGCGATGGCGCGGGCGATGCCGACGCGTTGTTGCTCTCCGCCGCTCAGCTGATGCGGGTACAGGTCGATGAAGGAGCGGCCGAGCCCGACCATGTCCAGGAGGTCGTGCGCGCGGGACAAGCGCGCCGTCGGCGTGCCCCGGCCGGCCAGCATCATGGGCTCGTCGAGAATCCGGCCAATGCGCATGCGCGGGTTGAGCGAGTCGTACGGCTCCTGGAAGACGAGCTGGAGGTGACGCCGGCGTTGGCGGAATTGCTCGGGCGCCATCGCCAGGATGTCCTCGCCGCGAAAGCTGATGGCGCCAGAGGTCGGCTCGATCAGCCGCAGCACGCAGCGGCCGACGGTGGTCTTGCCCGAGCCGCTCTCGCCGACGAGGGCCAGCGCCTCTCCGCGGTCGATCTGAAACGAGATGCCGTTGACCGCCTTCACCGCGCGGCCGTGACCCAGCGGAAAGTGCTTGACGAGCGCTTCCACGATGAGGACGGGAACGTCCGTCACGGAACCTCCTGCAGTCCAGCCGCGATCTCGCCATGTCGGAAGCACCGCACCCAGCGTGCGGGGCCTATCGGATCGAGCGATGGCGCCTCCCGGATGCACCGCTCAAGGCAGAGCGGGCAGCGCGGCGCATATGGGCAGCCGGCCCCGCCCCGCTCGGCGCGGCTTCCCACCGACGAGAGCGGGCCCCGGCGATCGGTGGTGGCGGCCGCGGCGGCGCGCAGCAGCCGCCGACTATAGGGATGGATGGCGCCGGTGAAGAAGGTGGGGACGTCGGCGACCTCAACGATCTGCCCCGCGTACATGACGGCCACCCGCTGGCAGTAATGGGCGACCACGCCGAGGTCGCGCGAGACGAGAAGCAGCGACGAGTGGAAGTCGCGGACCAGGTCGCGCATCAGATCGAGGATCTGGAGCGAGATCGTCACGTCGAGGCCGGCCGTCGGCTCGTCGCCCATCAGGAGCTTCGGCGAGTGGGCCAGGGCCATGGCGATGACAACACGCTGGCACATGCCGCCGCTCAGCTCGTGCGGATACGCCAGAAGCCTTAGCTCAGGGTCGGGAATGCCGACCAGCCGCAAGAGCTCGATGGCGCTGGCGCGGGCTTCGGTCCGAGATGCCCGGCGGTGCGCCTGGACGACGCGCGCCATCTGGTCACCGATCGTGGCCACGGGGTTCAGGTGCTTGCGGGGCTCGTGGGTCGTAAGGGCGATCTCCTTGCCGCGCAGCTGTTGCAGCGCGGCCTCGGGCTGGGCGAGGAGATTCAGCCCACGATAGCTCACGGTTCCCCTCACGACCCGCCATGGGGGATCGAGCAAGCCGAGGATCGCGCGGACGAGCACGGTCTTTCCGACTCCCGACTCTCCGACCACACCCAGCGACTCGCCGGGGCTGATGGTCAGGGTGACGCCGTCGAGCACGCGGACCGCGCCGGTGCCTCGCACGTACTCCACCTCGAGGTCGCGGACCTCGAGCAGAGCGTCCGCGGATCCGCCGGAGCCGGCGGCGCTCACCGGCGGTTCACGGGGTCCAGGTAGTAGCGGAACCCGTCGCCGACGAGGGCGTAGCCCAAGATGGTCAGGCCGAGCGCGAGCCCGGGAAAAAGCGCTGTCCACCACTGTCCGGTCATCATGTTGGGCGCGCCGATCGCGATCATGGAGCCCCACTCGGGAGTCGGAATGGGGACGCCGGCGCCCACGAAGCTGAGAGCGGAGGCGAGCAGGATCGAGAAGCCGATGGTGGGCGACAGGTTGGCCAGGGCCGGAGTCAGCGCATTCGGCATGACGTGGACGAATGCGATGCGCAGGCCGGACCCGCCCACGCAGCGGGCGGCGTCGACGAAGGGCCGCTCGCGCACGTGCAGGACGGCGCCGCGGGTCAGCCGGAGAAAGAACGGGATGTTGAGGAAGGCCAGGGCCAGGATCACGTTCTGGATGCTCGGCCCCCGGAAGCCCACGAGCGCGAGCGCGAAGATGAAGACAGGGAACGCCTGAAAAATGTCGGCCGCCCGCACGATGGCTGCGCTCAGCCGGCCCCAGATCCCCCGGTCACCTGCAAAGAAGCCCGAGATCACGCCAAGGAGGACGCCACCCACGAACGCCGCGGCGGTCGACACCAGGGCGATCATCAGGTCGATGCGGGGCGCAGCGATCACGCGCGAGAACACGTCCATGCCCGAGATGTCGGTGCCCATCCAGTGATCGCCGCTTGGCGGGCGGTTCGCCACGCCGGGCAGCGCGTCCTCCGGTCCGTAGGGGGCGAGGCTCGGCCCGAACACCGCCAGGAAGATCGTCAGCGCCGCAACCCCGAGCCCGAACAGGAACCCCGCCCGGCCGCGGCTGAACCGGGCGAGATTCCGAACCTCGTCCGCGATACCGCGCAGCACTCCGGCGGTCATGACGCAAAAGTCACCCTCCCCCTTGCGGGAGAGGGCAGGGTGAAGGACGGCGGCACGAGTCCGCGGCAATAAACCCGACCCTCACCCTCTCCCGACAAGGGAGAGGGAGCCAGTTGCGCTGGCGTTGGAGACGAGCCACTACGGTTTGATCCGCGGGTCGAGGAGAAAGTAGCCGAGATCGACGAGCAAGAACACGATACTCGTGAACACGGCGGTGACGAGCACGAAGGCTTGAAGCGGCGCGTAGTCCGAGTTTACGACGGACTGCACGGCGTACTGACCGAGGCCGCCCCACGCGAAAACCGTCTCCACCAGGACCGCACCCCCCAGCAGGAACCAGAACAGGATCCCGACGATCGTCACCACCGACGGCATCGCGTTTCGCAGGGCGTAGCGGAGCTGGACCGCCCGCGACAGGCCGGCGGCCCGAGCATAGGCGACGAACTCCGAGCCCAGCATCTCCTCCATCGTGGACCGCGTGTTCTTCATGACGAGCGGCATATAGATCGCGGTCAGCGTCGTCACGGGCAGGACGAGATGCGCGAGCGCCGATCGAAAGGCCGGCCCGTCCCCGGCCAGGAGCGCGTCGACGGCGTACATCCCGGTGACCCGCGGAGGGATGCTCACCGTCAGGTCGAGTTGGCCGATGGGCCCGGGCGCCCAGCCGAGCCGGAAGAAGAACAGGAAGATCATGATGAGGGCGAGCCAGAAGTCCGGCAGCGCCCCTGCCAGCATCTCGTACCCGAAGACCGCCCGGTCGACGATTCCAGTCTTCCGCACCGCCGTCCACACCCCGAGCGGGATGCCGACGAGGACAGAGAGCAGCATGGCGGCGAGAATCAGCTCCATCGTGGCCGGCAGCCGCTGCCCGATGTCCTGCAGGACGGGTTGCGAGGTGATCCATGACGTCCCGAGCTCTCCCCGCATCACACTCCGGAGGTAGCGGGCATACTGCACGTACAGCGGCTGATCGAGCCCGAGACGCCGCCGCACCTCGTCGACCCGCTCGACGGTGGCGAACGGCCCGGCGAGGAGATAGGACGGGTCTCCGGGCAAGAGGCGGACCAGGAAGAACACGATGACCGAGACGATCAGCAGCTGCACGGGCAAGAAGGCGAGCCGCCGCCCGGCGTAGCGCCAGAACCTCATGGGCCCTCCTCAGTGGACGCGAGCCCGCGCCGGGGTTCCGCCCGCGCCTCGCTACTTCTTGTAGAGCCAGTCAAAGTGCACGTTGTTGTCGGGGTACCAGTGGAATCCCACCCACTGCTTCTTGAACGCCTCGCGCCATCCGGGATTCACCAGGAAGATCCACGGCACGCGCTCTCCCGCGATCTGCTGGATCCGCATGTCGTTCTTGGTCCGCTCGGGGCCGTAGGGCACCTTGAACGCCTTCTCGGTGAGCTCGTCGAGCTCCGGATCGTCGTTGTTCACCGCGTTCATCACGTTGGTCTTGGGATGGGTCAGGTATGCCCACGCCGTATATCCTGTGTCGGCGACCCACGGCCACTGGAAGTTGTCGCAGTGGGCCACCTGCTTCTTGGTGAACTTGGTCTCTGAATACACCGCGGAGGGGAGCCCCTCGAGCTTGGTCTTGAGCCCGATCTTGTCGAAGCCGCTCTTGATGAGGATGCAGGCCTCCTCCATCTCCGCAATCGCCTTGTCGTAGGAGATGGTCATGTCGAAGCCGTTCGGAAATCCGGCCTCTTTCAGCAGCGCCCGCGCCTTGTCAAGGTCGGTCCTGTACGGCCAGAACTTGTCGGTGTAGTTCGGAAAGATCTTCGGCGTGATGCTCTTGATCTGCTGCCCCTGCCCCGAGTAAACCTTCTGGTGGATCTCCTCGTAGGGCAGGGCGTACGCCAAGGCCTGCCGCACCTTCGGGTTCGCCATGATCGGGTTGGTCTGCACCGGCCCGAAGTAAGGGATGAAGTTGGCGGCGTGGCGCACGACCTGCAGGGCGGCGTCCTTCGCGACCTCCTGGTACTCGCGCTCCCTCAAGCGCATGGCGAAGTCGACCTGGCCGCGTTTCAAGAGGGCGAGCCGGGTCGCGGAGTCCGGGATGATCTTGATCAGGATGCGCCCGACCGCCGGCCGGGGCTCGTAGTTGGGGTTGCGGACGAGCTCCATCTCCTGCCCGGGGATGTTGCGAACGATCTTGTAGGGCCCAAAGCCCGCGGTATTGCTCTTGAGCCACTCCTTCGCCCATGGATCGGCGGCCGTCGCGTGCTTCTTGGCCGCCGTGGCGTCGAAGGGCCCGCCGTAGTAGTTCATGGCGAACAGCTTCAGGAAGAGCGGGTTGGCCGCCTTGATCTTGAACTGCACCCTGTGCTTGTCGGGGCAGCTCACGTCCTGGGCGCTCTTCAACCCCATGACCTGGGCGAAGAACACCTTGACGCCCTTCATCTCGAATCCGCGCTCCCAGGACCAGCGGTGGTCCTCGCACGTCATCTCGTTGCCGGCCTCGCTCTTGATGCCCCTCCTCAGGCCGAACGTCCACGTCAGGCCATCGGCCGAGGATTTCCAGGTCTCCGCCCACCGACCCATGACCGCCTCGTCACCGGGCAGGTTCACGCCCGCGCCGCACACCTTGTAATCCGGATACCAGATGGGCTTGTACTGCATGAGATCGCCCCCGTACGTGAGCGCCATCAGATTCTCCGTCTCCATGGTGAACGCGATCTCATCCACCGCGGGCGGGCTCGCGGCGTATGCCGCGACCAGCGTCAGGTCCTGATGGCGCGGGGGCGGTGCCAGGCAATCGACCGGCGCCTGGGCGCCGGCCCGGGGCATGTAGAGCGTCGCCGTGGCGAGAACGGCCAGCGCGAGAAGAGAGAAGAACGGAACGATACGCGCGGAGGCTCGGGGCGTGGAGCGGTGAATGGATCCCCGAAACATGAATCCCTCCTGGCGTGCCGAAGAGGCGTCTAGTTTCAGGGCGGTCCGGGCAGGCCCGTCGCCACCGGCGTCACGACATCGAGTTCTCGTGGGGTCAGCGCATCATACCGTCGTCGCGACTCGATCCGCTCGGCTCGGCTTCGGTCTTCACTGCTGCACCGTCCTCGGGATATCGATATGCGCCGTGATGATTCCGATCGCGATCGGGGGATCCATGGTGGTGAGCTCGCGCTGAAGATCACGGCCGCTAGCCCGGGCAGTCGCACATCGAGGACGTGACCGCTCCGAACGTCTGGCTGCTTGGCGCTCGTGAATTCTTGCGCTGACCCGAACCTCTGCGCCCTTGAGCCCCAGCGTCGCGAGGAGACGCTGGACCGCCTCGCAGAAGGATTGATCGCTGTCAACGATGAGCACTCCAGTTCATCGGTGCTCTGGGTCCGGGCCACCGGACGCAGGCAGGACAAACTGAAAGGTCGCTCCGTGATCCGCGTTGGCCGTGCTCCACAACCGACCCTGATACGCCTCGACGATCGATCGGCTGATCGAAAGGCCCATACCTAAGCCGTCTGGCTTCGTCGTATACAAGGGCTCGAAGAGGCGCTCGATGTTAGCCGGCTCGTATCCAACCCCCGTGTCCTTCACTGCGACCAGCACCCCAGGGCCGGCGCCCACCTCGTGTCGCTGCGCGCTGACGATCAATTCCCGATTCCGGCCCGCGACGTCGCGCATCGCGTCGATGCTGTTGGTCACCAGATTCAGTACTACTTGCTGCAGGTGAATCCGATCGCCCAGAACCGGCGGCAGATCGTCTGACAACGACGTCCGCAGCACGATACAATGCGTCGCGACCTCCGGCTGGACCAGCACTAGCACCTCTCGGATGAGCTGCCCGAGGTCGAGCCGCGTCCTTTCCACGTCGGATTTCTTCAGGAGCGCCCGCACGCGCGCTACCACATCGACGGCCCGGTTCGCATCCCTGATCATGCTCGCCAGCGCTTTTCGCGTCTCATCCAGATTCGGTTTGTCGGGCGCGAGCAGGCGCAGGCATGCGTCACCGTTGGTGACGATGGCCGCCAGCGGTTGGGTGACCTCGTGGGCAATGGAGGCCGACAGCGCCGCCATCGTCGTCAGGCGGCCGACTCGCGCAAGCTCCGCTTGCGTCGAATGCAATGCATCTTCTGCCCGCTTGCGCTCGCTCAGGTCGAGCACGAAAGCGACACCATCGTCCCCCCCTTCTTCGAACAACGCGGCGCCGACCAGCACGGGCACGCGGCCGCCGTGTTTCGTGAAAAACTCCTTCTCATAGGGGTGAACGCTGCCGACTTCCTTGAGCTCGATGAGAGCATGGGCGTCGCGATCACGATATTCCGCCGGCGTCAGGTCTATCCAGCGCATGTGACCCGAGACAAGATCTTCACGACCGTGTTCAACCATGTGGAGAAAGGCGGTATTGGCCTCGACAATCTCACCTTTGACATTCCAGATAAAGATTCCCATGATATTGGCATCGACCAAGCGCCGGATCTTCGCTTCCCGTTCTTCGAGATCGCCATACAGACGCGTGTTCTCCAGGGAGATAGCGGCCTGGGAGGCGAGCAGTTTCAGCACCGCGATCCGGGTCGGCGTGAAGACGTGAGGAGTCAGGTTGTTTTCGAGGTACAGCACTCCGATGGGTTTGGCCTGATTGATCAATGGCAAGCAGAGAATGGAGCGTGCGTGACGTTCACGGATGTACGTATCGGCAGGAAAGGGATTGTTCGCTGCGGCATCGTCGATGATCACACACTCATGGGTGCGCGCGACATAATGGACGATCGACTCTGGTAGTGCGCTCGCCGCCGCCTCTCGCCGACGCACGATGACCGCGTCGCCGGTGGCCGTGGCTTCGGCCTCTATCCGCTGCTCGATACCTCGCGGAAGAATCAACAGCCCTCGCTCAGCACCCGCGTGCTCGATCGCCGTGCGCATGAGTGTGTCGATCAGTCTTTCCAGAACGATCTCGCTCGAGACTGCCTGCGAGAC
>Ga0126372_10001234_pt1 | contig 10249 bp, 9 predicted proteins | sample PanSoiMetaPlot_6_FD_92762 | JGI IMG/M metagenome (GOLD analysis project Ga0126372, IMG submission 92762) | Tropical forest soil microbial communities from Panama - MetaG Plot_6 | ecosystem: Environmental > Terrestrial > Soil > Tropical forest > Bulk soil | place: Panama | collected 2016-02-17
CGCAACACACGAGATTTCCGGTGTAGCATGTGTGGCCGATGTTCGGCGGCGAGCGCACGAGCGAGGATTCTATGGAAACGTCAAGTTCGACAGGCAGAACCGCGGCACGGATTGCGATCGTCGAGCAGCACGTTCGACTGGAGAATGCGCACGATCTGGAAGGCGTGCTGGAAACATTTGGCGAGAGCGCACGCTATGATGACGAGCCGTGGAACGAACAGTTCGAGGGGCGGGATGGCGTCCGCGCGTTTTATACGGAGTTGATGCGGGCCGTGCCGGATCTTGAAATCGAAATAAGACGCCGGTACATAACTGACGAAGTGATTGTGCTTGAGGTCATGATTCGCGGAACGCACCTGGGCGCGTGGCGAGGGCTTCCGGCGACGGGGCGGCGGATCGAGTTTCCGTTGTGCGGACTATATACGTTTGATGGAAATGATCGGTTGGCGGGAGAGAAGATCTATTACGACCGCGGGACGGTGCTGCGGCAGTTGGGTGTGTTTCATGAACCTCGCAGTGTGTTGGGACAGATCACAATTGCAGCGACGCATCCCGTGACGATTGCGCGGGCATTAGCGAGGAGGGTGTTCGGGTAGTGGCATAGATACGCTTGTACCGATTGGGCTATCGCAGCCGTTTCCGGCTCTACTGCAATGTACCGGACCGCTCCCGCAGTGCGACCTCGCTGATCTTTCGCGAACAGGAGTGTGCGCACCACACGAGCGGATCAATTCTTGGGGGCGGTGACGTAGACGGGGTTGGCGAAGATCCAGAGGGTCCAGCGATGCCAGCCGGTGAGGCCGGGCTGTTGCAGATACGCTTCGGTGCGGTAGTGGCCGGGGCCGGGTAGTGGAAGATCGAGCGAGTCGGTTTGCTGGTTGACGATCTCGTGTCCGTCGCGGAGAACGCGAAGGATCGGTTGGCCGGCGGCGGGGGGCGTCTTGATGTGAAGAACGGCGGATGGCGACCACGGGATTGATTGGCCGGGTCCGGCGGCGAAAAGCGGCGAAGTTTCCGCGCCAACGGAGATTGCCTTTGAATTCTCAGTTGCCGCTTTCGGTTGTCCTGCAGCGTTGGTCTGTCCCGGGGGGCTGGTCGCGGTGGTGTTTGGCGCGGTGACGACTTGGGTGAAGCCGTCGGCGGGATAGAAGGAGTCAATCGAACAGAAAGAGTCGCCGGATTTGATGGCGTTGAGGATGACGTCGGCGCCAGCGTGATCAGTGTCGACGCCAGGTTGATTGTCGAGCAGCACGTGCTGGCGCGCGAGGCTGAAGACAGAGAAGTAGCTGGGAAATTTCAGGATGCTGCGCTGGCCGATGATGATGTTGGCGTGCGCGTCGGAGCCGCAGATGCCGGCAACCGGGCGCTGCTGCAGAAGCTGATCCCACTTGGTGAAGTTTTCCTGTGGTGTGCGCGCGAGACGAAGCAGCGCAAGGCGCGGATTGACTGGATACATGACGGCGGCGATGACCAGGTCAACGACTGTGTTTTTTCGCCAGACGGCGTCATCGTTGAAAATTTCAATGCCATCGTAATCCGATACACTCCAATCACCCCACCGATCGTGCAGACCAAACGGATGGGCAATGAAGTTTACGGCGTGTGCGCGGCGGGTGGACGCCATCAGGGAGCGGGCGTCGCGGCTGGAACCGCGCGGCCAGGTGTCGTCCACACCGAGCGCCAGGAAGTGGCCGCTCGAGGTGGAGACTTCTTCACCGTCGATAACAGCGAAGTCAGGCGGATCGGCTGCCGCGACGTCGGCCTGCGCCATTGTCTGGTTGTGGTCAGTCACGGTCAAAAAAGACAAGTTCGCCGAGCGGGCGGTGGCGATGATTTGCGGGAGCGATCCGCTGCCGCACGAAGCATTCGTGTGAACGTGGATGACGCCAACGCGCTCGCCGCGGGCGGGTGTTCCACCGAGGCTGGGCAGACGGGTCAGGAGCCCATCGAGCCAGACGGTGAGAATGAACGCAGCGATCGTGAGCACGATATAGCGAACGATGTGTCGGTTTTTTTGAGGACGGGAAGGTTGTCTTCCCGCGTCCTCGATGTGGGGCGCGGAAGATTCTGCGGTTATTGTCTGGAGCGTGGAGCTCAAGTTTGCTGAGTGTGACTGCGCAAGTGGGATGGTGTCAAGAGGAAAGGGGTTGCCCGAGTGAGGTTCCGGGTTGGGAGAAAGCTTTTGACCGCCGAGGACGCGGAGAGCTTCCGCAGAGAGAGCGCTGAGAAAGGATTTTAACCGCAAAGGACTTGGAGAACGTCGGCGGAGGCGCGCGAAGAAAGTCTTCTGACTGCCAATGACATGAAGCAAGAACATTCACCAGAGGACACAGCGGACACAGGACGACGCAGAGATCGCAAGATTTCAGATTGATCGACAGCTTCTTCTGGATCGGACATCGGTTTATGGGGCATTCGCCCGATCGGCAGATAAGAATTGATGGCAACAGGTACTAGAAGAAGTGCATAGGTCCTTCGCTGCGTTAGGCTCCCGCCTCACTTCGCTCAGGATGACAGGGAAGAGAGAAATGCACGGTTGGCGGTTCGTAGCCAGGGCAGCCGGAATTGCTTCCGCAGAGGTTTTCCCACGCAGTCATTCCGCTCACAGGCGTGTGCGCGCCATACAGGAACCGGGTTTTCGGTCTTCGGTTGTCGGTCCCGGGTTTCGAGTGTCGGATTCCGTGCCGCGAGCGAGCCTCATTTTGTTTGATCTGTGTGCCGCGGATGGTGTCTAGCACGTTTGGGTGGTCGGTGGGTTGTTGGTAGACTGCAGGTCCATGGATAGGGCCCGCTCTTCTATTTCGCCCGGTTCGGTCGCTTCTTCTTTTTCATCTTCCGCCTCTGCTCGCGACTCTAATTTTTCTGCCGCTGCTTCCTTCTCTGCCTCTTCCGCTCGTGCACGACTGGAGTCGGTGGATTTGCTGCGGGGGATCGTGATGATCCTGATGGCGCTTGATCACGTTCGTGATTACCTGGGAGCGCCCGGCATCAGTCCGACAAACCTGGCGCAGACGACGGTGGGGTTGTTCATGACACGTTGGGTGACGCATTTGTGTGCGCCGGTGTTTTTCCTGCTGACGGGGACGGGCGCGTACCTGGCGCTGGGGCGCAGGACGAAAAGTGAACTGTCGCGATTTTTGTGGACACGCGGGCTATGGCTGATCTTTCTGGAGATCGTCGTGCTGCGCTGCTTTGCGATGCAATTCAATTTCGATTTCCGGCTGACGATGCTGGTGGTGATCTGGGCGCTGGGATGGGCGATGATCGTGCTCGCCGGGCTGGTGTACTTGCCGAACGCGGTGGTGATTGGATTTGGGGTGGTGCTGATCGCGTTGCACAACTTGCTGGATCCGGTGCAGGCGGCGTCACTGGGAGCGTTCGCGCCGCTGTGGAACATCCTGCATGCGCCCGGATTCGTGGTGACGAATCCGCGGTTCGTGGTGTTTGTCGCTTATCCGCTGATTCCGTGGGTGGGCGTGACGGCGATCGGATATGGGCTGGGCGCCGTGTATGGATGTGAACCGGAACGGCGGAGAAAGTTTCTGCTGCGGCTGGGGCTGGGTTTGATTGCTGCGTTCGTAGTTTTGCGGGCGCTGAATGTGTATGGGGATCCCGTGCTGTGGAGTCATCAGAAGTTGGCGGTGTTTACAGTGCTGTCGTTTGTGAACACGACGAAGTATCCGCCGTCGCTGCTGTTTCTGCTGATGACGCTGGGGCCGGCGATGCTGCTGCTGTGCGCATTCGATGCAGGCACTCCGAAATGGATGCGGCCGGTAGTGGTGTATGGGCGCGTGCCTCTTCTTTATTACTTCCTGCATTTTGTGCTGGTGCACGTGGTGGCGATTGCGTTGTGTTACGCGCGGTATGGGCAGGTGCACTGGATGTTTGAGTCGCCGGGGCTGGGCCAGTATCCGGTGACACCGCCGCCGGGCTGGGGGCATGGGCTCGGCGTGACGTATGCGGTGTGGGTGTTTGTGGTGGTGGCGTTGTATCCGGTGTGCCGCTGGTTCGCGGAGGTGAAGCGTCGGCGTAGCGACGCTTGGCTGAGCTATTTGTGAGTGCCGATGGTCGGTATTCGGTGTTCGGTCTTCGAAATAGGGACAGGAAAAAATCCACCACGAAGGCACAGAGGCACGGAGAGGAGCTTGGTTGTGAGTATCGAGTTGTGAAAAAGCTTGTTACCGCAAAGAACGCGGAGAGCGTCTGCAAAAGCGCGGAGAAAAGCTTTTAACCGTAAAGGGGGCAAAGAAAGGCCGCGAAGAGCGCAAAGAAAAACAATCCACCCCAGTGGACGCGGAAAATAGCGGCTAGCCAATCTTGGTCGTTGTTAGAAATTCCCTTTTGAGCCTGTGGAGAGATACAGGAACATGGGGTCCCCTTCGACTTCGCTCAGGGCAGGCTTTCGACTGCGTTCGGCGGTGCCTCACTTCGCTCAGGATGACAGGGTTTCGAGTTTCGCCTCAGGAGATATTGCCCCGCCGTTCTGCGATGGCCAGGTGAATGCAGAGGCAGACGCCTTCGGCGGCGGCGGCGATCTCGGGTAGCTCGGGGAAGGTGGGCGCGATGCGGATGTTGCGGTCTTGCGGATCTTTGCCGTGTGGATATGTGGCTCCCGCAGGCGTGAGTTCTACGCCGGCGTCTTTCGCGAGGGCAACGACGCGGCGAGCGCAGCCTTGCGGGACATCGAGACTGATGAAGTAGCCTCCTTTGGGACGCGTCCAGCGGACGTCGCAGAGGCCGCGAAGTTTGTCATCGAAGATGTCGAGGACTTTTTGGAACTTTGGCGCGATCAGCGCGCGGTGCTTCTCCATCATCGAGAGAATTCCGGCGTGATCTTTGAGGAAGCGAACATGGCGAAGCTGGTTGAGTTTGTCGGGGCCGATCGTACGCGGGGTGAAACGCGCGAGAATCCATTTGATGTTGGCGGGCGAGGCCGCGAAGAGGGCGAGGCCGGCGCCGGCGTAGGTGATCTTGGATGTTGAGGCGAAGACGAGCGGGCGATTGGCGTGGTTGTGATGAGTGCAGGCTTCGAGGATGTTGGCAATCTCGATGCGCTCGTCGGTGAGGTGATGGACGGCATACGCGTTGTCCCAGAGGAGACGGAAGTCGGGCGCGGCGGTTCTCATCGCGGCGAGGCGCTCGATGACTGCGTCGGAGTAGATGGCGCCCGTCGGGTTGCTGTATTTCGGCACACACCAGATGGATTTGATGGAGGCGTCGGTCGCGACGAGGCGCTCAACTTCGTCCATGTCGGGGCCGTCGTCGTTGAGGCGGACGGGGATCATGCGGATGCCGTAGTCTTCGCAGATGCGGAAGTGGCGGTCGTAGCCGGGAACGGGGCAGAGGAAGGCGATCTCGCCTTGCTTAGACCATGGCGTCCGGCTGTCGCAGGTGCCTTTGAGCAGCGAGTAGACGATGGTGTCGTGCATGAGCGCCAGGCTGGAGTTGTTGGCGACGAGAACCTGGTCGGGCGGCGCGCCGAGCAATTCGGAGAAGAGTCGGCGAGCTTCGGCGAGTCCTTGAAGGTTGCCGTAGTTGCGGCAATCGGTGGAGTCGGCGGCGAGGTAGTCGGCCGGGCGCGAGAGGAGACCGTTGCTCAAGTCGAGTTGGGCGGTGGAGGGTTTTCCTCGCGTGAGATTGAGTTTCAGTTCCTTGGTTTTGAAGGCGGCGTATTCTTCGTGGATGGTGGTGATGGGCGCAGGATTCGGCATAGGGTTTGTGAGTGAGATTGTAAATGCCGGGACGATGGGCGGGGAAGAATCGGGCTATCGGTGGATTGGTCCGGAGTGTGAGAGAAAAACTTCCACCACAGAGACACGGAGAAGAATCCGGTTACTGCGAAAGCATTTAACCGCAGAGGACGCGGAGAATTTCGCGGAAACCGCTGAGAAAAGTCTTTAACCACAAAGATCGCAAAGAAAGACCGCAAAGGGCACAAAGAAAACATTTCAACCATAGAGGACATAGGGGAGCACGACAAACGAAGTAGGAAGAAGAAGTTGGAAATCGGGAGATGGGATCGGGTCATCGGATGAATGGCGGAGTCGAGATACAAGCTTGACCGCAGAGGACGCTGAGAACATCCGCGTAGACCGCTGAGAAAAGCTCTTAACCGCAAAGAACGAAAAGAAACAACGGCAAACAACAACCTCCACCAAAGAGACACGGAGGCACAGAGGGGATTAAGGAAAGCAGATTTGAGATTTCAGATTTCAAAGTTCAGATTGCAGATGGACCTGGTGGAAATTCCCTTTCGAGCCTGGGCATATGTTCGGTAACTAGCGGTCCTTCGGCTCGTTCGGCTTTCGCCTCACTTCGCTCAGGATGACAGCGAGTGGGCGATGAGGTTCGAGTTTCGACGAGATTCGAGGTTCGAATTTCGTGGTTAAAGTTTCAAAGTTGCAAGGTTAAGAGTTTTCGAACTTTCGAGGTGCCGGCGTTTTAGGGGTTTTCGGCTTCAGACTTGTGTGGGCAGGGGCATGACAAATGAATAGTTGGGCGATGGTCTGGGTGGCAGGCCTGTTCGCAGCGGTGATCGCTGTGTGCGCGGTGGGGCAGGTTGCGCCGGATTCGGCGTTGCTGGCGGAAATTGAGAGGATCAAGGCGATTGATAATCATACGCACGTAAGCAAGGTGGTTGGGACGGGCGAGCAGGATCGGGATTTCGATGCGCTACCGTGCGACCTCATCGAGGCGGGTGCCGACACGCTGATGGCGCGGCCAGAGAATCCGCAGTTTCTTGAGGCATGGAAGAAGCTGTACGGATACAAGTATGAGGATCGGGATCCGGCGCATGTGAAGGAACTGATTGCGGCGCGCGAGAAGGTGATGCGCGAACAAGGCGATCACTTTCCTGCGTGGGTGCTCGACCAACTGAATATCGAGACGATGTTCGCGAACCGGGTGGCGATGGGGCGCGGACTGAATGCGCTACGCTTCCGGTGGGTTCCCTTCGACGATGCTCTGATGTCACCGCTGAATCCGGAGATGGTGGCAGATACTCCCGACAAGAAAGCTTTTTACGGGCAGGAAGCAAAGATTTTGAAGACGTACCTGAGCGCGGCAGGCGTGTCGGGGCTGCCGGCTACGCTGGATGAGTACGTGGACCGCGTGATCAAGCCGACGCTGGAGTCGCAGAAGAAGGCGGGGGCTCCGGCGATCAAGTTCGAGGCGGCGTATTTGAGGCCGCTGAATTTCGGGCTGGCTCCGAGCGCGCAGGATCGGGAAGAGGCGTCGAAAATCTACGCCCGTTATGCTAACGGGGGCGCAGGCTCGCGGGAGGAAGTATTGCGTGTGCAGGCCATTTTGTTCCGGACGATCGCGCTGCTGGCGGGCCGTGAAGGGCTGGCAGTGCACATTCACACCGGGCAAGGGTGCGGGAATTATTTTGATCTGGCGGGCGCGCGGCCGACGGAGTTGGAGTCGGTGCTGGACGATCCGTCGCTGAGGGGGACTAATTTTGTGTTGCTGCATGGAGGCGCGGGTCCGTATACCCACGAGGTGACGGTGCTGATCGCGAAGCCGAATGTGTATGCGGATTTTTCCGAGCAGGATGCGCTGATTCCCCCGCGGGCGTTGAGCGCGGTGCTGCGTGAGTGGCTGGAGTGGTATCCGGAGAAGGTGTTGTATGGGACGGATTTGGCGCCGGGGCCTCCGGAGAGGGATTGGGACGTGATCGGGTATTCGACGAATCAGACGGCGCGAAAGGCGCTGGCGATTGCGCTGACCGGGATGATGAATGATGGCGAGATCACGCGGGATCGCGCGCTGGAGTTGGCGCGGCTGGTGCTTCGGAAAAATGCGATGAAGCTGTATGGGATGAAGTGAGTATCTAGTTGCAAGTCGGGAGAAAAGCTTTTACCGCAGAGGAGGCGGAGAACAGCCTCACCACAGAGGCAGAGAGACACGGGGGACGAAAAAAACGGATTTCAGAGTTCAGATTGCTGAGTCTTCAGAGCAAGGATCGGGTGATAGGGTCGCGAGGAATCGGGTAACGCTTTCTACGATGACAACCAGTATGTGAGTTCGAAGTCGTCGGTGCGGGGAGTGAAACGAAATCGAGTTTACGTTGTGCTGGACAAACGGCGATATTCGACGGCACCATCGTCGGAGATCAAGACCCACAGCGTGTAGATGCCGAGTGCAGTCCCGATCGGCGGATGAAATAGAGACAAGATGCCGAGCACAATCGCGACGGTTCGCGCCCAGGGCTTGTGATCGCGCAAGCCGATTCCCACGAGGATGCCGCCAACGCCGAGTACCAGGAACGTGCCTCCGATGGCAGTGAGAACGGCGGGGCCGAAGGTGCGCGCGAAGAAATTGTCGTGAATCACGTAGTGTGCGGCGCCGCTGGCGAAGAATAGTCCGAAGGACGGGATGAGGAAGAGCACGCCGACGATGATCCAGAGGACTCCGAGGATCGAGAGGTGATTCTGCAACCGGCTGCGGGTGACATGGCTGACGGGATCGCCGATGGTTTTTCCGCACTTTGGACACACGTTGTATCCGGGTTGCAGTTCACTGCCACATGCATTGCAGAACATGGTGGCCTCCTGCGCTTTCATTCTAAGGTACGAAATTTGGGGGGAAAAGGTTCCGAGAGAACCGGAGGGGAGTTGGGGCGGCAGAGAAAGCTCTTAACCGCCAGGGGCTGCGTAGAAATGCCAATGATGCAGATTCTTCTTACCTGGCAGCGATTCACGCGTTGCAAGGATAAGCGGCGCGGTGGAGGAAATTCCCTTTTAGGTCCTTGATGGCCCTTAATTGCATGGGGTCCTTCGACTTCGTTCGGCTTTGCCTCACTTCGCTCAGGATGACAGGGATTGAGAGCTTTGAGGTTTCAGGCGTTTCAGAGTTTCAGGAGTTTCAAGCTTTCAGGGTATGCGGGTGAGCCTGGCGAAGCATTGTCCCTAGAGGTACATGGCCTTTCTGGCGTTGAGCGTACCGGGAACTTAGCGCAGAATCAGGAAAGGCCCCCAAGAATCCAGCGTAAGAACGACGGAGAGAAACTGTGTTTTTGCGACGTGTATTGCCGGTTGCCCTCGTCCTGCTGAGCGGGGTGACGTTGGCCGTGGCAAAAGATGTGGCCCTGATCGCCAACAAGGGCGGGTCGGTTTCGGCGATCACGATTCCGGAGCTGGTGAAATTGTGCAAAGCGCAAACGAGCCGGTGGCCCGACGGCAAGTCGGTGACGCTGGTCATGCGGGACCCGTCCTCACCCGAGATGAAGATGGTGTTGGAAAAGGTGTATTCGATGACGCCGGAAGCGGTGAACGAACTGATTGCAACCGCGAATCACGGGCGCATGAATCATCCGGCGATCCTGGTGGTGAGTTCGGACGAGGAGATCGTAAAAAAAGTGGCGGGCACACCAGGGGCCGTGGGCTTGGTGGACGTTTACGCGATCAACAGCTCCGTCGACGTGATGAAAGTCGCGGGCAAACTGCCGTTTGAGCCGGGGTATCCGCTGCACGGGAATTGAGTGAGTGGCGCGCGGGTACCGAGTACCGAGTCGTGAGTACCGAGTGAAAGCTCAATCCTCAGGCTCTAACAAGTTCCCGATTGCGAGGAAAGCTTCTAACCGCAAGTCGGTCGGAATCGATCAATAGATATGAACGGAACGGCGCCACAACGGAAGAAGACTGCGCCCTACACGCGGCGGTATCCGCGTTTTCCCATGGATGTGCGCATGGATGTGCAGGTGTTCCGCGCGGGCAACGTGAGCTATCTGTGGGGACGGTCGACGGAGTTGGGGCTGGACGGGATCGGGGCGACGCTCACTGGCGATTTGGAGCCGGGCGAGGTGGTATCGATGGAGTTTCCGCTGCCGTTGAGTCCGTATCCGTTGAAGTTGCGCGCGATCGTGCGATATCGGATTGGATTGCATTATGGATTCGAGTTTCTGACGCCGACACCGGAACAGCGGTCTTCGCTCGATCGCGTTTGCCAGATGCTCGCGGCGGGCGGGAGCGCGGGATAGGGATCGGGTCATCGGGCGATCCAGAGAAAAGCTCTTAATTGCCGAGAGCGCTGAGAACTTCCGCAGAGAGCGCTGAGAAAAGCCTTTAACCGCAAAGAGTGCAAAGCAAAGACGCAAAGGAGAGCGTCTCTTTTCCGACTGCAAGAAAACATTTGCCACAGAGACACGGAGGCACCGAGTAGATCGGGTGCTCGGGTCATCGGTCATCGAGAGAAAAGTCTTTAACCGCCGAGGGCGCTGAGAGCTTCCGCAGAGAGCGCTGAGAAAAGC
>Ga0126372_10001235_pt1 | contig 10244 bp, 9 predicted proteins | sample PanSoiMetaPlot_6_FD_92762 | JGI IMG/M metagenome (GOLD analysis project Ga0126372, IMG submission 92762) | Tropical forest soil microbial communities from Panama - MetaG Plot_6 | ecosystem: Environmental > Terrestrial > Soil > Tropical forest > Bulk soil | place: Panama | collected 2016-02-17
GAAGATCCCACGTGACGCGCTCGGCGGTCCGGGACTCGAGAAGCGCCGTCCAGGCCTCTTCCTCTCGCCCATGGGACGAAATCAGATCGAGATAGTCGGAAACGTCGGCCCCACCGATCAGCGCCATCGAGCCCGGAGCCGCCTCGTGGAGCGGCAGGAGCGCCACCAGGTTTCCGGCGTCGTCCTCCACGCACCGGACCTCGAGTCGACGGTCGGACGCGAAGGTCCGCACCCACTCGCATTGCCACGCCCAGGAGAGAAATGGTGACCGCAGGCGGGAGGCCGCGACGAGCCCGTCCCACGCGGAAGCGCCCACCGCCTCCAGCCGGTCACGGATAGAGACTTTCATCAGGCCGTCACAGGGTTACTCATCAGAAGATGTCTCCGCGGCGCCCGGAGATTCATCCGCCCCTTCCCCGCCGCCGACCTCGCCTTCCGTCATGGCTTCGTCCATGGCGGATTCGAAGTCATCGCCGAGGTCGTCTCCGAACTCGCGGCCCATCTTCTTCATGAAGCGGGCGACGCTCGACGGATCGTTCTCGTCGAGGTCGCCCAGGTCCGAGGAATCGGCCAGGGCATCGAGACGCGCATCTTCAGACTTCACGGTTACGAAGCGCGACATCAGGCGCGTGAGCGCCTGGCTGCCGCATCGCGGACAGGCCGGCGCTTCCGCCGCCGACGGGCGAAGCACGAGCAGACTCACCCGCCGGCGGCAGCCATGACATTCGTACTCGTAGATCGGCATCGCGCCGATTTTATCACGCGAGTTTCGGGGCGATTTTCGCGTGTCAGCCTGGCGGACGCTTCCGTCGCCGATGTCACACTGCACGAGATTTGGCGCCGAAGCTCGCGGCCTGTAAGGGGTTGCCCGCGGCACCGCTCTTGCTCGCCTGAGCCGTCATGGACGAGCGGGCGAAACGGCGGGCCGACCGGGACCAGCACCTCGCGGCACACATCCAGTCGGCGACCCAGTCGCTCCGCGAGGAGCGCGACCGGCTCGCCAAGCGCCTGGCCGACCTCGAGCGGGAGCTCGAGAACCTCGCCGCGCGCCTCGAATCGCCCTCGGCCTACGTCAGCTCACGCGACTCCGGACGGCGCCGATCCTGATCGCCTCGCCGCGCCCCGCCCCGCGCGCGAGCGGCACCAGCAGCTCCAGCCCGAGCTTCAGCACGCCGTAGACGACGCGCCGCTCCGCCGCTCTCGCGAACGCGCTCCAGCCTCGATCGCGAAGCCACGCGGACAGGCTCCACAGGTACGTTCGGGGCTTCGCCTGGTGCCAGGTCCAGACGAGCTTCCCGCCTGCCTTCTCGACCACCGCTTCGAGGGTCGCCGGCGTGAAATGCGAGAGATGTCTCGGCAGCTCGAGGCCCGCCCACGCGCCGCCGAAGAGCTGGGCGCCGATTCCGCCCGCGTTCGGCACCTCCACGATGAGGAGCCCGCCGGGCGCCAGCCAGTCGAGCATCCGCCGCGTCACCGCGACGGGGTCCGGCACGTGCTCGAGAACGTGAAACGCGGACACCACGTCGAAGCGGCCCGGCTCGAACGGCGCTGTGAGGATGTCGCCGATGTGGAGCTCGTCGGTGAAGCGCCGCGCCAGCGCCGCCGCGGCGTCGTCCATCTCGATGCCGGCGACCCGCCAGCCGAGCTCCCGCGCGACCGCGAGCGAGCTTCCCGACCCGCAGCCGACGTCGAGGTAGCGGCCGGCGCCGAGCCAGGGCGGACAGCTCCACCGGATTTTCCGGAGCAGTCGACGGCCCCGAAGCCGGGTCGCCAGCGAAATCGACTGGTCGCGAAGCGCCTCGTAGCCGAGCCCGCACGCGAGCGCCCAGCGCGCGGCGCGCTGGCGACTCGGCGATCCCTTGAGCGGCGTCCGCGGCGATGGCTCCTGATGACGCGGATAGTGATCGGGGTAGCACGCGGCGAGGTGCTCGTCCCGCACGCGTGGCCGCTGGTAGAGAAAACCGCAGCTGCGACAACGCGCGACGGTGTAGTGGCCGGGCACCGCGAACGCGCGGTCCGGCGTCGCCCACACCGGGTCGGCACTGTTGCCGCCGCAGACCGCGCACGGAGCTTCCACGGTCGGCAGCGCGGCCGTCATCGAAAGATCGCTTCCATACGGCGGACCGCGCGCCCCCAGTCGAAGGTATTGCGCACGAACGCGGAGCCCGCCGTCGCGATGCGCCGGCGCAGATCGTCGTCGGAGGCCAGACGCTCGAGCTTGGCCGCAAGATCGCTCACGTCGCGCCGGCGCGCGACCAGCGCCGTCTCGTCGTCGTACGCGTAGTCTCGGCAGCCGCCGTTGTCGTAGGTCACGAGGGCCGCGCCGCACGCCATCGCCTCCATTGGCGGCATGCCGAGGCCCTCGTCCCACGAGGGGCACAGATAGATCTCGCAGCCGCTGTAGAGCGCGGCGAGGCGGTCCTGAGGCGGGTCCGCGTGAAACTCGTCGTAGCCAGACGGCGCCTTCGGCGCGCTGACGCCGAAACCCACGAGGTGAAGACCCGGCACGCGCTTCTTGACGCGCGCCACCGTCTCGAAGCCGTCGGCTGTTCCCTTCCACGCGTAGTCGTGGTGCAGCATCAGCACACGCGGTCGCGAGCTGGTGACCGTGACCGGCACGGCGTGGAACAGCACGGGATCGACCGGGGTGACCAGAATCTCCGCCTCGCTGGCAAAGCGCTCCCGCATGATGTCGCGGAGCCACGTGGAGATCACGATCTTGCGGAGCGGCAGCCGATACGTCGTGTCGACCGCCTCGGCCTGGCCGTGATAGAGACTTTCGTAGTGCTGGACGAAATAGAATTTCGCTCCGCACCGCGCCGGCGCGTCGGCGACCGCGCCGGCAGACTGCCAGGCGGTCGCGACGAGCACGTTGCCGTCGGGGAGCGCGCTCGGCCTCCAGCGGTCCACCCACACGACGCGCGCGCGGAAGCCCGGAATCCACGAGGGGCCGACGCCACGTAACGCGCGCCACCCGGCTCGAGCCCGGCCCTTGGCCGGCACCACGACCTTGACCTCGTGGCCCGCCTCGGTGAGCCGGTCGGCGTACGTGAGGATCGCGCGCACTCCGCCGGCGATGCGCAGGTGCGGGCACAGGAACGTGATCTTCACGCCGCGGTCAGATGGCCATCGAGACCTGGCCGCTCTTTCGGTATGCCTCGGGATCGAGTACGACGTTCACGCACCAGACCTCGTCGGACGCGAGCGCGTGTCGGAGCGTCGGACCGATCTCGCGCGGATCCGTGACGTAGGCGCCGCGTCCACCGAGCGCCTCGACCATCAGGTCGTAGCGCGTGATCGGCAGCGAGGTCGCCACCGTACGCGACTCACCGAAGAACGACACCTGGGGGCTCCGGATCTGTCCCCAGCCGCCGTCATTACCGATCACACACGTGAACGGCAGCTTGAAGCGTACGGCGGTCTCGAGCTCCATGCCGTTGAGCCCGAAGGCGCCGTCGCCGGAGACGAGCAGCACACGCTGGTCCGGGCGGAGGAGCTTCGCGGTGAGCGCGAAGGACGGGCCCACTCCCAGACAGCCGAGCGGGCCGGGATCGAGCCACTGGCCCGGCCGGTCGACCGGCACGAACTTCGCCGCGCAGTTGACGACGTCGCCGCCGTCGCCGACGACGATGGTGTCGGGCGTGACGGCGCACGCGATCTCCCACGCCCAGCGGTAGTGAGAGATGGGCGCCTGGTCCGTGGCGGCCAGCTCGATCAGCTTCGCGCGCGCTTCCCCCTCGCGTCGCCGCAGCTCGCCACGCCACGCCGCGCTCCGCTGCTCGAGCCCTTTCGGCAGCGCCTCGCTGAGCTGGCGCAGGATCAGGTCGATGTCGCCGGCGACGCCGATCTCGAGCGGACGATTGCGCCCGAGCTCCGCAGGGTCGACGTCGATCATCGCCACCTTGGCGTCTTCGGCGAACGTCGGCGGCCTGCCGTAGCCGAGCCGGAAGTCGAGCGGGGTGCCGAGCACCAGGACCACGTCGGCGTGGCCGAGCGCCCAGCCGCGCGTCTGGAAGAACGCGTTGGGGTGGTCGGTAGCCAGGGCGCCGCGGCCGGCGCCGTTCATGAAGACCGGAGCGCCCGTGCGCTCGGCGAATGCCGCCAGCGACTTCGCCGCTTCGTCCCAGTAGACGCCGCCGCCGGCCATCACCACCGGGCGCTCGGCGGAGGCCAGAAGCGCCTCGAGCCGCGCGAGCGCGCCGGCCTCGGCGGCGGCCCGCGTCCGGTGCACGTAGCCCGTCGGGATCGGCGCCAGGCGGTCCTCGATCGTCGTCATCAGGAGATCGACGGGAATCTCGACAAAAACCGGGCCCGGACGGCCGGTGAGCGCCGTGCGAACCGCCGTGGCCAGCACCTCCGGGATCTGCCGCGTCTCAGAGACCGACCAGGCGCCCTTCGTGATCGGGCGGAGCAGCGCGACCTGCTCGGTCTCCTGCAGCGCGCCGAGGCCGCGCAGGCCGAGCGGCGCCGCGCCGCCGATCAGGATGAGCGGGCTGCGGGCGGCGTCCGCGTTGGCGACCCCGGTGACCGAGTCGGTCACGCCCGGGCCGGGCACGACGATGGCGACGCCGATCCCGCGCGTGAGTCGCGCGTACGCGTCGGCCGCGTGAGCGGCCGCCTGCTCGTGGCGCGTGTCGACGATGCCGATGCCCTCGGAGAGGCAGCCATCGTAGATCGGCAGGATGTGGCCGCCGCACAAGGTGAAGACGTGACCGACACCCGCCTGCTTCAAAGTGCGGGCAACCAGCTGCCCGCCGGTCAGATCGGCCATGGCGCCCTCCGCGTCACGTCAGCGCGACCTGAATCGCGGGATGATCTCGGCGGCGATCGTCTCGAGCTGGGCGCGCTCGTCGCCCGGATCGCCGATCGCGCCCATGACGAAGTAGTTGCAGCCGGCGGCGCGGAAGCGCTCGAGCTGCTCGGCGCACTGCTCGGGCGTGCCGATGACACCGTAGCGCTTCGCCAGGGGCTCGAAGTCCTGCGCGTAGCGGCGGCTCAGCACGCTCACCCACGCGCGCTTCGCCGCCTCGTAGTCGCGGCCGACCGTGATGAAGACCAGGTGCGCCGCCGTGAATCTTTCCATCGACCGCCCGGCGGTCGCCGCCGCGGCGCGGATCTTGTCGAGGCTCTGCGCGTAGCGGTCGGCCTGCACGACGTACGACATCCAGCCGTCGCCCTGCCGGCCCGCGCGGGCCAGCGCCGCGTCGGAGCGCCCGCCGATCCAGATCGGCGGAAGCTGCTGCACCGGTTTGGGGTCGATCGACACCCCATCGAATCGCGTGAAGCGCCCGTGGAAGCTGGCCGGCGTGTCGCGCCAGAGCGTGCGCACGGCGTCGATCGCCTCGTTGACCCGGGCGCCGCGCTCCTTGTGCGGGATGCCGCACAGCTCGAACTCCTTCGGGTTCTCGCCGCCGACGCCGACCCCGAACACGAGCCGGCCGCCCGAGAGCACGTCGAGCGTGGCCGCCTGCTTGGCCGCCACCGCCGGCGATCGCAGCGCCAGCAGATAGACGCCGACGCCGAGCTTGATCCGCTTCGTGATCGGCGCGTAGGTCGCCAGCAAGGTCATCGACTCGTGGATCGGGTTGTGGAACGACATGTGGTCGCCGGTCCACACGGAGTCGTACCCGACGGCCTCGAGTCGCTGCACGAGCTCGAACTGCTCGGCGGGCGGATGGAGCGAGAGCTGCGCGCCGAAGCCGATCACCGGATTCACCTCGGGAATGCGTCGCGGACGCCGCCGTCGACCGTGACCGAGCAGCCCGTGGTCTTCGCCGAGCGGTCCGACGCCAGGAACAGCACCGCCTCCGCGACGTCCTCGGGCAGGATCCCGACGCCGAGCAGGTTGCGCTTGCGATAGAAGTCCTCGAGCCGGTCCACGGTGATACCCTGCGCCGCGGCGCGCTCGCGCCGGATCTCGTCCGACCACAGCTTCGAGTCCTGGAACACGGCGTCCGGATTCACGATGTTCGAGCGGATCCCGTACGACGCGCCCTCCAGGGCCAGCACCTTGGCGAGCTGGGCCTCCGCCGCCTTCGCCGCGGAGTACGCGGCGAAGTCCTTGCCGGGCGACATCACGTTCTTGGTCGCGACGAACACGAGCGCACCGCCGAGCCCCTGGGCGGTCATGAGCCGCATCGCCTCGCGGGCGACGATGAAGTGCCCGGTCGAGTTCACGGCGAACGAGCGCTCCCAGTCGGCGAGCTCGAGGCGCACCACCGGCGCCGAATGCGCGATGCCCGCGCTCGACACGAGGATGTCGAGCCCGCCGTAGGCCAGCACCGTCTCCTCGAACGCGGCGCGCACCGACGCCTCGCGCGTGACGTCCATCTCGAGCCCGAGCGCGCGTCCGGCGCCAACGGCGCCCGCGATTTCGTCGGCCGTGCGCCGCGCGGTGGCGCCGTCGAGGTCGCCGACGACTACGTGCGCGCCTTCGGCCGCGAGCTTCTTCGCGACGGCGCGCCCGATTCCGGAGCCGCCGCCGGTGACCAGCGCGATCCGCCGCGCCAGCTCTTTCTCGGGCGGGGCCAGCGTGAGCTTGTAGAGCTCGAGCGGCCAGTACTCGACGTCGAAGGCGTCCTTCGCCGAGAGCGAGACGTAGCGTCCGAACGCCTCGGCGTTACCGAGCACGCCGATCGTGTGGTGGTAGATGTCGTCGACGATTCCGGCGGTCCGCTGGTCCTTGCCCGCGGTGAACATGCCGAGCCCGGGCACGAGCACAACCCGAGGCAGGGGATCGAGCAGCTGGGCGCCCTCGAAGCGATGGTCCTCGAAGTAGGCCGTGTAGCTCGTCACGAAGCCCGCGATCGACCGCTCGATCGCCGCGAACAGCGCCTCGCTGCCCTCGCCGCCGGTGGCGTCGACGTAACACGGCAGCCGCTTGGCGTAGATGGTGTGGTCAGGGGTGGCCGGACCGATCTGCGAGACGCGCGCGGCATCGACCGACGACACGAACTCGGTGACTTCCGGCGAATCGTCGAAGGAGACCAGCACACGCCGGCCGCGGCTCAGCACGCCACGCACGCGGGGCGCGATCGCCAGCGCCGTCCCACGCCGCGCGGTCGGATCGAGAACTGGAACGCGCGCGCCGCCGAACACGCGCCGTCCCTTCTTGCGCTCGGCAATCGCGTCTTGTGCCCGCGTGATCAGCTCGATCGTGGACTCGTAGGCCTCGCGGACGGTCGCGCCCCAGGTGATCGTGCCGTGGCGCTCGAGCAAGAGCGCCTTGGCATCGGGACGCTCGGCGATCGCGTCGGCGACGTCGCGCGAGATCTTGAACCCGGGCCGCCGATAGCCGAGGGCAATGACGTCCTTGCCGTAAACGGCCTGGAGCACGTCGTGCGCGCGATCGTTGTTCGTGAGCGAGACGACGGCGTCGGCGTGCGTGTGAACGATCGCAGGCGCCGAGAGAAAACCGTGCAGCAGGGTCTCGATCGACGGCCGCACCCCACCCGGCTCCTGCAGCGCGTGGGCGAGATAGCTCACCATCTCCTCGTCGCTCATCTCGGTGCGCTCGAGCAAGGCCGTGATGTCGTCCATCCGCACGCCCGGGAAATCCTTGCGCTGGACCGATTTCAGGTCCGAGCCGCTGCCCTTGACGCGAAGCACGGGGATCTCGCGTCCGCGGTGATCGCGCTCGCGCGTCTTGATCGAGGTGTTGCCCCCGCCCCAGATGACGAGCGAGGTTTCGGCACCGACGAGACGCGAGGCGTAGACGAGGAGATCGAGGCCGTGGAGCTGGCTTGCCTCGGCGTCGTTCCAGCGGGAGCGCATGCCGTACCCACGATACCATGATCCTCGTGAGCCCTTCCGTCGCGATCCTCGTCGCCGCCGCTCTCCTGGCGCTCCCGACGGCGGCCGCGGCGGATGGAATCATGCTGGTGCAGGCCGGCGCCTTCTGGATGGGACGAGACGACGGCCCGGCCGACGAAGCGCCGCTCCATCGGGTTTACGTCCGCGATTTCTGGATCGAGCGCCACAAGGTCACCAACGCAGAGTTCGCCGTGTTCTTGAACGCGACCGGTCTGCGGCCGTCCGGGAGCGAGCGCCGGTACGACGACGACGACGCTGACGCGCGCATTCACCGAGCTCAGGGCCGATGGGCGGCCGATCCGGGCTTCGAGCGCCACCCCGTGGTGGAGGTCTCCTGGTTCGGCGCGCGCGACTACTGCGCCTGGAAGGGACGCCGACTGCCGACCGAGGCCGAGTGGGAGAAGACCGCGCGCGGCGACGATCGACGGCCCTATCCCTGGGGCGCTTCGGCTCCGGCGCCTCACCTGGCCGTGTTCGGCCGGGCCTACAACGCGACCGAGCCAACCGAGGACCGCCCCGACGGCGCCAGCCCCTATCGGGTTCACGACATGCTCGGCAACCTGCGAGAGTGGACGGCCACCATCTTCCGCCCCTATCCTTATAGAACCGACAGCGACCGGGAGCCGTACACGGGCGCGACGGGGCGCGTGGTCGTTCGGGGCGCCAGCCACGACGACCCAGCCGATTCCCTCGGTCTGACCCGGCGACGCTCCTACGATCGCCGCGGCGCGGCCGCCGGCCACCACTTCGTCGGCTTTCGCTGCGCCACGTCGGAAGATCTGGGAGAAGTGGCCCCGGGAGGACGATCACAGTGACCCGGCGCTTCGACAACCTGATGATGAACTATCCCCTCACCTTGACGCACTTCTTCGAGCGGAGCCGACGGCTCTTCGCCAGGAAGACGATCGCCACCCGCGCGCCGGGCCAGCCGATGTTCCGCTACACGTACGGCGACTTCGCCGAGCGCACGATGCGGCTGGCCGGCGCACTGGCGGCCCTGGGTATCCGCCGCGGCGATCGCGTCGCGACGTTCGCCTGGAACAGTCATCGCCATCTCGAGATCTACTGGGCGGCCCCGCTCTCGGGCGCGATCTTGCACACGCTGAACATCCGGCTCTCTGCTCAAGATTTGGCCTACATCATCAATCACGCGGGCGACTCGATCATCTTCGCGGACGCGAGCCTCTGGCCCGTGCTCGCGGCCATCCGCGACAAGCTGCCGACCGTTCGCCGGATCGTGTTCATGCCGGACGGCGTCGCCGACGCCGCGGCGGCGGGGCGCGAGCACGCCGAGTACGAAGCGCTGCTCGCCGGCGCCACGGCAATCAGCGCCTGGCCGGAGCTCGCAGAGACGGACGCCGCGGGCATGTGCTACACCTCCGGCACCACCGGGCATCCCAAGGCGTGGTCTACACGCACCGCGCGATGTTCCTGCACTGCCTGGCGGAGGCCACCACCGATCTCTTCGGCATCTCCGAGAACGACCGGGTCCTTCACATCGTGCCCATGTTCCACGCCAACTCCTGGTGCTTACCGTTCACCGCGTTCATGGTGGGCGCCGACCAGATCTTCGCCGGAGCCAACATCCAGCCTCCGGAGATCTGCCGGCTCATCCAGTCCGAGAAGATCACGTTCACCGGCGCCGTGCCGACGGTCTGGATCGCCATCAAGGAGCTCTGTGAGAAGGAGGGTTACGACATCTCCTCGTTACGCACGATCGCGATCGGCGGCTCGGCGGCGCCGCGAAGCCTGCAGCAGGCGTACGCCAAGAACTTCGGCGTCCAGATGTCGCACGCGTGGGGCATGACCGAGATGACGCCGCTCGGCACGGTGACGCGCCTCAAGAGCTACATGGCGGACTGGTCGGAGGAGAGGAAGTACGACGTCTACGCGCGCGTCGGCTACGCCTCGGTCGGCGTCGACGTCCGGATCGTCGACGACTCCGGCGCCGAGCTTGCCTGGGACGGCGAGAGCATGGGTGAGCTACAGGTGCGCGGACCGTGGGTCGTCGGGTCCTACTTCGACAACCCGGAGTCGGCGGACCGCTTCACCACCGACGGGTGGTTCCGCACGGGCGACGTGGCCACGATCGACCCGGAGGGCTACGTGCAGATCACCGACCGCACCAAGGATCTGATCAAGTCCGGCGGCGAGTGGGTCTCGAGCGTCGACGTCGAGAATCTGATCATGAGCCATCCCAAGGTGCTGGAAGCGGCCGTGATCGCGGTGCCGCACCCCAAGTGGGTCGAGCGCCCGCTGGCCTGCGTGGTGCCCAAGCCGGAGAGCGCGCTCCAACCGGCCGAGATCATCGAATTCTTGCGCCCGCAGCTGGCGCGCTGGGCCCTGCCCGATGGGGTCGAGATCATCGAGGCCGTGCCCAAGACCAGCGTCGGCAAGTTCGACAAGAAGGTGCTACGCGAGCGCTACAAGAA
>Ga0126372_10001236_pt1 | contig 10236 bp, 5 predicted proteins | sample PanSoiMetaPlot_6_FD_92762 | JGI IMG/M metagenome (GOLD analysis project Ga0126372, IMG submission 92762) | Tropical forest soil microbial communities from Panama - MetaG Plot_6 | ecosystem: Environmental > Terrestrial > Soil > Tropical forest > Bulk soil | place: Panama | collected 2016-02-17
AGCCCTGCACCTGATCGTTGTTATCAAGGCCATCTACTGTTACGTTGGTCTGGTCGCTGCGGGCGCCCGCAACGGCTCCGCCGCGGCTATCTGCAGTCTGATTAGGCTTCGAGTTGTCGAAATTCGTGTTGCTACCTAAGAAAGTAACTCCAGCCTGAAGACTTAGGATGCTGACGGGGTCTCGGCCCTCAGAGGGAAGACTCGCAAGTTGGGTGCTATTAAAGGCATTGCCTTGGGACGCGTCAGTCGTGTTCACCAGAGGCGCTTCACTGGTAACCTCGATGACTTCTGTGCTGCCCTTGACTTGCAGCACGAACTCCTGCGTTGAGGGTTGGCTGACTTGCAGGGTTACTCTTTCCTGCTTAACAGTGGCAAACCCGGAAACCGTTACTGTTAATGAATACGTTGCCGGAGGAATTTCGAGGAATTGATACACCCCGTCCGCACCGGACTTGACGGTTCGTGTAAACCCGGTAGCCGGATTGGAAAGCGTGATCACTCCTCCCTGAACAACTGCCCCCTTGGAATCGGTGATGGTACCGCGCAACGAGGTTGTCGCGGATTGCGCAACCGCCAGTATAGTGAGAACGAAGAAAGCCCCAATCAATACAGTTAACTGCCACCAGCGAGAACGCATAGAAAACCCCCTAGCCCCAAATGGGCGGCGCGTACTGATTAGTTTTTTGTCCAGGACTGAAGCGCAATGAGACCCCGGATAACACTGATGGGGCGTTATTGTGCTCCCGCGATATGCAAACATTCAAGCGGAATCTTGCCGTTAAATCGGTTGAATACTTATTCAGGCCGGTGGAAGCAGGCCGAGGCTAGTACGACAAGGGCCGGGTAGCATTCAAGAGTGTAGCGAGGCTCAGGATTTTCGAGGGTCCCAAGAAAGACGGAGCGCAGTAGCAGAAACAAAACGAATAGCCCGATGCCAAAAATTTCGCGGGCGCGGATGAGCCCACAAAGGCCCATGGTGACGTAGATCAGGTTGATCAGGCCAAAACCCAGGCTGATCGCGACAAAGCGGCGATCGTCATTGAACTCCCACCAGCGCGGGTCCGCCGCGGTGAGTTCGGTCCGTGGACGCAACCACATGTCGGCAATGCGTATGGCTGGAAGCCATACGTAGTAGCGCAGAGGAGCCTCGTGGATCCGCTGGGCGGCTAGCGCCGCGAGTCGCGCGTCAAGTTCCGGGCTCAGATCATGGTCGCGATTGTAGTCAGCGAAGATTTCGGTGGTGACGTCGCGCTGTTGGTGCGAGTCGAAGGCACGCGCTGGCAGCCGCCTGATGTCAATCTCGTCGCCCGGGACATTCCAGTAAATGTCTTCGACCGATACATAGTCGGCTGTCCACGTCTTGACCCATCGGTTAAAGCCGGGCATCAGCGGCTCATCGGAATCGTTGGCGTAGCGCGGGGCCAGCGGCTGAAAGCGGTGAAGGGTGTGGAGGTTGCGAATCGTCCACGGGATTAAGGGAGCAAGAGATCCAACCGCAACAAGGACGCCAGCAAGAAACAGAGCGCGAGGAGCGGGCGCGCCCAGGTTGACGGTTGCAGTTCGCAAGCTTCGCAAGAAATGCCACAAGATGTATCCGCCGATAGCGGCCAGCAAGATTCCACCGTCTGGACGTAGCAAAATCGCTCCGCTGATTGACAGTCCGCAACCAATCCAAACGGCGAGAGGCCTACGAGCAGCGCCGCCGATACCGAATCCACGGATCGCCAAGTCCAGTGCCAAAGCGGTAAAGAAGACTTCCAGAGTCTCGGTGAGGGCGGCGCCGGCATAGTAGGGAAGAAATGGACACACAACGGTTAGAGCGAATGCGGCCTTCGCAGCGCGGCTGGAAAAAAGTCTCCGCGCCGAATCGGCTACAAGAAAGCAGGTGGCGAGATCGAAAAGTACCTGGATCAGCAGGACCGCCCGAAAGCGGTCATCTCCAAAAGCTGCAAAGACAACGGCCAGAAACGCTGGGTAACCAGGCAGCCGGGAGAGGGTTGGCATGATCCTACCGGAGTTGGTAATACCGTAAACTCCGTGGTGTAGCCAGTTTTTACCAATGTCAGCGTACAGGCGGGAATCGTCGACAACGCCCGGAAAGCAGAATACAAATAGCAGACGAAGACCGAGGCCGATTAGAACCCAGATTAGAAAGAACCGCGCGTTTCGTCCCAGCAGTTCCCGCACGCAGCGAATGATAGCGCGTTTGCAGCAATCCCAGTGATAGGAAAGTGCATCTAAGTAAGTAAGTAAGTGGTCACTCACCCGGGGCTTACCGACAATTGACCGTGTGCCCTCCGCGGCATACGATGAACAGTCACCCATGGCTCAACCTGTTTTTTATGACCCGCGGCGCGCCCGCTGGAAACGTCTGCGCCGTCTTCTGGACGTAACCGCAGTCGTCGTCTCGGCTCTTATCATCTTTTTTGTCTACACGGCCCTGCGCGATGAGCCGCTGCCGGAGTTGCTGTTTTTCCCTCAAAAGCGCGCGTTCAAGGCGCTCAAAGAAAATGAGAAGGATAGGGCAAAAGAGCGAGCCAAAAAAGCTGCCGCCCGCTCGCATCGCAAATCGAAGCTTGCGGCTTCGCAAGTAACTCTGAACCAGCAAGAGGGAATCCGCGCTGCATTCTATGTGCCTTGGGATGCAGCGAGTTTCTCGTCTCTTCGGTCTTACGCCCACCAAATCGATCTTCTGTATCCCGACTGGCTGCACGTACTGACATCTGACGGACACCTTCAGGGAGTGGACGATCAGACGAACAAGTATTTCGACGTCATTCAAGGGAACACGGTCGGATCCGTGGATGACCGTGTCATGCCATTTCTGAAGAGTGAAGACCCGGGGATGGAAGTTTTCCCGATGGTGAATAATTCGGACGGCTCCAACTGGGTGGACATCTCCGCATTCCTGAACAGTCGCGACTCCCGTTCCCTGTTCCGCCGTCAAGCCATGCAGTTTTTGGCAACTGGGCGCTTCCACGGGTTGATGGTCGATTTTGAAGCGTTTCCCCAGAGTGGACAGGCCGGCTTTGTGGCTCTCCTGCAGGAGTTGGCGGGCGACCTTCACAACCGCGGCATGAAGCTCTACGTTGCAGTTCCCCCGCACAACGAGGAATACGATTACCCATCGATCTCGGCGGCCGCGGACGGCGTCGTGCTCATGAACTACGACGAGCACTATCCCGGAGCTGCCTCGGGGCCCGTCTCATCGCAAGACTGGTTCGATCAGAATCTGAAGTTTGCCACCTCAGTCGTGCCCAAAAACAAAATCATCTGCGCGATTGCCAATTACGGCTATGACTGGGTGCTGAGGCCGAAAAAAGGAAAACTGCCGCCGGACCTCCGTGACCACAGCGTCAGTGTGCAGGATGCGTGGTTAGAAGCGCGTGACTCTGATGAGGACGTCAACTTTGATGACGATGCGATGAATCCTCACTTCAGCTATCTGGATGAGCGTAATTTCCGTCACGACGTATGGTTCGTCGACGGAGTTACGGCTCTGAATCAGATGCGATCCGCACAGTCCCTGGGGATCAAGACCTTCGCATTGTGGCGGCTGGGCGGTGAGGACCGGTCTCTGTGGCGCGTATGGGACATGCCCGGCGATCCGGGCGCACCCGAAAAGCTGCGTGACGTACCTCCCGGCGCCGACGTTGACATGGAAGGTCAGGGAGAAATCCTCCGCATCGAAGACAAGCCTGCTCATGGCATCCGCGACATCAGCGTTGATGCCAACAGCAAGATGATCGATGACGAGGTCTTTCAGACCATGCCCGAACCATATCGCGTCGGCCGATACGGGTATAGTCCGAATAAAGTCGCGATCACGTTCGACGATGGTCCCGACCCAGAGTGGACTCCGAAGATTCTCGATGTCTTGAAGGAAAAGAATGCCAGGGCGACCTTCTTTCTGATTGGCATTCAAACCGACAAGTTTTCTGGAATCGCAAAGCGGATTTATAACGAAGGACATCTGATCGGGAACCACACGTTCACGCATCCTGATGTGAGCAATATCTCTACGCCTTACATGAAAGTGGAGTTGAATCTCACCGAGCGACTATTCGCCAGCTTGGTGGGAATGCGGACGACCTTGATGCGGCCGCCCTACGCGATCGACGAGGAGCCTGATACCGCCGATCAGGTGCGGCCGCTCGAAATTCCGCAGGAGATGGGCTACATCACGGTTGGCAACCGGGTCGATCCGAACGACTGGAGCGACAATCCGCGGCGTTCGGCCGAGCAGATTACGTCTTATGTGTTGGCACATCTGCCGCCGTGCCGCGTCGACGACCTGCGCTGCGGCAACATCGTGCTGCTGCACGATGGCGGCGGCGATCGCTCCGAAACTGTGCGCGCCCTGCCGATGATCATCGATGGCATTCGAGCTCGTGGATACGAAGTTGCCCCGGTTTACGAGTTGCTCGGCATGCAGAAGGCGGACGTGATGGCGCCTCTGCCCCGTGGAGAACTCTGGGCAGCACGCCTGGATCGGCTGGGTTTCTGGGTCTTCGACGCAGGGATTGTCACCATCACTTGGATCTTCCTCGTCGGCGACCTGCTGATGACTGGCCGACTAATCTTTATCGGTACAGCAGCAATCTATGACCGCGCGCACGAAAAAATGTTCGGCAGAGCAGCCGAAGTTGCTTCGTACAAGCCGAAAGTTGCAGTTCTGATCCCGGCTTATAACGAAGAGAAGGTCATCGAGCGCACGATTCGTGCGGTACTCAATTCGAACTATCCAAACCTGCGCGTGATCGTGATCGATGACGGTTCGAAGGATCGGACACTCGAAGTGGCGCGCAACGCCTTCCGGGCAGAATCCGCATCGGGCAAGGTACTTATTCTTGGCAAGAAGAATTCGGGTAAAGCCGAAGCCTTGAATTACGGCATCGAGCATATCGGAGACGCGGAACTTTTTGTTGGGATCGATGCCGACACAATCATCGCTCCCGACGCCATTTCGCGGCTTGTCCCACACTTCATCAACCCGAAAGTTGGAGCGATTGCGGGCAACGCGAAGGTCGGCAATCGTGTGAATTTGTGGACGCGGTGGCAGGCGCTGGAATACATCACCAGCCAGAACTTTGAACGTCGCGCACTCGACGTGTTAGGGGCAGTCAGCGTGGTGCCGGGCGCTATCGGTGCCTGGCGCGTTTCGGCCGTGCGCGAGGCTGGAGGCTATCACACCGATACAGTCGCGGAAGATGCCGATCTGACGATGGCACTGCTTCGCATGGGATATCGCGTCGAGTACGAAGACATGGCCCTCGCTTATACCGAAGCTCCGACCAATGCGAACGGCTTGATGCGCCAGCGTTTCCGTTGGTCCTTCGGAATTCTGCAGGCGGTATACAAGCATCGAGGCGTCATGGCTCGTAAAGGAGCTCTGGGTTGGGTCGCGTTACCCAACATATGGATTTTCCAGATATTTCTGCCTCTCGTGTCGCCGCTGATCGACATCATGTTCGCGGTGGGCACGATCTGGTACTTGATCCAGAAACATTTCCATCCTGACTCGACTGACCCGGCGAGCTTCCACAAACTCGTATTGTTCTTCTTTGCGTTTCTCGTGATTGATTTCTTCGCGTCGGCGATTGCGTTTGCGTTAGAACGGCGACGCCCGGATGACAAAGAAGACCCCTTGCTGCTCACCCAGGTGTGGCTGCAGCGCTTCGCCTATCGGCAGCTGTTTTCAGTCGTGCTGTTCAAGACGCTCAAGCGCGCCATCGAAGGCCGCAAGTTTGCTTGGGACAAGTTGGAACGAACGGCAGCCGTAAATTACGTGCCGGCCGAGAATCGCGACCACGTAAACGTACCTTAGATCGATTTAGGAATTGGCGTATACCATTCCGCCTTGTCATCCTGATGGCGCCGTTTTTTGGCGCCGGAGGACCTGCGCAGCTTTGTCTGCAGTGCTCAGGCGGCCGGAACTGCATAGGTCCTCCGGCCTGCAAAAGCGCAGGCCATCAGGATGACACCGCGGTGGAATACGCGCTTTGCGCGCAAGCCATGACGAATGCGTCCGGGGCTACATTTCTACCGGAACAGCAGCGTCGCAAACTCCGCCAGGTTTCTTCTCCAGACCATCCAGGTATGCATGCCCGGCGTTTCTGTATCAGTGTGGTTGATCCCCTTCTGCTTCAGCCACTCCCGCAGGTTCCGGTTTGCCGTGATCAGGCGGTCTTCCGTTCCGCAGGCGATCCACAGAACTTTCAATTCCTGGTTCGCTTTCGCATCGAGACTGGGAAAGTCTTTCTCAAACGGATCCGGCAATCCTCCTGCGCTGAAAGCTCCCACCCACGCGAATTTATCGATGTTGTTCAAGCCGGTAAGTAGTGACTCAGAACCTCCCATCGAGAGCCCCGCAATGGCGCGATTGCTGCGGTCTTTGTTGACGCGATACTCCGCCTCTACTTTTGGCATCACCTCGGTCAGGAGCGCTTCGCGGAACCGCGTGAGATTCTGCTCGCGCACTTCCGGATGGTTGGCGAGCCCTCCCCAACCATTCCGAATCACCTCCATCGTGCCGTAGCCGAGCGGCGTGACGACGATCATCGGTTTGGCCTTGCCCTGTGCGATCAGATTGTCGAGGATGACATTCGCCCGTCCCACAGCTGTCCATCCGCTGGCATCGTCGCTGTAGCCGTGCAGCAGATAAAGCACCGGATACGTCGTTTTTGCGGCAGGGTTGTAGTTTGGTGGAGTATAGACGTAGTAGTCGCGATCATCGTTCGCAACGGTCGAGCGATAGAAGTGATGATGAACCTCTCCGTGCGGTACGTCATTCAATTCCCAGGGTAGTGATCGTTCACCCTGCACATGAACCATATTCTCCGTCGACAGCAGATTGGGCTTGAGAAGCGAGTTGTAGGGATCAATCGTGCGCTGGCCGTCGACGATGATGGAATATCCGTAATAGTCCGGCGGGAGCGGGGCTGTATTCACTGTCCAGACACCATTCTCGTCTTTCTGCATGGGCAAGGGATCGGGCACTCCTTCGCGGCGAACTGAAACCTCCTGCGCATTCGGAGCCCGAAATCGAAAAGTCACACTATCGTCAGAGTGAACCTCCGGCGTAATCAGTGCAGGCGGCATTTGTGGGGCTGCGGTCGGTACGGGCTTGGCTTGCTGCGCGAAAGCTGGTGCGGTACTCAACAGTAAAATGACTAACGCGGAGTGAAGCTTCATGGCTGGTCTCCTCGGACGGACAATTGTATTACGGGAGGGCGGCAGGTCCCGGCCAGAAAGGAATGACAGAACGGCAATCCGTCCTCGCCCTTCGCAAAAATAAATAACTGCAAGCTCTCATGTTGGCGGCGTTCCCCCGTGAAGCAAAAGCATTAGTAAAGACTTTAGGAGAAGGCTCAATTGCGATCCGAAATCCTGTCCGGACTAGGGGCGATTCTGGCGGTAGGTTTCCTCGGCGTTGGAGTTCGGATTGGTCCCGCCCAGAACGACACCTCTCGGAAACCCGACGTAATGGTCGTTCCCGACATCACGATTCAAACGGAAGACTATGCCGAGGCGCGCAAGAGCTTCCGCACAAAGCTTGTGCAACAAGGCCCTGCTCCGCATCAAGAGGATTGCAAAAACTCCACTCCCCCTGTGGGTGTTACCGAGCTCAATTTCCCTTCTGGCAGATTACATCTTAGGGCTTGGTTAAATTCTCCTCGTGCTGAGAACAAGAAGTACCCTGCGGTATTGTTTCTGCATGGCGGATTTTGTTTCGATGTGTCTGACTGGAACGAGACCAAACCCTTTCGCGATGCAGGCTTCGTCGTAATGATTCCCAATCGTAGAGGAGAGAACCGTCAGCCCGGCAACTTCTCAATGTTCTATGACGAAGTCGACGATGTTATCGGCGCTGCTGAGTATCTTCGCAAACAGCCTTACATCGATGACGCGAGGATTTACGTTGCCGGAGCTAGCACAGGCGGGACTCTGACGATGCTGGCAGCTCTGACGTATCCACATTTTCGCGCAGCCGCATCGTTCTCTGGCTCTCCTGACGCCGTCGGTTATACAAGACACGCCGTAGCCATCGGGAACTCGAGAGATATTCCTTTCGATTACCGCGATGCCAAGGAGCTCCAACTTCGCTCAGCGCGAGTCTACGCAGCCAGCTTCAAATGTCCAGCTCGCCTTTACTATGGTACGGAAGAGACCCACTTTGCTCTTTCCACCCAACCTACAGCCGACTTGGCAAAGCAGCACGGTCTAGATGTTCAGGCCATCGCCGTGGAAGGTGGTCACACCAGCGCAGAAGGCGCGGAGATTGCAATGGCGATCACTTTCTTTCGCGAAGCAAAGTAGTTTTCGCGCCAAATTGCACTACTTCTCGGATGCCACTTCAATTCGGGTCTCGGCGCGATGTAGCGCGTCGAGCGCACGTTCGACGTCGACCGAGGCATCGCCGCTGGTCAGACGCTGCTCGGCACGCTCTTTGGCTTTGCGCGCACGATTTACGTCGATCTCAGAGGGCCGCTCGGCCGTCTCGGCAAGGATCGTTACTTTGTTGGGCAGGATCTCGGCGAATCCCCAGGCAACCGCGAGGTGCTCCTCGGTGGAATTCTCGCGGTACGTAATCTCGCCGACTGACAACTCGGTAATAAGCGGAGCATGTCCGGGCATGATGCCCAGATACCCATTCTTACCGGGGATCTGGACTTCTTCAGCCGTCGTGTCGACGACTTTCTTTTCCGGTGTGACGATCTCGAGTTGGAAAGTATCTGCCATAAAACCAGCTGTCAGCTCTCAGCCGTCAGCTTTCAGCAAAACCAGCTTCATCCCGATCAGACTCAAGCTGAAAGCTGATGGCTGAGAGCCGAAGGCTTGTTTTACGCTGCTGCCTTCATCTTCTCCGCGGCTTCGAGCACTTCCTCGATGGGGCCCTTCATGTAGAAGGCCTGCTCGGGGATGTCGTCGTACTTGCCCTCGACGATTGCCTTGAAACCCTTTACCGTGTCGGCGATCTTCACGTAGCGTCCCTGAGCACCGGTGAACTGCTCGGCAACATGGAACGGCTGCGACAAGAACCGTTGAATCTTGCGAGCACGCGCAACGGTCAGCTTCTGATCTTCGCTCAATTCGTCGATGCCGAGAATCGCGATGATGTCCTGCAGATCTTTGTAAGTCTGCAGCGTCTTCTTCACCATCTGCGCCACGTCGTAGTGCTCCTGTCCGACGATGCGTGGATCGAGAATGCGCGAGGTCGAGGCAAGGGGATCAACAGCCGGATAGATTCCGATTTCTGTCAACGCACGCGAAAGCACGGTCGTTGCGTCAAGGTGGGCGAACGTCGTTGCTGGAGCAGGATCGGTCAAGTCGTCGGCAGGCACGTAAATGGCCTGCACCGAGGTGACGGAGCCCTTCTTGGTCGACGTGATGCGCTCCTGCAATTCACCCATTTCAGTGGCGAGGTTCGGCTGGTAACCCACGGCGCTCGGCATGCGGCCCAGCAGAGCGGAAACTTCTGATCCTGCCTGCGTGAAGCGGAAGATATTGTCGATGAAAAGCAGCGTGTCGACGCCCTCAGCATCGCGGAAATATTCAGCGACGGTGAGTCCAGTCAGCGCCACGCGCAGACGCGCTCCTGGCGGCTCGGTCATCTGTCCGTAGATCAACGCGGCCTTCGACTCAGCAGGCTTTCCCGGCTTGATCACGCCTGACTCGGTCATTTCAAGCCAGAGGTCGTTGCCCTCGCGCGTGCGCTCTCCAACCCCGGCAAACACGGAGTAGCCTCCATGCTGCTTGGCGACGTTGTTGATGAGCTCCATGATGACGACGGTCTTGCCCACGCCCGCGCCACCGAACAATCCGATCTTGCCGCCTTTCAAGAACGGCTGAATGAGATCGACGACCTTTACGCCGGTCTCGAACATTTCGGCAGTCGTTGCCTGCTCGTCGAAAGCGGGTGCGAGACGATGAATCGGAAGGCGCTCTTTGTAGTCGACCGGGCCGAGGCGATCCACGGGTTCACCGATGACGTTCATCACGCGGCCGAGCGTTCCGCGGCCCACGGGGACGGAAATCGGTCCGCCCTGATCGATGGCTTTCATGCCGCGCACCATGCCGTCGGTCGGTTCCATAGCGACGCAGCGCACGCGTCCCTCGCCCAAGTGCTGTTGCACTTCGAGAATGACCTTGATGGGCGTCGGGACGTTGAAGCCGTCGCTAACAACTTCAACCGCCTCGTAAATGGGTGGCAGATGTCCTTCTTCAAACTGGACG
>Ga0126372_10001238_pt1 | contig 10223 bp, 6 predicted proteins | sample PanSoiMetaPlot_6_FD_92762 | JGI IMG/M metagenome (GOLD analysis project Ga0126372, IMG submission 92762) | Tropical forest soil microbial communities from Panama - MetaG Plot_6 | ecosystem: Environmental > Terrestrial > Soil > Tropical forest > Bulk soil | place: Panama | collected 2016-02-17
ACCGACACAGGCGTAAAGGCACAGAGCGTCGATTACCGAGTGCATGCCATTAACGCGAATGGCTCATCCGCCTATTCGAATGTTGTCAGGGCATCGGCAAAATAGAGGCGCCTGCCCCACCGGGCCAAGTCCTCATCGCACCCGCTGCTCCGTGATGTGGCCCACTTCGTCGAAAAAATAGGATACTATAGTCGCCGATAAAACGGCTTCATTCTGCGGAGCGAAAGTGTACTCGGGAAGAGTTTTCTTCCGCGCCTTCCCGGGTTGAGTTACGCGCCTGCCGGAAGGAGGGGCCGATGCTAGTTCCAACAAGGGTTCATGCGCTGCTGCTGTTGGTTGCGAGTCTCACATTTCTGTGCGCCGCGCAAGTAGCACAACGAATGCGTCCGCTGCCATACAACCCCAAGACCGAAGCGAAGATGAAAGGCACCGTGGAAGAGCTGCAACTCCCGCTTAAAGGACGGGAAGCGGAAGCAGCCCGGCTGAGACTCAATATTGGGGCCGCAGTTGTCGATGTCTATCTCTGCCCACAATCATTTCTCCATGACCTTGGCTTCAGCTTCAGCAAAGGGGATGAAATCTCCCTTACAGGGTCGAAAGTCAAAGCAGGGGAGGCCGACCTCATCCTGGCGCGCGAAGTGGTGAAAGGAAACGACACGCTCGTGCTGCGCGACGAGAAAGGCAATCCCGTCTGGAGTGGACGACACTGAACCAAGAGCTAAGCGAGCGGATTGCAGGGTGCGAGTGACCATATCGAACGAGTAAATGGGTTGTACAGGGAGAGCTCCGGGACAAGTCACTTGCTTTGTTGCTCAAGCTATCCTAGTAACCGACGCCACTTTCGTGCCAGCTGGCAGCTCTTCTGGCTGGTCCTCGTCATCGGCCTCGGTGTTAGCACCTGCGAAAGCAACGGGTTTCCCCAACCAGTCTTCGTGAACAAGCCCAGCATCTCGAGAGCGGCTCACAGCTGGCGCAAGAAGGCACTCTTGCGGGTGCCGAACGCGAACGCCAGCAGGCAGCGCCATCCCAAGGGCGAATGCCGCGAGAACGGCTGGCCTGTACGACTGTCCATCGGGAATGGTGCACCGGACGCAGCCACACATCGGCAGCGAAAAGGCGTGGAACTCAATACGCTACATCATGGGATGGTGCCCGAGGGCAGCCAGAACCGGCAGACAACAATTACACTGGATTTTCAAGAGAGTAGCATCATGGCTGCTGTTGAGTACTACGGACTGGGTGGAAGCGCTTGGTGCTCGCGACCAAGGGAAGCGTACCTTCGCCCACGATTCGCGTTGCTAGCGGTCTTTTTTCTGTTCTTCGATTGCATCCCCTATGGCTGGGGGCAGCAGACAGCAGCAACACACTCTGACAGCGGTCTTCACCTTGCCCAAGCTGGTGACTTGCGTGGCGCTGAATCCGAGCTACGAGCCGCGGTCGCGCTAGCCCCCCAAAACCCCGAGTTCCTTACTGATCTCGCAACAGTGTTGGCGATGGAGAGAAAGTTGGAGGACTCGAACATTTATTTCGAGCGAGCGTTGAAGTTGCATCCAGGAAATCTAGTTGCTCGGCGCTATTTGGCTGCGAATCTCTGGCAATTGCACCGGTATCGAGATGCACGGCGGAATCTGGAGCTCATCCTGAAGCAGAACAACAATGACGCCCCCAGCCGGCTACTAATGGGAATGGTTGCGGAAAATATGAAGGATTATCGCACCGCAACCCAAATGCTCGCCTCCGTCCCAGAAGAGGTTCGTAAGCAACCAGAATCGATCGCGGCGCTGGCAATGTCGTACTACCAGCTTGGGGAAAAAGTGCAAGCGCAAAAAACGTTGGAGGAGATGCAAAATCATCCTACCGGAACTCGGGCCGCTCTCCTGGGTGCACAAATTGCGGATGAAATGGCTGACTATGATACAGCTGAGCGGCTACTCTCCTCGCTAGAGTCGAACTCCGCAGATCAGGCCGATTTAGGTTATCGGTTAGCAGCAGTTCAGTACCGCGCAGGCAGATTCGAGAAAAGCGAGAAAACCTTGCTTCGGCTGCTTGCGTCGGGAAACGAAACTGGTCAAATTTTCAATCTGCTGGGCTGGTGCTACGAGAAACGAAACCAACCTGAGCAAGCTCAGCAAGCGTTTGAGCGGGGGATCGGTGTCCAGCCTAACGACGAATCGAACTATCTGGATTTGCAGAAAATCCTGGTGTCCCGCGATCGTCTCGCCGCGGCATTGGAAGTGGCTAAACGGACGACCGACGCGCTTCCGAACTCCGCGCGCGCTCTTGCTATGCGAGGCTCGATTGAAATGCGGACGAGCCAGTTCAGCAATGCGGTCACTTCTTATCGTCGCGCCGCAGAACTCGACCCTGCCTCGATCGACAGTGCATTGGGACTTGCCGACGCTGAGTTTGCGGCAGATATGGAAAAAGAGGCACAAACCCGCTACGAAGCCGGGATCAAGCAGTTTCCTGAGGATGCCCGCTTCAGGATCCATTACGCCTCGGCACTTTTGAAACAGGCCGAAACAGGCGATCCGAGGGCGCAGGGACGCGCACAAGAATTGTTAAAGTCTGCTGTGAAGTTAGACCCCTCATCCGCCGATGCTTATGTTCAGCTTGGAGAAATCGCCCTCAACAATGGTCAGAATGCCGAGGCCATGCAGGACTACGGAATAGCAGCAAAACTCAGCCCGGAGAACGCTACCGCTCATTTTGGGCTTTCCAAAGTTTACCGCCGCCTCGGTAAGTCAGAAGAAGCATCACGGGAAACGAAGTTGTTTGAGAAGCTTCAACAGTCGGCATCCCAATCCCCAACGCCCGCTGAGAACCAGCATAATTAGCTCTATGCGTCTCCGGATCCTGAAAATATGCTGGTTCGTCTGTTTATCAGCTTGGGCGCCAGTCAGCTTGCTCTACTTGGCGAGGGCGGTACCCTCGCCTCCGGAAATCTTCAGCGAGGTTACCAAGCAAGCCGGAATTCGCTGGCGTCAATTCAGTGGAGAATCGTCCGATCGCTTTCTCATTGAAACCATGGGCGGAGGCCTCGCCTTCCTCGATTTCGATGGTGACGGACTCCAAGACATCTTCTTTGTGAACGGTGGAGAAACACCGCACGGCAAAAGCCCTGTTCCGGTTCGCAACGCGCTTTATCGCAATCTCGGAAACGGGAAATTTGAAGACGTGTCAGTCAAGGCCGGGATCGATCATCTCAGGTTTTATGGGATGGGGGTTGCTGTCGGTGACTTCGACAATGACGGCTTTCCCGACCTCTATGTGACGGGTTTTCCGGAGAGCGCCCTTTTTCATAACAACGGAAATGGAACGTTCACGGATGTGACCGAGAAGGCGGGTGTCAAGAATGCGGGCAGATGGGCCGCAAGCGCGGCGTGGTTCGACTACGATCGCGATGGCCGGCTTGATCTGGTGGTCACCAATTACGCGCAGCTTTCATTCGATAACCCCAAAAAATGTGAAATGAATGGGGTGCGTTCGTATTGTGCTCAAGTCGCCTACCAGGGACTGCCGTTGACGCTTTATCACAACAACGGCGATGGTACGTTCACGGATGTAAGCGAGCGATCGGGCCTCGACAAATTCGTAGGGCGGGCGCTCGGAGTGGTCACCATTGATGTCAACGACGACGGCTGGCCTGGTCTTTTTGTAGCGCGGGATGCTTCGCCAAACCTGCTGTTGCTCAACCAGAAAGACGGTACTTTTAAGAATGTGGCGCTCGATGCCGAAGTGGCCTATGACTCCAACGGCCTTGCCAAGGCGGGTATGGGAGTGGATGCGGGAGATGTAAATGGAGACGGAATTCCTGACTTTGTCATTACGAACTTCAATGACCAATATCATTCATTGTTTTTGGGTTCCTTGTCTTTTCCATATTTAGATCGAGCGGTTGCCTCGCATCTGGCACAGTACTCGAAGTCGGATGTTGGTTGGGGGGTAAAGTTCCTCGACTATGACAATGATGGAAATCTCGACCTGGTTATTGCCAATGGACACATAAACCAAGCCGTCGAGCTGACTCGGGGAGAGGTCAAGTATCGGGAGTCTCCGCTGCTGCTCCATAACGATGGCAGAGGAACTTTCCAGAGTGCGGCTGCCGAGGCGGGACCGGTATTCAACTTGGCCTATAGCGGGCGCGGCCTTGCCATCGGCGACTTCGACAATGATGGCGATCCTGATATCGCTTTTACAACCCTCAATGGTCCGCCGGTGTTGTTGCGCAACAATGTAGGTAAAGACAATAACTGGATCGGTTTCGAACTGCAGGGGACTCGAAGTAATCGAGACGCAATAGGAGCCAAGATTACCGTCTCGCTGGGCGATCGCCGATTGGTGCGCTGGATCACGGGCGGTTCGAGTTATCTTTCGTCGCACGACAAGCGCGTTCTCGTCGGCCTCGGCCATCTTCGCGGCGGCACTCGGGTAGGTGCTGAGATCCGGTGGCCCAATGGAAGCGTCCAAAGTTTGTCCCAACTCACTCCTGACCGTTACTACCGCGTTGTAGAACTGTCTCCATCCCCTGCGAGCAGTTCCAACAGGTGAAAGTGTCTGCTGGGATTTGTCTTGACAACGAAACTTGACTTCGCATAATGAAACGATTCAATTGCGGGTCCAGCAGTGGCGGCAAAGTGCCGTTCAAGCCACCGAGGTTGTCAGGCCATTTGTTCGATTGGAGGCTCTCATGAGGCTCGGAACACTCTTACGCGCAAATCTGTCTCTCGATTGGTCGCTTAGCGCTTCACAACGTCGGTTTTTGCCTCACGCCATAACTTCACTAGCTTTGCCTTTGCTCTTGTTCTTGCTGCTGATTATGCCGTCTCAGACAAGCGCCCAGCTATATACCGGCTCCATTGCGGGCACGGTCACCGATTCATCCGGTGCGGTGGTTCCCAACGTGCAAGTTAAGGCCACGGACGAAGCTAAGGGTCTTGTCTTCTCGGGCACAACCGATAATGCCGGGCGGTACCTCATCCGCCAACTCCCGCCGGCAAAGTATACGGTTCTCACTGCTGCGTCAGGATTCGTAGCGGAGCGCAAGTCCGGAATTACTATTGATGTCAACCAGAACGCCTCAGTTGATTTCTCGTTAAAAGTGGGCGCCGCATCGGAGCTCGTCGACGTTACAGCGGAAGCTATTGAGCTTCAGACCGAAGACGCCGTCACTGGCCAAGTCGTCAACCGGACATTTATTAACAATTTGCCGCTGGTCGACCGCAACGCATTTGATCTGGAATTCTTAGCTCCGGGTGTTGTGCACACTAACGCAGGCGGGGAAACCAATGGGAATGGCACAGGGGTAAACTTCAACTCCGCAGGCAGCCGAAACTCAACTGCGGATGTTTTGATAGACGGAGCGTCCGCCACTAACTTTGAACAGAATAGCGGAATTCAAAACGTAATCTATCAGCCGCCTGTCGACTCCATTCAGGAATTCAAGGTACAGCAATCCAATTTCAGTGCAGAATTTGGCTTCGCCGGCTCAACCATCGTGAATGTCATCTCTCGTTCGGGAACGAATTCATTCCACGGTGAATTGTACGAGTTCTGGCGCAATCAGATCTTGGATGCGAACGATTTCTTTAGCAACCAAGCTGGATCACCCATCCCGGCGCTGCGACGAAATCAATTTGGCGGTACTTTCGGCGGACCTATTAAGAAGAACAAAACGTTTTTCTTCTTCGATTATGACTTGATAAGGGAACATTCTGGCAACACAAACACATTCGGCGTACCAACCTTGTGTGAGCGGGGAGACGCCGCGTGCCCCGTCAATGGGCAAGCTCTAGGAAATTTTGAGGAGCTATGTACGCTGCAAGGCGGAGCGTTCAACAGTAGCGGGCTCTGCTCGGTGGCTTCAGGGCAACTTTGGGATCCTTACAGCGGGCTATTTGACCCGAACAACCCCAACGGGCCTGGTGCCACACGGCAGAAATTTATTCCATTCAATAATCTCTCTGCGTATACCAGCCCGGGTGCCGCTGGCGCGGCGCTTCCACAAGTCCGGGGCAACCTGATCGACCCATTGGCGAAGAATCTGTTGTTGTTGTTCCCCAAGCCAAACCAGCCAGTAAATTCACTTGGAGACATTCAAAACAACAATTTTTTCATCAACGGAATCAATACAAATTCGGACAATCATTTTGATATCAAGATCGACCACCGCTTCAATGACAATAACTCGTTCAGCGCCAAGTATTCGCAGGAGTATGGAAATGGCCACAGTCTGAATTGCTTTGGAAATTTCGCAGATCCCTGTACCTCCGGCCCTGATAACTTCAGACATCAGGTGCTGGCCTTGAATTTCACCCGCACTATTAACCCCAAGCTTCTGTTGAACCTGACCTACGGCTACCTCCGCGGCTTTGATTTCAGCCACGGTGTAGGGGCAGATTACTCAAATTTCAATTCATTGATATCGGGCCTTGGTGTTCCCAATTATCTGGAACAGACCGGCTTCCCGGCAGTCCCTTTTATCAATCTCCAGAGCGGTAACTACACTACCGACATCGGGGGACAGCCTTTTGCCATTCTTCGCGAAGGCCAGGACACTCACAACTTCGCTGGCACCGTCAGCTGGCTGCACGGAAACCACGAGTTGAAGTTCGGTGGTGAGTTCCGCATGCACCGCATTAACTTCGTCCAACCAGGCTGGCCGGCGGGGGAATTTGACTTCGATTTCACGGGCACGTCGCAGTTCGCCAATGCGGGTGATAACAGCACAGGCGGGGACGATCTCGCCAGCTTTCTAATTGGAGTAGGGCCAGCCGGCGACAACAGCGGTGGCGGGTGTACTCCCTGCTTTAGCGGCTTCGATGAGTCAGTGTCCACACAGAGTTTCCGGTGGGCGACATTCGTGCAAGACAATTTCCGCGTCACGCCCAAGCTGACGCTAAACGTCGGCCTTCGTTACGAGCTGAGCCTTCCGCGCACAGAACGCTTCAACAAAATGGACTGGCTCAATCCTAACCTGGTGTCACCGGTTCAATTCGCGTCGACTCCAGTTCCTGTTGCACCGCTGCCGCCCGGAGCTTCCATTCCGTCGGTATTGCACGGAGGCGAGGAGTTTGTTGGCGTAAATGGCAATAGTCGGTCCAACTACTATACTGATTACAAAAACATTCAACCGCGGTTGGGATTCGCTTATCAACTACCGCACAACGCAGTAATGCGTGGCGGTTACGGAATCTTTTTCTCGACTCCCAGAAGCGGCGCTTCTGGTACAGGACCGTGGGGTTTCCAGGGATTTGATGTCCAGCCCCCGTGGATAACGGTGCAAACCTCCAATGCCCAGGGTCTACTGAATCGCATCCCCTGCTGTACTCTGAGCAACCCTGCACCGAACGGGGTACCGCGACCGCCGGGATCTGTCTTAGGAGCTTTCAACGACATTGGCTTCGCGGCTGTGGGCCCTGTGCCTTCCATCAGTCAGAACATACCTTATGAACAAACGTGGACCTTCGAGTTGGAGAAGGCTTTGCCCGGCAAAATCATTGTCGATACAACCTATCTCGGCAAGAAGGGTACTCACCTCTATCTTGGTGGCTTCCGTGAGTTGAACCACTTGGGCCCATGGGTGGACCAACTGTCGCAGGGACCGAATGGGCAGATCGCACAGCTGAATCAATCTGATCAGCCAAATCCATTTTTTTGCGCGGCATCGCCGTGCTCGTCCACCAACTTCATCACGAATCCCAACAGCGGGCTCTCCGCCCCCACAATTTCTCGTTGGCAGCTGATGCTGCCCTTTCCACAATTCACCGGTTTTCAGGGCGATTCGCCGCCGATCGCAAACTCGATTTATCACGCGTTTCAATTGCGAGCACAGCGAGAGTTCTCGAACGGCCTGCAGTTCCTTGTTTCGTACACCTTCTCCAAGTCAATTGACGACGCTTCGGCAACCGACGACAGCATTTCGTGGTTGGGCGGTGGGACGCGTGGAGGCAGTACGCTCGACGTTCAGGATCCCAATAACTTGGGTCCCGAGCGAGCGGTGTCGGTTTTTGATATTCCACAGGACCTGCAGTTCAGCTACGTATACGAACTGCCCGTCGGGCGGGGCAAGCATTTCGGTGGCAACATGCATCCGGTGCTCGATGCGATCATCGGTGGCTGGCAGACCAATGGCAACTGGGTGTTTGAGAGCGGTAGACCAATTCTGCCGGACCAGGGTTCCGGAAACCAGATCCCCACCTATGGTCGTCAGCGACCGACATTGACCGGAACATTAGAGCGATCGTCGGGTTCGCCAGAAAGCGCCACGGCCAACTGCGCTACGAACTGTTCGAACTACTTCGCCAACCCAGACGTTCTGGTTAATACAGCTGATTACACACTGGGAAATGCTTCACGAACGATCACCAGTGTCCGGCAGCCACCGTTGCGCCTCGTTAATCTCTCGTTGTTTAAAGAGTTCCCGATATCAAGGATCCGCGAGGGTATGCGCCTCGAGTTTCGAGCAGAAGCAACCAACGCGTTCAATCATCCGCAATTTGCTGGACCCAACGTGACCGCTCAATCAAGCAATTTTGGAAAAATAACACGTCTCAACGATGGTCCTCGCCAAATGCAGTTGGGCTTGAAATTGTATTTCTGAAATAACTAGGTGACCGTTCGTTTGGTCATCTCGTAGACTCCGTGCATACTGGCCAATGTGCCACGAACCTAACTTCGCGTGCGCACGCCACCTTGAGAAATGTGTCCATGGCATGGTTCAAGGAGTTCCCGATGGCGAGTATCCGATAGGGCATGCGGACGGAATTTCCGGTGATGTATTCAATCACCCGCAGCTCGACGCTCCCCGATACGACGCTAGGCGACGGCACATTCGGGCAGATTGAGTACAGCTTGGTTTGAAGCTCTGCTTCTGAATAACACGAAGGCATTTTTCGGGATGCGAATCGTAAAGCAATTTGCATTCGAGAAGAATGCATTTATTCACTGGCCATGAAAGTTCTTCATGGTCTTTATGTTTCCACCTTGAATTCCACCCTTACATCCGGGGTCGCAACTGCGACCGTACCATAGAGCGGTCACCTGCCTTTAAACTTCTTGACAAGTAGTTCCGCCTGTTGCTCGCTGACACCTCTCATCCTGAAATTTATTCTCACCGCGTTAAAGAGAGAAACATCCGAACGAATGGGTTGGGAGCGATCCATTGTGCCCTGGATATCCACTGCAATTCGGGAGAGTGGAATGCCTTCTGACTTGGCGAGTACCCCGACCAGTTCGACACCACAAGAGGCTACGCCTGCGAGAAAAAGTTCGGCCGGAGTGAGCGCTTCGCCAGGACAGCCGTTTTGCACAGGACCATCTACCACGAAGTGATGGTTGCGGGCACAGGCCAGCACCCGACCGAAAGTGTCGGTGGAAGCTGCCTTCGCCGCATACTCGCGGACATTCGTATCGTTCATTGGTGAAACCTCAGCCATAGCTTGCGCTGCTCGAGGTAAAAGTATTCAGATCGTAGTTTTTCGGTGAGACTAACTTGCTCACCTCAACCTAGCTTTTACCTCGGAGGAATCTTCCGACTTAGGGAGGGCTTTGAGTTGGTCCCGAATATCTTGGTCGTCGACAGCTATCTGTTTCCACTTCCGATAAACGTTAATTACCGCCAGCGTCCAGAAGGGAACCAGATCGACTCCCGGTACCAGTTCAGCTGCGAATGCTGGCAGGAATTCCCAATGCCAACCGAGCAAGTGAACCAGTATGGCGGCTACGAGAACATCGAGCAAATCATCGGCGGGTGAGAAAGCGCCCTCGCCGAACAGGGGAACTGCAAAAATTTGAAGAGCGTCAGCCGCTAGCGCCAGAATCATCGCAGCCCGAAAACGGGAGCGTGGCGAGATTGCTAGCTCGTGCTCGGTGATCGCTTGAAGTGGTTCCATATCCACCTATTTTGACCCAAATTTGACCCAAAACCAATCCGAAGTGCACGGTTAATTCTGCGAACACCTGAACTACCCAGGCCTTTTTGTTTGGCTCTTCCGGCTTTTTAGTGGCTTAGGGAGCCAGGTCTAAACCACCACAGTGGAACAGAATCGCGGCTTTAAAGTTCTCCTTATTGCGGAAACCTCGCGCTGTGTACTTAACCCACTGGATTTTGGCGTTGATAGATTCACTGGCAGCATTCGTAACCGGGTGCCGCAAATAAGTAATGATGTTCTCGAAACGTCGCTTCAACGTCCTGGCGACATCCAGCATGGGACGTAACCGAC
>Ga0126372_10001239_pt1 | contig 10221 bp, 6 predicted proteins | sample PanSoiMetaPlot_6_FD_92762 | JGI IMG/M metagenome (GOLD analysis project Ga0126372, IMG submission 92762) | Tropical forest soil microbial communities from Panama - MetaG Plot_6 | ecosystem: Environmental > Terrestrial > Soil > Tropical forest > Bulk soil | place: Panama | collected 2016-02-17
AACGCGGCCTCTCCCACCGTGCACGATACGGTTGAATCAGGGGGACGTATGCAAGCCCTGACTATCATCGTGTTCCAGCGCGAACCGCGTCTGGCGCAATCACTCGCTTCCACCCTCAGCCACCATTATCACGCCGTTCACCTCGCCGATTCCGTTGACGAGATGCGTGTGGATATTGCGCGTCACCGCGCCGATGTGGCGGTGCTCGACATCGAAGGCGCCAACCTCGGTGAGGTCGCGCGTCTGCACCGTGAGTTTCCGCGTGTGTCGATTGTCTGCACTCATCGTGTGGCCGACGAAGAAATGTGGACCGCAGCACTGACCGCTGGAGCCAGCGATATGTGCCCGGCATGCGATACGCAGGGTATTGCTGTGTCGGCTGAGCGCAGTGCTTCCTTTCTGCATTCGCAAGCAACGGCGTAAATTCCAAATCATAGGTGATAGGTAACAGGGGGACGCCTTCGGGCGTCCCCCTCGCATCTTCCAGGGAATGCTGCGTCGACTGTCTCTCAGCCGGTGGGGCTTACGCTAGCAAACCTGCTTAACTGTGCGCTGCCATTGCACGGGGCTTGTCAGTGAAGCTGGCATCGCTTCCTCTCGCCGAAGCCGACTTCTCCAGCCGGAACTGCTGGATGAGTGCTTGCATCTCTGCCGCCATGCGTGCCAATTCCGTGGCGGCGGTGTTGGTCTGTGACGCCGCCGTCGAAGTGCTTTTCGCGGCTTCGGCAACACCGGCGACGTTGCGGGCAATCTCGCTCGATCCCTTGGCCGCTTCGGCGATATTCCGCCCCATTTCGTTGGTGGTAGCCGTCTGCTCTTCCACCGCGGATGCGATGGTGTTGGAAATGTCGTTGATCTGATTGATCACGGAACTGATCTCACCGATCGCTTCTACAGCCCCTTTGGTATCGGTCTGAATGGCTTCGATCTTCCGGCTGATGTCTTCAGTCGCCTTCGCGGTTTCCTTGGCGAGTTCTTTGACTTCGTTAGCAACTACTGCGAAGCCCTTGCCGGCTTCTCCAGCCCGGGCCGCCTCGATTGTGGCATTCAAGGCAAGCAGGTTGGTCTGCTGCGCGATGGAAGTGATGACCTTTACCACCTCGCCAATCTCCATACTGGAATCGCCCAGCTTGGGGATCGTCTGATTGGTATTGGCAGCTACTGTCATCGCATTCTTGGCCACCCGCGCAGCCTCGGTCGAACTCTTGGCGATTTCGCGAATGGATGCCAGCATTTCTTCAGAGCCGGTGGCCACGACGTTCACGTTGTTGGAGACCTGCTCGCTGGCCGCAGCGACTACGTTGGCCTGGGACGAGGTCTCTTCCGAGTTCGCGCTGATCTCGTGGCCGTTTGCGGAGAGCTCCTCGCTCGCGCTGGCTACATGCACCGCCACACCTGCGATCGAGCGTATCGTCTCGCGCAGGCTGTTCTTCATCGCGTTCAAAACCGTTCCGGCTTTGCCAATCTCGTCGTGGGAATGAACCTGCATGTCGTCAACCGCTAGATTGTTGGCGGCGATCTCCTGAATCAGGCCCACGATGGCGGAGATGGCCCCCAGCATGGACCTCGCGATGGCCGTCGCCAATACCACACCGATGAGCAGGCCACAGATCGCAAGCCATACCACCACTCTCTACGCCGTCTTCTGGGCGTGCTCCTCTTCCTGCAAGGAGGTCTCCTCCAGTTTCGCCGTCATGTCTTCGATCTGGCCGGCGAACTGATCCATTTCGTCCCGCAATTGGCGGGCATGCGGCGCGAAAAGCAGTGACACGGCTACGCTCATCTTGCCGGAACGCCGGGCGTCGACTGCCGCCTCCTGGATCTTCTCGAGCTGCGTTCCCGCATCCGTCATGCGGACGTAAATCGCTTTCAGGCGCTCGTCGTCGATCAGCTTCTCAAGCTTGGCGGTCGCTTCTTTGACTTGCTGGGTTCCGTCGTCGCGATGCTTCAACTGGTTGTCATCGCCCGTCAAAAGGAACCCGCGCACGCCGTTGATCTGCATTTCGTAGCCGTCATCCAGTCCCATGCACAAATTGGCCACCGTCATCGCCGACGTGGCGCGAGCACCGATTTCGGGAAGCTGTTGCAGAGTACGCCACGCGAACAAGCTCATTGTGACCACGATGAGCAGCAGCGATCCAAACCCGATCACCAGCTTTGCGGTTAATCCCAGCTTCTTCGTCATGTGGTCGCCACTCCCTCAGACCCAAGCCCTCAGGGTCGCGAAATCAGGACTCTGCGTTCTTCGGGGGTAATCGGCAGGGACGCTCGAAGTCTTTAGCCAGGTAGGAAGGAAGAATGGAGCGGGAGACCGGGATCGAACCGGCGACATCCAGCTTGGGAAGCTGGCGTTCTACCGCTGAACTACTCCCGCTTTCACCCGGAGATTATCACTGCAGGGGCACTGCTGCAACCTCCGGATCGACAGCGTCATGGGTTGTGCGGATTCAGTTCGCCTCAACACCTGATCCACGATCGATTCCCAGGGAAAGGTGCGTTGCATCTCCTAGTGTTGGCTGCCGGTTAACTCATGGAGAGCGGCGTCACACTGGACAATTTCGAAGGTGATTCTCTGCTGTTCAGCGCGCTCTTCGTTTTCGAGTTCGCCACGTTTGCTCTTATCGGCCCAAAGGGCAAGACTTTTCTCGTACCAGGAGCGAGCTTCGCGCCAACTCTCTGCCGCTTCTTTGCGGGAAAGGTGCTGCGATTGGGCGAGCGTCGAATAGGCCTCGCCCATGATGGAGTGAGCCGAGGCGAAGCCGCTGCGGACGTAGCGACTGCTCGCCGTGTTGGGAGACATGGCTCCAAAAGTCGCAAGCGACTCCTGCAGCACGTCAAGAGCAGACTTCGGCTTGCCCGACTGGACAAGGATTTCAGCGATTCCATTGTCGGCAAACGCGACGTTCGCCCGCGCAAGAGAATTATTTGGATCGACAGCCAATAGCGCCTTGAAGCTTTGGTACGCTTCCTGTTCCGACGCCATTGCCTCAGTGAGCTTCCTCTGCTCCCGCTGCAGAGTTCCCAACTTGTTGATTGCCTCCGCCAAGTATTCGCGCAAAGACGCGCTATTGGGTTCGTCACGCGAAATCTCGCGCAGAAGCCCGATTGCTTTGGCTTGCATGTCCATGGCCCCAACGGCGTCCCCCTGCAGGCGCATGGCAGAGGCCATTCCGATGTAGTCCGCAGCAAGGTGGGTTCGCAAAGCCGGGTGCGAAGCGTGGTCCCGCAGGCTCACGCCGCGTACCGCCGCCGCATGGCGGTAGTTTTCAAGAGCTCCCGCGGGGTCCCCAGTCTTAATCAGGAGGCCCGCACTGAAATAGTAACTGCCGGCCAATTGATCGGCCCGTTCCGGGTCATTGCTGCCAGTGGCCAGCTTCTGTGTAATGGGTAGCGTCTTGCGCACAGCGTTCAATGCACCATTGAGGTCTCCACTGTGCTCGAGAGCGTGAGCAATGCGGAAATAGTCACCTGCGAGCTGTGCCTGCAGCTTCGCGTCATTGGGTAAGGCTGCGGCTAATGACTCACGAATACGCAGCGCTTTCTGATAACTCTGCAAGGCGCCAGCGGTGTCTCCCAGGTTGGGCGCTAAGGGGTAACCGAGAACGTCGCCGACCCGGTCATAGGCCGTGGCCAACTCGATCTGTAGCGACTTGTCGCCGCTGGCTTCTTTGCTGAGACTGTCGAGATATTCGAGCGCGCGGCCAACCAGGAGCTTGCGGGACGCGGTGGAGCCCGGCACATCGGCGATGGAATTGTCGATTTCGAAGATGAGCGAGTTGGCAAGCTTGCGCACGTCGTTGAAGCGGCGCTCCGCGATTTGCTTTTCGCGCAATGTGACGGCCATGCCGATGCCAAGTGTAAGCGCAACGACTACAGTGGCGGCAACCATAGCGGTGTGGCGGCGAATAAATTTTCCTGCACGGTAACTCCACGAATCCTGACGAGCGGTGACCGGCAGACCCACCAGATGGCGGCGGATATCTTCCGCAAGCTGCTCCGCCGATCCATACCGCCGCTCGGGTTCTTTGCGCAACGCCTTCAGAACAATGTTGTCGAGATCACCGGCAAGCCGGCGCCGCAGCTTGAGAGGCAATGCGCTCGTCGACTTGCCCCCGTGCTGTTGAACAATTGTGCTGGGCCGGACCGGCTCCAATTCGGATATCGCTCGGGCCCACTCGGACGGGCTGGCACTGGTCACGCGATAGGGCGAATGTCCAGTGACCAAGTGGTAGAGGATCACTCCCAGCGAATAGACATCGCTCGACGTCGATATGAGTGCCCCTCGAACCTGCTCGGGGCTCGCAAACTCAGGGGTCAGCGGGTTGAGGAGTGTGACTTCAGCTTCCGTTGACGGATTAACGATTTTTGCAATTCCGAAATCGAGGAGCTTCGGGGTACCGTCGCGCGTGACCAGGATATTGCCGGGTTTCAGGTCACGATGAATCACTAGACGCTGATGTGCGTACTGCACGGCTGCACAGACCGATCGGAAAAGTTCGAGACGCTCGGTAATCGACAGAGCCTGGGCATCGCAATACTGGTCGATGGGTGTGCCGTCGATGAGTTCCATGACCAGGTAAGGCACTCCATCGATGGTTGTCCCGCCGTCGAGCAATCGGGCGATGTTGGGATGATCGAGGCCGGCAAGGATCTGGCGTTCATGTCGGAAACGTTCCTGCATGAACTTGTCATCAAAGCCGCCACGAACCAACTTGACGGCAACCTGGTGCTCGAACTCGCCATCGACGCGGGCGGCCCGATACACCTCTCCCATCCCGCCATGACCGATTTCCTCAAGGATGTCGTAGGCTCCTACCCTACTGCCAATCCGACTGACCCGAAGCGGCGGGATCAACTCGGGTAGCACGGAGATCGCAGGCTCGCGAAGGAAACCGCTATGAGCCTGGAGGTGGGAGTGCAGCAGAGATTCGACTTCCGGCCGCAGGTCGGGATGGACGGTAAAGACTCTATCGAGGTAGGAGGAGCGCTCGATCGCATCGAGACGGAGCGCGTCATCGAGCACTTCTTTTAGCTGCTGCCATCGTTCTGGCTTCATGCGGGCGCTCTCCGGGAAATCTCCCGATGCAGCCAGATGCGCGCCGTCGTCCACTCGCGGGAGACGGTGGCGGCAGAGATGCCGAGAACCTCGGAAGTGTCGTCGATGGAGAGACCGCCGAAAAAACGCAGTTCCACGATGCGGCTTTGCTGCTCGTCGAGTTTCGCGAGGTCCTGCAGAGCCTGGTCGAGCATAACCACGTCGAGATCGGCTTGCTGGGCCATCAGGGATCCTTCTTCGAGTGTGACCTTGCAGGCATTGCCGCCGCGCTTGGCGGCTTGATGGCCTCGGGCATATTCGACCAGAATCTGGCGCATTAACCGCGCAGCCACTCCGAAGAAGTGCGCGCGATTCTGCCAGTCGGGAAGCTTCTGTCCCACGAGGCGTACATAGGCTTCGTGAACCAGGGCGGTACTTTGCAGGGTGTGATCGGAGCGCTCGCGCTGCAAGTAGCGGTGCGCCATGTTACGGAGTTCGGTGTAAACAATCGGCATCAAGGAATCGAGAGCTTTTCGATCCCCGTCGCGCCACCGGACAAGCAGCTGGGTTACCTGGTCTGAGGAGTCTGGGTGCAAGGCCGCCGCCCCGGCGCCATGGGGGTGGCGCAGTGTGGGCGAAGCATAGCTGGTTTTGTGCACAGTGTCAATTAATTGAAAAGAAGCAAGTTAGGTAACTTGTATGGCATGAATTTTGCATCCACCGGCCGCCCCCTCCGAACGGACAGGTTTACAAAAAACGCTCCCTTCCAAGAATTTCCCGGCCGCCTTGAGGCGATCTGCCCGCGGTTTGCGCATTACCACACAGGAGAGCAGTCGTTCCCCGGTCTGGCCCGCTTGAGGGGAGCTCGGCCGGGGAGCTTAATTCAAGAACTGCTTTCCGCAAGCCAAACCATTTTCCAAAAGGAGTTCCTATGTGCTGCAAGTGGTTGCGACAGCTCTCCTGTATGGTCGCTCTGCTAGTGGCCGCGATGGCGGCGCAAGCCCAGGACCTGCACCTCAAAAAGAACATTTCGGTCAGTGGCAACGTGGTATCGAGCAGTGAAACATCGATCAAGGGGCAGCGCACGCGTGACGTGACGCAGACTCCGGCGGGCGCAACCGTATCGTTGCGGCAGTGCGATCTGAAGCGCACGGTTACGCTCAACGACCAGACGCAGAGTTACATGGTGGTAAACGATCCGCAGGACGCGGCCGCCGCCCGCGCCGCAGCGCTGGTCACCGGAGCGCCCGCTCCCGAAGCCGAAAAGAAGTCGGGCGGGCACATCGACGTCAACTCGACGATCACGGATACGGGCGAACGCAAACCGATTTTCGGTCTCACGGCGCGCCATCTGAAGATGAAGATTGTCGAAAAATCGTCGGACGATGCCTGCACGAAGGTGGATCAGACATTCGAAGTGGATGGCTGGTACGCGGATTTGGGCAAGGATGTTGCCAGCTGTACGTCGGTGGCGCCTCCCGTTCGCCAGAGCCAGGGATGCCAGGACGCCATCGTGGAACACCACAGCGGGAGCGGCAAGGCCGGGTATCCGTTGCTGCAGAACGTCACCATGCACAATCCCGACGGCAGCTCGATGGTGGTGAGCATCAATGTCACCGACGTTAACAAAGGGCCTCTCGACGCGGGGTTGTTCGACGTACCGGCGAACTACAAGCAGGTGAATTCGCTTGCTGAGCTGCAGGGCATGCCGCAGGTGCCCCAGAACATTGGGCAAGCGCAAGCTCAGGCACAAGCACAGGCCGCGGGGCAGGGATACAATCCCACGGCCAACCCCAATGCGTATGCTGCGCAAGCGGGAATGGGGGCGATGGGCCAGCAGTTTGCGGCGGCACAGGGAGCCATGGGCGGCGCGGGCGCTATGGGCAACATGGCGGCGATGATGCACGGCGGCGGTGGCAACCAAATGGCCAGCGCTCCGGTTGCAATTCCACAGGCGCTCGGGCCAAAAGCGCCGGGCAAGATCCGCATTGGTGTCGCTCCTCCGGAGGCGCAGGTTGGCCAAGGCAGCAATGCTCAGGGCGACTACAGCACGCCCATCCGCAATGCGATGATTCTGCTGATGAACGGGCCGGCGGTGGAAATCGCCGCGCTCGATTCGCGCATTCCGGTGCAATTGCAGGCTGAAGCGCAGCAGAAGCAGTGCGACTACATCCTGATGTCGAGTGTCGCCGTGAAGCACCCACAGGGCGGCGGCTTCGGCAAGTTCATGAAGATGGGCGGCACCATGGCGCAGATGACGCCCATGGGCGCGATGGCCCATGGTATGGGCGGCGCCGTAGCGGCCAGCGCCGCTTCGGCAGCAGCGTCGGCTGCGGCTCAGGCTGCTCAGCAGCAAGCGATGAACCAGGTGATGAGCCAGTTGCAGGGCTTCAACGGGCAGATCAAGCAGAAGGACGACGTCACCGTGCAGTACTCACTCACTCAAACCGGCCAGGGTGCGCCTCTCTTGCAAAACGCGCTGCAGGGGAAAGCGAAGTCGGACGGCGAAGACGTGCTGACGCCGCTGCTGCAACAGACTGCTAACACGGTGCTCACGCAGGTGAGCACGAAAAAGTAGGGTCCACTCGAACGGGCGGAGCGTTGTGGGGAGACGCTTCGCCGTTTCTTTCCCTTGAAGCGAGTCACGGTCGAATCTGTAAGGGAGTGAACTATGGGCGCGAATAACCGGACACTGGCGATTTTAGGCGCCGTGGTGTTGGGAGTGATTGTGCTTGCGGGGTGGGGACTGAAAGCGATTCTGGCACGTCCGAAAACACCGCAGGAGACGATGGAGGAGTATGCGCGGCAAGCACAGGCACAGGCGCAGGCACAACAAGCGCAAATGCCCGATATGACCAAGCTTGCAAGCATGGCGGGTGTGGCAGGTATGGGCGGCGGTAATCCAATGTTGATGGTGAAACTCATGCGCGACCGGGTGGATCCGCGCGCAATGAACTTCATCACGCAGACCAAGATCAAGTTGGTTAGCGAGAACGACCGGTCAGTACATTACGTGCTCACATTTCCCGACGGCGTAACCAGTGATGAGACTGTGACGATTACACCAGGTCAGCACTACACGCCAACTCCGGCGGAATTGCAGAGGCCAAGAAAGCCGGGGCCGCAGGTTTTCCAGCCAAAACTCAGCGCCAAAAAGATCGGCGACAAGGAGATGCTGTTCACGCTTCGCTACTACTTTGTGCTGGAAAGCTTGCCAGCTGATTTGCAGCAAAAACTTAGGCAGTCAGGTGCTAGCGCGCGACGTGGCGACTTCTTCTCGATTGTCCCGGCGGCATGGGGGCAGGAGGGCGGAGGTGCAGGGGCAGGTAATAACAGCGGGCCTTCGGTGACATGGAACATCGTCGAACTGGTCAAGAGCATGGACGTGAAACAGCTGGAAGGGCTCGAATTGGAGAAGTCGGCAAAGGTGGTCGACAACATTCTTACCGTTAGAGACGTGATCAACTCCTATGGAGAAATCTCGGGTTGGCTTGGAGAAGTCGCAGAGCTGGAGGATTGCGCGAAACATCCGACCAATCCCCTTACTGCCAAAGCCGCTCAGGGCCAGGACTACCAACAGGTCATAAATGGGTTGGACGAGGCTTCCTCGGACATCCAAATGACCGCCTTCCCGAAGGTCGCCAATATCACCGCAGGGGCCGTGACTCAATTTCTTCCGTTCGGAACGGGTGTGCTGATCTCGCCAATCACGTCGGCAAACGATGCGGCGGTCGAGCAATACGCCGAGCAGCGGATCGATGATGCGAAGAAGATGGTTGTACCTTGCGATAAGGACATCGAAGCGCCGTCGTTCGGCTTCCGGCCGATGAAGGGAACCTTTACGTACCAATATAACGAGTCCCACAGGGACTGTACTCAGCACGAGAGTGAAAGCGGCTGTAACTTCAACACGACCGTTCGCGAGGAGAAAGGCACGTTCGTGATTGATCCCGGGATCACCGAGGAAGAAGCCGCGGCAGCGAACCGCGGCGACGGTTATGCCAAAGAGGACGGTGGATTTGAAAATTCCAAGTGCCACGGCGAGACACATAGCTCGATGAGCGGTGCGGTTAAAGTTTCGGTGGAGGTTGGCGGGACACCCGAGTCCGCACGTTTGCGAATCAACGCCGGGAGCGGCGACTGGAAGGGCATTCTCGATCATTCGCAGACATGTAGTAAGGAGGCTCCGGTGCACCGAACCTGGGACAATGCCGGTGCGCCTGGGGTTGACTGCAAATTCACGGTCAACATGATCACCGGTGGCCATTACTCTGCGTTTTCAGAAGCCGATCATGGACACGGAACCTGCACGATTGATTTGGAGAGAAAGTGAGGGATTGAAAAGTGGGAAATTCGGGAATTGAGTAATTTGTAATTTTGAAAGTACGCGTGCTAAGGATGTCCAAATTAACGATTAGAAATTGCAAGTTACACAATTGCGCAATTTCCCAATTACTTAATGTCCTGAGTAGGTGGATCTTCGGACAAACTCTCCGGCTCCCGCTCGCCCCTGAAACCTGTCTCCTTCCACCAGTACCTGTCCGCGCGACAAGACCACGTCCGGCATTCCCGTCACTTCGATTCCCTCGAACATTGAGTAGTCGACGCGCATGTGGTGAGTTTGCGCACTGATCGTGTGCTTGCGTTCGGGGTCGAAGATGACGACGTCGGCGTCGCTGCCTACGGCGATCGTACCTTTTCGTGGATAGAGACCGAATAGCTTCGCAGGAGTGGTCGATACGAGTTCGACAAAGCGGTTTACGTTGAAGCGCCCTTTGGCCACTCCGCCCGAGTAGATCAGGCTCATGCGATGCTCGATGCCTGGGCCGCCGTTGGGGATTTTGGTGAAGTCGTCTTTGCCGAGCTGTTTCTGGTCCTTGAAACAGAACGGGCAGTGATCGGTGGAGACAACTTGCAGATGATCCTGCTTCAGGCCGTTCCAGAGTTTTTCTTGGTGCCATTTCTCGCGTAGTGGCGGGGTGAACACGTACTTCGCACCCTCGAAGCCTGGCGCGTCGAAGTTCTCGAGCGAGAGATAGAGATACTGTGGACACGTCTCAGCATAGACAGGCAGGCCACGGTCGCGGGCCTCGCGGTGTTTGCGCTCCTGGTGTTGCGCGCGTTCGTCGACCTGCGGGTCGGCCGCACCGCAGACGGTGCCCACACCGCCGCGATCGCGCTCGCGC
>Ga0126372_10001240_pt1 | contig 10219 bp, 13 predicted proteins | sample PanSoiMetaPlot_6_FD_92762 | JGI IMG/M metagenome (GOLD analysis project Ga0126372, IMG submission 92762) | Tropical forest soil microbial communities from Panama - MetaG Plot_6 | ecosystem: Environmental > Terrestrial > Soil > Tropical forest > Bulk soil | place: Panama | collected 2016-02-17
AAACGGCGGCGCCTCGGGGTGCGGACTATTTCCCTCCTTGCCTATGGCGTGGCAGCGGGAGCAATTCTCTTTGACCAGCACCTCGCCCTTGTCGGTGAGATCTTTCTCCACAGCCAGAGCCGGCGCCGTCGCAAGTCCAAGAAGCAAAGTCATGCCGAGTGCGACAAGCGCGATGCGCGCGTTAGTGCGAAATCGCCCAGCTCCGCCCAGCATCCCTCTCCCCACTCCGCAAGCCCGTGAAAAATGAAAGGCCGCAGGGCGCCTGTCTTACCACCCCCACGGCCTTGTCAAAGTCTCCTTCGCAACAAAGCAATCAGGGTCAGGCCGCGATTGCTTGACTGAAGCTCGAAGCCTAGTGGCTCGTCTCGTGCTTCAGCCGCTCAATCTCATCCTTGAGACGCAGTTTTTGACGCTTCCACTCCGCGATCTTGAAGGGATCGGCCATCGGCCTGGCCTGTTCCTCTTCGATTTTACGATCGAGTGCGCGGTGCTTCTCGGATAGCTCCACGAGGTGTGCGTCAAGCGCCATATCGGACCTCCATATCAGTTGGTCTCGGGCCGGACATCATGTCAAATCGACGCCGATTTGTCTAATGCTTGCCTTGCGGTCTGCTGTCACTCTGTGCAGTGCAACAACGCGCGAAGTAGCTCTCGGGTTTTCCCCAAGGCCTTGCGCCGTACCCTGTTCGTCGCGATACTTTCGCGGTCCCAAAGGCAGCAAGGAGCAGGGACGTCCGATGGAGAGCGAGGAGATTCGCGAGCTCCGGGCGACCCTGCTTAGGCTCAAGCAGGAGCACCGGGATCTCGACAGCGCCATCAACGCGCTCGAGGAATCAGGCCGCGCCGACGCACTCCAACTCAAGCGACTCAAGAAGAAGAAGCTCTACCTCAAGGACGAGATCGCGCGCATCGAGGACCAGCTTCTCCCCGACATCATCGCGTAGGGTCACTGGGCAGCGTCATGGTGAGGTAGCGGGCCCTCGAACCATGCCTTGCCAAGCGAAGGCCGATCCTATAATCCCGCGTTTTCCGCGAGCCCCGGCTGCCTTCCCATGAGCCCAAGATGAGCGTTGCGAAGCCCGTCGTCGGCATCATCATGGGCAGCCGCTCAGACTGGCCGACGCTCAAGGCCGCGGCAGAGGTACTCGACTCCCTCAAAGTGCCCTACGAGACGAAGGTGGTGTCGGCGCACCGCACGCCGAAGCGGCTCTACAGCTATGCCACCAGCGCACGCGGGCGCGGTCTCAAGGTGATCATCGCTGGCGCGGGTGGAGCGGCGCACCTCCCGGGGATGACCGCCTCGATGACAGAGCTGCCGGTGCTCGGCGTGCCAATTGAGAGCAAAGCGCTCAAGGGGCTCGACAGCCTGTTGTCCATCGCGCAGATGCCGGCGGGCGTTCCGGTCGGCACGCTCGCCATCGGCGAGTCGGGTGCCACCAATGCAGGCATCCTGGCCGCCCAGATCCTCGCGCTCGATGACGCTCGCCTTGCCGCTCGCGTCGTGGCTTGGCGCGCGGCGCAGACCGACGCTATTCCCGAAGCGGTCGAGGGATAATGGCTGATGCTCCGTTGCCGCCCGGCGGCACGATCGGCATTCTCGGCGGGGGCCAACTCGCCCGCATGCTCGCCATGGAAGCGGCGCGGCTCGGGCTCAAGACTCACATCTATTGCGACGAGGCTAACGCGCCCGCCTTCGATGTCGCTGCTCAAAGCACCGTCGGGAGCTATGCCGACCGAGATGCGCTTGCCCGATTTGCGGGCGTGGTCGAGGTAGTGACTTGCGAGTTCGAGAACGTGCCGGCCGAGACGCTCGAGGTTGCGGCGCGGGTGGCACCAGTCTTCCCCAGCGCCAAGTCATTCGCGGTCGCGCAAGACCGGCTCACCGAGAAAGACTTTATCCGCGCGCTCGATATCGCTGTTGTGCCTTACGCCTCCGTCACAAGCCTCGCTGATTTGTGCGCAGCGATGCGCACCGTGACACTTCCGGCGCTGCTTAAGACTAGGCGCTTCGGCTACGACGGCAAGGGACAAGTGCTGATCGGCAATGAAGCTGGGGCTGAGAGCGCTTGGGCTGCGATTGGCCGTGTCCCCGCCGTGCTCGAAGGCCTGGTGCGCTTCGAGCGGGAAGTGTCGGTCATTGTGGTGCGCGGCCAGGGCGGCACGCTCAAATTCTATGATCCAGTCGAGAACGTGCATGAGAACGGCATCCTTGCCGTGAGCCGAGTGCCGGCGCGCATCTCGCAAAGCTCGGGCTTCGCCGCGCGCAGCATCGCCGGCAAGATCGCCGAGGCGCTCGGTCATGTCGGCGTGCTTGCGGTCGAGATGTTCGAGCGCGGCGCCGATCAGCCCGACCTCGTGGTCAACGAGATCGCGCCGCGCGTTCACAATTCAGGCCATTGGACGCTCGACGCCTGCCTCGTCAGCCAGTTCGAAAATCACGTGCGGGCGATTTGCCGCTGGCCGCTCGGAGAGACCGCGCGCCACAGCGATGCGATCATGACCAACCTGATCGGGGCCGATGTTAAGAAATGGCGCGAGCTCGCCAAGGAGGATGGCGCGGCCGTCCATATCTACGGCAAGGCAGAGGCGCGGGCCGGCCGCAAGATGGGGCACGTCACGCGGCTTTTCCCAAAGAGCTGAGCGCCTGCTGGCCTAGGGTCACGACGCCTTGGGAATTGTAGGAGGCGGCAGATGAAGTGGACGCTGCTTGTGCTCATCTAGGTCAAGACGGAGCTCGTCTTCGACACGATCGACGATTGCCTCAAGGCCGAGGAGCAGATGCGCGGCGAGTACGCGCGTTTGCAACACGTGGCGCACTTGGGCCGAGGCCAATCCAAAGGAGGCACAGTATCCGATAGCCAGAAGTTCAACTGGCGGCGCGACGGGATGGAGACAACTGGCACCTGCATTCCTAACGCCGAGCATGCGTTCGCTCCGGACTGAGCTCGGCATATGGACAATTTCCGCCGCTTCTGTTAGAGCAACCCCGGATGCGGGACCCTTGCCGGTTCGGCTGAGGGTTACATTTGGCCCCCGCGTCCAATCCTGACATCAGTCGGCCAATCGGAAGAAGCACTAGTGCAAGTCGTCGTTCGCGATAACAATGTCGATCAGGCCCTCAGGGCGCTGAAGAAGAAAATGCAGCGCGAAGGCATCTTTCGCGAAATGAAGCTCCGGAACTACTACGAGAAGCCGTCAGAGAAGCGCGCCCGCGAGAAGGCAGAAGCCATCCGCAGAGCCCGCAAGCTTGCGCGCAAGAAGGCGCAGCGCGAGGGTGGCGGCGGCTCGGGTCCCTCGCCCAAACCGCGCGGTCCACGCCGGTAATCATCACTCAATAATTTGAATTGTCATGCCCGGCCGAAGTGCCATTCATCCACGATTTTGGCAGCCCATTCGGTAGTCGAAATCGTGGATGGCCGGGACGAGCCCGGCCATAACGAAATACGAGTCGGGTGGAGGTGCGGGACTACCGGCCGCTCGCCGCAGTGGCGATTCCGACAGGACGGCCGGCTTTCGCCGCCGGCACAGGCCTGAGGCTCTCGAGGAACGTCTCGATCTTTTCCCAGGCGCCCTTCTCGAACATGTCGTTATGACCTGCCCTCGGCAGGACCGTCATGGTCTTAGGCTCTTGCGCTGCATGGAACACGCGGCGTGCCTGATCGAGCGGAATGATTTCGTCCCGGCCGCCGTGGATTACACAGAGCGGCACCGTCACATCGGCGATACGATCTATGGTGCGATATTGATCGACCATAATGATGTCGAGGGGAAAGCCCTTCCACAGCAGCTTGCCGACATCGACGATTGACGTGAACGGCGATTCGAGCACGAGCGCCTTGACGGCGCGCTGGAGCGTAAGCCTGGTTGCAACCGCGGTGCCGAGCGACTCGCCGTAGGCCACGATGTCAAGCGGCGCCACGCCCTGCCCGCGCAGGCAGTCATAAGCGCTCACCGCATCGGCCGTGATTCTCGCTTCTGTCGGGCGACCTTCTGATCCGCCATAGCGCCGGTAGTTGAGCATGAACACGCCGTAGCCATCGGAGCCGATGGTGGCGATCTTGCCGGCGCGGCAGGCGGTGTTGCCGCTATTGCCGGTGAAATAGAGCAGCGTCGGCTTGCCGGAACGTGCCGGGAGGTACCAAGCGATCAGCTTGGTGCCGTCGGCCGCCTTGAACACGATCTCCTCGACGCCCGAGAGCCCGGCCGCCCTGGGCGCAACCCGCGTGCGGTCGGGGATATAGATGAAATAGCGGTGCAGCAGCCGGGCGACGATGCCGATCAGCGCGAAAATTCCCAAAAGGGAGATGACCAGGTTCAACATGGCTGAAGCAATACCCTTCGAGTTGTTTGCCTGGAAAGCGAATATGCTGAAGGTTATGAACGCAGCTTGAATGGTGCGTTCATATAGGACGCAGATTTGCTGGCGTCCTTCCGCAATGCGGGCACTGTGCCGGAGGTGCTCAAGCGGTCGCTTATAGCGGGAAATTCAGCTCGAGTGTGACGATTCTTCGATAGTTTTGAGGCAATTAATCTCGATCTCACAGGAACTTTCGCAATTTCCTCGGTCATTTTTTAGCGTCGCCGATCGTTATCACTCTCGAAACCGCCCCGAGGAGTCGACGACATGACGATCCAATTCAATCAGGACCATCTTGTACGCCCATGACAGCGAGGCGTCCGCAAAGTTTCTCCCCGAGATGCTCGGTCTTCCCGCTCCCTCCAGATGGGGACCATTCGTGGTGGTCAAAACCGATAACGGAACGAACCTCGACTACATGGACACCGACGGCGGGATTGCGGAGCCAACACTATGCCTTCTTGGTCGATGATCAGGATTTCGATGCGATCTTCGCGCGGATTCGCGCCCGGAAGCTCCGCCTACTGGGCCGATCCAGGCCAAACGCAGCAGGGCCAAATCAATCATCATGATGGCCGGCGTGGGCTCTGCTTCGAGGATCCGGACGGGCATTTCCTCGAAATCATTACCCGTCCCTATGGCAGCGGCGGCTGGAATGCCTGAGCGGATGCGGAAGCCGCCAGCGTCACAGCGACTTGGCGATCTCCTCCGTCATTTTCTTCGCGTCGCCGAGCACCATCATGGTGTTGTCGCGATAGAACAGCGGGTTGTCGATGCCGGCATAGCCGCTTGCCAGCGAGCGCTTGTTGAACAGCACCGTGCCGGCCTTCCACACTTCGAGCACAGGCATGCCGTAGATCGGCGAGCTCGGATCGTCCTCAGCCGAGGGATTGGTCACGTCGTTCGCGCCGATCACATAGACCACGTCGGCCTGCGGGAACTCGGAGTTGATATCCTCAAGCTCGAACACCTCGTCGTAAGGGACGTTGGCCTCGGCGAGCAGCACGTTCATGTGTCCCGGCATGCGGCCGGCTACCGGGTGAATGGCGTATTTGACCTCGACGCCGGCCTTCTTCAGCCCATCCGCCATCTCGCGCAGCGCATGCTGAGCTTGCGCCACAGCCATGCCGTAGCCCGGCACCACGATCACCTTGCCGGCATTCTTCATGAGGAAGGCGGCGTCCTCCGCCGAGCCCAGCTTGACCGGCTTCTGCTCTGCGCCATGCCCCGGCCCCGCCACCTCACCGCCGAACCCGCCAAGGATGACGCTAATGAAGGAGCGGTTCATCCCCTTGCACATGATGTAGGAGAGGATCGCGCCGGATGAGCCGACTAGTGCGCCGGTGATGATCAGCGCCGCGTTGGCGAGGGTGAAGCCGATGCCTGCCGCAGCCCATCCCGAATAGGAGTTCAGCATCGAGATCACGACCGGCATATCAGCGCCGCCGATTGGGATGATGATGAGCACGCCGAGAAGGAACGATAGCAGAGCGATCGCCCAGAAATAGACGGCGATCTGCTCGCGGCAGAACATCACGATCGAGAACAGGAGCAGCAGCGCGAGGCCGATATTGATGAGGTGCCGCGAGGGCAGGATGATCGGCTTGCCAGACATGCGGCCCGAAAGCTTCAAGAAGGCGATGACCGAGCCGGTGAAGGTGATGGCGCCGATGGCGACGCCGAGCGACATCTCAATCAGGCTCTGCGTGCGGATATCACCGGGCGTGCCGATACCGAAGGCCTCGGGCGCATAGAAGGCGGCCGCGGCGACCAGCACTGCTGCCATACCGACCAGCGAGTGAAACGCGGCGACCAGCTCTGGCATCGCCGTCATGGGAATGCGGCGGGCGATCACTGCGCCGATCGAGCCGCCGATGGCAATACCGCCCAAGATCATCGCCCAGGTCGTCGCATCTGACGGGCGCGCCACGGCGAGCGTGGTTACGACGGCGATCGTCATGCCGGCCATGCCGAGATAATTTCCGCGCCGCGAGGTCTCTGGCGACGACAGCCCGCGCAGCGCGAGCACGAAGAGCACGCCCGCGGCGAGGTAGAGCAGCGCGACGAGATTGTTACTCATCCCCCTGCCCGTCTCATTTCTTCTTCTTCTGGTACATGCCAAGCATGCGCTGGGTGACGAGGAAGCCGCCGAAGATATTGACGCTCGCCATGGTGAGGGCGACGAAGCCCAAGAGCTTCGCGATCCAACCTTGCGGCGACACCGCACCCACCGCTTCGACACTGACGGCAAGCAGTGCGCCAACCACGATCACCGACGAGATGGCGTTGGTCACGCTCATCAGCGGCGTGTGCAGCGCCGGCGTGACGCTCCACACCACGTAATAGCCGACGAAAATCGCAAGCACGAAGATGGAAAAGAACGAGACCAGGCTGTGCCCGCCTTCCTCCTTGGCGAGCGCCTCGCCCGCCGGCAGCGCCAGCATCAGAGCAAATGCCGCCATACCGAGAAGGCTCGCCGTCAACCTGCGGAGTCTCATCCCTTCCCTCCCTTGGTCTGGCGCTTGGGACTTGGGGTTTTCGCGGGCGCGGCGGTATCGGGCTTGGCCCCGAGCCGCTCGGCAATGATCGCATTTACGATGCCACCATCGCGCGCGATCAGCGTGCCCTTGACGAGCTCGTCGTCCCAATTGATGGCGAGGTTTTTCGTCTGTTTGTCGATCAAAGGCTCGATGAAGGCTTGCAGATTGCGGGCATAGAGGCTGGACGCGTTGACCGGCACGGTGCCAGGCAGATTGAGCCTGCCAAAAATGCGCACGCCATTGTGCTCGACGATGCCGCCGGGCTGCGTGAGCTCGGTGTTCCCGCCTCGCTCCGCAGCAAGATCGACGATGATGGAGCCTGGCTTCATGCTCTCGATCATCTGCTTTGAAATTAGCTTCGGCGCCCGACGTCCGGGGATCAGCGCCGTGGTAATGATGATGTCTTGGCCTTTGATGTGCTCGGCGATCAGCTCCGCCTGCTTCTTCTTGTAGTCGTCGGACATCTCCTTGGCGTAGCCGCCGGCGGTCTCGGCCTGCTTGAACTCCTCATCGTCGACCGCGACGAATTTCGATCCGAGCGAGGCCACCTGTTCCTTGACCGCGGGCCGCACGTCGGTCGCGCTTACGATGGCGCCGAGCCGCCGCGCCGTGGCGATCGCCTGCAGACCGGCAACACCCACGCCCATCACGAATACGCGTGCGGCGGGAACAGTGCCCGCCGCCGTCATCATCATCGGTAATGCCCGCTCGAAGGCCGCCGCCGCGTCGACCACCGCCTTGTAGCCAGCGAGATTCGATTGTGAGGACAGGACGTCCATGCTCTGCGCACGGGTAATGCGCGGCATGAGCTCCATGGAGAACAGCGAGACGCCGGACTTGGCGAGCGCATCGAGGCCATCGGCGTCGGAGAAAGGATCGAGCATGCCGATCAGCGCCGCGCCCTTCTTCATCGTCTTGGTGATGGCGAGGTCTGGGCGCCGCACGGTGAGCACGATGTCGGCATTGCTCACCGCCTCGGCATCGCTCTTGGCGATCTTGGCACCGGCTGCGGCGTAGTCCTGATCCGAAAAATGGGAGCGCTCGCCAGCACCTGAGCGGATCGTGATCTCAGCGCCAGCCTTGACGAGCTTCTTGACCGTCTCAGGCGTAAGCCCGATGCGCGGCTCGTCTGCTGCCTCGGCGGGCACGCCAATCGCAATCATCGTTGCTCCGTCACCAGCGGATGCGGCAGGCGCAAAGCTAGCGTCCATGCCGGCTTAAGTCGAAACTAGTGGGGGTGCCGGTTTGAAAGAATGATTTGGGTCAGACCACGAAGATGGCAAGGCTCGCCATAAGCACGACGACGCCGGCGATGACAATGCCGGTCAGCTTGAGGAACGTCTTATATGTTCGCTCGTGCTCGGCATAGTCCATTGCCGGGTGTCCTTCGGCTACATCGATGCGCATTTCACGCCCCTTCTGACGCTTAGGTTATTGCTCTGCCGGGCCACTTACCACAAAGCCCGCCGCGCCTGCAATCCGGCAGGTTTTGACGGGTCGGACCTACTCTCGATCTCGTGGCGAGACGGCGAATACTTGGGATATCCGCTTGTCTAGTTCGCGTTGCCGTTACCGTTGCCGAAGATGCCCCCGAACAGACCACCTCCGCCAAATAAGCCTGGGCGCTTGGGGGTTTGCACCGGCTCAGCAGTTTCTTCAGAGCCGGCAGTGACTTGACTGTCCTTCTTGGTTGCTTTGGGCTTAGGAGCGGTCGATGGCTCAGCAGATTTTCGGCTGGCCGCGACAGGCTTCGGCTGAGATGGCGACGAGACGGCCGGCGAGCCTGGTGCGGGCGCGAGCGCGGCCTCATCGATCCAGCCGGTGGCACCACTTCGTAAGTCCTTGATTTGGGCAAAGCCCCCATTGTGGCCGATCACGCGGAACGGCCGACCAGCCGGAAAACCATAGAGGGTAGGTGCGGACGAGGACGGACTTGCCAGCATTGCGATAGGCTGCCTGGAAACCAGGATGGGACCCGAGCCCGCGGACTCGGGCTGCCCAGCATCCCCAACCGTCTCGTTACCCTGTTCAGTCTGACCGGCTGCCTCGCCGGTTGGTTCCTGATCGTTCGGGGCTGTGGATTGCTGCTCGTTCGGAGCTCCGGATTCCTGGGCAGGTGGTGGAGTCTTAATTGGGGACTCAGCTGTTTCCACGGGAGGCGTCGGAGCGGCGGCGGGCGGCGGAGGCGCCGCGACCGTAACCGGCGCATTCTGGTCCGTTTCCGGCTGGCCAAAAAATTGACCCGAGCGCAGGACAATGCCCGCGACAAGGACCAGGCCGACTATGACGAAGAACGCGATCTGCTTCGCAGAGAACACGCCCCACTTCGAAGAGGGCGCGCCCTGTTTCGACAAGGCCTTCCATGGTACCTTCAAATCCATTCTTCGATCCTGACACAGCCGGGGTTTCTCGATCTACAGAAACATTTTCGAGACACCGAGCAATGGGCATCGTGACCACAGCGGGCGCGAGAACTTACATGGCCGCCTTCAGCAGTCGTGCTTTCAGTCGCGTCGCGGCGAAATCGAGGAAAGCCCTGAGCTTTAGCGGCAACCGCCGCTGACCAGAGTAGACGAGACTAACCGGCGAGGGCAGAGGCTCAACCTCTTCGAGGACGATGTTGAGCCGGCCGGCTTTCACCGCGGCGGTAACTTGGTATGAGAGCACGCGCGTGACCCCATAGCGACTGGGAGGACGTGCAAACGCCCGAAGACCATTGGCGCGGTGATATTCAATTCACCTTTCGCAGCACTGTATTCGCCCGATGCAGCTCGCTCCGCCTCTCCAACTTCTTCGAGAATGCGCTTGCAAGCTTCGACGTAGGACCGTCCAGCGTCCGTTAATGTGAGCTTTCGGCTCGACCGGTTAAGAAGCCGCGCCTTCAGATGCGCCTCGAGCTCCGAAATCCTGCGGCTGACAGTCGATAGCGGTATAGCAAGCTGACGAGCTGCGGCGGAAAGGCTCCCGGCCTCCACTGCCGTGAGCAAGGTCGACATTGATTCAAGGCGGTCCATCGACCTTTCCAAAATTTGGAAGGGCACCTCCAGCTTATGCAGCATTTTCGAGTTTTGTGGAAGGAACTATCTCCGCGGCGTTAAGGCGATCACGCCTAAACCCGAACGCTGCCAGCGATGGGCCGCGGCGTACGGTCGAGAATTCGCCGTCAGTCCCAACCACCACTTACCGAACCGCTTCGGTCGATGGACTGAAGGTGTTCTATCGCGAAGCTGGCAATCCGAAGTCGCCGGCCGTGCTGCTGCTGCACGGTTTGCCACCTCCTCGCACATGTATCGGGAGCTTATCCCCGCACTCACTTCCTCGC